>Ga0070717_10001556_pt1 | contig 15901 bp, 15 predicted proteins | sample LARL113metaG_FD_71366 | JGI IMG/M metagenome (GOLD analysis project Ga0070717, IMG submission 71366) | Corn, switchgrass and miscanthus rhizosphere microbial communities from Kellogg Biological Station, Michigan, USA - LAR L11-3 metaG | ecosystem: Host-associated > Plants > Roots > Rhizosphere ... | reverse complement strand
CGGTTCGCCCGTACAGCTGAACGGCTTCGGCGTGCCGGTCGTCGCGACTCGATTCGCGGCGCAGCCGATCGATCGCCCGATTCCGCGCCGTCGTGATGATCCAGCCAGCTGGACTCGGCGGTAGGCCACTCTCGCTCCATCGCTCGAGCGCGGCGACGAATGCGTCTTGTACTGCCTCCTCGGCGATGTCGATGTCTCCGAATTGCCGAATAAGCACAGCGATGGCGCGTCCATGCTCCTCGCGAAATACGCGGCCGATCTCGTCACGACTCTCGGACACGCCGCGATCAAAGCCTCACATTGTGGAACGGCCGCACCTCGATGGGCAGGGTCGTCGCGCGCGAGATCTTTGCCGCCCAACCAAGGGCGGCGTCCAGATCGGGTGCGTCGATGATCGAGATCCCTCCGAGGTATTCCTTTCCCTCCGCGAAAGGACCATCGGTGACGAGGACTTCACCATCCTTGAAGCGTGCAACCGTCGATGAGCTTGGAGAGTGCAGTCCGCCGGCGAACACCCAGGCGCCGGCGGACTTCATCTCGCGATTCACTTCGTCGAGCTCTCGCATGATCTGCTCGAGCTTTTCGCGCGGCGGAATCGGGCCCTCGGGCTGATAGATGCTGAGCAGATACTGTGTCATGCGGCCTTCTCCGCGAGCTCAGTCGGTTGATATCGAGTGATGAGGACACCTTTCGTCGTCGTTCGGGAATCCACGAGACGAAGCGTGGCGAGCGGTCCATCCGTCGGGAAGAGCCGCCGGCCCGCACCGAGCAGCAACGGATTGATGGTCAACATCAACTCATCGACGAGATGACAGCGGAGCAGTGACTGCAGAAGCACGCAGCTCCCGAGGACCACGATATCCTTCCCCGGTTGACGCCGGAGATCGGCCACGAGTTCCTCGGCGTTCCCCTTCAGCAACCTGGAGTTCATCCACGGAAGGGGCTCCGAAAGCGTGCGCGAGGCGACGTATTTCAGCGTGTTGTTCAACACGGGCGTGAAAGGATTATCGGTGCGCTTGGGCCACACGTCATAGAAATCTTCGTAGGTGCGTCGACCGAGGAGAATGGCGCCCGTGCGCCCCATGCTCTCGCCGATGGCCTTCATCATGACGTCATCTCCGTACGGTGCCGCCCAGCCACCGTGAGTGAATCCACCACGCGGATCTTCCCCTGGCCGGCCAGGCGCCTGCATCACACCGTCGAGACTGAGATGGATGAACGCAACAACTTTGCTCATAAGATCGGCTCCAGTTGGAGTAGGCTCACCTCCTATACGAACGGGGAATGGCGAAATCGACAGCGGCCCGACGGGCCTTTTGCCAGCATTGGCACGCAGTGGAACTGCCCACCGGCTCGCACCATATTCCGCGCATGACGCCTATCCGTGGAGCCCTCACGCTCGCTTCGCTGGTTGCCGCCACCACCTGGCCGGCACGGACCCGCTCTCCCGATCCCGTGAAACCTCCGAGCTCACGCATCGCGACCGACAAATACACCGTGACCACGCCCATGACAGAGGCGCGCGTGACCAAGGCGCTCTTCGGCCGTTTGCCCGATGGCACGCCCGTGGACGGCTACACGATTCGAAACGCCCGCGGCGTGACGATGCACGTCATCACCTATGGCGGCATCATCACGTCGCTTCGCGTGCCGGATCGCGCGCGGCATCTGGACGACATCGTCCTCGGTTTCGATTCGCTGCCGGGCTACCTGAAGGACCCTCCGTATTTCGGCGCGATCGTCGGTCGCTACGCGAATCGCATTGCGAAGGGACGGTTCACCGTCGACGGCAAGACATATCAGGTGCCGGTGAACAACGGAGCGAACTCGTTGCACGGCGGCACGCGCGGCTTCGATAAGGTTGTCTGGGATGCGAAGCCGTTCGAGCGAGGCAAGGCTGCCGGCGTGGTGCTCACTCATGTGAGCCCCGATGGCGATCAGGGATACCCGGGTGCGCTATCGCTGCGCGTGACGTACACACTGAACGACGCCGACGAGTTGGGGGTCGAGTATCACGCGACGACGGACAAGGCGACGCCGGTGAATCTCTCGCAGCATAGCTACTTCAATTTCACCGGCGCGCAGCGCGACGTGCTCGGCCACGTGGTGCAGATCGCGGCGAGCCGCTACACGCCCGTGGACACGACCCTCATTCCGACGGGCGAGCTGCCATCCGTCGCCGGGACGCCCTTCGATTTCCGCACGCCGACGGCGATCGGTGCGCGGATCGCCGAGCCTAACGAGCAGCTGAAGATCGCGGGCGGCTACGATCACAATTGGGTGCTCGACGGCAAGGGGATGCGTCACGTGGTGCGCGTCGTCGAGCCGACCACGGGGCGCACCCTCGACGTATCGACGGATCAGCCGGGCGTTCAGTTCTATTCGGGCAACTTCCTCGACGGCACGATCACCGGAAAGGGGGGCCGCGTCTACGGCCATCGCTACGGTTTCTGCCTAGAGACGCAACATTTCCCGGATTCGCCGAACCACCCCCCGTTCCCGTCGACGATTTTGAGGCCGGGGAAGGCGTTCGAGTCGCGGACGGTGTTCACGTTCGGCGTCGTACGTTAAGAGCGAACGACAAAAAAGCAGGCCGCTGATACCACTGACACTCGTTGAAACCACTGATTTGCCCCGTGGGAGGAAAAGCTCCTCGCTCGAAGGGTGATGCTTTGTGAACTGCGCCGGGAACACATCGCGAGGCAGTTCAACAAGAACAAACAAATGGCCCCGGGCGCGGAGGCATCATTGCCGAGGAGCAAATCAGTGGTTTTCAGCGTCCGCCCGCAGGGCGGCTGTGGTATCAGCGGCCTGCTTTTTTGCCAGGCGAACCCGAAGTGGCGGAGACCTGTGGACTCGATGCGGTTGAGAGTACGAGCGGCGGTTGTGGCCAGCCTGATGTTCTGGGCATCATTCGCCAGCGCGCAGAAGGAGGCCGTCCCCGAAGCGCGACTCGCGGCGCGGCAGTGGTTTCGCGACGCGAAGTTCGGGATGTTCATCCACTGGGGCGTCTACAGCCAACTCGGCCAGGGCGAGTGGGTGATGCAGAACCGCAGCATTCCCGTTCGCAACTACGAGTGGCTCGCGTCCACCTTCAACCCGACGAAGTTCGACGCACGGGCCTGGGTCGCGGTCGCCAAGAGTGCCGGCGTTCGCTACATCACGATCACCAGCCGACACCACGACGGCTTCTCGATGTTCGCGACGAAGGCGACGCGCTACAATATCGTCGACTGGACGCCGTTCGCGCGCGACCCGATGAAGGAATTGGCCGACGAGTGCCATCGGCAGGGGATCAAGCTCTTTTTCTACTACTCTCAACTCGACTGGCACCATCCGGACTACTGGCCACGCGGCAGCACGGGCACCGCGACCGGACGCGAGGAATCGGGCGAGTGGAATCGATACCTCGACTTCATGGACCGCCAGCTCACCGAGCTCCTGACGAATTATGGAGCGATCGGCGGCATCTGGTTCGACGGAATGTGGGACAAGCCTAACGCGGACTGGCGTCTCGACAAGACCTATGCGCTGATCCACTCCCTGCAGCCGGCCGCGCTCATCATCCCGAATCACCACAAGGCGCCCCTGCCGGGCGAAGACGTACAGACTTTCGAGCAGGATCTGCCCGGCGCGAACAGCGCCGGGTTCAATACGACGGAGATCGGCTCCCTGCCGCTCGAGACGTCGCTGACGATGAACGAGTCGTGGGGCTTCAACATCACCGACCGGAAGTTCAAGTCGGTGTCCGAGCTCATCGGCTACCTTGTGCGGGCCGCGGGCCGCGACGCCAATCTGTTGCTCAACGTCGGTCCGCGTCCGGACGGTACTATCCAGCCAGAGGCCGTCGAACGGCTGCAAGCGTTAGGCAAATGGCTCGGGACCTATGGCGCGTCGATCTATGGCACCCGTGGGGGACCGATTGCTCCGCGCGCATGGGGTGTCACCACGCAACGTGGTGACTCCGTATTCGTCCATGTCCTGGATTGGCCCGATCGTCAGCTCGCGATTCCCGCCGTCGGGCCTCACGTACAGCAGGCGCGAATGTTTGGTACGGGCGCGCGGGTGGAGATGGTGCAAACGGACGACGCGATTGTGCTCACCCTGCCGCCGCCATCGCCAGGCGAACCAGATCGCGTGATACTCCTGGAGACGAGTCACCGACAGACTTCCGATCGGGACTAATAGGGGGAACTGCCGAACCGCGTGTCGTTACGACGTCGTGGTACGAGCAGTGCGTAGTACTTGGACCTCTTGGTGGCGACGCTAGCTACCTGGCTGCAGCCCTAACGACTGCCCTGGACTCGCGCGCGGTGCCAGCAAGACTCAACTACCTCATCCAGCTGCTCCTGCCGTTGTACGACAACGCCGGCAGCGCCTTTCCCATCGCGCACTATGCAGCAGTTCGCGACGAGCTCACCGATCGCTTCGGTGGACTGACGGCCTACAACCGCTCGCCAGCGCAGGGCCTCTGGCAGGAGCCGGCTGGCGCTCCGCGCCGCGACGACATCATCGTCTATGAAGTGATGACCCCGGCGCTGGACCGTACCTGGTGGGCGGAGTACCGGCGGACCCTCGAACGGCGCTTCGCTCAGCAGGAGTTGGTGGTACGATCTCAGGAGGTGGAGCGCCTCTGAGAGTTGGTCCTTGACGAGCGCGCCGCGCCCGCGGCACCGTGTACTCGTATGGCGCTCGCGCGAATCACGAATCGGACAGAACTCATCTTCGCGATCACGACGGCGCTGAGCGTTATTGCTCTGATGTGGTCGTGCTGGCCGGACGATTACCAGCTTCGAGTAGTGAGCGACGCCCTGCCGCCCGTGGTGCGCGCCGCTGCCGGATGCTGGCGCTTCGAGAAAGGCGCGACCCATCTCGATGATCGCCTGCCTATTGGCTCGGTCGTCCAACTGGACAGTGCGCCCGACCGCCGTTGGGAAACGGCGACTCTCCGCGAATTCGAATTGCACGTTGTGCCGCTCGACTCCGCCGATACTCGTTCCGTGCGCGCATCCGGGTGGGGCGCCAGTGCCGGCGATGATAAGCAAATTATCATGTTCCTCGGTGACGGCTTTACGGGAGTCGCTCTCCGGCTCACGCTTCACGACAGCCTCTTGTCGGGTACGGCCCGCGGCTACGCCGATGCCTTTCCGAATTTTTCTTTCCGCTACCTCGTCGGGGCACGGCGTGTCGCCTGTCCAGCGAGGAATGCTGCCTGATAACACCGAGGCGCTGTCACGTGTCTGATTTCGCAGAGCGGTTAGGAATCCCTCTACAGAATCGACCCATGCTATTCATCGGTGTTCTTGCCGCCATCACGGTATCGGCATCCGCGCCAACCACGGCACGTCCACAAACACGCGCCGGCGACAAGCCGCCGACCGGCAAGCTCACAGCGCTCACCCTTTTCGACTCCTCCTACCGGCGCGAGCGGAAAATCTGGGTGTACACGCCGACCGGATACGACGCGCACGCCGCGACGCCGTATCCGCTGCTCGTCGCCTTCGATGGCGAAGAGTATCAGGAGGAGATCCCGCTGCCGCGAGTGCTCGATTCCCTTGCCGCGGCAGGGCGAGCGCCAGGCTTCGTGGCGGTGCTCATCGACAATTCCTCAGGCGGCGAGCGCATCGCCGATCTCGGCAACGCGCATCGCATGGTGGACTTCCTCGGCCGGCAGCTCATGCCATACGTGCGCGCGCACTGGCGCGTGACGACCGATCCGCATCGCGTGATCATCACCGGGTCGAGCGCGGGCGGGCTGGCGTCCTCCTTTGCCGCGCTCGAGCGCCCCGATCTCTTTGGCAACGTGCTGTCGCAGAGTGGCGCGTTCTGGCGGGGCGCGGAGGCATCGAACGATGCGCCATACGAATGGCTCGCGACACGCGTAAGGCAATTGCCGAAGCGCGATGTCACCTTCCTGCTCGATGTCGGCGCGCTCGAGGATCACACCACACTCGGCGGCTCGGGGCCGAACTTCCGGGACGCGACGCGCCGCTTTCACGATGCACTGCTCGCCAGAGGATATGCGGTGACCTACACCGAGGTGCGCGGCGGCCAACACGCACCGCAGTTCTGGACCCCGCGACTCGCGCCGGATATCGTGACGCTAACATCGCGATGGTAGCACGATGACGATTATAGTTTGCTAACGAGCCGCTCGATCTGCCGGGCGTGCCGCGTCAGATGCACCGAGTGAATGCGGAAGCCGTCGCCGAGGTTCATCTTCGGCGCCCAGGACGGCAACGCCGGTGACGCGATGCGCACGGCACGCCAGTCGTACTGGATCGCATCGTCCATCGCCTGAAGAAAGCGCAGCTCGCCGTCGTGGAAGGCTTGAACGATGCCGGCGCGGGGCGTGGGACCCGGACGGAACGCCGGTGGTCCACGCTTGATCGGCTTCGGGTTGCTGAGCGATTTCGCGATCATGCCACCAATGAAGGACGTCTTCCATTCTCGCGCCGGTGCGGCAGCGTCGCGACGCGTGCGACTGAGCAGCTGCCGCATCGGCATCTCGTACAGGTCGTTCGACTTGGACAGATGCTCGAGTACCTGCGCGACGCTCCAGCCGTTAGGCTCCGGATGCTCGTTCAATCGCGACCCGTCGATGGGCCGCACCATGTCCATGATCCGCTCCCGCGATGCGACAAGCTCGGCGCGGAGTTGCTGATACAGCTCTTGCTGAATCTGACGCATACGGCGGCGGGCGACGGGCGACGGGCGACGGGCGACGGGCGACGGGCGACGGGCGACACAAGGATGATTCATACCGCCACCACCCGCAACCCACATCGCGCAACCCTAACCCGCAACCACCAATCGGCTACTCACTCCGCAATGCTACAGTCGGATCGACGTGTGCCGCCCGGTGGGCGGGGACGATGCACGCGGCGAGCACCGCGATGAGCAACGAGGCCAGCACGCCAGCGAGCACCAGCGGATTGAACGCCCCCGCGCCAAAGGTGAGATCGGGCACGTCGGGGACGGAGATCAATGCGCGCAGGAAGAAGCACAGCGCGAGGGCACCAACCGCGCCAGCCGCCGCGCCCCACGCGACCGGCCGCAACGTCTTTCGCGCGATCAGAGCGACCACCTGCATTGGTCGAGCCCCGATTGCCATGTGCACGCCGATCTCGCGCGTGCGTCGCGTCACGATCTGGGAGATGAGGCCGTACACTCCGACAGACGCCAGCACGAGTCCCGCCACCGCAAGCACGAGCGCCAGCGCCGCCGGTGCCTCGGCCATCAACCGTTGCACGGCCATCGGGCCCCCCTGGAGCGTCACGATGTGCGTTCGGCCGCCGAGCAGAGGAGAAACGCCGGCGATCGCAACACGCACGGCATTCGTCGCGGCTGCAGGCGTGCCATGCGTGCGTACGAGGAACGCGCCGAAGGAGCCATCGAAGCCGTGCGGGTAATACGCGGACGCGCCATTGACGCGCGAGAGGAAGTTGCTACGGATGTCGCGGACGACGCCGATAATGGAGTAGCTCTTCGTCGTATCCGATCCGCTCAGGATGTCGTTCACCGGCAGGCTCCTGCCGACGGCGTCGCCATTTGGCCAGCGCCGGCGAGCGAGTGACTCGCTCACGAGCATGACGGGCGCGTTCGTCTCCACCTCCTGAGAGGTGAAGCCGCGACCACGCAGAATTGGCATGCCCATGGTCTCGAAGTACCCGGCGGAACCCTCGTCGATCGAGATCGTCAGCTGCCCGCTCGCCGTGTTGGCGTGGCGTAAATGCGTGCCGGCGAAGGGCACCCGCGACGACCATGCGACGCTGCGCACCTCAGGCAGCTCGGCAAGCCGCCGTGATATCGCCTCACGCCTGACGATACGCGCGGTACCCACGGCATCATCATCGACCGCGACGACGAGCAGGTGGTCGGCGTCGAAGCCTGGTTGAATCTCGTTGGCGAGACGCAGCCCGCCTAACAACATTCCGGCAGCGGTGAGGAGCAGGAGCGAGCTCGCCACCTGCACTCCGAGCAGCAGATTGCGTTTCCCCCACAGTCCCACACCACCAGTAGAGGTCGAGCCCTGGCGGAGCACGGAGTTCACGTCGCCGCGCGCGGCGCGCAGCGCCGGCCAGAGGCCCACGCCAAGGCCGATGCCGAGCGACAGCAGGGCGGCGTACACGCCGACACGCCAGTCCGCGTCGACATCCAGAAAGATGCCAGCGAGGCCACCGGTCACGGATGTCACCGTGGTCGTGAGCCAGTCGCGGAGCCAGAGGGCCAGGCTGTGCGAGACAATCAGACCTAACGAGCCGCCAACGACGGCAAGCAGCACGCTCTCGCTCGCCAGCTGACGAGCAATACGCGAGCGACGAGCGCCGAGTGCGAGCCGGACCGTCACCTCGCGCTCACGCGCTGCATTCCGCGCGGCGAAGAGATTGGCGAGGTTCACCGCCGCGATGGCGAGGATGAGGGCGAGGGCCACCATGAAAGCGACGCTCACCTGTTGCAAGACCTCGAATTCGCCGCTGTCCGTCTGGAAGAAGGTCGCGTGTTTTGCGGCAAGGGGAATCGGCTTTCCCGCGCTGTCGGGAACCGCCGCCGAAAGTGTAGCGAGCTCGGATGCGACCTGCGCGAGGCTCGCGCTCGGCGCGATGCGTCCCACCAGCTCCCAGTGAGGCCGCCCGTCGTCGCGCCAATGCGCGTTAGGCATGATCGCGCCAAGCGTCGCGAGCGGCAGCCAGAGATCGGGCGCGACGGCGGGCAGTCCAGTGCCGGCAAACCTCGCTGGTGCGATGCCAACGATCGTGAGCTCGGCGTCCCCGATGCGAATGCGGCGTCCGATAACAGTGGGATCGGCACCGAGTGCCCGCGTCCAGAACCCATGATCGAGCACGACGGCCCGATCATCGGTGGCGTCGAACCACCGGCCGTACGCCGCTTGCACCCCGAGCGCAACGGAGAAGTCGGCCGAGACGAAGCGCGCGTTGACGAATCGGATGTCGTCGTTGGCGCGGCCAGGGAGCACGGCGCCGAGACTCTGCGGCTGCGTCGTCGTGACCAGCGACTGAACGGTATGGGCCTCACGACGGAGGATGTCGTACGCCGCGAATGGCAGGAGCTCGGCGGCGAAGGCGCGCCGGTCCTGGGTGACGCGAATGACGCGCGCCGCATCGCGGACGGGCAGCGGTTTGAGGACGATCGCGTCGTAGAAGATGAATGCGGTTGCGTTGATGGCGACGCCAAGCGCAATCGTCAGGCAGGCGACGAGAGCAAAGCCAGGCGTGTGTCGGAGTTGTCGCGCGACGTATCGGAGATCCTGGAGGGTCCCCTCGAGCCAGTGCCAACCCCACGCCTCGCGCGAGGCGTCGGCGATGCGCGATCGATTACCGAAGCGTCGCCGCGCCGCGAGAGCCGCGTCGGCAGATGTGAGACCGCTTCGCTGGAGCTCGGCCGCGCGCAGGTCGACGTGCAGCGCCATCTCGTCGCGCAGATCGGCCTCCAGCCGTCGCCGCCGCAGCGGGTAGGTCAGTCGTAGCCACAGCTCGCTGGGAGTCATCGGCCCTCGTCAAGCAGGTTGAAGAATGAATCCGATCGCCCGCGCCACGCGTTGATAAGACGCGATCTCGCGTTCGAGCTGTCGTTTTCCAGCCGCGGTCAGGCGATAATAGCGCGCGCGACGGTTCTCGGGCGTCTTGCTCCACTCGCCGGCGATCCAGCCTTTGACGAGCATCCGCTGAAGGGCGGGGTAGAGCGAGCCTTCCTCCACCTGCAGCACGTCGCGCGACCCGCGCTGGACGGCGTCGGCGATGCCGAAGCCGTGCAGCTCTCCTCTGGCAGCGAGGGACAGCGTCTTCAGAATGAGCATGTCGAGCGTGCCGGGCGGAATCGGCTCGCGCTCGATGGCGGCAAGGGGTGACATAGGGAGTCTATGTTATAGCATAGATGTTCTATGTCAAGATGTGGTCTGGCGGAGAAAGTCAAGCGCTCGCAACTGGGTTTGAGCTCAGCCAAGGAGCTGGCAGCGCGGTGAGCTGTCAGCTCGCAGCATCGGGTTCGTTCAAGGCTGGAAGGACCCTATGGACCAACGAGCCTGCAAGCTGGGAGCTCGTGAGCCGTGAGCTCTCAGGTGAGCCGTGAGCTGCGCGCTGTCGCGCTGCCAGCTCTCGGTCGGTCACCACCCACAGTAGACCCCTCCAGTGTCACCTCTTCGCCAGCCCGATCAGCGAGGCAGTCGCTCCGAGCTTTCAGCTCATCGCGCTGGCAGCTTCCTGGCTGGGCTCAGAAACGCAGTTGCCAGCGCCAACAGCAGATCTTCGCGAACCTCTGCTAAAACGCTCACAGAGGTTTCCTCACCTCGAGCGGCCCATCCGCCTCGACCGACCGCCGTCCTCCCAGAGCACCCAACAACCCTCCAGTCAACACGATCCCGACGGGCACGATGACGAACGAGCCGCGTAGTCCGTAGCCGGCACCAAGCACGCCCGTGAGCCAGGGTACGATCATCCCTCCAACGAGCGCGATCGCCATGATTAACCCGATCGCGGTGCCCGAGAGGGCTGCATGCCGGCCAGCGACGAGTCCGAGCACGATCGGGAACGTCGCGGAGAAGCCAGCGCCGAGGCAGAAGACGCCGACGGCAGCGATCGGCGGGCTATGCGTCGCGATCAGGAGCAGCGAGCCGATCAACGCGATTGTCAGGCATCCCGCGACGAGTCGGATTGGATTCAGCGCTCGAAGAAGTACGCTGAGCGCGGCGCGACCGAGCGTCATCCCGAGCCAGTACAGCGTCAGGAACGTGAGCGCGCTCCGCTCACCGATGAGCAGCTCTTCCTTGACATAGGTCGTCGTCCAGCCGCCAACGGTGATCTCGTTCCCGCTCTCGAGAAAGACCATCACACCGAACAGCAGCATGATTGGATCGCGCAGCAGGCGGCTCACCGCCGCGCGGGAGATTCCCTGCGCCTGCTTCGGAGCGGGGAAGGGCGTGATCGCCGTCGCGACAAACGGGACGAGGACCATTGCGCCGACGGCGGCGAGAATTGTCGTGTGAGAGAACGTTCCGAGGAGTATGCCTAACGTCAGTGGCAGACCGACGGCGCCGACACCAAAAAAAACCTGCAGTCGCGCGACGGCCGCCATCCGGTCATCGACGCTGATGTCCGCGACGAGCGCGTTCGTGCCGCCGTTGATGATCCCGCCGCCGAAGCCGCTGAGCACCACCGACGCGCGCAACACCGCCATCGACGGCGCGAACGCGATGCCCTCGAGTCCCACGATCACGATCGCCGTTGCGGCGAGCAGCATCTCCTTGTAGCCCCATCGATCGACGACGGGCCCGAACACCAACGACCCAACCACGATTCCGAAGGTGTTGAGGAGCAGCAATGACCCCGCCGACGCCTTGCCGATCCCGAACTGCTCGATCACCCTTGGCAGCACGGCACCGAGCGTGGTCATCACGATGCCGAACGTGAGCAGACCGAGACAGGCGATGAAGAAGAGGGCGCGGCGATTGGTCATGAGGTATCACGGATGACGAATGGAACAAAGTTAGCCCCACTGGCATTCGCGTGGCCGTACGCGCTGGTGTTCTGGCTCGTCTGCCTCTGGGCCTACTATCCGGAGTTTCGAATACTCCGCGAGGCGAAGCGCTCCTTGCGAAATGCACCCGCTGGAACCGGCGATCCATCGTACCGTCCGCTGGTCCTGGGGCAGCAGATCGTTCTCTTCGTTGCCGTGTTGACTGCCTTTCTCGCTCCCGGACTCGCGATGCGCGCGGGACGCACGATGATTTTCGCGGTCGGCGTATTGACGATCATCGCCGGCGGCCTGCTGCGCCGTCACTGTTTCCGAATGCTCGGCAGCGATTTTCGCGGCGCGGTAACGGTGCGCAACGATCAGCCTGTCGTCGAGCGCGGCGCGTATCGTTTTCTTCGCCATCCCTCGTACGCAGCCGCGCTACTCCTTCACCTCGGCTTCGCCCTCGCCTTCACCAACTGGGGCACGCTTGCGGTGATCATACTCGGCGCGCCGCCGCTCTTCATGTATCGCATTCGCGTGGAGGAGCGCGCGCTCGCGAGTCGCATCGGTGCGCCATACGTCGCGTACATGTCGCGCACCAAGCGACTGGTGCCTGGTGTGTGGTAGCTAGGTGCTAGGGGCTACGGGCTTACCGGCGTCCCGCTGGCACGTATGGCCTCGACACGTTGTCCGCGCAATTCGCGGACGATCTTCGTCGGCGTACCGGAGGCATTTCCGATCGGCCGCTCGAACCGCCACGTCGCTCCGTTCTCGAGATCGAAGAACGAGTCCGTTCCCTGAGGCAAGAGACGGAATTGCACAACATCGTTGGACGTCGTCAGCCACAGACTGTCGTCGTGCCGCGTCACCCACACCTTGATCGTGTCCTGGCCTCGCGTCGCGTAGTAAGTGCCAGGCAGCGAATCCATCGACGATGCGGGAATAGTCGCCAGCATCTTCTCGATGCGGGCTGATGTCGTCAGGCCGTATTCGGCGCCGAAGGCGCGCTCGATCTCCTGAAGGAGGTCGCCGCTCACGCCATTCGTCATGATGACGATCCCGCGGCGCTGCACCGGCCACATCACCAGGTCGGCGACGAAGCCCTCGTCGCGCCCGCCGTGAGTGAAGTGGAGCGAGTCGCCAGCGCCCTGCAGCTCGACGCCGAGTCCCCAGTAGCTGCGCACGGCAGCGAAGCCCGTCGGCACCTCCACCTGCGGCGTGAGCATTTGCTTAACCATTGCCGGCGAGAGCGGACCGCCCTTTGCTCCATCGTACGCGCGGCTGATCGAGATGGCCCAACGTCCGAGGTCGGAGGGTGTGGTCCACAGACCGGCCGCCGCCATTTCAGGATAGACGTGATAGCCACCGGGAACGACGGTGTCGGGCCGCTCGTGGCCCGACGACGTGAAGCCCGCGAACGGCTGCGGTGGCGGATTCTCGTACGTACTGTGGCTCATCCCTGCCGGCCGCAGCACGAGACGGTTCATGAGCTCCGGGAACGACTCGCCCGTGACGTCCGTGGCCAGGAGTTGAGCGATTGTGATTCCTCCACCCGAGTAGCGCCAGCGCGCGCCGGGGAAGGTGTCGTTGCGAACCGCCTGGGTGTTGGCCGGTTTCTCGCCGTTCAGAACTTGCGCAACGGTCGGGACCGGCGTGCCGAGGGTGTAGCCGGGAAATCCCCAGACGGTGAGACCGGCACTATGGCTGAGGATCCGCCGGAGCGTGACCTTCTGATCACGTGTGAATGCACTCTCGGGCAGATGCCACGAGCGCAGGTACACGTTCACATCCTTATCGAGATCCACCTTCCCCTCTTCGACCAGCTTCAGCAGTCCGGTCGCGAACACGGGCTTACTGATCGAGCCGGCGAGAAAGAGGGTAGACGTATCGACCGGTTGCGTGCCGCCGAACTGTCGGACGCCGAAGCCTCGCGCCCACACGACTCGGTTGCCATCGACGACGGCGATGCTCACGCCGGGCACATGGTAGAACCGCATTCGGTCGAGAAGATCGAATGTGGTATCTCGCCTGCCGGTGAGACGAACCACTGGCAGCAAACCGTGCTCGATGCGCGACGGATCGGGCTGGGCCTTTTGCGCGCGGAGAACGAATGCCGTACCGAGCGACAGGGTTGTCGCGACAATGGTCCGCTGGAAGGAGGGATTGATGTGCACGAGTTGGAGGGGTTGAGTTCCAGGTGGAGATCGTGCGTCGTCGCGGATTGAACGGCAAGAGGTACGGATCTCACGGATGGCACCTATCTGACGGATCAGACCCCGTTAGTATCCGAATTACCGCACATGAGCGCTGCCTGTCCCGTATTTGGCCTCATCCTTCGCGTCGAGACGGCGCCTGGCGTCGATCTCGAGGCGTTCCGGCGCGCCCTTCGTACGGAAGTCCTGCAATCGCGCGGACTCGTCGCGACGGCTCTCGATGCGTGTGGCAGCGCTATGGCGATCATCGGCGATGGCTTTCAGGCAAGCGACGCCGACCGCGAGGTGATCGTGGCGTGGTTGAGCGGACAGCCGCTCGTCGCAACGTTCGAGGTGAGCCAGCTCGGCGACGTCGGCCACGCCGCCTGAGGCGTGGCCAACGGTGCAGTAATTAGCGTTCGCTAATCGGTCAGCGGACGTCCGTCCCGATCGGTGACTGGATGATCCGGATCGGGTTGTAGTGAATGCCAAGCGTGTAGCGCAGCGCCGTAAGGCCGAAATGAAGATTCGCCGGCGTCGTCTCGAAGTCCTCGGCGCGGAGCCGCGTCTGCAGCAGCGAGGCGCCCGAGAATAGCGACCAGCGCGCGGTGAGCGAATACTCCGCGCCAACTCCGGCCGCCGCGCCCCATCCCGTGCTGTAGCGGACGACGGTGCGCCCAGGGATTGTCGGGTCGACGATGCCATCGCTATACATCGCGAGGCGACGATCGTATGCGCTGAGATATGCGATGCGCAGGTCCGCATAGGGAAAGAGCCGATGCTCCGCCCACTGCGGATGAAAGCGCGTTCCCAACTCCGCGGTATTCGTGATCGCCGGCCCGCCGATGAATGACGAGGTCATGTCCATCGTCGCCGACAGGTTCCGCGTGAGGAGATAGTCGGCGCGCGTGCCCGTACCGAGCGTCATGAAGGAGGGCAGCTTATTCCCTCCCGCGAGCCCGGGTGCCGAGATGTAGCTCACCACCGGGTAGGTCTCGAAGGAGAGACGCCACCGCCTGTAAGCCAACTCTCTGGCGATGGGGCCCGGCTGCGGCGGAAGCTCTCGATCCACTCCGCCACCGCGCCGGCCGATCGGGATCGGAATACGCTGCGCGCTGAGAGCGGCAGGAAGCACCAGCGCAACCATCGCGGCGACGACACGAATGCGCATAACGACCTCACCGAAATCGTCTTACGAGAATGCTTCTCGTTCCATTCAGTTTGATGGGCGCCGCAGCGATTCGCAACCCGCAACCCGCAACCCGTTCACTCTTTCGCCAGTTTGGTGCGCTTGGATTCGGATTTGACTTCTTTCGCCTCCTTCTTCTTCTCCTCATGCCGGTCCTCGTCGACCCGCGCGGTCTGCGCCGCGGCGATCTTCTTGTCGTACTCGGTCTTCGGTTGCGGCGCGACCTCGGCGGTGCCTTTGGCGATCTCGGCGTTCAGCTCGCCGCCAGCGAGGACGACCGCCATCGAGTAGTACATCCACGTGAGCAGCAGCAGTACGCCGCCGACCGTCCCGTACGCCTTGTTGAAGGTCGTGAAATGGATGACGTACTGGCGGAAGAGCGTCGTCGCGATGACCCACAGGGCCGCGGCGATGATCGCACCGACAAGGATCTGCGATTTGTGCTGCGGGAAATCCGGGAGGATGTAGTACATCAGCCAGAAGGCGAGCACGAGGAAACCGAACGCGAGTGGATACTGGAAGATCATCCATCCCCACTTTGTCAGGCCGCCGAGATGGGTGAACTTCGCGACGCCGTCGACGATGTTCGGGCCGGCCATCATTACAGCGGCGGCAATCGTCAATAGTCCCCCGGCGACGACGACCATGCCCAGCTGGATGAGCCGCTGCTTCCACCATGCGCGCCGATCGTTCTTTACATGGTAGGCGATGTTCAGCGCACCCATCAGTGAGCCGAAGATGTTCGACGCGGAATACGCAGTCAGGACAGCGCCAACCGATACCAGGCCCGGCGCACTCGGTGCGAACACGACGTCACGCGCCACCCCGGCCAACATCGAGAAAGCAGCCGGCGGCACCGTACCAGCCAGCTGGTTGAGGATCCAGTTGAAGAGCTGCTGCTTGTTGCCGACGAGCGACAAGAGCGGAGCGGCGAACAGCAACAGGGGGAAGATCGAGAAGAAGAAGTTGTACGCGACCGCGGCGGCGATGGTGAGAACGTTATCCGCCCAGATCGCCTTCCCGACTTCCTTCAGCAGGTGTCCGACGT
>Ga0070717_10001555_pt1 | contig 15906 bp, 16 predicted proteins | sample LARL113metaG_FD_71366 | JGI IMG/M metagenome (GOLD analysis project Ga0070717, IMG submission 71366) | Corn, switchgrass and miscanthus rhizosphere microbial communities from Kellogg Biological Station, Michigan, USA - LAR L11-3 metaG | ecosystem: Host-associated > Plants > Roots > Rhizosphere ... | reverse complement strand
GTGCGCTACGGCGATCACCAGCCGGAATTCTCGCCGCATGTGCTCGATCCTGCACTCGACGAGGCTGGTGTCGGCAAGAAGCTCGAGGATTACGATCCGCGCTATTACGCGACCTATTACGCGATTGATGCGGTCAACTTCGAACCGGTCAAGAGCTCGACCCAAATGGATGCGATCGACGGACCTTATCTGCCGCTGGTGATTCAGGAAGCCGCAGGCATTCCGCTCGATCCTTCGTTCGTAGAACAGAAGCAAATCATGTTGCGTTGCCAAGGCATGTTCTATGCCTGCAAGGACGGCGCGGAAGCGCGCCGCTTCAACCGGCTTCTGATCGATGCCGGCATGATCCACGGATTGTAGCCTACCGTACTTAAGGTTCCCGATGAGGCGCAATGGCGTCTTGAGCGCGGCGTTGCAAATCTGTTATAGGGCTGTCGGAGAGGGCTTTCCTGGGGTTTTCTCGCCATGGTCATGCGTCTGTTTGCGCCGCAATTCCTGGTGCTATGGGCTTTCGTCGGCTCGGCGCTCGCCGTGCATTTCCGCGGCAAGGTGCGGCTCGGATTCTGGCGGCAGGTCTCCGACCATTCCACCATCATGGCGCCCTACAACGTGCTGATGTACCTGTTCTCGGCGGTGCCGAACCGGCCGATCCTACAGGTCGGAATGGTCCCCGAGCTTAGCGTGCTGCGCGACAATTGGCAGACGATCCGCGAGGAGGCGCTGCATCTGTTCGCGCAAGGGCAGATCAAGGCCGCCGACAAATACAACGACTGGGGTTTTAACTCCTTCTTCCGGACCGGGTGGAAGCGCTTCTATCTGAAATGGTACGAGGAGGCGTTGCCGTCGGCGCTTGCCAATTGTCCGAAGACGGTGGAATTGTTGAACACCATTCCCAACGTGAAGGGGGCGATGTTCGCCAATCTGCCGCCGGGCGGCAAGCTCGTGCAACATCGCGATCCCTATGCCGGTTCGCTGCGCTATCATCTGGGTCTGGTGGTGCCGAAATCGCCGGGCGAATGCCGCATCTTCATCGACGGCAACTCTTATTCCTGGCGCGACGGCGAGGACCTGTTGTTCGACGAGACCTATCTGCACTATGCAGAGAACACCACCAGCGACGATCGCATCATCCTGTTCTGCGACGTCGAGCGTCCGTTGAAGACGCGCGCGATGACCGCGGTCAACCGCTGGGTCTCCAGGAACATCATCAACGAGAGCGCGACCCAGAACGAGGAGGGCGAGCGCGTCGGCTGGCTCAACCGCGTGTTTGGCTATGTCTACCACGTGCGCCTCGGCGGCAAGCGGATGAAGGCATGGAACAAGCGCGTCTATTACGCGGCGAAGTATCTGTTGATCGGCGGCATTCTGGCCGCGTTCCTGGCGACCGCCTTCGCGTGAGGCGTCGCGGAATGCAGGGTGGGCAAAGGCGCAATTGCGCCGTGCCCACCGATTCTGGGTTGACGCAGAAAAAAAGTGGGCACGCTTTCCGCCTTTGCTCGTTGAGCTACGGCGGACGGGTCGCTTTGCCCACCCTACAAATCTCGCAACCGCGTTCGCGTTCGCGCTACCCCTTCTTGATCCCGGCGAGGATGCGGCCGACTTCGCCATAGCCGACCAGGCCCACGTTCCAGTTTTTCGGTCCGGTAGCGATCATTCGAAGCTCCAGATATCGCTTCTCGTGACGCGCAACAGCGGCACGACGCTACTGCTTCTGAATTCCAGCTTTCTCAATCACTTTCTGCCATTTGTCGATGTCGGATTTGAGCCGGTCCGCCAGCGCCTCCGGCGAGCCCGCCTTGGCCTCGATGCCGAGTTCGAGCAGCCGCTTTTTGACGTCGGCGTCGGCGAGAATATCCTGTAGCGCCGCATTCAGCGTCTTCACGATCTCCGGCGGCGTGCCGGCCGGCGCAAACAAGGCGTTCCAGGAGACCACGTCGTAATCGGCAACGCCGCTTTCCGTCACGGTGGCGAGGTCCGGCGTGGCCTCCGAGCGTCGCGCGCCGGATGACGCGAGCGCCCTCAGCTTGCCGTCAGCAAGATTGCCCTTCATGGAGGAATAGCTGTCGATCATCAGGGCGACATCGCCCTGTAGCAGCGCGACCTGGATCTCCGGCGTTCCACGGTAGGGGATGATCGTGAAATCGACGCCGGCGGCCGTCTTGAACAATTCCGCCGACAGGTTCTGCGTGCTTCCGACATTGATGGTGCCGACATTCAGCGTGCCGGGCTTGGCTTTCGCGGCGGCGATGAAGTCGCCAAGCGTCTTGAACGGCGAGTTCGCCGAAGTGGCGAACAGAAAATCGAACAATCCCAGGCTTGAAATCGGCGCAAAATCCTTCAGCGGATCGTAGGGCAATTTCTTGAACAAGGAGACGCTGACCGCGGTGCCGTTGGCCAATAGCGCCAGCGTATAGCCGTCGGGCGGCGAGGAGATAACCGTTCGCGCCGCAACGATGCCGCCGGCGCCTGCCTGGTTCTCGACATAGAAGCGCTGACCGAGTTTGTCGCCGAGCTTTTCCGCGATGATGCGCGCGGTGATGTCACCAACGCCGCCGGCCGCAAACGGCACCACGATGCGCACCGACTTGTCCGGATAGTTGGCGGCGTAAGCTTGTTGGAGTGAGGCTGCAAGGGTCGTTAGTGCGAGCACAGCGAAGAAAATATCGCGGACAGCGCGATTAACATAGCTCATAGAATAGTGCGCTCCTGATCTGATCGATGTTTATAGCATGCGACCGCGCAGGTCCAAGCTCGCTAGGGCAGATCAGCGACAGCGTACCCCGCGCCATGATACTCGCGGACCTCACCATCTTGCCGGTTTCGCGTCGGGTCAATTCTCAGGCAAGGTGAAGACCGCGCACGGCGACGCGATTCCGCGCAGCACATGCGTTCCGAGCGCGATCAGCGGCGCTTCCGTCTCGGCGGCGAGCGCGCCCGAGACAAGGACTGTCTTTTGAAGCGGCCGGCATAGTCCTTCGAGTCGACTGACCAGATTGACGGCGGGGCCGATCGCCGTGAAATCGAGGCGATCGGCGGCGCCGATATTGCCCCACAGCATCTCGCCGAGATGCAGGGCGGCGCCGAAGGGCAGAGGCGGCAGCCCCTGCCGATGTCGCTCGTTGTCCAGATGCTTCATCCCGAGGCGAGCGGCGGACACCGCACGCAGCGCGGCTTCGCAAGCGCCGCGCGGCGACCCTCCGCCGACCGGGAAGATCGCCAGCAGGCCGTCGCCGATAAATTTCAGCACTTCGCCGCCAAAGGCGTGAACGGAGCCTGCGATGCGATCGAACCAGGCGCCCAGAGCCGAGATGACGACGGCGGGAGGATTGTCTTCGGACAGCGCCGTGAACCCGCGCAGATCGGCGTAGAGCAGCGCCGCCTGGATGGTCTCGCCGACATCGCGCCGCAAAGGCGCCGCCAGCACCCGCGCCGCGCTGCGCCGGCCGAGATAGGCTTCCAGAGTGGCCGTCAATGTGGCGCGCGCGGCGAGAAGTGCAAGCGGTGCCGCGGCAAAGCGCGCGGCCTGTCGCAGTTCATTGGTCTCGTCCGGCGTGAACGGACGCGGCCCGATCCAGCTGAGCGAAGGCCCATCCGGCCGAAGCCCGACGATGTCCTCGTGCACGACGCCGTCGGCAATTCCCGCGAGCCAGCGCCGACCGGCGTCGCTGGCCGGGCTTGCCTCCAGCGCCGCCATCGGTCCTCCCGCCGCGAACCCCAAGGCCTCGATGACTTCCCCGTTCTCGGCGCGCCACAGCCAGGTGCGCCGGGCGATGAGCGGATGTGGAACCGCAAGCGTCAGAGCTGCGCCGGCGAGCGGCAGGCCATCCCCGACCAAATGCGTGCCAAGTTCCGCCAACAACCGATCGGCGCCCGGCACCTCGCCGGCTACATCGACGAGCCAGGAAAGCGTCGAGGAGAGCTGCATGGAACGATTATGAATTTGACACGTCACCCTTGTCACGAGCTATCCTTGGACAATCGGCCTTCACGCCGCGATCGGCGCGCCCGGCCTTCGGGAGAAATCGATGAACGAACCGCTCGTGGTCCGACGCGAGGTCCAGATCGCAGCTCCGCCTGCCACGGTTTTCGCTTTCCTGACCGATCCGGAAAAGATCGTGAGCTGGATGGGCGCCGAGGCGATGACCGAGCCGCATGCGGGCGGGCTCTATCTCGTCAAGGGCGTGGGCGAACGCGCGGCGCGCGGAGCGTTCCGGGAGGTGGTGCCGATCCACCGCCTCGCCTACAGCTTCGGTTGGGAGGGAAGGGAAGACGTGCCGCCGGGATCGAGCCTGATCGAGATCGATCTTGTCGACCGGGACGGCGGCACATTTCTGCGCATGACCCACAGCGGTCTGCCGAACGAGGAGCTATGCGCCAGCCACGACAAGGGTTGGACGCATTATTTGGGCCGGCTGGCCATGGCGGCCGCGGGCCAAAATCCCGGCATCGATCGCGGGCCGCACGCGGCCTGACGTAAGCTCCGCCTAGAGCATGATCCGGAAAAGTGGACGCCGGTTTTCCGAAAAGATCGTGCTCAAACAGAAAGTTAGAGCGCGGTGACGACTCGAAGAAAAGTCATCCCGCTCTTGAGCCCGGGCGCATGGATGAGGCTTACTGCTTGCCGATCTTCTCCCACAGCCAGCGCGCCACGACATCCGGCGACGATGTCGCGTCGCCGCCGGCAGCGCGCAAATTGGCCTCGCGCATATTGGCGATATCGATCTTGCCGAGCAGCGGCACGAGCGCAGCCTTTAGTGTGGGATCGTCGGCGCGCTTCGGCGACAGCAGCACGATCGCGTCGTAGGGCGGGATGGCATGCCGCGAATCCTCCAGCACCACCAGATCGTATTTGGCGATCAGGCCGTCACTGGTATAGCCCGCGATCACGTCGACTTCGCCCGAGGCGACCGCCGCATACATGAAATCGGGCTGCATCTGCCGCTGTGCGCGGAACGACAGGCCGTAGACCTTTTGTAAGGCGGCCCATTCCGGCCGCGAGAAAAATTCATAATCCGCGGCGAGCGACATCGCGCCCGCATGCGCGGCGAGATCGGCGATCGAGTGAATGCCAAGTGCCTCGGCGCGCTTTTTCGGCATCACCAGCGCATAGGCGTTCTCGAAGCCGAGCTCGCCGAGTAGCGTGATGTTTTCCCGTGCCAGCGTCGTCTTCAATTCGCCGAGCAATTCCTCGCGCGGCTTGATATCCGTGCGGTGAAACTGGTTCGCCCACAACGTGCCGGAATAATCGACATAGACGTCGATATCGTTGGACTTGAGCGCTTCGAAGATCACATTGGAGCCGAGGCCCTCGCGCGAGGTGGCGGAAAGCCCTGCCGCGCGCAGCCGCTGCGCGATCAGCGCCGACAGCACATATTGCTCGGCAAAAGTTTTGGCGCCGACCACATAACTCGACGACGAGCGCGCCATCGAAGGCACCAAGGTGGCCACGACCAGCACTGCGATGCCAAGGCCGCCGAGCGCCGTGCGCAGGCGGCTGCGGTTTCGGATGCCGTTTTCGATCAGCGCCAGCAATTGATCGACCGCGAGCGCCAGGATGGCCGCGGCCAGACAGCCGAACAGCACGAACACCCAGTTCTGGGTTTGCAGACCTGCGAAAATGTAGTTGCCGAGGCTGGTCTGGCCGATCGGCGTCGACAGCGTCGCGGTGCCGATCACCCACACCGCCGCGGTGCGGATGCCCGCCATCATCACCGGCAGCGCCAGCGGCAATTCCACTGTGAACAGCGACTGAAGCGACGTCATGCCGACGCCCTGTGCCGCCTCCAGGATCGCAGGCTCGACGCCGTTCAGGCCAGTGATGGTGTTGCGCAGCACCGGCAGCATCGAATAGAGCGCGAGCGCCAGCACCGCGGGGAGGAATCCGAAGGCGGAAAAACCGAACCCGAACCACGTTAACGTCAGCGCTGCCAGCGCCAGCAGCAGCGGATAGAACAGCGCCAGCAGCGCTAGCCCCGGCACCGTCTGCACGATGCTGGCAAGCGAGAGCAGCGCGCCGCGCACTACCCGACGATTGCGTGCCGCAATCGCGAGCGGAAGGCTGACCACAAGCCCGAGCGCCAGCGCCGCCACGCTGACGCGCACATGATTGCCGAGATAGTCCGGCAGGTGCGCCAAGGCCTCGCCCCAGCGCGGATCGGAGAACAGGCTCATGCCGTCCCGCCCTGCGGCAACAAGGCGCCGAGCCGCTCGGCCTGTCGCCGCGGCGTGCGCAGCAGTTCACCGACATAGGGATCGCGACTCGTCGACAGCTCACCTGGCGTGCCCTCCGCGAGCAGGCGGCCGCCGCGCATGACGGCAACGCGGTCGGCGAGCAGGATGGCTTCCGTCATGTCATGGGTGATCATGACCGTGGTCAGAGCGAGCTTGTTGTGCAGCGCACGGTAATCGTCGCCGAGCGCGTCGCGGGTCAAGGGGTCGAGCGCGCCGAACGGCTCGTCCATCAGCACGATGCGCGGTTTCGCGGCGAGCGCGCGCGCCACGCCGACGCGCTGGCGTTGGCCGCCCGATAATTCCTGCGGCAGGCGGTCGCGATGCTGCGCGCGGTCGAGCCGCACCAGATCGAGCAACTCGTCGACCCGCGCGGCGATCTCCGTCGCCGGCCAGCCCAACAGCTTCGGCGTGATGCCGATATTGTCGGCGACGCTCAGATGTGGAAACAGCCCGCCGCTCTGAAAGACGTAACCGATGCGGCGGCGCAATTGCACCGGATCGACCGTCTGCACATCGGCGCCTTCGACCGTGACGGTGCCAGCGTCGGCATCGATCAGCCGGTTGGCGAGCCGCAGCAGCGTGGTCTTGCCCGAGCCGGAGCCGCCGACGATGGCGAGGAATTCGCCCGCGGCGACGTGAAGCGAGACGTCGTCGACCGCGACCACGCGCCCCGGACTGCTGCCGCCGTCAAAACTCTTGCCGACATGGGCATAGGCGATCAGTGGCGCGGTGGGCATTGGGCCTCGGTCGGTTGGCGGCGTTACCTTACCCTCTTCTGGAGGGTGAGGGGTTGCAGTACCACGTTGCACCACTTCGTTGAACTTGTCCCCGCAAACCGCTAAGGCATCACCCGAACTTGGAGGGGAAACGCTTGGACATGGCAACGCCAACGGCGGTCGCGCTCAACGACGCGACGGTGGCCTTTCGGCTTGCGGATCAACGCGTCTATACGGCGGTCGAGAAGGCGCGGTTGTCGGTCGCGCCCGGCGAGTTCGTCGCCATTGTCGGGCCCACCGGATGCGGCAAATCGACCTTGCTGAATGTCGCGGCCGGCCTGCGCAAACCGGCGTCGGGGACGGTGCGGATCTTCGATTCCCCGCTGACCGGGCTGAACGAGGACGCCGGCTATCTGTTTCAGGCCGATGCCCTGTTTCCCTGGAAGACTGCGATCGACAATGTCGCGATCGGTCTTGAGATTGCGGGCATTCCGCGGGCGCAGGCGCTGGAGCGCGCGCAAGCCTGGCTCAATTCGATGGGGCTTTCCACTTTCGCCAATCGCTATCCGCACATGCTTTCGGGCGGCCAGCGCAAGCGCGTTGGGCTGGCGCAGGTTTTGATCCGCGACCCGAAAATCCTGCTGATGGACGAGCCGTTCGGACCGCTCGATGCCCAGACCCGGCAGATCATGGGCAATTTGCTCTTGGAGTTGTGGAACGCCGACCGCAAGGCGGTGCTGTTCGTCACCCATGATCTGGAGGAGGCGATCGCGCTGGCCGATCGCGTCGTGATCATGTCGGCGGGGCCGGGCGCGCGCATCATCGGTGACTGGCGCGTTCCTTTGGCGCGGCCGCGCGATATTTCGGAAGTGCGGATGGAAAAGGAATTTCACTCACTTCACCGTGAGATATGGAGTGTTCTTAAGGCGGAAGTGTTGAAGGGTTACGCGCAATCGGGAGCCGGCTGACCGCGCCGGTCCCGATCGGGCGGAAACTTGCAAGAAAGCAAACGGGACAAACAACAAACCGGGGAGATCTCATGCTGATCCGTCATTTTATCCTGGTTATTCTGGCCTCAATCGCAGCCCTGGTCGCGCTGGGCGGCACGCAAAACGCCAACGCGCAAGGGGCCTTCACGCTGTCCTCATCGACCTTCAAGGATGGCGAACGCTTGCCGCTCAAAAGCGCCGGGAATAACAAGTCCAATCCAAACTGCGTCGGCGAGAACGTTTCGCCGGCATTCTCCTGGGCGAACCCACCGGAGGGCACCAAGGGCTTTGCGCTCCTGATGTTCGATCCCGAGGGCCGGCCGCCTGGCGGCGTCAGCCACTGGGTGGCCTACGGCATTCCAGTCTCGGTCTCCGGGTTCGCAGAAGGCGAAGTCTCAAAACCCAGCGAGAAATATGTCGGCGGCCAGAGCACGATGAAGGTGTCGAGTTACGTCGGTCCATGCACGCCCGCCGGTGCGCCACATCACTACACTTTTACGCTGATCGCGACCGATCTTGAACCGACGGCCCTAAAGGAAGGCATGGCGCGCGATGAGCTGATCAAGGCACGGCCACGCCAAGGGCGCGACGGGCCTGATTGGCATGTTCTCCAAGCCGTAAGCATAGCGCAGCAATGAGAGGGGCTTGAGCATGTCGAGGATCGGGCTCCTCTCCTTGCAATTGCTGGTCGCGATCGTCGCGCTGGCGCTGTGGCAGTTCTTTGCCAGCGTGCCGGTGTTCGGAAAAATGTGGTTGCCGCCGTTCTTCTTTTCCAATCCGGTCGACGTGTTTAGCCAGATCGTCTCATGGTTTTCCTCAGGCGTGATCTGGAAGCATCTTTTGATCACCCTGTGGGAATCGATCCTGGCCTTTGTGATCGGTTCGCTCGCCGGCGTTGCGGTCGGCTTCTGGTTCGCGCGCCAGCCCAAAGTCGCCGCGGTGTTCGACCCCTATGTCAAGATGGTCAACGCGCTGCCGCGCGTGGTGCTTGCGCCGATCTTCACGCTATGGCTCGGACTCGGCATCTGGTCCAAGGTCGCGCTTGGCGTGACGCTAGTGTTCTTCATCGTCTTCTTCAACGTCTATCAGGGCGTCAAGGAGGTCTCGACCACGGTGCTCGACAATGGCCGCATGCTCGGCATGAGCGAGCAGCAGCTGATGCGGCACGTCTACTGGCCCTCGGCGCTGTCCTGGATGTTTTCCTCGCTGCACACCTCGGTGGGTTTTGCCGTGGTCGGCGCCGTGGTCGGCGAATATCTCGGCTCCGCGGCCGGGCTCGGCTATTTGATCCAGCAGGCGGAAGGCGTGTTCGACGTCGCCGGCGTGTTCGCCGGCATGTTCGTATTGTCCGCCTTCGTCATTCTGATCGACATGGCGGTGACGCTGGTCGAGCGGCGGCTTCTGGTGTGGCGGCCGGCGGCGGCGGGGCGGGATTGACCGACGCCACCCGAGCGCGTGCGACTTTGTTACAGCCGTCTCGTTAATTGTTATTGGCGCTCGGCGCCCTAACAGGTGCATGATGGGCGGGGCCGTGCCACGCGCGGCTTCGGCCCCGCGCGACCGCCCGAAAGCAGATGATTCCCGCACCGGACACAAGCCCGTCGGTTGAGACGTCGCTGCGCTATGCCGGCTGGCGCGTCGTGCTTGCCTGTTTTCTGATGGCGATGTTTCTCTTTGGCTTTGGCCTTTACGGTCATGGCGTCTACCTTGCGGAGCTGCAACGTCTGAACGGCTGGCCGGTTGCCCTTATCTCGGGCGCGAGCACGCTGTCGTTCCTGCTCGCCAACATTTCCGCGACCTTCACCAATGAGCTCGTGGCCCGGCTGGGCGTGAGGCGGCTTGTCCTCTTGGGAATTGCGGCGCTTGCGGCGTCCACGACGTTGCTCGCACGGGCGAGCTCCATCTGGCAGCTCTACGCCGCGTTCATGCTGATGTCTCTCGCGTGGATCGGCATGGGAACCGTGGTGATTGCGGCTGTCGTGAGCCTTTGGTTCGTGCACCGTCGCGGTCTCGCCATCAGCCTTGCATTCACCGGCGCCAGTTCCGGCGGGGTCGTCGTCACGCCTTTGCTGGTGTTTCTTGTTGAACGGTTTGGCTTCTCGGCCGCGATGCTGACCGCGACGGCGGTCATGGTTGCCGTTCTGGTTCCGGTTGCATTCGCCTGGATCGGCCCGCCATCAGCTGGACAAGCCCCAGTGTCTTCCGCACCAAGCGGCATATCGCGTGCGAAGCTGATGCGCAGCCTGGCGTTCTGGACAATCTCGATACCGTTTGCGCTAGCACTGCTGGCTCAGATTGCTTTCATCGTGCATCAGATCGCGCTGCTTGAACCGAAGATCGGCCGGGCTAACGCGGGGTTTGCGGTTTCGGTCATGACGTTCACGGCGATAGCTGGACGCCTCGGCCTCGGCATGGTCGCCGACCGATTCAATCCGCGGCGCGTCACCGCCGCATCGCTCGTCAGTCAGGCCGCGGCGCTCTTGACGATCCTTGAGTCCGACAGCGTTCCCATCGTGCTGGCTGCTTGCGCAGTCTTCGGCTTTTCAGTGGGTAATCTCATTACCTTGCCGCCGCTGATCATTCATCGCGAGTTCAGCGCCGCGAGCTTTGTCGTCGTCATGGGGCTGTCGATCGCAATCAGCGGGGTCCTTGGCGCGTTGGGTCCGGTACTCATCGGCATGGTTCGCGACTGGACCGGCGACTATCATGTTGCTCTCGCGTTCTGCATCGCGTTGGAGCTTGTTGCCACAGTGATCGTGGTCCAGCCAGGGCTGATACGGAGGCCGGCTGCGGTGTAGGGCAGGGGAAAGGGTCCCGATTTTTCCGTCATTGCGAGCCAATGGGTCGCGCGAATGCGCGCCCGATGACAGGCTCCGCGAAGCAATCCAGACTATGTCTGAGAAACTGGATTGCTTCGTCGTTTCACTCCTCGCAATGACGATGAGATAGTTCAACCACCTTCTCAAGGCCTGCTCGCTGCTCTATCGTGCCGGCGAGGCAATGGAGGAAACCATGGGAAAACTGATCGGCAGGCTCGCTGGCGCACTCGCGGCGCTGGTCTTGACTTCGTCTCTTGCCGCGGCGCAAAGCAAGATCACGGTCGCGGTCGGCGGCGGCGCTTGCCTGTGCTATCTGCCGACGGTGCTGGCCAAACAACTCGGCGAGTTCGACAAAGCGGGCCTCGCGGTCGAACTGGTCGACCTGAAGGGCGGTTCGGACGCGCTGAAAGCCGTGCTCGGCGGCAGCGCCGACGTGGTATCCGGCTATTTCGACCATTGCGTCAATCTCGCCGCCAAGAAGCAGGAGCTCGTAGCCTTCGTCGTCTACGACCGCTATCCTGGCCTGGTGCTGGTGGTATCGCCCTCGCACAATGGTGAAATCAAATCGATCAAGGATCTCGCCGGCAAGAAGGTTGGCGTCAGCGCGCCGGGCTCCTCGACCGATTTCTTCCTCAAGTATCTGTTGAAGAAAAACGGTCTCGATCCCTCTAGTGCTGCGGTGATCGGCGTTGGTCTCGGCGCGACCGCGGTCGCGGCCATGGAGCAGGGCCAGATCGACGCCGCCGTGATGCTCGATCCGTCGGTCACCGTGCTGCAAGGCAGTCATCCGGACCTTCGCATCCTCTCCGATACGCGCACGCAAAAGGACACATTAGCGACCTTTGGCGGCGAATATCCGGGCGGCGCGCTCTATGCCACCGCGGCCTGGGTCACCTCGCATGAGAAGGAGGCGCAGGCGCTGACCAATGCGATCGTTGGCACGCTTGCGTGGATCCACTCCCATTCGCCGGAAGAGATCATGGCGAAAATGCCCGACGAAATGGTCGGCAAGAACAAGGAACTCTATCTCGCCGCGCTCAAGAACACGATCCCGATGTATTCGGAGACCGGCAAGATGGATCCGAAGGGCGCCGATGCGGTGCTTGCGGTGTTCAGCGAAGGCTCGCCAGACGTCGCCAAGGCCAATATTGACGTCGGCAAGACTTTTACCAACAAATTCGTCGAGCAAGCCAAGACGACGGGGATGAATGCGAAGTAGCGCTTCTCCCACGCTATGATGCCCCCTCGCATTCATCGCGTCACGACGCTCGATTTGCCGGTGCGGGCATGGCCGTGGCGGTTCGCCGAGGCGCGGCGCGCCGAGATCGGCGCGCACTTTGCCTTAAAGCAACGCGAGAAGCCGAAGATCTGGAACGGCCGTGTGCTGCTGGGGCGCAATCCGCAATTCGAAAGCGGACGCTTCGGCGCCGATTATTTCGAGACCGATTTCGCAAGTTTCCTGGCCTGGCGCGACTGGGGCTTTCCCGATTCTGAAATATTCAACGGCTTTGGCATGGGGGCGCTGCGAAGCGCCGACGGCGCCTTCGTCATGGGCGAAATGGGTCAGCACACGGCGAATGCAGGGCGGATCTATTTTCCATCCGGCACCCCCGATCTCGACGATATCAGCAACGGCGCGCTCGACATCGCAGGCAGCGTGGCCCGCGAGGTGGAAGAGGAGACCGGCCTCACGCCACAGGATTATCGCGCCGCCACGCATTGGGATTGCGTCTTCACCGGCCCGTCGGTTGCGATGATCAGGGTCCTGGATGTCGATATGCCGGGCGAAGCGTTGCGCGAACGGATCGAGGCCAATCTCGTCCTTCAGTCCGAGCGGGAGCTTGCCGCGATCCATCTCGTGCGGCGCCTGAGCGACCTGACCGATCGGATGCCGCGTTTCGTGACGGCGTTCGTCGAAAGCGCCCTTGCGGGCTGATACTAAAGGCGCAAGCGCCGCGGATGGGCCGCGAAGGCCTCTGCTTAGCAATGCGGCTTGACATCGATTGGCGGTATCAATGTGATAGGCGCCAACAAGAACAAACAAACGCAACGCACAATTGCCAAGGGAGGGTTCGATGCTGGAGCGCAAAGCCGCACGCCTGCTCGTCAGGCTAGTGGCCGCAATGGCGGTGCTGGGAATGGCGGTTTCCGCCCATGCCCAAGAAAGCCAAGCGAAGAAAATCAAGATCGGCGTGATTTATGACCTGACCGGCCCGCTCGCCGGCGGCGGCTCGGAGCTGCAATATACCGGCGCCAAGATCATGCTCGACCAGTACGCCAAGACCGGTGTCGAAGGTTACAGGGTCGAGGCGGTCTATGCCGACGCACAGAGCAAGCCCGATGTCGCCATCAACGAGGCAGTCCGTCTGATCGAGCAGGAAAAGGTCGACATGCTGCTGGGCTTCTTTTCCTCGGCCCAATGCGTGCCGGTGGCCGGCCGCGTCGAGCAGCTCAAGAAGTTCATGTGGATCACCACCTGCATTTCCTCCGCCGTGCTCGACGGCAAGAACTACAAATACATCTTCCGTCCGCAGCCGAGCGGCGACCAGTTCGGCCTGATGACGATGGATTTCATCGCCCAGAACTCGGTTTCCAAGTTCGGCAAGGAGCCCAAGGACCTGCGCGTCGCCATCATCCATGAGGACGGTGCCTACGGTGTCGACGTCGCCAAGGGCAACGAGGCCGGTGCCAAGAAGGCCGGCTTCAATGTCGTCCTGAAGGAAGGCTATTCCGCCACCGCGCCCGACCTCTCCGCGCTGGTGACGAAACTGAAGCGCGCACGGCCCGATGTGATCTTCCACACCGGCTACAATCCCGACATCACGCTGTTTTTCCGGCAGGCGCGCGAGCAGGGCCTGAAGGTCGGTGCCGTCGTCGGCCATGGCGCGGGCTATGGCGTCTATGAGAAGCTGAAGGAAGGTCTCGGCAACGACGCAAACTATCTCTTCGACACCGATCCGATCTCGATCTGGCTCACCAACCCGGAAACCCTGGATCCCAAACTGCCGCCGGTCATCAAGATGGTCGGCGAGGAGTTCGACAAGGTGAAACCGGGTGTCGCGATCCGCTCCGCCCATGCCGGCATGGCCGCTTCCAACACCTACCTGTTCCTGACCGATATCTTGCCGCGCGCCATCAAGAAATATGGCGGGGTCGATCCCGATGCCCTGCGCAAGGCGGCGCTGGACACCGATATCCCCGAAGGCGGCACCATGCTCGGGTTCGGCGTCAAGTTCTCAGGCGATGGCACCGCGATGCCCGGCCAGAACCAGCGCTCGTTCCCGGTGGTGATCCAGTATATCGACGACAAGTCGTATGTGGTGTGGCCGAAGAGCCAGGCGCAGCGCGAAGCGGTGCTGCCGTTGCCCGCGGGCACGACCTATAGCTACAAATAGGTGACTCGTTAGCTTAACGAAGGGACCGCTGTGCTGGTAGTCGAGGGCCTGTTAAAGCGCTTTGGCGGCTTCACGGCGGTCAACCACGTGTCATTCACTGTCGACCAGGGCGAGATCCTCGGCCTGATCGGCCCGAACGGCTCGGGCAAGAGCACGATCTTCAACATGCTGTCCGGCACGCTGCCGCCGACGGCCGGCTCGATCATGTTCGATGGCCACGAGATCGCAGGGCTGGCGCCGCACCGGATCATCAACCGCGGCATCGGCCGCACCTTCCAGATCCCGCGGCCGTTTCATCGCCTGACGATCTTCGACAACGTAGCGCTGGCCGGATATTTCGGCCAGGGCCGGCATAGCCGGACGAAAGCGGAGGAGGCGGCCGGGCGCGCGCTCGCCATGGTCGGCCTGCCGACCGATCGCCACGCCAGCGTCGACGGGCTCGGCGCCGCCGGCCTGAAGAAGCTTGAGCTTGCCAAAGCGCTCGCGACCGGCCCCAAACTCCTGCTCGCCGACGAGAGCCTCGGCGGCCTCGACGAGACCGAGATGGACCAGGCCGCCGACATGCTGCGAAAAATCCGCGACGAACTCGGCATCACCATCATCTGGGTCGAGCACATCATGGGCGTGTTGATGCGCGTGGTCGATCGGGTGATGGTACTCGACCATGGCGAGAAGATTTCCGAAGGGTTGCCGGGCGAGGTGGCGAGCGATCCGCGCGTGATCGAGGTCTATCTCGGCACCGACGCCGACGCGACCCAGGCTGCGGCCGCGCTGGCGCGTCGCCGGACGGGGGCTTGAGCCATGCTCGAGTTGAAATCGGTCGATGCGGGCTATGGCAGCTTCCAGGCGCTGTTCGGCGTCAGCCTTGACGTCAGGGCAGGCGAAGCGGTCGGCGTGATCGGCCCGAACGGCGCCGGCAAGACCACCTTGATGCGGGTGATCTCGGGGCTTATCCGTCCGCACCGGGGATCGATCGGTATGCAGGGCACCGATGTGCTGGCGACGCCGGCGCATCGCATCGTCAGCCTCGGCATCGCGCATGTTCCCGAGAACCGCCGGCTGTTTCCGCGGCTCACCGTCGACGACAATCTCAAGATGGGGGCGTACACGCCCGATGCGCGCAAAAAATTTGCCGAGCGGATGGAGTTTGTGTTCGATCTCTTTCCGCGCCTGAAGGAGCGGCGCCACCAGATGGCCGGGACCATGTCGGGCGGCGAACAGCAGATGTGCGCGATCGGGCGCGCGCTGATGTCGGGTCCGAAACTTCTGCTGCTCGACGAGCCCTCGGCCGGGCTCGCGCCGGTCGTGGTGCAGCAGGTGTTCGAGCTCGTGAAGCGGATCCGCGCCGGCGGGCTGACGGTCCTGATCGTCGAGCAGAACGTGCAGCAGGTGCTCAAGGTGGTGGACCGCGCCTATTTGATCGAGGCAGGCCACATCCGCGCCTCGGGCACCTCGGCCGAGATGATGGCGACCGATACCATCAAGCAAGCTTATCTGGGAGTGTGAGCATGATCCGGAAAAGTGGGTACCGGTTTTCCCTCGCGACAAACGCGCGTAGCGTTTGCGCGGAGATCATGCTCAAATAAAAAGAGCGGAGCGATGCAGGCATTTCTGGACATCTTCGACATCTACCTGCTGGAAGCCGTCATCAACGGCATTCTGCTCGGCGGGGTGCTGGCGCTATTGGCGCTCGGGCTGAATCTGATCTTCGGCGTCATCGACGTCACCTGGATCTGCTACGCCGAGCTCGTAATGA
>Ga0070717_10001554_pt1 | contig 15918 bp, 17 predicted proteins | sample LARL113metaG_FD_71366 | JGI IMG/M metagenome (GOLD analysis project Ga0070717, IMG submission 71366) | Corn, switchgrass and miscanthus rhizosphere microbial communities from Kellogg Biological Station, Michigan, USA - LAR L11-3 metaG | ecosystem: Host-associated > Plants > Roots > Rhizosphere ... | reverse complement strand
GCAGTCATACGGAGGAATATACTTTTCCAGAATTTTCGATCCCGCGGTGGTACGCACCCCGCGCGTGCTCATCACGTCCTTGATACCGACCGGCACACCGCCTAACGGCGGCAAAGTCTTGCCTTCCGCCGCCATGCGGTCGATGCGGTCGGCTTGCTCCAGAGCACGCTCCTTCGAAAACGTAAGGAACGCTCCGATCTGGCCGTCTTCCTGCTTGATACGCGCGTAGTGGGCCTCGGCCAGTGCGAGCGCCGTTGTCTTGCGTTCCTGCACCGCGGCCCGGGCCGCATCGATGCTCAGTGACCTTAAATTCACTAGCCTTCCCTAAGCCTGAAACATCTTTCCTTCGTATCCCAGTAGATCTGGGTCCTGTATTTGTTCCACAGAGTCTGCCATCGTGATCATTCCTATCAAGACGGGCACGGACTTTGGTCCGGCCGCAATGATCTGGTCCATCACTTTGGATGAATAGTCTTGTAGCCGTCTTTTGTCCTCACAAATCTGTCGGCCATCAAGCGCAAAGCCTATTCGCGAAAGGTCAAAGTGGAAATTGCGGCCGGACGATTGTCCACACAGCTGCGAGGCGGACAAGATCACGATACCAAGCATCGCGGCCGCCGCACGTTTCATGAGGACTTACCTTTCAATGACCTTCGGAACCCGGAAGAAATCCTCGTCCGCATCGGGTGCGTTCGCCAGCGCTTCTTCATGCGGCAACGACTTGCGCAATCCTTCGAGAATATCTTCGCGGCTTCCATAGGCGAATCGCGCGCTTCGCTGCTTCGACTCGTCCACGCCATAGCGATCGGAAACCTGCGCCATCGGCGGCACGTCAGACGTGTCGAGTTCATTGAGCCGGTCGATGTACTCGAGAATGGAGTTCAGGTCGCACAGCATTCCCGTGCGCTCTTCCTCGGTGAGTTCCAGATTGGCTAACTCCGCCACGTAGGCTACATCTTTATCGGTGACTTTCATGGAATAAGGGACCGATGCTCAGCGAAGGTTCCTATCCGCGCTTTCCCGGGCGAGCATAAACTCGATTCTGCGAACCGCCGTGGTCGTATAGCGGTTGATCAACGCCAGATAACGAGGTGCCAGAGCCTGCAGTTCGGATTTCCATCGCGCACCGGCGACTTCCACGCGCAGCACTCCATCTTCGAAACTCAGAGCGCGCGTGCGCTCTGCCACAGCGGATCCGCAGACCACCGGCCAAGCCATGAGCGGCGCCTCCGACGGGGGCGCCTGCCGCAAGGACTGCGCCACGATTTTTTCCAGCCCTGAGCCCGCCTGCTCCAAGTGCAACTCCTCGCTTCTTCAGCGCCCCAGCAATCCGAGAGACGACGATTCTAGCATTGCCGCCCGCTCTTCCCGGTGCGGTTCATCGTTTGAGCACAGGTGAACTGGAATTCACTTCTCTGAGTCCTCTGCGATTCCTCAGCGCACTCGGCAGTTAAAATCTTTTACTGCACTCACACCGGGAATTTGCGGCGCACGAACTCGAGTGCTGCATCCCGCGAAGGCAATCGCCCTTCAAGTTGCGCATCTTCCACCGCGCCCAGGATCTCGCGGAATTTTGGCCCCGGAACATGACCCTCTGCAATCAGATCATCGCCGGTCACCAACGGTGAGGGACGCATCTTCTCCGCGGGAATCTCGGCGCGCTTCTGTTGGATGAATTCGTACGTACTCAAATTGCGGTGGCTCGCCAGGCAGTCCAGGCGGTGCAAGGCAAGATGCTCGTCGAACCCGGGCATGCGAAGGAATCTCTTCAGCGTGGATTCCTTCATACGAGTCGCGTGTCCGAAGCGCATGTGATTGTCGACGAGCGCCAGAATCTGCTCGGTTTCGTCGTGTGAGAATCGCAAGCGCCGGCAGATTTCCTCGGCCATCTTCACCCCGACTTCAACATGGTTATCAAACCGGATGCGATCGGCAGCCACGCGAAACGTCGGAGGCTTGCCGACGTCGTGCAGCAGAGCTCCCCACGCTAGGGTCAGCGGGCAGGGATTCGGCAGGTTGTCCAGAAGGAGCAGCGTGTGCACCAACACGTCGCCCTCGGGATGAAATTCCGGGGGCTGCTCCACCCCCTTCATGGCCGCAATTTCCGGCAGAACAGGCTTGAGCAAGCCGCTTTCATCCAACAATAAGAATGCACGCCGTGCCCGCCCTTCCGTCAACATGCGGGTCAGTTCATCGCGCACGCGCTCGCGGGACACGACCTTAATTTTCTCCCCCAGTTTGTGCAGCGCCGCGAAGGTTGCTGTCTCAATCGTGTATTCGAAGCGCGCGGCAAAGCGCACGGCGCGCAGCATTCGCAGCTTGTCTTCGTTGAAGCGCTGTTCAGCTTCTCCGATGCTGCGGATGATTCCCGCCTCCAGGTCCTTGCGCCCGCCGACAAAATCGAGTACCTCGCCGCTTACAGGATCGAGCAGCATCCCGTTGATCGTAAAATCACGCCGGGCCACATCTTCTCGAGGATCGTTACTGAAACGCACTTCGTCGGGATGGCGGCCATCGGAATATCCAATATCGCTGCGGAACGTGGCAACCTCGACGGCGTGAGACTTTGAAGGCGCGCAAGATGAACTGCCACTCTTGGCGTCTTGCTCCGGCGCAGGAATGAGCACTACCCCGAACTGCGCTCCCACCGCGTACGTCTCGGGAAAGATGCTCATCACCTGTTCAGGCGTCGCGTTGGTCGCAACGTCGTAATCCTTCGGCTCACCCCCGAGCAGAAGGTCGCGCACGCATCCGCCGACCAGGTAGGCTTGAAAGCCCCCCTGGCGCAGGGTTTGCACAATGGATGTGGCGAATTGCTTCAACATGGCAGTCCGCGGCGCATTTGATTCCATAATACCGCTCGCTTCCCGACAACAAGGATGCTCGAAGACGCGTCTCCGTCAACTTGCACCGGAAAACGGTAAACTGAAAATCGACACGTATGCCTGACGCCTACATCCTCGGCATCGAGAGTTCCTGCGACGAGACCGCTGCGGCGGTAGTGCGTTCGGGCGAGCAACTTATTTCGAATGTCGTCGCCTCGCAGATTGCCACCCATCAGCCCTACGGCGGCGTGGTGCCGGAACTGGCGTCGCGGGAGCATCTCCGCGCGATCGTTCCGGTCGTGCGCCAGGCGCTGGTCGAAGCCAACCACACCTACAACTCTGTCGACGCCATCGCAGTCACCCAGGGACCCGGCCTCGCTGGAGCCTTGCTGGTGGGCATCAGCTACGCCAAGGCACTGGCCTTCGCCCTCGATAAACCGCTGATCGCGGTTAATCACCTCGAGGGCCACATTCACGCCGTGCTGCTCGAGGAGCGGCAAAAGGGAAATCGCGAACTGCAATTTCCGGTGTTGGCCCTGGTCGTCTCCGGCGGACACACCCACTTGTATCTGGCCGCGCAAAAGGGCGATTCCTGGACCTACGAGAACATCGGCCACACGCGCGACGACGCGGCCGGAGAGGCATTCGACAAAGTCGCCAAGCTTTTAGGACTGGGATATCCCGGTGGCCCGGTGATCGATCGGCTCGGTCCGCACGGCGACCCCAAGGCCGTCAAATTTCTCCCCGCCCAGATCAAGCACCGCGACCGTCGAGGCAGAAACGATGGCAAGTCCGTTGAAGCGGACGAGGGCCGTCCCCGCTTTGATTTTTCTTACAGCGGTATCAAGACGGCGATCTTGCGCTACGTAGAAACGCATGCCATGCACGCCACCGTGGAAGCACGACGGAAGGCCTTGGCAAACCTGGCGAAACCAAAGTTGGAGGACTACCTCGCGCACTGCGACAAGCTCACACTGGACCTGGTGGCATCCTTCCAGCGTGCGATTGTGGAAGATCTGGTGGGCAAGACTTTGGCGGCAGCCCGAGCCTACGACGTCTCCACTCTCTTCGTCACCGGAGGCGTTGCAGCCAACCACGAATTGCGAAAAACCTTTGAACGCGAGGCCGCGAAAGAAGGCCTGCCCGTATACTTCCCATCGCGTCCGCTGTCGACCGACAATGCGGCCATGATTGCCGCCGCCGCCTACCCCAAATTTCTGTTAAAGGATTTTGCGCCGATGGATTTCTCGGCCGAGGCCGGCCTGCTCCTGCGTTAATCCCACAGGCGTACGGCTAGGTTCCAGCGCGATGCGGCTGGTTCGTCTTGCCGGCCAACTCATCCAGAGCCTTCGCCAGTTGGGCTTCAATGTCGATGTCTTTGTAGATGGCGAAATCCGCGCGCTTCTCCGTCTGATCGAAGCCGCCCGCCTTGTACGCCACAATAATAATCGGAACTCCGGCGGTCTCTGGCTTGCTCTTCAGCGCGCTGATCAACTCCGATCCTGACATCTTCGGCATCACCATATCGGTGACGATCAGCGCCGGTTGCACGCGGCCCAGGATATCCAATGCCTCGGCGCCATTGCTGGCCGTCTCGACCGCATAACCGCGCTGCTCCAGAAAGCGGCAAACGGTATAGCGCATCAGCATCGAATCATCGACGACCAGAGCCAGCAGAGGCATAAACGTACGGAGTGTGGGTACACACACGTCCCCGGGTCGGACACTAGCAGAGTGTTTTGTATTGAACAAGCCGGAAGGGGCGCGCAGGCATTACCTCCGTCACGGCGGCGGACTAGAGCTCGCTTTCCTGGGCGCGCTCTTCGATATTCATGTCTTTGAATTCGCTGGACTCGAAGATCTCGCCGCACTCCTTGCACTCGACGAACTCAGAATCCTCGTCTCGGCTGACGATTTGCACGCGGGGGTGCTTACACGGCTGCTTCATATTCCCTATTTGAGGAGAGGTCGACTTGAACGTCATAAATCCGGAAGGTCTCCAAACGAACAAAAGGCGGAGGGGATGTTTTCGCCGGAATTTCACGGTATTTTAGACCTGCTTTGCCAGTTGTCAAGTACCCAAGCGTTACGTCTCGGTGAATTCGTAACAGGCGCAAAGGAGTAATTCCAGTACCCTCCTTGCCGTCGTGGAGGTTAAATTCCGACCAAAATCGTCGTATTCATCTAAGCCATTCAGCCCGTGATACTTACCTTTAAGCGCGTTTTTCTAACCGCTGCCTGGGTGGACTTGCCCTAGGCTCCAAAGGTGACGTAAAATGAATTACGACGGAAAAGGTCGGATTTCGCACCCATCCGAGCCTTTTGGGTTTTTCACAGGAAACGAGTGTTGAAGCTTACCAAGAAGGCCGACTACGCGTTGATGGCGATGAAGCATCTCGCCGAGCACGCCGCCGAGGGCTCTCGCAGCGCAAAGGACGTGGCTGATGCCTATGGCATCCCGCCCGAGGCGCTGGCGAAGATTCTGCAGCGGCTGGCCAAGGCTGGGTTGTTGCAGTCCCAGCACGGCGCCAACGGTGGTTACACGCTGGGCCGGGCCGCGCATACGATTTCCGCGTTCGAAGTGATTCAGGCCATCGACGGGCCGCTGTTTATCACTTCCTGCGTTACGGTACGAGGAGAGTGTGACCAGACCGACCGTTGCAACATCCGCGAGCCGTTGCGGAAAGTGAACGAGAGTATTGAAGCGGTGCTAAAGCGCATCAAGATCTCCCACATGCGGGAAGAACCGGAAGAGGCGGGAGACGCGGCTCCCAAGAAGGCAGCGGATTTGGTGACCATTACCTGAGCCGTTGAGAACACGAGATTCATCCAAGAAATTAAGTCAAGGCAGGAGAGGCAATCAATGAGCACGGACGTCAAGACTCCCCAGGTCAATACGCAGCCGCACACTTCCGATGGAAAGGGTGTGAAGCTGCCCATCTATATGGATAACCACGCCACCACTCCCATGGATCCGCGGGTGCTGGAAGAGATGCTGCCCTACTTCATGGAGAAGTTCGGCAACGCCGCCAGCCGCAACCATTCCTTCGGATGGGTCGCCGAGGAGGGTGTTGAGACCGCGCGCGAGCGCATCGCCAGACTGGTCGGCGCGACCACGAAAGAAATCATCTTCACCTCCGGCGCCACCGAGAGCGACAACCTCGCCATAAAGGGCGTCGCCGAGATGTACCGTGAGAAGGGCAATCACATCATCACCGCAGTCACGGAACACAAGGCCGTGCTCGACACCTGCAAGCGGCTTGAGAAGTATGGCTACCGCGTCACTTACTTGCCGGTCCAGAAAGACGGCCTGATTGATCTTGACGACTTGAAGCGTGCCATGGACGACAAGACCATCCTGGTCACAATCATGTTTGCGAATAACGAAATCGGCGTGTTGCAGCCGGTAGCCGAAATCGGCAAGCTGTGCCACGAGCGCGGCGTGATCTTCCATACGGACGCAACCCAGGCAGTCGGCAAAGTTCCCGTGGATGTGATCAAGCAGAACATCGACTTGGCCTCCATCTCCGGTCACAAGATGTACGGGCCGAAAGGCGTGGGTGCATTGTACGTGCGGCGCAAAAATCCGCGCGTTCAGATCTCCGCCATCATCGACGGCGGTGGTCACGAGCGCGGCATGCGCTCCGGGACGTTGAACGTTCCCGGCATCGTCGGGTTGGGCAAAGCCGGCGCCATTGCGCAGGAAGAAATGCCGCAGGAATCCTGTCGTCTGGCGGGACTGCGCAATCGTCTGCGCGACCGCATCAGGAACCGCCTGGACGAGGCTTACATCAACGGCTCAACCGAACATCGTCTGCCCGGCAACCTGAACATCAGCTTCGCCTATGTGGAGGGTGAGTCGTTGCTGATGGGCATCAACGATATCGCCGTTTCCAGCGGATCAGCGTGCACCTCTGCGACCCTCGAGCCATCTTACGTATTGAAAGCTTTGGGCACTGGCGACGACCTGGCTCATAGTTCGATTCGCTTTGGCATCGGCCGGTTTAACACCGAACCAGAAGTCGACTACGTCGCAGATCGCGTGATCGAAACGGTCGAGCGTCTGCGCGAACTTTCTCCGCTCTACGAGATGGCGAAAGAAGGCATCAACTTGAAAGATGTGAAATGGGCGGGTGAGTAATTTCGAGTGCTGAATGCCCGGTGCAGCAGTTCCGGGTGAAACAAGGGATAACAAGACTCTAAAGCGTTAGGAGAAATAAATGGCATACAGCGATAAGGTCATCGATCATTACAACCATCCACGCAACGTCGGCTCTATGGATAAGTCCAGCAACGACGTGGGTACCGGCCTGGTGGGCGCGCCCGAATGCGGCGACGTCATGAAACTGCAGATCAAGGTCAATCGCGAAACCAACGTCATTGAAGACGCGAAGTTCAAGACCTTCGGCTGCGGCTCGGCCATTGCCTCGTCTTCGCTTGCCACCGAGTGGGTCAAAGGCAAGACCGTGGATGAAGCCCTCGCCATCAAGAACATGGACATCGTGAAGGAGCTTTCGCTTCCTCCGGTGAAGATCCACTGTTCAGTGCTGGCGGAAGACGCGATCCGCGCCGCGATTGGCGACTGGAAGAAGAAGCAGGGAGTCCAGAGCCCAGTCGCAGCCGCAGCAAAGTAAGCAACGGGGAAGACCTCATTGCTAGTGTCTTGTTACAAGCTGCGCGCGTGGAGTGCGAATCGACCGCAGCCGCGAAGCGGCGCAAGAATGCAGCCCACAGCCTGCCCTGAGCTTGTCGAAGGGGGTAAGGCGTAGATGGACTGGCGAGCAGGAATAAGAGCCCCGGAAGGGGCGATAGAAAATGACGACCGCGACTGACGAAATAACCAAGCCCGCTCCCGCCAAAGGAATTCTCGTTACTGAGAAAGCCTTGGCCAAGGTGCGCAGCGCGATGGCCAAAGAGGGCATTTCGCCCGAGCAAGGCGGTTTGCGGCTTGGGGTACAGGGCGGCGGCTGTTCGGGATTGAGTTACAACATCCGTTTCGACACGCAACCTCGCGAACGGGACCGCATCTTCCAGTTCAACGATGTGCGCGTTTTTGTCGACCCGAAGTCGTTCATTTACCTGCACGGCATGACCCTGGATTATCAGGAAACCCTGATGCAACAGGGTTTCGTATTCGTGAATCCCCAGGCGTCGAAGTCATGCGGCTGTGGGACTTCGTTCTCCGCCTGATGCCCGTGTGGCGCGGGCGCCCTCGCCCGTGTGGCCTGCACACACGTGACGTCCGCCAGGTTCATCAAGCGCTATGTATGGGAGCCGAGTGTGTCTGTTGTTTGAGCAAGAAGAATGACGAAATCTACCCTTACCGAGATCCGCTCCAAGCCCCTGCCGGTGGATACGCACACCTGCTGGTCGTGCGGATCCATGCGTGCCGCGCACTTTTGCGAGTCCTGCGGTAAGGTTCAGCCTCCAGTTCCGGTCGACTATTTCACATTCTTCGGCTTGCCGCCGAAACTCAACATCGACGGCCCGGCACTGGAAAAGAGTTTCTACGAATTGAGCCGCAAGCTGCATCCGGATTTGAATGCCCGCGCCGGCAGCCAGGAACAGGAATGGAGCATGGAACAAAGTTCCTTACTCAACGACGCGTATCGTACGCTGAAAGACCCGATCAGGCGCACAGCCTACCTGTTGCACCTGGAAGGCGTGGAACTGGAAGAGCAGTCCAAGAGCGCGACCGAGCACGCCCGCGCGACAGGCGAGGTCAAAAAGCAGATCGTCCCGCCGGATTTGCTGGAAGAAGTTTTCGAGCTCAACCTGCAACTCGAACAACTTCGCATGAATAAGAAGATGGGAGAAGACGATCCCAGCTTGGAAAAAGAAATCGCCGGCCACAAGGTCGCCCTCGAAAGCAAGCACGACGCGTTGTTGCAGGAATTGCAGAAGTACTGGACCGACTGGGATAGCCAGATCGAGCGCAACCACGGATCGAAAGCCCCAGCCCAGGAACGCGCAAACATCACCGCGAAGATGGTCGACGTGCTGAACCGCCGCAACTACATCCGAAACCTGCTAAGGGACGTGAATGCGGCGTTGGAAGAGTGAAGGGGTTTTGTAATTTCGTAATTGGTTAATTTTGTAAATTTGAAAATGGCTATTGATCGCATCGTCGGCATCGACCTGGGCACCACCAATTCTCTGGTGGCGTTCATGCAAGGGGAAACGCCTGTCGTAATCCCGAATGAAGACGGTTTGAATCTGCTTCCTTCGGTGGTCGCATTGGGCCGCTATAACCAGCCGGTTGTCGGCAATGCCGCCCGCAATGCACTCATTGAAACACCGGAGCGCGCCGTCTATTCGATCAAGCGCCTGATGGGGCGCGGCGTTGAAGACATCCAGGAAGAATTGAAGCTTTTCCCTTTCCGCCTTGCGGAAGACTTGCAGCCCGGAGAAGTCCTGCGCATAACGTTGGGCGATAAGACTTTCACTCCACCGGAAATTTCCGCGCTCATCCTTCGCGAACTCAAACGCAGTGCCGAGCGCTTCTTCGGCGGTCCGGTTACCAAGGCCGTCATTACCGTACCAGCTTATTTCAACGATGCGCAGCGTCAGGCCACGAAAGACGCTGGTCGCATCGCCGGCCTCGAGGTCCTTCGCCTCGTTAACGAGCCGACCGCTGCTTCGCTGGCCTACGGTCTCGACAAGAAGCAGAACGGAATCGTCGCCGTCTACGACCTCGGCGGTGGTACCTTCGACATCTCGATCCTGAAGGTGCATGACGGAATCTTCGAGGTCGTGGCCACCAACGGCGACACGCACCTTGGCGGAGACGACATCGACAATCTGCTTATCACCATCGCGCTCGACGATATTCGCGGCGACCTCAATCTCGACCTCCGCCGCAATGCGGAGGCTGTGCAGGCGATCCGCAAAGCTGTCATCGATGCCAAGATCGCACTTTCTTCGCAGCCTTCGGTAAAGCTTGACATCGAGTTGCCCGGTGACAAGCGCTACCAGCGAGAGATTACCCGCGAGCAGTACGAGCAACTGATCCAGCCAATCATCGATCGCACCGTCGGCCGCTGCAAGCAGGCGATGAAGGATGCAGGCCTCAAGCCCGAACAGATTGACGAGGTCGTACTCGTCGGCGGTTCCACTCGCATCCCCAAGGTTCGAGCGTTGGTGAAGGAATTGTTTCAGCGCGAGCCACACACCGATCTGAATCCCGACGAGGTGGTTGCGCTGGGAGCGGCGGTGCAAGCCAAAATCCTCGGGGGCGGCTCCGAAGCCACTGAGAACATGCTGCTGCTCGACGTGACGCCTCTCTCGCTCGGCATCGAAGTCGCGGGCGGGGTCACCGACAAAATCATTTTGCGCAACTCGACCATCCCCGCATCCGCCACTCAGTTCTACACCACGCAGGTCGACGGCCAGGCCAACGTAGCCATTCACGTGCTGCAGGGTGAGCGCGAACTTGCGAAAGACTGCCGGTCGCTGGCGCGCTTCGATCTCAAAGGAATTCCTGCTATGGCCGCCGGGATTCCGCGAGTCGAGGTTAAGTTCCTCATCGACGCCAACGGAATCCTGCACGTTTCCGCGCGCGAGCAGCGCAGCGGCAAAGAGGCAGAGATACAGGTGCAGCCCAGCTACGGCCTGACCGACGAACAGGTCGAGGGCATGATTCTCGATTCGTTCGACAATGCCGAAGAAGATTTCCGCCGACGTCAACTGATAGAAGCGCGCAGCGAAACTCAGACCATTCTCGCCGCGCTCGAAAAAGGCAAGAAGAGCACGGCCTGGGGACAACTCACGACCGACGAAAAGAAGCAAATCGCAAAAATGGAAAAGGCGCTGATCGCGGTGAATGCTGAAGATGATTATCAGGCGATTCGCAAAGCCATCGATGCGCTGAACCAGGGCACAATGCGCCTAGCCGAGTTGATGATGGACACCGCCGTCTCCAGTGCGTTGAAAGGCAAGAACCTGGAAGAGGCGGATATGGGCGAAGGCCCGACCGCGCCGCATCCCATGGCGAAAGCGGAATTTGAGTAGAGTAGCACCGGCGTCTCGCCGGCTGTCGCGAAGGCGTCTCGCCCTCGCACTGAGGATCAAGGAGCAAGTATGGCTGACGAAAAGACACAAGGAGCTGGCACGTTGACCGAAGACGCTCCCGGCGAAAATACCGTACAGGTCACCTTCCTGCCCGAAGGCAAGACGGTGCAATTTGAAAATGGCAAATTGCCCTACGAAGATCACGGCAAGGAGCAGTCCCTGCTTGACGTAGCCCTGAACTTCGGCATTCCGCTGGACCACGCCTGCGGCGGCAATTGCGCCTGCACCACCTGTCATGTCTGGGTAAAGGAAGGCGCCGAAAATCTTTCCGAGATGGACGACGACGAAGCCGATCGGTTGGACATGGCGGCTGACCTCCAGTTAAACTCCCGTCTCGGCTGCCAGGCGCAAATTACAAAGCCCGGCAAAGTAGTCGTCGAGATTCCCGCGTGGAACCGAAATTACGTATCGGAAGAGCATTAGACGCAACGTTTCAAGGTTTCAAAGTTTTAAAGACTGAACGCAAAACATGGCAGCAAGTGGCGTGATTCTTTGAAACCTTGAAACTCCGAAACCTTGAAACCTTCCCACTCTGAGGAGCACTGAGGATGGCAAAGAAATTGACTTGGGACGACGCCGAAGACATCGGCATCCTTCTTTCCGAAACCCACCCCACGCTCGATCCGCTTGCCGTGCGCTTCACCGACCTGCACCGCTACGTCACTGAGTTGCCGGATTTCGCCGGCGATCCCAAAGCTTCGAACGAAGGCAAACTGGAAGCGATCCAGATGGCCTGGCACGAGGAAGTCCAGGATCGTACTCAAGACTGATCGAGTCGGCCGTCTTTCCTTAGTGAACCTTTGTGTCCTTCGTGGTGCATGAATTTTAGGACGCGCGGACTGCTCCAAAGAAGTCTCTACTTCCCTGCGTCCGCCAATTTCTTGTAAAACTTCTGCAGCGTATAAAACGCCAACTTGCGCTGCCCTCGATTCGAAAGCAAACCCTTGCGGTTGTGATAATCCTGCACGCCGGGCAGCATGCGGGTCGGAGAACGAAAATCCATCAGCACCCACGGCGTCAACCCCGCCAGGTTCGGCATACGCTCGACCATCCCAAGTTGGTGCTCGTATAGATTTTCCTGATGCTCCTCGGTCCAAATTTCGTCCACATCGCCGTGGCGGCCGCACTGCGCGCCGCCACCAAATTCACTCACGATCAGCGGTTTATCCCATGGGAATTTCCACTCCATCTTGTCCGCATCTTCCGGGCGCCCGCCATACCAACCTAAATACTCATTGAGGCCGAGAACATCCAGTTCTTCCCCCAGCGGATCGCTCAAAGTGCGCTCGTTGGGACCAGTGTTATCCACGTGGTTCATCGCAGAAGTGATCAGCCGCGACGAATCCAGTTCCCTCGCATCCTGTGCCAACTGTTTTAGAAACGTGAGGCGCTCCGATTTCACCGGAGTTTCGTTTGAGACGGACCACAGGATGATGGCAGCGCGATTATGATCGCGCGCAATCTCATCGCGCAGTTGCGTCTCTGCGTTGGCCAATGTCGCGGGATTCGACCAGTCAATATCCCAATACACAGGAATCTCCGACCACACCATCAACCCCATGCGGTCCGCCAGTCGAATCTCATTTTCGTTGTGCGGGTAGTGAGCGAAGCGTACGAAGTTACATCCCAGGTCCTTCACCCACCCGAGAAGAATCTGCGCATCCTCCGGACTGAAGGCGCGGCCCTCACGAAACGGCGCCTCCTCGTGCATGGAAATGCCGCGTAGGACGACAGGCTTGCCATTCAACAAAATATTGGCGCCCCGCACTTCGATCGTGCGAAACCCAATTTGGTCGTGAACGGTATCATCGCCGCTGCTTAGAACCAGCTCATAGAGCTTGGGATGTGCAGGCGACCAGAGATCCAGCTTCGCTGTGAAATGAAATGTCGCGTGACCGGATGCATCGGTGGTCACAGCCTGGCGAACGCCGGCTTCCGGAATCTCCAGGGTGATCTTCTTTGGCGACTGCCCGCCGTTCAACTGCACCCAGCCTGCAATCTCATTTTGTGTGCCTCGCGCCAGTTGCACAGAATAGTCTTGAATGAAAACCGCCGGCACTTCGACGAGCATCACATCGCGAGTAATCCCACCATAGTTCCACCAGTCAAACTTCAGTGCGGGCACGGCGTCGGCGCGGCGGACGTTGTTCACCTCGACAATCAGAACATTCTCGCCGTCTCGCAAACGCGAGGTCGCCTCGAAGTTAAATGCAGTGAATCCACCTTCATGGTCGCCCAACTTTTCGCCATTCAGATAGACAGCAGTCATGTAATTGGCAGCGCCGAAGTACACAAAGACTCGCGTGTTGGCACGTTTGTGATAACTGAACTCGTGCCGGTACCAGACCGGCCCTTCGTAGAACATCAATGGCTCGCGCTGGGTATTCCAGTCTCCCGGAACATTGAGGACCGGCGACGCGTCGAAACTGTACTCGACGCGATCGCTCTTGCTGTGTGGCTTTGCATCGCGAAAGAACCCTGAAGACTTGCCATTCTCGAATGGGTCCACAATGGCTCGCCATGCGCCGTTCAGGCTTATGGTCGTTCGTCCCGGGACGTTTGCAATCAACGTGGACGGAGTAATGGCGGGAGACGCGTAAGCCCATCCCGCCAGCAGGAACAGCAGCAAGCAGCGTTTCATGTCAAACCTCCGGGGAAAGGTTCGAAGCTGCCCATACTAGTGATCGGAAGGAAGATACGTCAATGAACGCTCGCAGGGCAGGTCCGGCAAAGTTTACAACTTCGTGACAAACCGTCTCACCAGCACTCTTATCCTGAACCTGCAAAGGGCCCTCGAACACTCGGAGGCCTTCTCTCTCTCTCTCTACAGGCCAACTGAGAAGGGCACGGCGCCATGCCGTGCCCTCAATTTTTCCCCTTAATTTCGGCTTAGCCAACCGAGACCGGCGCAGGTTCTTCTACATTTGCCTCGCGCAGGAACTTGGCTGCTTCCTCGGGCGGAGTGGGATTGATGTAGAAGCCCGTGCCCCATTCGAAGCCGGCGGTCTTGGTGAGCTTAGGCATGAACTCGATGTGCCAGTGATAATGATCGTTCGTCGGATCTTGCGCCGGCGAAGTATGGATCACCAGGTTGTAAGGCGGATTGTCCAGCACCCGGTCAGCCCTGCCCAGCAAGTCCTTCAACGATCGCGCCAAGTTCTCGAACATGTGCGACGACGAGTTTTCAAACGCCGACTCGTGCTGCTTAGGCAGAATCCACGTCTCAAACGGAAAGCGCGGAGCGTAGGGCGCCAGCGTGAGAAAGTTCTCGTTCTCCGCTACTACCCGCGTGCCGCTATCCATCTCCTGCCGGATGATGTCGCAGAACACGCAGCGCTCCTTGTAGAGAAAGTACTGCTTGGCCCCTTCGAGTTCCTGCACCACGTTAATGGGAAGAATGGGCAGAGCAATCAACTGGGAGTGCGCATGCTCCAACGAAGCTCCCGCCGCTTCCCCGTGATTTTTGAAAATCAGGATGTACTTGAACCGCCGATCCTTTTTCAAATCCAGAATGCGGTCGCGGAAGGTCCACAGAACATCTTCAATCCGTTTTGGCGGCAGGGTCGCCATGCTCGCCGTATGGTCCGGCGTCTCGATGATGACCTCGTGCGCCCCGATACCGTTCATTCGATCGAACATGCCCTCCGCCTGCCGGTTCAGATTGCCTTCAATCCCCAGGGCGGGAAACTTGTTGGGCACGACGCGGACGGTCCATCCCGGAGTATCGCGCTGCGCCGGAGGTCCACCGTTCGGGTTCGGCCGGTAGGCTTGGATCTCGGGAGGAGTCTTGCTCTCATTCCCGTAGCAAAAGGGGCAGAATCCCCCTTTGATCTTCATATTTTCGCGTACAAAATCGGTTGGGCGCTTCGCCCGGTCCGTCGAAATAATCACCCAGCGGCCAACAATCGGATCTTTTCTCAGCTCAGGCAATCACTAAATCCTTTCAATGCAGTCGTGCAAATTTTATATTTTACGCCGACAAGGAAGCGTTACGAAACACCTCAATCTGCGGGCGGGAACCAGGGCGCCCATAGTATACGCTTACAATATCGAATCTCCACTGGCACGACGGGGGGAGCCGGGGGAGCCACCTCAAGTATTGCAAGTATTGCCGCGCCACTTGTGCGACTTCACGCCGTTTGTGCCGGTCCACAGCCGCCTCCGCGGTCTTCACGTCGCGCGAGGTCCGAGTCTTAACTTCAATGAAACAAATAACATCCGCTTCCCAGCCGATCAGGTCGATCTGGCCCGGCTACGCGGCGACCTGAAATTGTGCTCTACCATCGCATAGCCCAGTTTCCGCAGATGAAAGCATGCGTTTCTTCGCCCTGAGCGCCGATGCCCTGGTGCCGCGGTCGCGGGTTCGCCGGAAGCACGCGGGCCGCAGCCCAATCCAGGCCGTGAACGATCGCTCCCGTGAGAACTGCTGGAAGCATGACAAGGGGGCGAAGCTTCACTGTAGCGGGAGGAATGATCCTAAGATGTGATTCGCCTCACAGGAGCGTGCGATTTGAATCGGCCTTCCCGGAAAGGGACAAAATAAAGCGGGCAGGAACCAAACGGCCCCGCCCGCGTAAGCCATTTAACGCCGACTCTATGCGCCTTTGCCTACCGTCGTAATGCAGTCTTCGAGCACATCGATGGCGACATCGGCTTCTTCCTTCGTGACCACCAGTGCCGGACATATGCGGACCGTGCTCGGCCCGCAGCCCAGGAACAACACGCCGTGTTCGAATGCCTTTTCGACGATGCGGTCGCGCTCGACGTTCCCGTACTCTTTGGTCACCTTGTCCTTGACGATCTCGACTCCGATCATCAATCCCCGGCCGCGCACATCACCCACCAGTTTGAGTTTCGAAGGCCAGTCGGCCATACGCTTCATCATGTGATTGCCCACGCTGGCGGAGTTCTCCATCAGGTGTTCTTTCTCGATCACGTCGAGCGTGGCCAGCGCGGCGGCGATGGCTACGGGATTGCCGCCAAAAGTGGAGGCATGCGATCCGGGAACCCAGTCCATAATCTC
>Ga0070717_10001553_pt1 | contig 15923 bp, 15 predicted proteins | sample LARL113metaG_FD_71366 | JGI IMG/M metagenome (GOLD analysis project Ga0070717, IMG submission 71366) | Corn, switchgrass and miscanthus rhizosphere microbial communities from Kellogg Biological Station, Michigan, USA - LAR L11-3 metaG | ecosystem: Host-associated > Plants > Roots > Rhizosphere ... | reverse complement strand
CCTCCGGGGGGCGCGGGTCGGCGTGGCGCGGACGACCGGGTTCGGCCGCAGCCCGAAGGTGGACGCGATCATGGAGGAGGCGATCCGGGCCCTCCGGGACGCGGGCGCCGTCGTGGTGGACCCGGCGGACATCCCGACGCAGGCGCACCTGGGCGGCGACAACGAGTCCACGGTGCTGCGGTTCGAGTTCAAGCAGGACCTGACCGCCTATCTGACCGGGCGCCCCGGCGTGCCGATCCGGACGCTGGCCGACGCGATCGCGTTCAACCGCGCGCACGCGGCCGAGGAGCTGGCGTGGTTCGGCCAGGAGCGGTTCGAGGAGGCCGAGGCGACGACCGACCTGAGCGACCCGCGCTACGCGGAGGCGCTGGCGCAGGGCCGAGCGCTGGCGGGAGCGCAGGGCATCGACGCGGCGCTGGCGGAGCACCAGCTCGACGCGCTGGTCGCCCCGACCGGCGGCCCGGCCTGGGTGACCGACCTGGTGGGCGGCGACCACGGCGTGACGGGCAGCTCGACCGCGGCGGCCCAGGCGGGGTACCCGATCGTGACGGTGCCGGCGGGCTTCAGCCACGGCCTGCCGGTGGGCCTGTCGTTCATCGGCCGCGCGTGGAGCGAGCCGACGCTGATCCGGCTGGCGTACGCGTTCGAGCAGTCCACGCGGGTCCGCCGGCGCCCGGGCTTCGCGCCGACGATCGAACTGCCTGCGGGTACCATCTCAGCAGGATGACCATGGCGCAGCTCCGCGAGTACCGGGAGGAGATCCTCGGCATCGCCTGTGAGCGAGGGGTCACGAGCGTGCAGGTGTTCGGGTCGGTGGCCCGGGGCGATGCACGCCCGGACAGCGACGTGGACTTCCTCGTCCAGTTCGAGCCGGGCCGGAGCCTCTTGGACCTGGGTGGCTTCCTGGATGAGGTCGAGGAGCTGCTCGGACGTCCGGTCCATGTGGTGAGCACGGGCGGGCTGCAGGGTCGATTCGGCTCGCACGTCAGAGCGGAGGCCACGCCGCTCTGATCGATCGGGACGGCGCCTAGCTCAGAACCGCCAGCGGGTGGCCGTGCCGTGGAAGGCCGAGCCGCGGTCGTCGCCCGACTCGTCGGACACCCAGCCGAACGCCACCCGGGGCCTGACCGCGTACAGCGGGCCCGGCATCTCGTGCGGGTCCACGTCCCAGTGGTACTTCTCGTTGTAGGCCGCGATCACCAGCTCGACCAGCGAGACGTCCGCGACCGGCTGTGCCGTGCCCTCGACGATCACCGTCTCGCTCCCGCTCTCCAGGTGGACGGTGATCTCCCTGTTGTGGTTCAGGTTCTCCGCCGCCAGCGAGCCGGTGCTGAAGTAGAACGCGTCCTCCAGCCAGACGCCCCAGACCGGCCGCGTGTGCGGCCGGCCGCTCGGCCGGGTCGTGGCGATCCAGTAGTTCCTCGCGCGCTCCAGCCGCTCGACCGCCCAGCTCCACGGCAGCCGCACCGGCTCGAGGTAGCCGCCGAACATGCGCGGACGGTCGGTGCGGGGCTCGAGCATCACCGGGCCATTGTGCACGCGACCGGCAGGCGACCGCCGCCCGGAACGCGCGCTACGCGCCGGCCCTGGCCGGCAGGTACGGGCTCGGGTCCACCGGCGTCCCGTTCACCCGCACCTCGAAGTGCAGGTGGACCCCGGTCGAGTTGCCCGTCGATCCCTCCACGCCGATCTGCTGGCCCTGGGTCACCGTCTGGCCCACCTTGACCATCGTCACGGCCAGGTGGCCGTACAGGGTCACGATGCCGCCGCCGTGGGCGATGATCACGTAGTTGCCGTAGCCGGTCGTGCCCGAGCCGACCGCCGCCACGACGCCGTCCGCCGCGGCGCCGATCCGCGTGTTGGACGAGGCCAGGTCCAGGCCGGTGTGGAAGTGCGGGAAGCCGAACATGGCCGGCTCCAGCCAGAGCGTGCTGGGCCCGAAGCCCTGCGTCAACGTCGCCCCCTGGATCGGCCACGCGAGCAGCGTGCCGGCTGGCGCCGTCTGCGTCCCGCCGTAGGTCGTGGCGGGCGGCGGCGGGAGGGCCGAGCTGTTCAGCGTCGTCCACACCTGCGCCTGCTGCCAGACCAGGTGCTCGGCCGTGGCGATCAGCTCCTCCTGCCGCTGCCGGAGCATGGCCGTCACCTGCTCGACGACCGACGCGCCCCGCGTGTCCAGGCCGTCCAGCGCCGACTGCGTGTCGTCGATCGCCGACTGGAGCTGGTCGCTGCTGTCCTGCTCCTGCGACGCCAGGTCCTGCAGCTCGGTGATCGCCTGGTTGAGCTCGTCCTGGGCCTGCTGCTCCTGGTCGGCCGCGTTCTGGCGGTCCGTCTGGTCCTGCTGCTGCTGCTGCAGGTCGCTGCTCAGCTTCCGCTCCAGCGCGTCCGCCCGCAGCGCGGCCGCGGTCAGGTCGCTCGTCTGGGTCACCATGTCGCGCACGCTGCCGGCCCGCAGCAGGCGGAGCAGCAGGGCGTCGGGCTGGACGTAGAGGTACCGGGCCAGGACGCCGATCTGGGCCCGCGTGCTGTCGATGTCGGTCTGGGTCGTGCTGATCTGGTCGTCCAGCTGCGCGATCTGCTCGTTCAGCGAGTCGATCTTGCTCTGGCTGGTGTCGATCTGGTTCTGCAGCCGGTTCTGGAGGTCCGCGTTCTGGTTCATCGCGTCGGAGAGCTGCTGGATCGTGGACAGCGCGTCGGCCATCCCGCCGCCGAGCTGCTGGCGCGCCTGGTCGATCACCTGCTGGGTGGCCGCATCCGTCGTGGGCGCCGCGTCGGGCGTCGAGGTGGCCGGGGCGCTGGTCGCCGTCGAAGTGGGAGTCGGCGTCGGCGTCGGGGTGCCGCCGTTCGCCCCCGGCGACGTCGTGCCGCTGGGTGTCGGTGTCGGTGTCGGAGTGGGCGTGGGCGCCGGGGTGGCCGTCGGAGTCGGGTTCGGCGTGGGAGTGGGCGAAGGCGTGTCGGCGGGAGTGGCCGTCGCAGCGGCGGTGGGCGCGGGCGTGGGCGTTGCTGTCGGGGTTGGCGTCGGCGTGGGCGTCGGGCTCGGGTCCGCCGCGGCCGACGCGCTCGCCGAGGGGCTCGGCGACGGGGTGTCCGCCAGCGCCACCGCTGGGGTCATCGCGAACAGCATCGCGGCGATCGTCGCGGGCACCAGCGCTCGCTTCACGTGCGCAGCCTCCTGAACGCGAACAGGGCGGACACCGCGCCGAGGCAGATGCCCAGCGCGGCCACCGCGGTCAGCGCGGTGGCGACCTCCGGCACGGTCAGACCGGGCAGGACCTCGACGAACAGGTGCCGGGCGCCGTACAGCGCGGCCAGGCACGTGCCCGCCACGACGAGGCCCGCCAGCACCCCCGCGAGGCCGCCGGTCAGCGCGCCCTCGACGCCGAGGCGGGCCCTGACCAGCCACGGCGAGGCGCCGACCAGCTGCATCGTCAGGAGCTCGTCCCGCCGTGCCAGCACTGCCGACCGGATCGAGTTCGAGCTGATCACGTACGTGATCAGCAGCAGCAGCAGCCCGAAGCCGCCGGCCACGCCCGCCGCCACCAGCGTGAACTGGCGGAGTCGGTCGTACGTGCCGGCGTCGTACGACGTCGGGCTGCGCGTGTCCACCCCGGGCTCGCCCGCCGCCGTCTTCGCCACCGCCGAGACGTTGCTCGGGCTGTCCACGGTGACCTCGTAGCTGGCCGGGAACGGGTTCGAGTCGGAGAGGCTGGCCAGGTCGCCCAGCCCGGGCCGCGTCTGGGCCTGCTTCATCGCCTGGTCCTTGTCGATGTACTTCACCGAGCGCACGTGGGGCAGCGCGGCGAGCTCCTGCCGCGACTGGTCCACCTGGTCGCTGCTGGCGTTGTCCGCGAGGTACACGTGGAGCACCGACGCCTCCGACGACTGCGCGACGAGGAGGCTGCGGACGGCGAAGCCCGAGACCGAGATGATCCCCGCCAGCAGGAGCAGCAGCGTGATCGAGCCGAGCGCCGGCGCCGCCGTGCCGAAGTTGCGCAGCCAGCTCGCGGCCGCGCCTCCGACGGCCAGCCGGCCGACGTTGATCACAGGCGTCCAGGGCCAGCGCCGCGGCCGCCGGTCGGCCCTGGGGCGCTCCGGCGGCGGCGTATAGCCGAGCACGAACTGCATGACCTTGCCGATGCGCTTGCCCAGCCCGACCTTCGGCCGCGGCACGAGGGGCGGCGGCGGCGGCTGGTAGCCGAGCACGAACTGCGCGATCTCGCTCGCGCGCCGCCGCAGCTCGACGCCGCGGGACTTCGCGTGCCCGTTCCCGTTGCCCGGCGGCGTCATCGCGGCGAGCGGAGCGAACCCGTGGGACAGCTTCGCCGCCCCGTTGGACCGGCCGTTCCCGTTGCCCGAGCCGGTGACCCGCCCGCTGACGGCCATCCGCTCGAGCACCTGGCGCGGCGGCGCCCACGCGCCCCGGGTCTGAGCGCCGCGGGCCGCGGACCGCGCGGGCGCGGGCGGCGGCGTGTAGCCCAGCACGAACTGCGCGACCTGGCCGCCGCGGGCGAGCACGGTGACCCTGCGCCTCGGCGCCGGCGGCGGGGGCGGCGTGTAGCCCAGCACGAACTGCATCAGCTGGCCCGTCCGGGCGGCGAGGCCCGGCGCGGCGCGGTGACGCGCGGCCACCAGGGCGGCCGCGGTGCCGTTGCCCAGCAGCGGCGCGCGGGCCGGCATATCCGCCACGATGCGGCCCTCGCGCAGCTCGACCACGCGATGAGCCCGGGACAGCGCCAGCTCGACGTCGTGCGTCGCCACCACCACGGTGGTCCCGGCGGCGCAGCGCCGCTCCAGCAGCTCGATGACGCGCTCCGCGTTGCCGCGGTCGAGGTTCGCGGTCGGCTCGTCGGCCAGGAGCAGCACGGGGTCGTGGCCCAGCGCCCGGGCGATGGCCAGCCGCCGCTGCTGCCCGCCGGACAGCTGGTGCGGGTAGGCCGAGGGACGGCCGCCGAGGCCGACCTCGTTCAGCCGAGCCTGGGCGCGCTCCCGCACCTCCGCGTGGGGCATGCCCAGGTCGGCGACCTGCAGGGCGAACGCGACGTTGCCGCGTGCCGTCATGTCGCGCAGCAGGCGCTGATCCTGGAACACTGCGGCGACGTCGCGGCGCAGCTTCGTCAGGAACCGGCGCCAGCGCCGGTGCAGCAGGTGGCGGTCGACCCGGATCGTGCCCCGGTTCGGGCGCAGGTCGCCGTGGATCAGCTTGAGCAGCGTCGTCTTGCCGGCCTCGGACGGTCCGATCACGAACACGAACTCACCGGGGTTGATGGCGAGGTTCACGCCCCGGACCGCGACGAGGCGTCCGTAGCGCTTGTGGACTCCCCTCAGCTCGACCAGCGCGCCCTGAGGCTCACCGGACTGGTGCTCCCCGGCTGCCTGTGGTCGTGTCTGCGTCGTCCTCTCAGAGATCGCTGACGGCATGTTCCTTCCTGCGGCGGCCACGATCACGATCGCGTCGTATCGCAGTCTCCTCCACCTTAGCCCAGGGCTCCCGGGACGCAACCCACCAGTTGCCCCACCCCACTACGACCTTACACAAGCATGATAGGACCCGAGTCCCAGGGCCTACAGGAGCTTGCGCAGGTCGAGCGCGAGCTGGAGCCGCTGCCGGAGGGCGGGCTCGTCCAGGTCGCCGCCCAGCAGCTCCCGCAGCTTCTCCATCCGGTAGAGCACCGTGTGCCGGTGCAGCCGCAGCTCGGCGGCGGCCTCCTTCACGGTGCCGCGGGCCAGCACCGCCTCCAGCGTCTCCATCAGCGCCCCCCGGCCGTCGGCCCGCGTCAGGGGGCCGAGGACGTGGTGGACGTACCGCTCCAGCACCATCGGGTTCTGGGACAGCACGAGGTACGGGGCGACCTCGTCGTAGTGGTGCAGCAGCCGCTCCGGCCACAGCTTGCGGCCCACCTCCACCGCCTGCTGCGCCTCCAGGTAGGAGCGGGAGATGCCGCGGAGCCCGGGATGGTCGCCGCCCAGCCCGGCCCGGACCCGCGCCCGCCCGCTCTCGCGCAGCTCGCCCAGCGCCGCCCGCGCCTCCGTCTCGACCGCGCCGCGGTCGGACGGCCAGAGGACGACCAGCGTGTGCGAGTCCATCACGTCCGATAGCGAGAGCGCCGGCAGCGACAGGCCGGCCAGGAGCTCCTGCATCTCCGTCTCGTCGCTCTTGACCACGAGCGCCAGGTAGCCGGGGGCGAGCTTGACGTTGATCGCCAGCGCCTGCTTCTGGATCGCCAGCTCGTTGTCGAACGTATCGCTGACCAGGGAGTGGACGAGGCGGCCGCGGGCGCGGGTGCCCCGGAGCATGTGCTGCTCGCGCGCGTGCACGTACGTCCTGGTCACCTGCGCCGCGACCTGGTCGAGCGCGGTGAACACGTAGTTCGCGGTGGTCACGAGCGCCTCCGGGCTGGCCTGCGGGTGGTCGCGCCAGGCGCGCAGGATCGCGTTCCAGGCGACGCGGGCGGCCATCCGGTAGGCCGCCAGCACCGGCTCGACCGAGGTGGCGGTCCGGGCCTGGAGGATGCCGAGCTGGGCGACCTCGCGCAGCTCCCGCTGCGTGGCCGGTCGCGCCTCGCGGGCGGTGGCCAGGAACAGGTCGATGCCCGCGTCGCACGCCTGCTGGATGGCGTCGCGGTGCGGGACGGGACCCGCCGAGTCCTCCCAGCGCACCAGCGTCATGACGGCCCGCGTCATGTGCCGCGCCAGCGCGGGGCGGCGCCGGACGATCTCGTCGATCAGCGGGCCCGGCAACGCCTGGTTGGACCTGGTGGCCACTCTCGACATGGTGGCACTCTACGGCGGACACTAGACCATTGGACATGGGTCAGTACCGCGAACTCGAGCCGGTCCCGGTCCTGCGCCCGTACCTGAGCTGTGTCTGGTACCAGACGGTCGGCCCCGACGAGCCGGCGCGGGTGCAGCGGGTGCTCCCCGACGCCTGCATCGACATCGTGTGGCCGGCGGGCGGCGAGCCCCACGTGGCGGGCCCGGACACCGGCCCGGTGCTGGCCGGCCTCGGGCCGGGTGCGGTGCTGGCCGGCGCTCGCTTCCGGCCTGGTCGGGCGCCCGACTTCCTCGGCGTCGCCGCGCACGAGCTGCGCGACGAGCACACGGACCTGGCGGCCGTGTGGGGCGAGGCGGCCGCCCGGCGGCTGCGCGAGTCCGACGCCTTCGCGGCTGGGGGGGTCGGCGCCATGGCGGACCGGCTCCAGGACGAGGTCACGGCCCGGCTGGACCGCGCCCGCGACGACGGCGGCCCGCGCGCCGCGCTGGCCTGGGCGCGGGGCCGAGCCGCCCTGCCCCGACTGGGTGCCGAGCTGGGCCTCGGCGACCGGCAGCTGCGCCGGCGCGTCGAGGAGCGGTTCGGCTACGGGCCGGCCGTCCTGCGCCGGGTGCTGCGCCTCCAGCGCCTGCTGACGCTGGCGGCACGGCACCGCGGCGGCACGCTCGCGGACCTGGCGCTCGCGGCCGGCTACGCCGACCAGGCGCACATGACCCGCGAGTGCCAGCGGCTGGCCGGGCTGAGCCCGGTCAGACTGCTTGCGGAGTGGCTGCCGACTCCTCCTTGATGAAGGCCAGGATCTGGCCCCAGGCGTCGTCGCACGCGGCCGCGTACTCCGTGAACGTGCGATCGAAGAACGAGTGCGGGGCGTCCTCGTACGTCACCATCCGGTGCTTGACCCCGGCCTCGGTCAGCTCGCCGTCGAACTTCTCGAACTCCTCCTGCGGGGTGAAGTCCGCGCCGGCGATCAGCATCAGCAGCGGCGTCTCCATGGCGGGCATCACGTCTCGGACCCGGGACGGCACCCCGTAGAAGCCGACGCAGCCGGCCAGGCCGTGGCCCGCCGCCGACTGCCGCCAGGACATCGCGCCCCCGAAGCAGAAGCCGACCGTGAACACCGACTTCACGTCGCCCATCTGGCCCGAGCGGAGGAACTCGACGGCGGCCCGCACGTCCGCGTTGATGCCCTCGGGCGTCGTCTGCTGGACGTGCGTGCGGAAGTCGAATTCCTCGTCGCGGGCGCCGTCCCCGGCCGTCCGCCCGAAGTAGTCGATCGCCACGGCGTCGATGCCGGCCTCGGCGAAGCGCTGTGCAAGCTCCTTGTAGAAGCTGTGGAGGCCGCGCACGTCGGGCATGACCACCATGCCGGCGCCCGTCGGCTCGGCCGCGCGGGCGAAGTAGGCCATCAGGCGGTTGCCGTCGGCAGCCGCCAGGTGGATGTCGCCCTGCTCGGCGGCGGCGCCACCCACGGGCGGCAGGGGCGGTCGGGCGTCATCGGAGTAGCACATGACCCGCTATGTTGCTCCGCTTCGGTGCGCGGCGGTCAGGCGCCGGCCGACCAGCCCTGCTCGAGGCGGACGACGGGCTCCCAGCCGAGGCGCTTGCAGAACCGGCCGGCGCCGGCCTCCTCCTGCCACGCCGTCAGGGCGACGACCACCCGGCTGACGCCGACCATGCGCAGGAACGGCACCGTCCGGCGCACCAGCCAGCCGCCGATGCCGCGCCCGCGCCACTCCTCCCGGATCCGGAGCGCGCACAGCTCGGCCCAGCCGGCGAGCGCGGGCAGGCTGCCGCCGCACGAGAGGTCGGGCGACCACTCCAGGAAGCCGATCTCGAGTCCGTCCAGCTCGGCCAGGAACCGCTGGCCCGGCTCGTCGGCGACGGCCCTGACCTCGAGCCTGGGGACGGGCGGCGCGTGCTGGCCGACCTCGGGCAGCCGGCCCCCGTACAGCACCTGCTCGTGGATGGCCAGCGAGACGAAGCCGGCGCGCACGAGCGCGGCCGACACGTGCGGCCAGCTCTCGGGCACGCCGCTGACGACGGGCACCGGGAGCGAGGTGTCGCACGCGTATACACGGGTGGGGCCCCAGCCGGACACGAGCTCGCGGGCGGCCTCGATCAGGGCGTGGGCGGCGGCCTCCGCCTCGGGCCAGAACAGCAGCCACGCCAGCTCGGCCGTGCCGCGGTAGCCGGCGCCGACGGCCGCCTCGCTCGTGTACCGGAGGACGTGCGCGGCGCCGAGCAGGCGGTCCTCCTCGACCGCGCAGAGCGTGTGCCGCTCGGCCACCCACAGGTCGAAGTCGGGATCCCCGGGCCGCGGCCGGAGGCTGCCGGCGATGACGGCGGTCGGGAGCTGCCAGCCCGGGACGACGCCAGCCAGGTGACAGTTGACCAGCTGCTGGAGCTGCTCGAGGTGGAGGTCCCGGTGTGGCTCTACGGAGACCATGGTCTCATGCGGCCCGGGTTGACGCTGTGCAGCCTGCCAAGTGGGTCCAGGGTACACGCGATGGCAGGCGTGCGTTACAGCCAGCCTTTCTCCTCGGCGATGCGGGCGGCCTCGGCCCGGTTGTTCGCGTTGAGCTTCTGGATGGCCGCCGATAGGTGGTTGCGCACGGTGCCCTCGGACAGGAACAGGCGCTTCGCCACCAGGGCGACGCTGGACCCGTCGGCGGACGCCGCGAGCACCTCCGTCTCCCGGCTCGACAGCGGCGTGTCGCCCTCCGTCAGGGCCTGGGCCGCCAGCTGCGGATCGACCACGCGCTCGCCGGCGACCGTGCGCCGGATCGCCACGGCCAGCTCGGACGCGGGCGCGTCCTTGAGCATGAAGCCGCTGGCGCCGGCCGCCATCGCCCGGCGCAGGTAGCCGGGCCGGCCGAACGTGGTCAGGATCAGCACGCGGCACCCGGGCTGCCGGGCCCGGAGCTGCGCGGCCGCCGAGATGCCGTCGCCGCCGGGCATCTCGATGTCCAGCAGCGCCACGTGGGGCTGGGCGTCGAGCGCCGCCGGCAGCACGGCGTCGCCGCGGCCCACCTCGGCCACGACCTCGATGTCCGGCTCCAGGGACAGCAGTGCCGCCATCGCGCCGCGGACCAGCTCCTGGTCCTCGGCCAGCAGGACTCGGATCATGCCGTGGCCGCCGGCACGCACTGCGGGGTCTCCCGCAGCGGGAGCCTGACGGCGAGCCGGAAGCCGCCCCCGGGCCGGTCGCCCGCCGCGACGGTGCCCTCGCGGGCGGCGACGCGCTCGCGCAGCCCGCGCAGCCCGTTGCCGTCGCCGCAGTCCTGGCAGCCGACGCCGTCGTCCAGCAGCTCCAGCTCCACCTGGCCGTCCGCGCGCACGACGTGGACCTCGGCGTGGGCGGCCCGGCTGTGCCTGATGACGTTGGTGACGCCCTCCCGCAGCGCCCAGGCCAGCGTGCTGTCAACGGGCGTCGGCAGGCCGCCGGCGACGTTGTCCAGCCGCGCCTCGATGCCCGCCGCGTCGAGCGTCACGCGGGCGCTCTCCAGCTCCTGGCTCAGGCCGCGCTGGCGGTAGCCTGCCACGGCCTCGCGCACCTCGCGGAGCGCCTCCCGGGCGACGCGCTCCACGTCGCGGATCTCGTGCGCCGCCCGCGCCGGGTCGGCCTCGCCCAGGCGGCCGGCCAGCTCCGACTTGAGCACGATCACGGACAGGCTGTGGCCGAGCAGGTCGTGGAGGTCGCGAGCGAACCGCAGCCGCTCCTCGGCGACCGCCAGCCGGCCGACCTCCTCACGCGCCTGGCGGAGCTGGAAGTTCGTCTCCAGCAGGAAGCCGACGCCGATCAGCGACAGCGCCGCGAGGGCGGCTCCGCCGAGGGCATAGGGCCACCCGCTGAGCGGGGCGTGCGTGAGGAGGGCCAGCGCCAGCGTGAGGGCGAGCACCGGCATCGTGACGGCGAGCGCCTGGCGCCGGTTCCAGCTCGACGCGGCGGCCACGACCACGCAGTACGTGAAGAGCGCCAGCCAGTCGTTGTTCCACAGCGTGATGCCGGTGGCGATGGCGCACATCCCGACCAGGAGCGCGATCGTCGCGAGGGGGAGCTCGCGCTCGTACGCGAGGCGCAGCCAGTACCAGACGTAGCCGGCGACGAACAGCGCCAGCGCCCCGATCGCGACCAGATGGGACGTCACCAGCAGCTGGTACCCGGCCGGCACCAGGTACGCGAGGTACGCGCCGGCGAACACCAGACCCCACAGGCGGCCACGGCGGGCGTATTCGTCCATGTCAGCTATGAGCCTACGTCCGCGCGGTCGGCGGAGAAAGTGACGGGCCTCGCGTTTCCGCGATGACGGATGTCATCGACAAAACCCGACGTCCGCGACTGGTGGGTCTCACCGGCCGCTGCGTACGCTGGTCCGCGTCATGGAACCGGCTGTCGAACTCATCGACGCTCACAAGAGCTACGGCCCGGTCGAGGCGCTGAAGGGCGTCGGCATCACCGTCCCCCGCGGCGAGCTGGTGGCGCTGCTGGGACCCAACGGCGCGGGCAAGACCACCGCGATCAACCTGATGCTCGGGCTGCGCAAGCCCACCTCGGGCCAGGTCAAGCTGTTCGGCCTGGACCCCAACGACCGCCGCGCCCGGAGCCGGTGCGGCGTCATGCTCCAGGAGTCGGGCGTGCCGGACACGCTCACCGTCCACGAGCTGGTCGAGCTGTTCGGCTCCTACTACCCGCACCCGATGCCGCCGGCGCGGGCCATCGCCCTCGCGGGACTGGAGGAGCAGGCGAAGCGGGCCTCGGGCAAGCTGTCCGGGGGCCAGCGGCAGCGCCTGTACTTCGCGCTGGCCATCTGCGGCGACCCCGAGCTGATCTTCTTCGACGAGCCGACCGTCGGCATGGACGTGGAGTCACGGCGCGGCTTCCTGGACAGCATCCGGGAGTTCGCCCGGGCCGGGAAGACGATCGTGCTGACCACCCACTACCTCGAGGAGGCCGACGAGCTCGCCCAGCGGATCATCGTGGTCGACCGCGGCGTCGTGGTCGCCGACGCGACCCCCGACGAGATCAAGGCGCGGGTCGTCGGCAAGCGCGTGAGCTTCGCGACCGCCCAGCCGCTGAGCGAGGCCGACCTCCGCGGCCTGCCCTACTCGCGTCTGGACCTCAACGGGGACCGGGTCCGGCTGTTCAGCAACGCCCCCGAGGCCGTGCTGCGCGACCTGTTCAACCGGGGCGTGGAGATCCGCGACCTCACCGTCGTGGGCGCCGACCTCGAGGAGGCGTTCATCGCCATCACGCACGAAGCGGAGAAGGAGACCGTCGCATGAGCGCCGCCGCCGTCACCACCCGGGAAGTGGCCCCGATCGGCCGCATGCTCTACCTGCAGACGAGGTCCCAGCTGCTGAGCCGGCTCCGCACGCCTGCCTTCTCGGTGCTCTCGCTGGCCCTGCCGGTGATGTTCTTCGCGCTGTTCAACGCCATCTACGGCGGCCAGCAGGTGGCGCCCGGCGTCAACGCCGGCAAGTACATCCTGATCTCGTACTCGGTGTACGCCGTCGCGAACGTGATGGTCTTCAACTTCGGGATCGGCACCGCCAACGAGCGCGCCCGCAAGCTCGACCTCCTGCAGCGGGCCATGCCACTGCCGCCGGCCGTGGCCACGGCCGCGCAGGTGCTGTTCGCGCTGATCTTCGCGCTGGGCGCGCTGCTCCTGCTGTTCGCCTACGCGTACCTCGTTGGCGGCATCCGGCTCGGCGCCATGACCTGGCTCGACCTGACCTGGCGTTTGCTGCTCGGCTCCCTCCCGATGATCGGGCTGGGCATGGCGATCGGCTACATGGCGGGCGCCAACAGCGCGCCGGCGATCGTCAACGCCATCTACCTGCCGATGTCCTTCCTCTCCGGCATCCTCATCCCGTTCGGCGTCCTGCCGAAGTTCATCCAGGACGTCGGCCAGGTGCTGCCGCTCTACCACGACGGCCAGCTCGCCTGGAACGTCCTCGGCACCGGCGTCGCCAATGAGGGTTCGGGCACCGCTTTGCTCTGGATCGCCGGCTGGACCATCGTGCTGGTCGCCCTCGCTGTGCGGATGTACCGGCTCGACGAGTCCCGGAAGTTCAGCTAGCTGGGGCGGCAGTCACCATGGCGAGTCGCCGAACGCCTCCGCGTAGCGTTCGGCGAACTCGTCGCGCGTGTAGCGCTGCTCGATCGTGCCGGTCTGCTCGACGACGTACGTGCCCGCCAGCGAGCCGATCCGGCCCGCCCGCTCGACGTCCATCCCGTTGAGCAGGCCGTAGACCAGCCCCGAGCGGTACGCGTCGCCGGCGCCGATCGGGTCCACCTCGTCGCGGGCCGGCGCCGGCGGGATGACGCTCTCGCCGTCTCGCGTCGCGATCCGCGAGCCGTCCCGGCCCAGCGTGGTCACGACGATCTCCGCCAGCTCCAGCAGCCCGCTCTGGTCGCGGCCCGTGCGCTGGCGGATCAGCTCCAGCTCGTAGTCGTTGCCGATCAGGATCCAGGCGCCCCGGCTGCCCTCCTCCAGGTCCTCCTTCGTCATGTGCGGGAGCTGGTGGGCCGGGTCGAAGACCCACTGCACGCCGGCCTCCCGGCACTCGCGGACGAGGCGGAACATCGCGTCGGGGGCGTTGGGCCCGACGATGACGGCCTCGGGCTGGGGGACGGTGTCGGCCAGGCCGAGGATCGCGGCCTTCCACATGGCGCCGCCGTAGTAGCCCCAGATGTTGTTGTGGTCGGCGTCGGTCGTCGTGTAGCCGGTCGCCGTGTACTCCTCGGGCAGCAGGCGGAGGCCGCGGCAGTCGATGCCCAGGCCCTCGAGCCACTCCCGGTACTCGGCGGCGTCGTGGCCGGCCGTGGCCAGCACGGCGGCCGGGTGGCCCAGCAGGGCCAGCGTGTACGCGTAGTTGGCAGCGACGCCGCCGCGCCGCTTCTCCATGGTGTCGACCAGGAAGCTGAGGTTGATGATGTGGGTCTTGTCGGGGACGATCTGGTCACCGAAGCGACCCTTGAACGTGAAGATGTAGTCGTACGCGACCGAGCCTGTGGCCACCACCGTCATTGCGGTTGTGAAGGCTAGCGGAAACGGGACGCTCCCCGGGCGGAAGCGTCCCGCGGAACGGGAGAGAGAGTCGTCTCAGGCGGTCTTGGTGCGCGCCTTCGCGGTGCTGGCCTTCTTCGGGCTGGTGCCCTCGGCCGGCAGCTCCTTGGCGGTCCGGGCCGGAGGCCGCGTGGCGTCGCCCAACTGGCGCAGGGCCTTGCCCGCAACGCCGAGCCCGTCGCTGACCAGCTCGAGCGCGCGGTAGGTGGCCTGGCCGACGGTGTCGCCCTGCCGGGCGCGGTCCTTCACGTAGCGGAGGCCGTTCCTGGCGATGTTGTCCATGGTGATCGCTCCTCGGGGTATTGACGCTGCGCGTCATTATAACGCGAACTGACGCGGCGCGTCAGCCAGCGGCGAGGCGATCGATGAGGGCCTGGGCGAACGTGCCGAAGGCGTCGTAGTGGGCGACCCGGCGCCGCTTCTCGGGTTGGATCCACTCGGGCCGCAGGCCGTGGCGGCGGCCCCACTCCTCCAACTGGGGGCGGAGCCCGATCACATGGACGAACGGCTTGCGCATCGCGAAGCCGCGCGGCGAGAGGCGGCCGTCGTAGCTGTCGAAGTTCCGGTGGACCGCGATGCCGCCCGCCTCGGCGAACGCGATGGCCTCGCGGATCTGGCGCCGCTCGAAGTACCGCTCGGCTAGCGGCGGTCTCGGCACAACGGCTTGTAGTTGCAGAGAAAGCAGGGGCGGTTGCGGTGCTCCGGGCCCAGCTTGAAGTCGCCGGCCGCGATCTTCGCGGCCGCCTCGACCACCCGCGCCTCGGCACCCTCGGGGTCGGGCGTCACCTCGATGGCCTCGCCGCGGCGCAGGTCGAACAGGACCAGGTCCGGCTCCGGCCCGCCGGGCAGCAGGCCCCGCCGCGCCGCCAGGCCGTACAGGCGTAACTGGGCCGAGTACGTCTCCCGCAGCCGCTCGTCCAGGCGGGCGTTGGTCTTGTAGTCCACGAGCACCGTGCGGCCATCGAGCTCGCAGACGCGGTCCACGAGGCCCTTCACCCGGACGTCGCCGGCCAGGCGGAGGTTGAACTCCACCTCGGCGCCGAGCGTCCGGGCCGACGCCAGCGGCTGCTCCAGGTACCGGCGCAGCAGCTCGCGACCGGCCTCGGGCCCCTCGTATTTGTCCAGCAGGTCGCCGCCGGTCGTGTGCCAGGCATCCAGGGCCCGGTGCACGGCGGCGCCCAGCTCGGAGCCGCCCCGGCGGGCGGGGCGGGACAGCAGCTCGTCGGGCGGCGCGGGCACCCGCCACACCTCCTGGAAGCGGTAGCGGACCGGGCACACCTCGAACTGGTGCAGGTGGGAGAAGCTGAGGTGCACCGGACGAGCCGGCGCCGGCTCGTCCGCCCCTCGCTCGCGCTGCGCGGCCAGGCGCTCCAGCTGCGCGACGACCGCCTCCACCCGGGGCGCCGGTTCGCCATCGCGCCCCGGGACGATCGCCGCGCCGGGGAGGCGCAGCTGCTCGGCCTCGATCACCTGGGCCGCCTCGGGCCGGGCCAGCGCCCACTCCAGCAGCTCGGCGAAGTGGTCGTCGGCCTCGGCGCTGACGTCGCGGGGCTGCCGCTCGTCGCGGCTGGCGCTGACGTACAACAGGTCGCGCGCCCGGGTCAGCGCCACGTACACCGCCCGCCGCCGCTCCTGGCGCGCAAGCTCCACCGTCTGCGCGCCGGGCGCGTGCTCCTTGAACCGCGGGTGCTTGCCGTCGCGCCAGTACTTCATCACGAAGCCCAGCTCGTCGGGATCGAAGAAGAGGCGCTCCAGGTCGCGCGGGTTCGGCGGCCGCAGGTTGACCAGGAACACGATGTCGAACTCCAGGCCCTTGGCGCCGTGGACGGTGAGCACGCGCACCGCGTCGGCCGCCTCGACCTCCGCCTCGCCGACCGGCACGACCGCCTCCATGATCCGGTTCAGGTGGACCACGAAGTCAGCGATGCCGGCCAGCGGCGCGTCGCGCTCGAACCGGCTGGCGAGCTGGAACACCTTGCGCAGGTTGAGGATCGCGCGTGGCCCCTCCCTGCGGGCCCGCAGCTGGCAGTGGCGAAGGTACCCGGACCGGTCGAGCAGGCGGTTGAGCACGTCCGCGACGGTCATCC
>Ga0070717_10001551_pt1 | contig 15935 bp, 16 predicted proteins | sample LARL113metaG_FD_71366 | JGI IMG/M metagenome (GOLD analysis project Ga0070717, IMG submission 71366) | Corn, switchgrass and miscanthus rhizosphere microbial communities from Kellogg Biological Station, Michigan, USA - LAR L11-3 metaG | ecosystem: Host-associated > Plants > Roots > Rhizosphere ... | reverse complement strand
AGACGGACTTTGCGTGGATCCGGCGGCATTGAAATTCGTCAAGACCACGTGCGGCGAACCGCTGGTCCCTGCCGCGCGTTTGAATGGCGTGCTGATGCCCGGCGACCAGGACCTTTACGACCGGCTCATCGATTCGTTTTCGATGCGCAGTTTTGTGCCCAGCGCCGGCTTCAGCGGTCACGATCAGTTCTTCGGGACATTCGGCAGGTTCGGCGGAATCGATAAACGCCACACCGGCGAATGGGTCGATGAAGTGGCCAGCCGCGCCGCTGCCCAGAACCAGCAGTACCTGGAACTGATGGAGACTCCCGCCTTCGGCCACGCTGCCGGCATCGCCCACGAGATCGGGTGGCCGGCTGACAAGGGCAGTCCCGATTTTGAGAGCCTGCGCAAGACGCTTCTCGATCGCGGCCTGCGCGACGAGGTAGCCGTCGATCGCGAGCACGTGCGCGAAGTCGAAGCTCGCCGCCGCGAGTTGGAGCACTGCGGCAAGCCTGAGTCGGCGCCCGCGTGCAATGTCGAGATCCGGTACATCTACCAGGTCCTGCGCGGCTGGGCGCCGGAACAGGTGTTTGCCCAGACGCTGCTGGGCTTTGAAACTGTCGAGCAAAGCATCAAGGACCACGATGGCGGCTTTGTGGGACTCAATTTCGTCATGCCGGAGGACGGCTTTGTATCGATGCGCGACTACACGCTGCAGATGAAAATAGTGGAGTATCTGCACGGTCTTTATCCCCAGGTGCACATCTCTCTGCACGCCGGCGAACTGGCCCCGGGCCTGGTCCCGCCTGAGGGCCTGCGCTTCCATGTGCGGCAAGCCGTGGAACTGGGCCATGCCGAGCGCATCGGGCACGGGGTGGACGTGATGTACGAGGACGACGCCCCGGAACTCCTGAAGGAAATGGCGCGCAATCACGTGATGGTGGAGATCAATCTCACGTCGAACGACGGCATCCTGGGCATCAAGGGCGCCGAACATCCGTTCCCGATCTATCGCGCCGCGCATGTCCCGGTCGCGCTCTCGACCGACGACGAGGGCGTGAGCCGGATCGATATCACCCACGAGTACGTTTGCGCCGCGCTCGAATACCACCTGAGCTACGCCGATCTGAAGCAGCTTGCGCGCACGGGCATGGAGCACAGTTTTCTATCCGGCGAGAGCCTGTGGGCGCGGCCGGATGAGTTCACAACTGCGGCGTCGGCGTGCAAAGGACAGCCCCTCGGCGCAAAGAAACCGTCCGCGGGCTGCAAGGCGTTCCTGGACAAGAACGAAAAAGCAGCTGCGCAATGGGAACTCGAACTGCGGTTCCGGGATTTCGAGGCCAAATTTTAGCCACACTTCACTTTGCTAAACCATTGCGTACATAGGAGTTACAAGCGTCAGTTTGGGTCTTTTCGGGGTGGATGTTTCGCCGTAAGGGATTGATCTAACAGGCCCTTACCTCCACCAATTTCGCCCAAAGCGGGCAGGGGGAGGGGGGTGGCCGTATTTTCACGTTTTACTATTGAGCCGATTAGCGTTAGGTATCTCCTTTATGGCTCGTAACCGCACCGATATGCGACTTAAAGCTGCTTGTTGAAGCCGCTGCATCGGTTCGGATGGCGCGGTGATTTCACCGGTTCGCAGCACCGGATCCGACCCGAATGGGACCGGATTCGTCATGGACGCTACTCCTTGATCTTGCATTTCCATTATGCGCGTCGGAGGGGTAATTATATGCAAACTAATTTCGAAAAGAGAGGCAATGAAATGAGAGGTTTACGGCGATCTCGGGACGAATAGGGCTTGACAAAATGCGGGCGTGAACCCGGAGTTCAAAAAGAACGGCCGTTCGTTAATGGGAAAAGTTATACGAGAGCTCAATCCCGTTTCCGTTGGGCGTTCGAATGGGGGAGAGGGTGAAGTCGTTGGGTTTGGGCACTTCGGTCGCGCGGCGATGAACCACGTACCCGCCGATGTAGTAGCCGAGCACCGCTCCGACAAAGACGTCCGAAGGCAAGTGTTTGCGGCCAATCACACGGGCGGCGGAGACGCTGGCCGCGAGTGGGTAAACGACCATCTTGGTTCCCCAGCCGTTGTATTCCTGCGCAAGCACATGCGCGAAAGACCATGCCAGGATGGAGTGATCGGAAGGCATGGACTGTCCATCCGGCCAGGTGGACGGGCCATGAGGCCACAGGGCCCCTTTACCATTCCCCTCGGTGGGTGTCTCGCGGTTAAAGGCGTAACCCAGGCCGGTGTTCAAAATGAAGGAGTCGACCATCGCCTCTTCGGCAAGGACGGTGGTCTCCTGAAGATGATGGTTGTGTTTGGCTTTGGCGACGAAGAATCCGCCCATTACGAAAACTCCCGGGGCATAGAGGCCGGCATAATCCGAATACTTGCTCGCATTGTGCTCGCGGCTGGGATTCACGCCCAGTTCTTCGATGGCATTCACGTCGGTGGCCACGGCGAGGGTGGTGCCCAGGCCGAAACCCACGACCTTCAGCGTATCGGGCGAGCGCAAACGCAGGGGCGCGGTGACGATTCCCCATTCGTCCTGCATGACGTGCAGAACGCACACCTGAGGGGCTTTTATATCGCACTCCTTGGCTGCGGGCGTGGTGGCGGTGGCGGTGATGGTCGTGGTGGTCGTGGGGGAGCCGGTTTGGGCTCCGTTCGCAGGTGCCTGGGCAAGCAAGGCACACCCCGGAATCAGTAAAAAAGCCAGAAATATGCGGGGGTACATATTCGTTATGCTAATCCACCAATCTGATTCTGGAGGAGAAAACCGGGGATGGTTCGGGTTCGGAGGCTAAGGTCCGCGTCCACGGAACTTCGAGACGGATCAGCAAGCCTGGTCATAGATTGCCCGATACTGGATACCGGCCTCGCTTTCGGTTCGATCAGCGCATGGGCCTGATATCGACAATCATCCTTAGCCTCGCCAGCGCGCCGCTGTGCCATGGCAGTACACCAAGCACAACGCGCATATCCGTCGAGGGCCGGCAGGCGACGGTCAACGCCTGGCACCTCAGTTGTGACGCTTGATATTTGCATCCAGAAACGCAAACACGTCCTGCTCCCACAGAAGTACATCGTAGTAGAGAAAATTGTGTCCCTCGCTTGGCGTTTGACCAAATGGTGGATAGATCTTCCGCACGTGCGGCTTGGATAGACGCGACAGTTCTTCATCCATCGCCTTGCTTGGAGCCAGTGAATAGTCGTTCTCCGCTTGAATCATCATCACTGGCATAGCGACGGTGTGCAAAGACTGAAGCAACAAATCACGCAACTCGGGCGAGCCTTCCCATGATCCGGCCGCTGCACCAAACGTCACCGCCGCGGCCACAGTGCTGTCGCGCGAGACCTCTAACAAAGTCAGCCCACCCCCGAATGAATGCCCTGCGACGGCGATGCGATGCGCGTCTACGTACGAAAGTCCCTTCAGGAACGTCAAGGCAGCCTGCGCATCCTGCAAGTGGTCGGTCGTCATGAGCACAGTTCGCAAATGACTGCGCGCTTCGGCTCCCCTCGCTTTCTCCTCCTGCTCGAGAAGATCACCGATGAATTGTCCTTGATCGGCGGAGAGCCCCTCGCCTCGACGGAACGGATACAAGAACACGAAACCATGTCTTACGAACACCGGCCCGAGAATCTCCGCCGCATCTTCGATCATCAGCTTGAGCTGGCGACTGTGTAGTTGCGGGGTGTCGCTCCTGCCATGATTGAAGACCACGGCAGGAAACGGACCCGGGCCTTGAGGCTTCCAAAGAAGACCTTTCAGACGAAGACTTCCGCTCGGAATCTCGACAGTTTGCAGTGCTGGCTGCGGTGCGCCTTGCGGAAACGTCGCGCTGGAGGTTGATAGCGCTAAGGCAAATAGAAACAGTATTCGCATCGCGGGCCTCTGGAAGACGATTGTAATTCGCCCAGCATGTGCACCAGCGCTGCCGGAGGATCATAAGCGCCGGAGGCCCGATTTCGGTGAGGAATTCGGCTATCTGTTGCCAAATCGCCAATGCGCTCAGCGAGCCAGTGGAGGGGATTCTTCGCTCCAGAGGATCACCGCCTCCGCGGAAAGAACCGTTCGGCAAGCACCCAAAACAATGCAGAAGAACAACTGCGGATGCTTCGACTTCGTCGGCCGCGGCGGGCTCCGCTCAGCATGACAAGCCTTGGGGTTTGATTCGGGGAAACTGAGTCCGGAAGCACCCAGCAGGATTCTGACTGCGGCTGCATAAGAAAAGCCCGGCTTTGAGGAGCCGGGCTTTTCATGCTTCACGCTTCAACTTGCGCTTAAAGTTTTTCGTAGAAGTCGCACGCAGAACACGAAATGTAGACGCCGCCGGGAATGCCGCGCTCGCGGTCCTTTACGCGCTTGACGATGCGCGTCGGCTTGCTGCACTTGGGACAGTCGGTCGACTTCGTCGTGTCCATTACCTTCTTGCGGTCACCTGTTTTGGCAATCTTGGCCATCGGGTTGGATGATTCTCCTTCTTTGAGGTGTCTGGGGCTCACGCTGAAACCACGTCTCAAAATCGAGACATGGGCACCCGATGAACGAGCTTGGGCGATCCAGCGGCTTCGACGGCGCGGTCGTGGCTGTCCTGATGGTGGAGGGAGCTGACTCGCTTTCTCAAGTTTACATGATTAGGATTCGCACCTGCCCTCCGGGGCTGGGCATCGGTGAGGGGGCTTTTCCCAGGATTCCCCCTTCGCTATGCTCAGGGTCCATCCTGGGCTATTTTTCTTCCTCCCTCCGGGAGGAAAAGGCACATGTCGTAGTGTGCCGCCACAGCACATCCAAGTGGGGCTCGACTGCGCTATTTTCCTTCCTCCCTCCGGGAGGAAATGCCCGCTAATTAGGGTTGGCGGGCGGAGTTTGCGGAGAAGCCGGCTGCGAGTCTTCGGCATCGGTCGGCTTGCCGTGATCAGCCTGGGCGGGTTGAGCGCTGTCCGGCTTGGCGGCCTGATCCGCATCGTCCGGGTTGGGCGACCGCGGCAGATGCGAGGCATCGGGATAGTCGTCCGTTTTCTGCTTGGGGAATTGCACCGGCTTCATGGCTCCGGGAGCGTTCTTTTGCTGATCCTGCGGCAAGGCCTCACCCTCCTTGCGCAACGAGGGCGGCGCCGCGGGCGCCTGGGTAGTGGGATCTTTCACGACATCGCCCATAGCCACCGTTCTGGGGGCGGCGGCCGGAGTGAGCGGCGAGCCGTCGGTGCGCATCAGGCCTTCCACTTCGTCCTTGTCGAAGATCTGGGGAGTTTCCCCGACGTTGGCGACTTCAATGCGAATGACGCGGTTGCCGTTGATGCGAACAAACTGCACCGGCTTGGGCGGCTGGCCGTAGATCCATTCCTCAAACGGCATCTGCCCTTCCATCTCGCGCACCTTGCGTTGCGGGGGCCCGAGGGCAAACGTCACCATGTCGGTGCTCATCCCCACCATGACGTGGTGGTTCAAAATGGCGTCCTTGAGCTTGGGAGGAAGCGTATCGGTGAACGCCTGGATGGGCGTCTTGACGTCAAACGAGATCAGGGGCGCCAGCAGGGCCTTGACCTGGGAGCCGGTGAGCTCAGGAATCTGCCCTTTGAAGTCCAAAGTGAGGCGCGCGCCTACCGGGTCCTGATCGTCGCCCTGCACCACGGGCGACATGTTCGGCCCGGTGCCGATCTGGATATGGCGCAGGAAGCTGTGCTTGTGGTCCGGCCCGCCGTTGATATCGAATACGATCTTGTTGTTCTCGATTTTTACATCGGTGAGCACCAGGCGGTCGCCGGGCTTGGCGGAGGTGCCCGATTTCGTGATCATGTCGAGATACTGCTCGCCGGCGGGATCCAGCTTCCCATTCGCGACCAGGGTCAGGCCCCTGTGACCTTTGGGGAAGGGCCGCATCGCGAACCCCTGTTCCGACTGCATGATCCGGATGACTTCCTGCCGGTTCTTGGCATCCATGGCCGACTTTGCGAGCTCGACCTTGGTGGGCTCGATTTGCATGAAGCGGCGGTCGACCGCAGGATCTTTGCCGTCCGTGGCTCTGCCCTCATGGTCGATGGTGACCACCTGCGCCAAGGCGGCCGAACCGGCCAGCATGCAGATCGCGCAGGAGATTGCCGCAGCGCGAAGGACCTTGTTCCCCGACGCCCGAAGGTGATGTGTAGTGTGCGAAGAAATCGTCGGAAAGAACGGCGAATTCATGGGGACCCTCCCATGGCTCATACCAGCATTGCGCAGTCAGCAGGCCGAAGCAAGAACAAAAGGTGAATTTTGACTTGAAACGGGCACAGCGTGGAACCAGCGGGCTGCCATCCTGTGATTAGTGGGAGTGGCATCTACTCGGATTCGTTGCCTGAGATCGGGTGGGGCTGGCTATGGGGGAGGGACTGGTCCGGATTGCGGCCGGAATCGGGATTGGAAACCCATCCGGCGCGAGGGCCTAAATCCGGCGACGCGGCTGGCGCGATCTGAACCAGCGGAGGCGGGGCGGGCTCGGCGGCCGCTTCCCGCGTTGCCGCTTCGTGCTGCCGCCGGGCAGCCGCATCCAGATCCACGGGGATGCCCGCCGCCACAATCTCCGGCGTGTTGTACCTGTAGTCGAGCTCGCGGGTGAAGCGGTAGACCACGGGAATGGCGGGGAGAAACACGAAGAATGCGAGCCAGCTTCCGTCCAGGCCGAAGCCGCCGCCCGTCAACCAGAAGGGGCCCATCGGGTCGCCCTGCACCACCGGGGAATGGCTATTGACGCCTCTGATAGCCAGCCCAAAAATCAGGGCCCGTGCACCCATCCAGCCGAAATTGATACCCCAGCTCACCCACAGAGCGCGCGTGCGAAGGTACGCGAGCGAAAGAACAATGGTTACTACGAACGCCACCAAAGCACTGGCGCGGTTGGCGCCCGGGTCCAGGTTCTGCAGAAAAGCAAAGAGCACCGCAAATCCCAGGACCGCTCCGCCTGATCCCACTGCCCGTGCGAAGCGCTGGAAGGCATAGCCGCGGAACGCGATTTCCTGGGCCAGGGCCGCCAGCGCGAAAAATGCAGCGTCAACCAGGAACCATCCCCAGGACTGGAGGCTAAAGGAGAAGCGAACGGCGATGCCGCCGCCGATGGCGATGGCGGCGGCGCAAACCACCACGATCCCCCAACCGATTGCCAGCCCCAGCCCGGCCTCGCGGATCCAGCCTGGCCGGCGCGGCAGTCCCTGGGCCTTGATAGGATGCGCCTGGCCATTGAGCGAGAACCCCACCCCGGCGTACCCCAGCAGAAGCAGGAACACCAGCATGGCCTGTTCGACCAGGGGCGACCACTGATCACTGGAGAGTCCGGTGGCGCCGCGATGCGCAAGCGCGCGCGCCAGGAAGTAGTAAAGCAGGGCGACCACGAACTGCACGTACGCGCGGAAACGGCTATCGGGAACGCGGGGCGCGGTCATGGACGGGGCACCGTTCTCTCCGCGCAACGGTGCAGGTTCGCCGGGAGGGCGAACTTCTCCGTCTGGGCGAATGGGGCCGCCGGCTTCGCCGAGCAATAGGGCAATTACGAACCTTCCGTATAGAACTGCGCGATGTTGCGGAACTTCTGCTGCCGCCGGGCCACCAGTTCGTCGATCGGAACGGCTTTCAGCTCATTCAGATGCCGGGTGAGTGCGGTCCCCAGGAGGCCGGCGCCGGCCTCCTGATCGGTGTGCGCCCCGCCGGGAGGCTCGCATATGATTTCGTCGACGCAGCCCAGCTTGGCCACTTCGGGCGCGGAGATGCGCATGGCATCGGCGGCCAGCTGCTTCTGGCCGGCGTCGCGCCACATGATGGCCGCGCATGATTCCGGGGTGATCACGAAGTAGAGCGCGTTTTCGAGAATCAGCACGCGGTCGCTCACCGCCAGCGCCAGCGCGCCGCCCGAGCCGCCTTCACCACTGATCACGGAGATCGTCGGCACTCGCAGGCGCGACATTTCCATGATGTTGCGGGCAATGGCTTCCGCCTGGCCGCGCTCTTCGGCGCCCAGCCCCGGATACGCGCCGGGCAGGTCGATCAGGCTGACGATCGGCCGCGAGAACTTTTCCGCAATCCGCATGGCGCGCAGCGCCTTGCGATAGCCCTCGGGATTAGGCATGCCGAAGTTTCGCTTCACGCGTTCCTTGGTGCTGCCGCCCTTGCGGTTGCCGATCACCAGCACCTCTTCGCCATTGAGCCGGGCCATGCCGCACGCCACCGCCTCATCGTCGCCAAAGGCGCGATCCCCGTGAATCTCGCTGAAATCTGTAAAGATCCGCTCGATGAAGTCCATGGGATAGGGCCGCTGGGGATGACGCGCCCGCTCGATTCTATCCCAAGCGGCCGATGTAGCCGGCGTGGCTGTCTTGGCCGATGTAGCGGGCTTGCCCGGCGCTTGTCCGTGTGTCCCTTGCTGTTCGCTCATCTATACCTGCAATACCCCTGATTTTACGAGGCGCAGGCCCCCGCGACCAAATCGCGACTGAAGGGATGAGGTCGCGCAGCACCCGTACACTGGGTGAACGAGCGGCGCATGCCTCCAGCCATTCAATTTCGCAGCCTTGAAGTGCGCATTCCACAGGGACGCGTGTTGCTGGACCGTGTTTCCCTGGACTTGGACGAGGGCAGCGTCACCGCCATCCTGGGCCGCAGCGGCTCGGGCAAAACCACCCTTCTGCGCACCGTGAACCGCATGATCGAGCCAACCGCCGGTACGGTTCTGGTGAATGGCCGCGATGTGCGCCACGCCGACCTCATCGCGCTTCGGCGCGGCATGGGTTACGTCATCCAGGAGACGGGGCTATTCCCGCACTTCACCGTGGAACGCAATGTGGGCGTGGTGCTGGAGGCCGAAGGCCGGCCGCGCGCCGAGCGGGCACAGCGCGGCCGGGAACTGCTGGCCGCGGTGGGCCTGGAGGCGGAGAGCTTTGCGCCGCGGCATCCGCATCAGCTCTCGGGCGGGCAGCGGCAACGGGTGGGGCTGGCGCGGGCGCTGGCCGCCGATCCCGCCATTTTGCTTATGGACGAGCCGTTCGGCGCGCTCGATCCCCTTACCCGCGCGGAGATGCAGGACATGCTGCGCACGCTGCTGGCGCGGCTGAAGAAGACAGTGCTGCTGGTGACCCACGATCTCGATGAGGCGCTCTACCTGGGCGACCGCATCGTGCTGCTGGAGGAAGGCCGCGTGATTGCGAGCTTGGCGCCGGAGGAATTCATGCGCTCCCGACAGCCCGAGATCGTGGCGTATATCCGTGCTTTCCATCGCGGGGAGCGCGACGCCGGCTCGGCCTCGGCGATAGGGGTCAGCCCATGAGCCGCTTCCTCAGCCAGTACGGGAGCCAGATCGCGACGCTCAGTCTGGAGCACATCTGGCTCACGGGTGCGGCCATGCTCTTTGCTACCGCCATCGCGGTGCCCGCGGGCATCTGGCTCACGCGCGCGCCGCGCTGGGCAAACCCGGTGATCGGAGCCGCCAACGTACTGCAGACCATTCCTTCACTGGCAATGTTCGGATTCCTGCTGCCCTTGCCCTGGCTCGGCGAGCGGGCCGCGCGCATTGCCATCGTCGCGCTCACCGCGTATGCGCTGCTGCCTATTCTGCGCAACACGTACGCGGGGATTCGCGGCATTGATCCCGCCGTCGTGGAAGTAGCCCGCGCGCTGGGTCTCACCGATGCACAACGGCTCTTCAAAGTGGAACTGCCGCTGGCCGCGTCGTTCATTCTTGCGGGACTCAGGACGGCGACGGTGACGTGCGTGGGCATTGCTACGATTGCGGCAGCCGTCGGCGCGGGTGGTCTGGGTGAGCTGATCTTTCGCGGCGTGGCTTCGGTGGATAATCGGCTGGTGCTGGCGGGTGCAGTTCCGGCAGCTCTGCTGGCGCTGTTGGCGGATGCGGGGCTGGGACTGCTGGAGCGCTGGTTCAGGGTGCCGGCGCGATGACTCTAAGAATGTACCGCTGTTCGCGATCCCAGGTCTCAAAATCGAGACCTGGGGCACCCCGGCGTGTGGCCGCACTGTGGTTGATGCTTGCGGCATTGTTGTCGATCACAGGGTGCGAGCCGCCCCGCCCCAATCACCCCGTCATTGGGGCCAAAAATTTTACGGAACAGGTCATCCTCGGCGAATTGCTGGCGCAAGAGATCGAAGCACACTCCCAGCTCAAGGTCGAGCGCCGTTTCTACCTGGCCGGGAGTTACATCTGCCACCAGGCGCTGGTCGCCGGGCGCATCGATGCGTACGTCGAATACACCGGCACGGCGCTGACTGCCATTCTGAAAGAGCCGGTGGATCGCGACCCCGAGGCGGTTCTGAATACGGTGCGGAAGCTCTACGCATGGCGCTATCACATCACCACGGCGGACCCGCTGGGATTTGAAAATACCTTCGCCATGGTGATTCGAGGCGAGGACGCGCAGCGCCTCCATGTCCGCACGCTCAGCGTGGCAGCGCGCTACACCCCGCAATGGAAGCTCGGCGTGGGTTACGAATTCGAGCAGCGTCCCGATGGGCTACCCGGCCTGAGCGCCGCCTATGGACTCCGATTCGACGGGCCGCCGCGCACCATGGACCTCGGCCTGCTGTATCGCGCACTGACCGCGAAGCAGGTGGACATGATCGCCGCCAACTCGACCGATGGACCCATCAAGTCGCTGGGACTGACGGTCCTGGAGGACGACAAGCACTACTTTCCGCCGTACCAGGCTGTCCCGCTGGTGCGGGATGAAGCCCTGGCGCGGTGGCCGGAGATGCGCGCTGCGCTGCAGGCTCTCGCCGGCCGCGTGACTGCCGACGACATGCGTACCATGAACGAAGCCGTTGATGGTCAGCATCGCGATCCGGCCGAAGTGGTGCGGGAGTTTCGGACCCGCAAAAGCATTTGAGATCGCACGGTCTCGAATGAAGTCGCCACAGAACCCCCGACCTCACCTCGGAGCGGGTTCGCATCCAAGGAGGCAAGATGAGTCCCTATGATCCGCCCACGCTGGTTCCCGATACGACGCGCCGTAAGCGCGTGCCGTTGGGCGCGTTGTTGCTGGGAGCGCTGTTCGGGTACCTGTTGCTATCCGTGCTGGGGCACGTGACGCACCCCGGTTTCTGGGATCGGGTTTCCCGCGTGATGACCGGCCGAAACACGGGCATCGACATCTCGTCTCCCTCCGTGGTGGAAAGAATCCGCCAGTTATCGCGGCTGGAGACGGTGGTCTATTCCATGGAGAAGATCGTCCAGGGAACCCGGGAGAATCCCTATCTTCCCAATTTTCTGGTCGGGGACAAGCTGATGCTGGTGGCCCATGGCGAAGTGATTGCTGGCGTGGACTTGAGCCAATTGAAGACGTCCGACGTGACGGTGGACGGGGATAGCGTAACTGTTCGGCTGCCCAAGCCGGAGATTCTCACCACCCGACTGGATAACGGCCAGACCCGCGTTTACTCGCGAATAACCGGGCTGCTGGTCCAGGCAGATCCGGATCTCGAATCGCAGGTCCGGCAGACCGCAGAACAAGAGTTCGCGCAGGCCGCGCTGGCGGATGGCTTGTTGGACAAAGCGCGGCAAAATGCACGCACCAGCGTGACCGCTCTGCTGACGGGGCTTGGATTCCGGCGTGTTGAGGTCGACTAGTGACAGAATTCAACGCGGGGCCGGTGGTCAGGGGCAGTCAGGCGACCTCGCCGCGCTTAGGCAATTTGGATCCACCCTCCACCCGCAAGACGCTCGGTACCTCGCGCCGCTCGATCATCAGGCGGATGGTGTCGGCATAATTGTGAAGCTGAGCGGATTCGCGCATAAAAGCCTCGCGTTCTCCGCCGGTCACGCGGCCGGCGGCTAACTCGGCCAGATCCGCGCCTTCCTGCAGCGCCACCATGGCCTCATAGAGCTTGCGCTCCTGCATGGAACTGTCTTCATCCATGAGGGTGTCGAACGAGATCACGTGTCCGACACGGCAGCGGAATTCGAGCGGGCCGGGTTTCTTTTTTGTGTACAAGGGCCCGCGGCACTCCGGACACGTGAAGCCGCTGAACTCCAGCGGAACGGGCTCTTGTCCGGGATCATCGCGGTCAGGTATTTCCATCTCTTCATTCACAATCTGTCCCACAACCTTTCCGATCTCCGCAGCCCTCAGCGTGAAATCGACCTTTGCATCCTGCAGCGCGTTCATCGGCATGGAGGGAAACGCCGCCTCCGCAGGATCCTGCACAATCGCAGTTCCCCCGTGACGCGCAATCTCCCATAGGCCGGCAGCTCCATCGTCCAGCATTCCCGATAACAGGATTCCGATCACGCGGGGACCGTACGTGGAAGCCGCAGAACGGAACATGACATTGATGCTGGGCCGGTGCAGCCCTTCTTTAGGACCGCGGGTCAGATGAATGTGATCCTCGGCGATCATCAGGTGCCGGTCCGGCGGAGCAACATACACATGCCCCGGTTCAATGCGCGCGCCATTGGCAGCTTCGTGCGCAGGAAGCGCGCCATGCCGGTCAAGTATTTTCGCCAGGAAGCTTTTTCCGCGCGGCGAAAGATGCACGGCCACGAACACTGCCGCCGGCAATCCGGGCGGCATTGAGCCCAGTACCCGTTGAACGGCTTCGATGCCTCCGGCCGAACCACCGATGACCACAATGTCGCGCACTGGCATAGATCCAACACACCTCTCGTGAGGCCGTATATAACGGCGATGTCACTGTCGATGAGATGCGTGCAAACCATTCGGGGAAACCATGCGGCTGGAAGATTTGAGCGGCGGTCGAAGCTCTTTCCGGCCCCATTACCGCCAGGCCATACCGTTCCATCAACGAAGCCGCGATGGCCAGCACCGGGACGCAACGGAAAATACGGGACTTTGATCTCGGCCTGACCGGCTTAGAACATTTGTGAACTCCGGTCGCGGAGAGTCGGCTATAGTTCGAGGCACTTCAGGCCACTTGGCCCATCCTCGGAGTAAGAGATGCTTTTCCCCTTCTCTTTACGAATCTTCCGCTCATTGTCCGCGGCTGTTGTCGTGCTGGCCGGGGGGAGTGCTGCACTGATCTTCGCGGCGGGCGGCGATGAATCGTCGCAAGCTCAAATTGCGTACCCCGCGGGCTACCGGCAATGGGTTCACGTCAAGAGCGGCATTATCGGTTCCGAATTCCCCATGGAGCCGGAACGCGGAATTCACCATGTCTACGCGAATCAGACGGCGCTCACCGGATTTGAGAGCGGGACCTTCGAAGATGGCTCCGTCTTGGTGTATGACCTTGTATCACTTTCGGAAAAGGGCGGGATTAGCACAGAAGGCGCGCGGCGGCGCATCGATGTGATGGTGAAAGACAGCAAACTGTATGCCGACAACGGAGGATGGAGATTCGGACGCTTCATGGCGGACGATCACGAGCACAACATCATGACGCCGGACCTGCACCAGGTGTGCTTTCAGTGCCATGAAAAGCAGAAGGCCCACGGGTTCGTGTTCAGCGAGTTTCGCAAGTAGCACGGTTTTTGCTTCCGGCCGCGCAGCTCGGTCTCAACTCGACGCCTTCGACAGACAATGTATCCTTGGTGCCGTGAAACCTTTGGAGACTTGGCTCGGCAGTGGCCTGCTGATTACGGATGGCGCGTGGGGCACCGAACTGCAGGCGCGCGGATTGCCCTCGGGCACCACGCCGGACACCTGGAATCTGACTTATCCCGAGCGCGTGGAAGAAGTGGCGCGCGCGTATGCGGAGGCGGGCAGCCAGGTCATCCTGACCAATACGTTTCGCGCCAACGCCATCGCCATGAAGGATGTTTCCGAGGCGGAGCTGGCGGAGATCAACCGCGCGGGAGTGGCGATCTCACGGCGCGGCGCCGGGCAGGCCCGGGTGGTTGCGTCCATCGGTCCCACGGGCAAGATCCTGATGTCGGGCGAAGTCTCCCCCGAGGAGGTATCGGCCGCATTTGCGGCCCAGGCCCGCATGCTGGCCGAAGCAGGCGCGGACGCGCTGCTGATCGAAACCATGAGCGACATCGAGGAAGCGCGCCTGGCGGTGGAAGCGGGCACGCAGACCGGATTGCCGGTGATCGCGTCGTTTGCATTCGCTTCGGGCAAGAACAAGGACCGAACCATGATGGGTGCGACGCCGGAAGCAGTAGCCGCAGCGATGGAGGAAATGGGCGCCGCCGCTGTGGGCGCCAACTGCGGCGTGGGCGTGGAAGGCGCAGTCGCGATCTGCCAGCGGCTGCATGCGGCCACTTCCCTTCCCGTGTGGATCAAGCCCAATGCCGGCCTGCCCACCGTCGACAGCGCGGGGCTGCACTACGAAACCTCGGCGGAGTTCTTCGCATCGCATTTCGCGGCGCTGCGCGACGCGGGCGCATCGTTTGTGGGCGCCTGCTGCGGCTCCACGCCCGAGTTCATTGGGGCGCTGGTGAAGGCGCGAGACGGCGCGCGCGCATGAAGTCGAGATGCCGCGACTGCCACGCTGGCCCAATCGGCATCGAAGTAGCCGAGGAGACGCCATGCCCGACCAGCCTGCAGATCCGCGCCATTACGATATGAAGATTCCCCCAGAGCCGCAGCACGGGAATAAGCAAAGTGAGTCAGAGAAGTCGACGGTGGACGAAGGTGCGCCGGAACCGGGCGGCGAGCAGGACGCCACCGCTACTCGCAACGAGGACAGCGGTCAGCCGGCACGCCCATCCGGCCGCTGAGGCGCGAACGGATCGGTTCCGTCCTGCGGCCTACTGAAGGCATTACGGACCTGCGGAATATGTCGCCGAGGACGCGGAATGAGCTAACTCGGGTCGTGCTTGCCGTGGGAACGGCGGCTGTGGCCGGATCGATTTGGGCCTCGATTTTTCATGAACTTGACCATGCGGCACAAGATGCACTCCCACGGATAGTAGCCGAAGACGGGAAGGACTTTTGTCTGGAGGAATCCCTGGCGTTGGATCCGGCGCATGCTGGTTTGTTGGCACTTGGGGCAGAACAAGCGACGCGATTCGGCCGGACTTGAATGGTCGAGATCAGACGACATGTACGATCCTTCGTGGTCCTGTCTTCATGCAAACGCTAGGCCCATCCGGGAACGAACGGTCGCGCCCCGCCGGAACGACGGTCGCCATGCAGGTCAGGGAGATTAACCTGGCTATTATACTCAATTGCCGACAAAATGGCCGACAGATCAATGAACGTCACGAGCCGAGTCCCGATTTGAATCGGCGCCCATGGAATGGGCTGGGTGGTCATGTTGCGGCGAGCCGGGCGAGTCCCTGAGCGGCGAGCTCAGCTATGGCCCGCGCGAGGATGACGGAGTGGTTCAGCGATTCGGGCCTGTCGAGCCGGATGCCGATTTTGGCGGCGTACTCGCGGAAGGCGATGTCGACGTCATAGAGGATTTCGACATGATCGCAGAGGAAGCCGATGGGCTGTAGAAGCAGGATCTTGATCTGCTCGGCGGCGATGGAATCGAGTGTCTCTTCGACGGTGGGGCCGATCCATGGGCCGCCGCTGGCGCCCTGGCTTTGAAACGCGAACCACCAGCGCGGGATTTCCGGGACGCGCTGGGCGACCAGTTCGGCGGTGCGGCGGGCGTCATCGGCGTAGGGGTCGGCGCCTTCGCCGGGCCAGAGGCGCGGCTGGTTCGCTGCTTCCGAAGCAGGCGGCGGCTGGATGGTGCGCGTGGGCACGCTGTGGGCGGTGAAGAGCACCGGCACGGGTGCGCCGGTTTCGGCGTTGAGCCGGGCTTGCGCGGCGCGGAGGCGCTCGGCAAAGGCGTCGGCCAGCAGCGGATGGGCGGCCCAGCTTTCGGTGAAGTCGAAGCGCATGGAACCGGCTTCGGCCTGCACAGCGCGCTTGTAAAGGCCCACGCTGGTGCGTGAATTCTGCGGGGCAAGGCAGATGACGGCCGCCTGTTCCACGCCGTCGGCGCGCATCTGTTTGACCACCTCGGGAATGTAGGGGCGCCAATTGCGCATGCCGATGTAAACCGGCACGG
>Ga0070717_10001550_pt1 | contig 15940 bp, 12 predicted proteins | sample LARL113metaG_FD_71366 | JGI IMG/M metagenome (GOLD analysis project Ga0070717, IMG submission 71366) | Corn, switchgrass and miscanthus rhizosphere microbial communities from Kellogg Biological Station, Michigan, USA - LAR L11-3 metaG | ecosystem: Host-associated > Plants > Roots > Rhizosphere ... | reverse complement strand
AACCGCTGTCTCAGCCTGTACGGTGGTCCCAGCCTGGGGCTGCTGTTCGCTCACCAATCCCGCCTTGGAACCCTTCACCTGGCCGGTTCGCAGCCCCACCTTCATTAAAGCTGCGTCAGCATCGCTTAGGTTCATCTTCTTCAGGTTCGGGACGTAGATGGGAGGCGGTGGCTCTTGCGGCGGTCGCTGCGGAGCAGTGAGAGTTACTTCCACCTCTGTTCCCGGCGGTGTCTGTGCGCCGGGCGGAGGATATTGCGAGGTGACTGTGCTTCCCGCAGCGTTTTCGCCTTCGATCTTTCCGGGCCGAAGAGAATTTGCTTTCAGCCTGTCGGTTGCCTGCTCCAGCGTCAACCCATTGAGAGACGGCACAATTGCCTCTGGAATCGCGAGCGTTACGGTCACTATCGACCCGAGCGGTACTTCCGTGCCCGCGGTCGGATACTCCTGCACGACCGTGCCTCCAGCGTCACCGGTGAAACTCGCTCTTAAGTGCGCAACTTCAAGATCGCGGGAAGCGTCATCACGCGTGCCTTGCAGCTTCGGCACGCGCACGGTCTTGCGCTGCGGAGTCACAATTTGACTTACAAATGCTTGCAACGCGGTTGGCTTTGGAGCCGCCATTGTCAGAAAAAGACGACTGGAACCTGGGACGACAGGCGTCCCGGCGGTGGGAGCCTGCGTGGCGACCACTCCATTCTCGGGTCCTTGGAGAGTGATGCTGGCAAACAGTTGCTGCGTGCTACCGGGCACAACGGCTTCCGAGCGCACTTGTGCAAGCGCTTTTCCCCTGAAGTCAGGGACCCGCACCGGCCGAGGCCGCGCCAGAATCATCGCTTTCTGTTGAGGTTGCTGCGCCTGGAATGAGAACGTTCCTGACAGCACGAGCATCACGACGAAACAGGTTCTGCTAAGGGACATGGTGGTCACCGTCGCAAATTCACTTCTTGGGGACCGGGGCTTCCGATTGTGGACAGCGGCTCTACTTCATAGTGAAACGATTACCGCGTTCTTGACAACATATTTCGTAACGTGGTGGTGAGGTCCGGGTGAGGTCGTCGGACATCCGGCCCCACACGAGTCGACCGACGATACGGCTTCGGGACCGTAATACGTCAAGCCAATTCCCTGTCGATCAACCCTCGTCGCGGGGCAATGCAAGGGGTGAGGACGGGCTTATTGTCTTTTCTATGGAAGGCAGTGCAACCAGGAGATCTGGTGCGTTAGCGAACAGTGCTTTGGCAATTGGTCCATTGAGGTGAGTCTGCCTTCCCGCCTCATTCGCAAATGCATCAAAAATTGCGAACGTGGATGGACCCAGACGCAACGCGAACCACAGCTCTGTGGTCGCTTCCTGATTCGTCATTTGAAGGCCCTCTTGAGGAAGGTTGCAACCTCCTTCTCCTTCCCGGGTTTTGCTTCGAGTCGCACAAACAATCCAAGTGAAACCATTTCAATTCTCCTTAGGCCGAAGTGTCAGCCTGTCAGATTAGAGGTTTCAGCGCCTTTTGCAGTAAAGGCAAGATTGCCATACTTAGTATCATTATTGCCATAGAGACGCACTTGTACTTCTTGTCAAGGTGATCGCCAGTCCGCCGGACATGAGCCCTGTGACACGCAAGAAGGAGTCTGTACTTACCGATTCTTAGGAGGTCTCTAATGCATGCAGGCAGCCAGCAGGCTATTTATCTCGACTTCAATGCCAGTACGCCGCTCGCGCCGGAAGTTGCCGATGCCATGGAGCAAGTTCTTCGAGGTCCGTTCGGCAACCCATCGAGCGATCACTGGGCAGGGCATGCTGCCCGAGAAGCAGTCGCGAAGGCGCGAGGTCAGGTAGCTGGGCTCTTGGAATGCAAGCCGGATGAGATTGTCTTTACGAGCGGCGGCAGCGAGTCCAACAACCACGCGCTCAAAGGAGTGTTCTACGGGCGTGGAAAAACCGGGGCACACATCATCACTTCCCAGGTGGAACACCCTGCCATCATCAACCCATGCCGGTTTCTGGAACACTTAAGTGCGGAGGTAACCTACCTACCTGTCGACGGTCGCGGGCGGATTGATCCTGATGATGTTCGACGGGCGATCACTTCGCGTACGGTATTGATTTCCATCATGCACGCCAACAACGAAGTTGGCACCATTCAGCCGATCGCTAACATTGCCAGCATTGCCCACGAGCACGGAATCCCCTTCCACACCGATGCGGCGCAGTCTGTCGGAAAAATCAGCACTCGGGTTGCGCAATTGGGCGTGGACCTGCTGTCAATAGCTGGCCATAAGCTTTACGGACCAAAGGGAATTGGCGCACTTTATGTCCGGGACGGTCTCCAACTGGAACCCCTAATTCACGGCGCTGGCCACGAATCAGGTCGACGCGCTGGCACCGAGAATATCTTGCTCGATATTGGACTCGGTGCAGCTTGTGCCCTTGCTGAAAATTGGATAGGGATGGAACCGGTCCGCGAACTACGAGATTTATTCTGGAAGTCGCTTCAAGACAAGTTCGGACGGGGGGTTGTTCTCAACGGCGATCCTGCCGACCGCCTGCCCAACACACTCAACGTGAGCTTCGTTGGCAAAGCGGGATCGGAGATCCTGGCGAGCATGGAGGGAGTTGCTGCTTCCACAGGTTCCGCGTGTCATTCGGGCTCAGTGCAGTTATCTCCTGTTCTCAAAGCAATGAAGATCCCGCCCGAAGTCGGTATGGGTGCCATCCGATTCAGCCTGGGACGAACAACGACGAAAGACGAAATCGTGGCTGCGACGTCACTATTGTCCAATGCGGTCTCCGCGTTGTCGTAGTTTACGGTGGAAATTTCAGAAGCATGCACGCCTATTGTTGGGGACGCGCCACAAGAAATACGAACCAGACTTGGGAAAGGGGGCCAGATAGCCTTCATTCAACTCTTCAATCTTGAAACCGCCGTTCCTAATGAGAGATGGAATGTGGCGGGTGACATGGCATCCCTCGAACGCCCATTTGAAAAGCGGCTCAGTCCGCGTCTGCCAACGTTGCACATTCGGGCCGGACGAAAGACCATGCTCAAAGAAAATAAACTGCCCGCCCGATCTCAGGACTCTGGCAATCCCGCGAATAGCTTCTTCAATGCCGGGAATAGTGCACATCATGAACGTACTAACAACTGTGTCGACGCTAGCATTGCCTAATGGTTTCAACCCTATCCAGCAGGCGACGCAATCCGGGTCACCAACCTCCTGAGCAACTATCTATCGCTAAGCGTAACAGGAGACGGACGGTCGTTCATTACGACCGAGCAGCGCCAGGCCGCGACAGTTTACGTGGGAGACTCGCCTGCTGAACTGAGCGACAAGATTGACTGGAAGCTGACGCCAATCTCGACCCAGCAAGCGACGGGATACGGTTTGTCGTGGACCGCAACCGGCAAGCTTCTGCAAAAAGATGCGAGTTGGCACATTGATGAGACCGCTGCAGATGGGAGCAACCGGATTCGCCTGATGGAGAACGACAGTCTGCTGTTCAGTGCCATGCCCTGCGGTATCGGAAACTTGGTGGTGGTGAGGAGAGTTCTCGAGGACAATAAGCCGAATCTGTGGCTCCTGAATACGGTCAGCGGCGAGTTGAAGCAGCTTACCTTTGGAATTGATGTGGAGAAGGGGGATTGCACGCCTGATGGCAAATGGCTGCTATACACGGAGGACGCATCCGGCGATGGAATCGGGCACATTTATAAAATGCCAATCGCTGGAGGGACCCCCGCCGAATTGGCCCACGGTACCAGTTTTACCCCACTGGTGTCTCCTGAAGGCAAAAGGATCGCCTACGGGAAAACGGAGGGACAGGGAGTCAGGACAAAATCGAAGATCGTTGTGCAGAGACTGGAAGACGGCGCGATTGAGAAGCAGATCGAAATGACCGCACCGTTTGACGACTGGCACGCTCTGGGCTGGACACCCGACGGCAAAGCTCTCAGCTTTGTGCACAATACAACCGGTAGCACGCGGTGTCGTTGTCAGGTGGCGCTCCTGTACCGTTGACTCACTTCGCCTCCGAACCTGTGTTTGTGCCTGCCTATGCCTGGTCCAAAGACGGTAGGAAGTTCGCACTCACCCGAGCCCGCTACAACGATACGGATGTCGTCCTGTTCACCGGATTCCGCTAGGCGCTGCAGAAACATTAAGCCGGACACAAAAAAAGTCAAGACCTCTCCATTTCGGATTGCGGATGGATGACGAGCTAACGTCCGCTTGTGAAACAATTGCTTAACGCTCGAACACACTGCGAGTGCGCAAGCCTCCGATTTTCATAATCACGCCCTCTGCGGCTCCAGTTCAGCGCAGATTTCGGGCTGCTGTTCGCCGAAGGTCGTGAAATAGCAAACCGGAAACTCCTGCTGATTCACGTGCCTTCGCCCATGCTCCACGAAAATCCCGCCCAGGTTGCTCATTCGAAGCGAGTGAATAGGTGGTCATCTGCTGTCTTCGCATGTGCGCAGAGCTTGAGGAGTTCGTACACCGCTTGGTCATCGTGACCTCGCGTCCATCTCCGTTCTTGGTAGTTCCGGGTTCAAGGCGGATGTTCTTCCGAGAAGGTCAATCTGTTTGACTCTCATGCGAGCGAGTTGACGCCACACCGTGGTCGGCATACGATCCGGCGCATGGCAGGCCAGCCAGAAATCGGAGCGATGTTGGGTCACTATCGTCTCCTCGAACCGGTTGGGAGGGGTGGCATGGGAGTAGTGTTTCGTGCCTATGATGAGCAGCTAGCGCGCGATGTGGCTGTGAAGGTACTCCCACCGGGAACATTCCCGGATGAAAACGCTAGAAAGCGATTCCTCCGGGAGGCGCGTCTATTGGCGAAGCTAAATCATCCCAATGTCGCCATGGCGTTTGATTTCGGCCAACAGAATGGTATCGATTACCTGGTCACGGAATATGTTCCTGGGATTACGTTGGACGCAAAACTGGCCAACGGGCCGCTGCCGCAAAGAACTGTGCTTGAGTTGGGTATTCAGCTGGCGAAAGGACTAGCGGTAGCGCACCGGGAAGCAATCATCCATCGCGATCTGAAGCCTGGGAATCTACGGTTAAGCAGCCACGGCGAATTGAAGATCCTCGACTTTGGGCTGGCACGCTGGCGAAAACCGGCAAGCGACACGGCCGAGACGCTGAGCCTTGAAACACGTGACACGGTCGCCGGTACATTGCCGTATATGGCTCCGGAGCAAATCCGGTGCGAAGAACTCGACCTGAGAACAGATATTTGGGGTGCCGGTGCCGTTTTGTATGAAATGGCCACGGGCAAGCGGCCCTTTCCCCAGGCATCGGGCTTAAAACTGATTCAGTCTATCCAGAATCTTGATCCACCAGCCCCGAGCGCTCTAAATGAGCAAATGACCCCAGCATTGGACGCCATAATTCTCAAGGCGTTGGACAAAGACCCTGACCGCCGGTATCAGTCAGCGCGCGAACTGGGTGTAGACCTCTCAAGGTTGCTAGCACCTACCGCTTCGACCGGCAAGCTGGCCAGTGGAGATTTTGCGCCGGTGAGGAAGGGCAAAGGATTGATCACCTGGATCGTCTTCGCGGCTATTGTAGTCACTCTCACGTACGGGGGCTATCGCCTGCGTGAGAAGTGGAGCGATCAGCGATCCAGCAAACACACACTGCTGACGGTGCTTCCGTTCGATTCGACCGGACAAGATGAGAAGACCACGGCGCTGGTTACGGGGCTGACTGAAACGCTCACCGCAAAGTTAGCCCAGCCGTGGGGAAAGCATTTGCAGCTGATTTCCGCAAGAGATGTTAAGGCGCAACGAGTCGAGACGCCAGAGCAGGCGTGGAAGGAATTCGGGGCCGACCTGGTATTGGAGGGAAGCGTGCACCGGTTTGGTGACCAAATCCGGATTAATTGTGCTTTGGTGGAGGTGAAGACTCATCGGCAGGTGACCGCGCGCACCATCACCGCTGACGCGAACGATATCTTCGGACTGGAGGACCAGGTAGCTAACGAGGTCACATCGTTATTGGCCGAGAGCGCCGGAATACGAGCGGACGTGCCTCGTGCAACCAGAAATGAGAGCAAGCCGGATGCGTACGCAGCTTATTTGCGCGCTCGCGGCTACCTGCAGGAATATCAAAAATCCGAGAACATCGAGCTCGCGATTGCCGAGTTGAGGACTGCACTAGCGCTGGATCCTGCTTACGCGAATGCGTATGCGGCCCTAGGCAACGCCTATCTGCGAGGCTATCAACAGTTCAACCGCGGTGCCGAATGGGTGAACCAAGCGAAACAAAATTGTCTGACGTCGTTGGCAGTACAGGAAACGGCAGACGGACGTATTTGTCTGGGAGGCGTATATAACGAAACCGGCAAGTATGATTTGGCCGTACAGGAGTTCCAGCGAGCGGGACAGATCGATGCAAGTAATGAAGAGGGTTTGCGCGGCGCGGCCGACGCTTACGTGAAGCTGGGAAATCCCTCAGCAGCGGAAGCGGCTTATCAAAAAGCGGTTTCGTTAAGGCCGAACTACTGGGGAGTGTACAGCTGGCTGGGAACGTTTTATTACGATCAGGCTCGCTATTCCGATGCAATTATGCAGTTCAAAAAGGTGGTTGAGCTGGCGCCCAGCAACTATCGCGGATATTCGAATCTGGGAGCCATGTATTTAGCGGAAGGGCGCTACATGGAGTCGCTCGCACCGTTGAACAAGTCAATCGAGATTCGACCGAACCTTGAAGCTTTTAACAATCTTGGTAATGCTTTCTTTGGATTGCGACGCTTCTCGGATGCCGCGGATGCCTTTCAGCATGGCTTGAATCTGGATGACAGCGACTGGTTGCTTTGGGGCAACCTAGGTGATTCTCTGTTCTGGAGCGGAGGGCAGAGGTCGAAGGCAATTGCGGCGTATGAAAATGCGATTAAGCGCGTGGCGAAGAGGCTGGAAGTCAATCCGAAGGATGCGACTGCTCTGGCTTACTCTGCAGATTACAACGCTATGAGCGGCCACCATACGGAAGCTGTACAGGAAATCGAGCGGGCCCTAGCTTTGGCTCCAGCGGAGGGAGAGGTTAGATTTAGAGCCGCGATTGCTTACAACCAACTTGGAGACACGAATCTCTGTTTGGCATCACTGGAAAGGGCAGTGGCCCTCGGATATTCGGTGAGGGTAATTTGGGACACGCCGGATTTTGACCACCTGCACAATAACCCGCGCTTTCGTCCGTTAACTGGGCACAGCTAACACCCTTCATGGTTTGACATTGAGGCCAGTGTCCTTGTCGTCGGTCGCGGTCTTGCACGGATTCTTATTGTTTGTCGCCGGGTCGTGATCGAAAATCGCGTACAGGTAATATTTCTCTTTGTGCTTAACGTGATACTTTTGGGACGGTTGATTCAGATCGACAATAACTGTGTCTTCAGAGGTATCGAGTGGACTTTCCGCCGTGCCCGGAGCATCAGCGATCTCACGAAAACTGATCCAATACTTATTGTCATTCGACGCCCATTGCACCGTGTGTCCCTGGTTATATCTTAGAAACACGACCGGGAAATCCACGTCGCATTTGCCCGTGTCCGGTGCAGGCGAAGCTGAAATCGTTATCAACCTCTCATTCGGATTATGGGAAGGCGGTGGAGCTTGCAAATGGAGACCAACCTCAAAAGCGATCACCAGACCGACGATGCCGAGCAGACCCAAGCCAAGTTGCCGTGCTTTCATAGGCCTCCTATCGAATCCAGAGTGAGTTCGGACGCAAACACTAACCTGGGATGACAAGTCTGTCAACCGAAAAGTAGTCGGCGAAAAGCAGTCGGCTGTCGGCAACCGGCGGCTCATCGATATCACGATTTAGCGAAAACGAGATCCGTCCTGAGCCTTCGCAAATCGAGGACGCGCGATCTTTGGCCAGAGTAGCGGAGATAATCGAGGAACTCTTTTAGCAAACTTGTCAAGTGGTGTTGGAAAACTTAGCAACTCTGAGCTACGAAAGGATTTATCAACAATCATGGGCAGGTTCCAGTTTCCGTGTAGCCGGCCATCCTGGAGCCAACAAGCGATCCAGTCCAACACTGCACCTGACCCGAGCACCGCGTGGTTAGATTCTCGATTGCAATTAAGCCAAGAAAATTCCTGCACCCGGTGTTCGTCCATGGCTGGCCTCGCATGAGGAATCAACCTTCATCAAGTGATTCTGCAAAAATCGGCCGCCCAACATTGATCGCCAGCAACGCAAAGATGGCAATGGCGACTAAGACGGACAGGGAAAATGTCGAGCGCCCTATGAACCACTCCGAGAAATCCAGCGTTATCGGCCATCGTCGCAAGACGAAGTAGAAGAACAGGGTCACCGCGACTGACAAGAGCCCGAAGCGAAACAGCAGACTATAAACAATTGCCGCGCACAACATGGCCGCGGGCACCGCGATCATCATGTTGTCAGCTGCCAGTACTACCATTCCCAAGCTGACTCCACTTACCACAACTGCCAGCCAATCGCGACGCGTGAGATAGCGAGCCACTACGAGGAATGCCCCTGTCGCCAGCGCCCACTGCACGGCCAGATTCGAAAAATAAGCCAAAGCAGAAACCATGCCAGCGGGAGCACCTAGCGTCAAATGCGACGGTCGGATTGGCTGAATGTTAGTGACGTTCAGCCAAGCCGGCAGCGCGTTCACTCCGTTCTGGATAATAGCCATCCCCACGCCGCCCAAAGCGCCGAGCATCACATCCCGCCCAACACGAGGATCGTAAACTTTACCCGTGAGCACACGTGTCCAGGAGATCAGCATTTCGGGCCAGCGCGTCCGCATGTAAGGTTCTATGGCCATATAGAGGACCCACATGAATCCGGCCATGTACAGCGCCTCGCCGCAGCCCGCAACGAATGCCCAGTAATTTTCCCAAGCGTTGGAGACAAAGTGCGCAGACAATGCCCAGCCTATGAATTCACCAGTAAAGATGAACATCGCAATGCGAAGAGCTCCCTGACGATCACCACGACCGCGCCGCATGTTTCGTCGGGCTAGAAACCAGCCGCCGATGCCGCAAACTGCGGCGGCGACCACAAACATGACGTCAGATAGTGCTCCCAAACCCGAACCTTGAATGTCTTCCTTCGACCACGCATTGGCCGACGCCGTGAAGTAGACCACTCTGCCGTTGTATGCGGACGCAGTGATCTCGGTGGTTGTCGCCGATTCTGTCGTGTGCCAATCCTGTCGCATGTCAAACGCCACTGGCGGTACTACAGCTCCACGGTCAGGCGACACTTCCGCAGACGAAAAACCTGCTTCTGATAATAGAACCGACCATTCGGGCGCACGGACTTCATGCTGTTCGGCAGGCATCGGCACAGCCGAGAACTCGCGCAGTCGCCCACGGGAATCGAGCACCACGCTGACCATTCCCGGCACATCCGAAGCGGGGTGATTGCTATCGACCGATGCAAATAGATTATTCGGAATCATCGGACGGGGGCTTTGCCGGTAAAAGAAGCGCACGCTGTCTGGGGAACCACGGCTGACGGATGTTACGCCGCTGTGATTCACCTCCAACCACCAGGCATTATCCGCAGCATTCTCGTCGTACCCGAGCAGCGTGATTACCTCCCGCGCGCGTTCCGCCAGCGCCTCTGGCGGTTTGCCTCCGTGTAGCGCGTTGAGCCAATTGGCGTAGGGCCCTAAAGTTACTGACACAACAATGCCAACTAGAATGGCGCCCAACAGTCCCCAGGAGGCGCCCGTCGACATCGCCACCGAACCGCCAGAAGCAGCAACGGTCTCCGGCGACGGCGTTTCACCTGCCTCAATTGCCGCACGCAAGGGATCCCCGCCGGGAAGTGCCGCAGCGACCTCTGCTGCGGAAGGTCGGGCGTCAGGATCCGGCTCCAAGCAACGGTTGATAACGCGATCGATCGTCGGATCAAAGCCGTTGATGAGCCGAGATAGCCGTATTAGAGACGGGCGAGGTTGGTTCGGCGTTTTAGAGTAGGGAAATGCCTGATGGCCACTAAATACCTCGTACATCACCAGGCCAGCAGCATAGACGTCAGTGCGTGGCGTGACTTGTCCACTCGCGACTTGCTCGGGTGCCATGTAGCCAGGCGTACCTGCAAGCACCTCGTCCTTGCGCAGTTCCTCGACAAGCGCCGCAAGGCCAAAATCAGTGATGCGAACCCTCCCGCGCCCGTCGATCATGATGTTGGCAGGTTTGAGGTCACGATGGACGATGCCCAGTTCATGAGCCGCCGCCAATCCCGCGCAGAGCTGATGTGCCACTTGCAAACCCTTATCCGTATGCAATCGCCCAATGCGCTTCAACAGCGAAGCCAAGTCTTCGCCATCGATGAATTCCATCGTGATAAACGGGCCTTCGTTGCTTTCGGTGACGTCGAAAACGCGGCAAATATTAGGATGTGAAATCTGTCGTGCGATGCGGACTTCGCACACTACTTGGGCCCAGGCTTCGGGTATGTGCGAAATCGTCTTCGGCAGGAACTTCAGGGCCACCGTTTGGCCCAACCGCAAATCCTCGGCGCGGTACACCTCGCCCATTCCGCCTTTCCCAACCGGAGCGACAATACGGTAGCGTTTGGCGAGCAGCGTGCCAGGCACAAATCGAGTTGCATCAACGGATTCTGGGGACAAGGCGGTGATTCCCCAGGGGATTTTGGACAGCGTGTCAGAATCTTGGTACGCGGCGATCAATGATTCGCATTCGGATCGCAACCCGCTGTCCTGGGAACATATTTGGTCCAAATAGGCGGAACGTTCGGCCGGGGGTCGTTCCAAGGCTGACGCGACAATATCCTTAACTTTTTGCCATTGCTGAAGTTTGCTCATGGCCGCGATGTCTCATATACCTGGATAACCATGCCTTGGCAACATTCCATTCCCGCTTCACAGTGGAACGGGAAATGCCGCGAATTTCGGCAATCTCCTCAATCGAGAGGCCCCCAAAGAAGCGCATTTCGACAATGCGACTCTGCTGCTCGTCGAGACGTGTCAGTTGGCTGAGAGCTTCATCGACGGCGAGAACTGTCGCACTCTTCTCCGTCGACAAGACTAGTGCGGCGTCGAGCTCAACTTTGAGGTCAGCCCCGCGTTTTGCCGCCGCGTGGCTGCGCGCGTAGTCGACCAGAACTTGCCGCATCAGACGAGACGCGATTGCCAAAAAGTGTGCTCGATTGTCGGTATGAAAGGGTTTTTGGTCGATTAGTCGCAAGTACGCTTCATGCACGAGAGCCGCACTCTGTAGTGTATGACCCGGTCGTTCGCGCTGGAGTTGGTACCGCGCGATTTCGCGCAGCTCCCGGTAGACCAGAGGAACTAGTCGCTCAAGCGCTCCCTGGTTCCCGGCTTTCCATTGCACCAGAAGTTCGCTTACGGGTTGGGGAGGTTGTTGAGGCACACCCAGATCACTACCGGGGGATGACAGAAAAGATAGCCTCGGTATTCCGCTAAGTCAATACTCATCCGGCATCAGATCGGCTTTGCCACAGTTGGTTTTGCAAGTTTCTGGACCTTTCGGCAGCGCTTTTTCGCAGTTATCAGTAGAGAGATACCAATGGTGGGGGTCACCAAGGAACGCGATCCCTCGGTTTAACGTCGGTCGTTGGCGTTGCCCACGTGAGTCGCCCGTTCCTCGGTGCACAGGACTGTACTCTCCGCCGATTTGTAACGTCATTCTCGAATGTTGTTAGTAGAAATATCGCGGGGAGGTTACACGCCCATGAAACTGAGTCTTGGGTTCACAATCGCAGTATGTACGTTGTTTATCATTCCGCGTTCGACTTGGGCGCAGAAGGATCCTGGCGTCCGAGGTGGGGTGCAGAACACCGGTGGTGGTTTGCAGCAGCAGGGAATTCCTATCCCCCATCCGCCGCTGATGAGCCCAAATCCAAAGACAGGCGTGACGGTTAACGATAACGAGAAGGCATTGTTCGAAGAGGGTATCTTACGCGCCGGTCAGCTTGAGTCAACTTGCGACGACTGCGCTCAGGTGCTCGATGGTTCCCCGGTTCTGAACATGGGAGAACTCGATCCATTTTTCCCTCAATTTCATACGAACTCGAACGGTCTCGGCGCGCGCCACAATGCCGACCAGTGTTTCGCTTGTCACGCACAGCCAAGATTAGGAGGATCGGGCGGATTTCTCGTGCCCAATCCCGGCGATCCGGTTCCGCAGCCTGCCGAGAACCCGCAATTCCGCCTGATCCCCCACCGCTTCGGCAGGCAAAACATCGTTCCGTCGTTCGAGACGCAATACGGGCCGATCCGCGAAGTGCGCTTCAGATACAAGCCCGATGGCACACGTGATGGAGGCGTTCACCAACTTTGGGTGGTGCGCGGAGACGTCAACGATCCCACAATTCCAAACTGCGCCCTCCGGCAGCCGAATTTTGAAGCGCAGCTCAAAGCTGGCAACCTCTCCTTCCGCGTTCCGTTGCCAATGTTAGGACTGGGCCTGATTGAGTCCATCCAGGATCGCGAGATTCTCGCCCATCACAACGCCACCGCATCGCAACGTACGGCACTCGGAATCACCGGTCATCCCAACCGCAGCGGTAATGACGGCACCATCACTCGTTTCGGATGGAAGGCGCAGAACAAATCCATCACGATGTTTGCGGGCGAAGCCTACAACGTGGAGATGGGAATTACGAACGAGTTGTTCCCCACTGCGACCGAAGAAGACCCTAAATGTCAGGGTCCAGAAAAGCCAGAACCAAACGACATTATCCGTACTGACGCCGACGAAACTAGAAATCAGGCTTTCAGCAACCCCCTGCATATTCTGCCCGACTGGCTGCAGTTCCAAGTGATGATGCGCTTCACGGACGGTCCCACGCCTGATCCGCACCCAAGTGCCAGCGCGATGCACGGACGAGAACTCTTCAGCAGCATTGGATGCGCACTTTGCCACACGCCCGGGATGCAAACCGCGCCAGTCATGCTGAGTCCGGTTCTGCAGGATCGGCCCGTGAACCTGTTTTCCGATCTTATCGTGCACCATATGGGCGCAAATCTCGCCGATGACATCATTCAGGGCCAAGCTGGCCCTGACGAGTTTAGAACCACACCGCTCTGGGGCGTGGGCCAGCGGATTTTCTTCTTACACGATGGCCGCACATCGGATTTGCTGGAGGCTATCCAGTTTCACTCTTCGGGGGCAACATCAAGGTACCCCGCCTCGGAAGCAAATGGCGTGATTCAAAACTTCAATACGTTATCGCCTGCGAACAAGCAGGCAATTCTTGATTTTCTAAGGTCACTCTAGGTGATTTTAGTTTTTGCAATCGAGCAGTTTCCCGTTTCCTCTACCGGATTTGGAAGGCGGGCTCAACGGCAAGAATTCGCTATTAGTAATTGAGGTTGATCTATGACAACAAACCAGGCAGTCGCGCCTTCAACGGCGCCCAATCTTTCTTTCAACTTAATTCGCGTGCTTTCCCAGCCGTGGCTTGATCGCACAATCGCGGCGATCGCGTGTGTACCGATCTCGTATGGCGTGTACTACCGGTACACGCACTTTCATCACGGATTGCCACTGATTGCGTCCATGCTCAACACTTCGGTTCTGATCGTCACAATGTTGATCCGACGGCCACCGAAGCGAGTCACGCCAAATCCCTGGTATTGGCTCCTGGCATTCGTGGCAAGTTACTGGCTGGTATTCATTCTTTTTTTTCTCCAGAAAGGGAAGCCTCTCACCGCGAATTGGATCACTGATGCTCTTGCAGTCCTGGGATTAGTCATCATGCTGTGGGCACGACTCAGTCTCGGACGCAACATCGGCTTAGTGCCTGCGCAACGTGAACTCGTGCACTCCGGCGCCTACGCCTTCATGCGACATCCCGTTTACACAGGACTCCTGGTCACGAGTATTGCGTTTGTGCTTCGCGCCTACAGCCCGCTGAATGCGTTGCTCATGGGTATGGGTGTTTTTTGGTTCATCCCCATCAAGAGCCTGGTGGAAGAGAATTTCCTGCGTGCCGATCCGGAGTATGCCGCGTATATGCAGAGGGTGCGGGCTCGCTGGATTCCATTTCTGATTTGAGTTGACCATGGCAAGCTTTCAAGCAACCGCATTCGATCCCAAGGTCGTTCATCAGCCGGGCTCTCGTGCCATTGGGGTTGGCCTCACGCTTCTAGTGGTCTCTGTCTTCATCAATTACGTCGACCGAGGCAATCTCTCCATCGCAGCGCCATTGCTGAAAGACGAACTCGGCATCTCCGCCTCGCAACTTGGGATTCTCCTCTCATCGTTCTTCTGGACCTACACTGCATGTCTGTTTGTTTGCGGCTGGTTGGTTGACCGCTTTGATGTCAGTCGAGTGCTCGGGCTGGGGTTTTTACTCTGGTCACTCGCCACCGCGGCTACGGGCTTGGTCCATGGATTTGCCATGCTGCTAATCATGCGTCTGATTCTTGGCATAGGAGAATCGGTGGCATTTCCCTCATATTGCAAGATTCTGGCGCGACATTTGCCGGAACAGTACCGTGGCTTGGCCAACGGCGCCATCATCGCCGGAATGAAGTTGGGACCTGCAGCTGGCACATTGGGCGCAGGGTTGTTAATGACGAACTACGGCTGGCGACCGGTTTTCATTGGAATTGGCTTGCTAAGCCTTCTATGGTTGCCTGCCTGGATGAAATGGAGGCCACGAAGCGAAACAGCGATCCGGTCTCCGGGATTTTCCCCTTCCATGACTGATATCTTGCGGCAGCGTGCATTCTGGGCCACTGCTGCAGGCGGCTTCTGCATAGCCTATCCGCTTTACTTCACCATCACCTGGCTTCCGTTTTATCTCGTACATGAGCAGCACCTTTCCATGCCAGAAATGGTGCATAAAGCCACGCTGTTTTATACGATCGATGCCGCCGCCGCGTTCGCAACCGGTTGGTTCACTGATCTGTGGATTCGCCGAGGTGTTGGCATCGGTCTCATGCGTAAGTCCGGAATGGCTGTTGGATGGATCATTGCCGCCGCCGGCTTTCTGGGATGCGCGTGGGCGCAACCGCATTCCTACTTGGTTTGGCTAATCGTGACTGCCGTCGGAGCCGGCATTGGGAATTCCGGTTTCTGGACATTCGCGCAAACCCTTGCTGGGCCGCAGGCGGTTGGCAGGTGGGGTGGTCTGAAAAACGGCTTCGCAAATTTGGCGGGCGTCATCTGTCCCGCACTCACCGGTTTCACGGTGGATTGGACCGGTCACTTTCACGTGGCAATCTCGATTACCGCGAGTGTTTGTGTTATAGGCGCACTGATCTGGATATTCTTTCTTGGCGAGTTGAAACCGGTGGACTGGGCAAACGTAGTAGAAAAGAAGACAGCGATGGTTGCACCAAGGAGAGCCTATTGATGGTCACGCCCACTCAAGTGAGTAACTCCAGTGGTGGTTACGCCCTCGGCTACACCAATGCCGAGCATGAACGCCTGATTCGACAGGCAGCACGCATCGCTCCTGTCACTGAGCGATTGTTTCGCGAAGCCGGCATCGGTCCGGGCCAACGCGTGTTGGATCTCGGCTCGGGCGTAGGAGATGTAGCGATGCTTGCGGCGCGGCTGGTTGGGCCCTCGGGCGAGGTTGTAGGCATCGAGCGCGACGCGAGTTCAATTGCGAGGGCAGAATCGCGAGTTGCATCGGCGGGATTGCGCAATGTGAGATTCCCCCACACGGATGTCAGTCAAATCGCTGGTGATGACTCCTTCGACGCCGCCGTGGGCCGTTTCATTCTCATTTTTCTGCCGGATCCGCTGAAGGTGTTGCGTTCAGTTGCTCGGGTGGTTCGTCCAGGCGGTGTCCTCGCGTTCCAGGAGGCTTCCTGGGTGCCAATGCTGGCACTGGGCGCAAGGCCACCGCTTTGGTCAAAAGTTCTGTCTGCAATTCATCAAACTTTTTTGCGCGCGGGCGTGAATCCGGAACTGGGACTTGACCTTTACGCCTTATTCCAGGGAGC
>Ga0070717_10001549_pt1 | contig 15943 bp, 7 predicted proteins | sample LARL113metaG_FD_71366 | JGI IMG/M metagenome (GOLD analysis project Ga0070717, IMG submission 71366) | Corn, switchgrass and miscanthus rhizosphere microbial communities from Kellogg Biological Station, Michigan, USA - LAR L11-3 metaG | ecosystem: Host-associated > Plants > Roots > Rhizosphere ... | reverse complement strand
CGCGAACAGGAAACCGACTGGCTGCTTGATGGCAACGATAACAATCAACTCGATGAAGGCGGAATCGGGATCTTTTCTTCCATCGATTCCATCCAGGAATTCAAAGTCCTGACCTACAACTACTCTGCAGAATACGGAGAACGTGCGGGTCCAACCGTCTTGGTGACCACGAAATCTGGCTCGAACCAGTTGCACGGCTCTTTATTTGAATTTTTCCGCAACACCAGCCTCGATGCCAAGACGTTTGATTTTGGGACCTCCACAGCCAAGCAGAAGTTTAATTTGAATCAGTTTGGCGGAGCTGCAGGCGGGCCCATCCAGAAAGACAAGACGTTCTTCTTTCTCGACTACCAGGCCAAAATGCAGCGCCGCGGTGTGCCGTTCAGCGGTTTCGTACCCACAACGTCGATGACTACTCCCGATGTTAATGGCAACTACGACTTCAGCAACGTACCCACCGGAGTGCAGCTGACGAATCCGTACTCCTTCGCTCCGTTCCAATGTGTGCCGGGCTCAATAAATCCCGAGCCGGTGAATCCGGATGGATCCCAAACCCCTGGCCAAGCTTGCAATACGATTCCTGCCGCCCTGGTTGACCCAGTCGGCGCAAAGGTGATCCAGCTCTATCCCACTCCAAATGCCCCGAACGGAAACGGCTTCAACTACGTGAACTCGCCGATTCGAAGGCTTAATGAAGGTACGTTCGACATTCGTGTTGATCACAATTTTTCGGTCAAGGACCGTGCATTCGCCCGCTTCAGCTATGATCAGGCCACCAACTTCGTGCCCGGCGGCTCGCCAACCTGGTCCGAACAGAATGCCTTCGGCAGCAATCAGCACATTGAAAATCATGGCCGCAATCTGGCCCTTTCCGAAACCCATGTTTTGTCTGATAAGACCATCAACCAGATCAATGCAGGCTACAACCGCATTTTCAATCACATTCTTTCGTTCGGCACGGGCACCTGCGAGGCCGCAAGACTCGGCATTCCCGGAGCTAACCTGGCCAGCAGTTGTGACGGCGTGACCGGCTATCCCGCGAGTTTGAACCAGTCGCCGAAGGAATGCGAGGGTTGCGGCATGACCTCCTTCCTCATGTCTGCATACTTCGCAGTGGGGGATCGGGGATTTGCCCCCTACCAGGGCGGGACCAATGTGTTTTCGGTTTCCGATACCCTGGCGCTGGTTCGCGGCAAACACAACATCAACGTCGGTGCAACCTTCCGTGCCAACCAGATGAACGTGAGGAACAACGCTTTCCAAGACGGCTTTGTGGTGGATAACGGAACGTTCACCGGCGATGATATGGCCGACTTGCTGCTCGGCAGCATGGGAGTTTTTGCCGCCCACGACCAAACTTTTCTCGGAGCCACGACAGGCCGCCGCTGGAAACTGTTCCGGCCCTTTGTCCAGGACGACTGGCGCGTCACCAACAACCTGACATTAAATCTCGGTGTCGCCTGGTCCCTGGCGACACCCGAAACTGAGGTTCAGAATCGCCAGGCGGATTTCGATATCAACACTCACAAGTGGTACGTTCCCAAAGGCAGCCCGGGATTGTCCGGCTGCGCTAGCTGCGTTGCCACCGACGGCGCCGCAGGAATTCAGTTTGACAAGACGGCGGTCGAGCCGCGCATCGGATTTGCGTGGAAACCCTTCGGCAGCGACAAAACAGTGGTCCGTGGTGGATACGCAATTTTTCATGACTCGGCGTGGAACCAGGGCGGCCAGGGGCTCTGGCAGAACCCGCCGTATTATGCCGAGGCGGACACAAATTCTTTCTGTCTCTTCAGCAACCCTGCCCCTCCTCCTGTCGGATGCCCGCTCGGTAGCAATTTCGGGCACCTCTCGGGCGGCTTCCTATTGCCGCCGGGTACTCCTTCCTCCATACCCGTCGCCAACGGTGGCGACGTCACAAACATCTATGACTCGCCTGTGAACCCGCAGTTGTACACCGGAACCATTCAATCGCAAAATCGCAACTTTAAGCAGGCGATCGTTCAGCAATTCAATCTGAACATAGAGCGCCAGATACCGGGCAATGTGGTGCTAACAGTCGGCTATGCTGGCTCACGCAGCGCTCACATTCTGGTAAGCCAGTTAAACGAAAACCTCAATGAGCCGAGCGCATGCCCCGGCGGGGCGAATTTCACACCTGGCTACACTCTAGGCTGCGGCTTCGGGACGTTCCCCTTTGCAGGGTTCTTCCAAAGTGTGGATACCAACAACAGCGTCGGCGCCGCCCGCTACGATTCTCTGCAAATCAAGGCCGAAACTAAGAGCACGCGGCATGGAATCTATGCATTGCTCGGATACACATACTCTCGTAATTTCGACTCCGGACTCACCGATGGACTGGGGACCAACCCAGGAGCGCTCTACTATCCACTGCCGGGGTTCCGGCGCCTGGATTGGGGCTTGTCTCAATTGAACCTGAACAACAGCTTCACCGCGAGTATCCTTTACGATCTGCCGTTCGGGAAAGGCAAGCATTATGGAGGTAATTGGAACGGAGCTACCAACGCCGTCCTGGGCAACTGGCAGCTGAATGTCATTGAAAGAGCGACCTCCGGCTTCCCGCTGTTTGTGGTTGATAGCGCTGATGAGTCGGGCACTTTCTTTTCGTATAACGGGAATACCCTTCAGCGTCCCAATGAAGTTGGCGACCCCAATAAGGCTGGTCCGGTCGCAGCCAATCCGGGCTGCAGTGCTCCTACACAGATTCACACACTGCGGAATTGGTTCAATCCCTGTGCCTTCATGAAAGCTCCAGCAGGCGAACTCGGTACGGCCCCCCGCGCCCCTGTTTACGGCCCACGCTTTGTGAACACGGACTTCTCGGTGATCAAGGACTTCCCATTGCTCTTCCGCGAGGGCACGAGTCTGCAATTCCGGGCCGAGTTCTTCAACCTGTTCAACCACCCGCAGTTTTACCTCCCGGGCTTCGGCGGCACAGGCGAGCAGGACATAAACACCTCTTCGAGTTTCGGAGTGATCAGCGGGACGGTGAACAATCCGCGATTGGTACAGTTCGGCCTGCGACTTAGATTCTAGAGTGAATTTCAAGTACTATCTGCGGCGGGAATCGCCGCAGTTCGCGGGCCTGGCTCTCGCCCCCGTGTTGGTGTCGAAGGACCGCCTGCGCGGAATGAATCGCGACTAATGACTCGTCCTACGGAGAGCAAGTGAAATTCGCTCGGTTCTGTTTGACTACGGTAATTCTATTCGGCACCTGTCTCATCTCCTGGTCCCAAGCCAAGCGCAAGCTAATCATCGACCAAGATGCAGCCGGTCCCGGCGGCACGGACCAACAATCAATCTTGATGTTGATCCAATCTCCGCAAACCGAGATTGTGGGCATCACTGTGGTGACCGGGGATGCCTGGCTTCATGAAGAAGTCGCTCACACGTTGCGAATGCTTGAACTGATAGGCCGAACCGACATTCCGGTCGTGCCCGGCGCCGAATACCCATTAGTGAGACGCAAAGAAACCACCGAGCTCTGGGAGCAACGTTACGGCTCTTTTGTTTGGCTCGGCGCGTGGACACCCGGCCGCTATCATCCTCCCGACCAACTTGGAGAGATGCCTGAAGGGAAGCCCACGACCAAGCCATCTGACGAGGATGCGGCGCATTTTCTGATTCGCATGGTGCACAAGTTTCCGCACGACATCACTATTTATGCCGGCGGCCCAATGACCAACCTCGCACTCGCCATATCCATCGATCCAGACTTTGCGGGGCTGGCAAAAGAGCTGGTGTTTATGGGGGCAAGCTTAAAACCGGAGACTGATGACCCGGAGTTCATCAATGCGCCCCGACGCGAATTCAATATCTGGTTCGATCCAGAAGCAGCCCACATCGTTTTGCGCGCGCGCTGGAAAAGAATTACCTGCACAACAGTCGATATTTCTGTGAAGACCCAATTGACTGCAGAACTGATCAATCGTGTGAGGAAGAGGGATAGTCCGGCAGCAAAATATGTTGGAACGTATTCGCGCCTGCACGGCCAATACAATTACCTTTGGGACGAACTGGCGGCAGCCGCGTGGCTCGACCCACGCGTGATTACAAAAAAAGAAACTCGGTACATGGATGTGGATTTGGATCGTGGCGCTGCGTACGGCAACATTCTCACTTGGGCGGATAATGAAAAACCTAAAGTTGAAGTCCAGCCGGTCGAGATACAGATAGATTTGGACACCGAAAAGTTTTACAACATGTTTGTCGATCTCCTGAGCGCGCCCACACCGAAAAAATAGTGCTCACGGAAGATCAGCAACACGAGATTGCGTCGGAATAGAGACGTACGGCCCGCTGACTCGTGCCTCTGTGCCCTCAGTCCTAGTGTTCGTTCAATTCTTGGAGCATAGCCTGCGCTTGTGAGTGATCCGGGTGCTGTTTGAGAAGTTCGAGAAGCACGGCTCGAGCTTTGTCGGGCGCGGATTCCAACGCGTAAACACGCGCGAGATTCAGATAAGATTGGTCGAAGGCAGGCGCGACCCGGATGCATTCTTCGAAACTCGCGACCGCCGGATCCCGGCGATTGGTGCGCAAATAGAGCACACCCAGGTTGTTGAGCGCTTCTGGGTAATCTGGACGAAGTTTCAGCGCCCGCTGCAAATAGTCGTAGGCTCGATCGTTGTCGTTCAACTGTGCGAAAACCATCCCTAAGCTGTAGTTCGCTTCGGGATCCTCCGAGCCGACCGCCACTGCATGCTCGAGCGTTTTGCGCGCCTCCTCCCATTTCTTCTGTTGGCGGTAAGCGCTGCCAAGATTATCCAGAGCAACCAGATGATCTGGGCTCAGCTGCAGTGCCTGCTGAAAGTACGGAATAGCATCGGCGGTCCGCCCCTCGCGTGTGGCGATAAGTCCCAGGTTGTTCCAGGCATTAGGTAAGGTGTCCGGGTACATCGCGTCCAATTTCGTCGCGCGCTCAAAACTGATTCGTGCCTCGGCAATTTTCTGCTGTTGAAGGTAAACACTGCCAAGACCGTAGAGCGCCTCAGCGCTTGCAGGATTGTCGCGACAAGCGCGCTCGAACGAGGCACCAGCCTGGTCATAATAACCTCGCTGAAAGAAAGTCGATCCATACGAGAGATAGTTGCGCGGGAATTCTGCGATGTCGGTGACGCCGGGGAAAGGGAGCGCTTTCGATAATCTTTCAGCAGAGGTTTGAGGGATGTGGCGGAAATCGCGATCGATAGCTTCGAGGTCCGCCGCTCCCTGGTAGACCTTGACTATCTCTCCCCTTTGATCGACCAAGAATGAAGTCGGCAAGCTGAGATCGCGGTGACGGTCAAAAAGATAACGGTAAAGAATGTTGTAAACACCGGCCACATCGTCCGACCCCATAAGAATTGGAAATGAGAGATGTAGTTCGCGCGCCAGCTTCTTGATCTCGTCGGCGCTCGATGAACCATCGACGTTTATCGTGAGTAGCCGAAGACCGCCGGCAGACCATCGCTGATAAGACCGCTCGAAGTTGCACACAATATCGCGGCAGATCACTGATTCCGAAGTCCAGAAGTTAAGCAGCGCGGGCTTGCCTCGAAGTGCGGAGAGCGTTCTGGGCTCTCCGTTCAGGTCAGGAAACATGAAATCGGGCGCTGAAAACGGTGACAGCAGCCAGGTTTCAACAACGCTTGGGAGCAGCTCAGCTTGTCGCAGAACGATTGGCCTTTCAGCAATGTCGGACGGTTTCCGAGGTGCAATCGCCCTCGTCGTGTCCTGTATGAATGGATCCATGCGACTTGGCGGCGCTTCTTCTTCTACCCAGATGGTGTGGTTGAGTGGAAGATTTTGGAGTTCTTGCATTACCCCGCTCGGCCAGCGAATAGATGCTTTCAGTGGGCCTTTTGCATTCCCGAGGCCGAAGAAGATTTCTTTGCTGTGCTGAGATAAGAACCCTGATCCCGCCTGAAGAGAGTGGGCCTGTCGGCGTTCTTCTGTTTCGATTGTGATCACCGCGCCGATCGCGTCGCGATTACTCTTGGTGCCGCGCAGCCGAAACGAAATCGACGGCGGCAGCGCTGCCATTACATTCTTCAGCAAGCGTAATTGCGGTGCGTTACGGTTTTTTAGAAAGACTTCTTGGCGGCCATCATGATCGAAGTCGGCCAAAGCAAACGATCTGCCATCTTCCACGAAATCCAATCCAACAACGCCGGAAATATCGGAAAAGCTGCCATCACGATTATTCGCATAAAAGACGTTGCGCTCGTAGCCGCTCCAGGTACGATCGCTGCGAATAAGTTCATTGATCGCATTCCATCCTTGTTCGTAGTCATGTGCGGGCTTCGCTTCATCAGGCGAATTAGCCACCGTCTGCCGCCAGAAAAAACTGTTGAGATCTTGCTTCTCAAGGCTGGAGACCATGCCGTCCGTGACGTATAGATCGAGAAAGCCGTCGTGGTCAAAGTCCCAGGCGTCACTCGACCACGCCCAACGGCCCATGCTCACTCCGGCTTCGGTAGTTGTATCCTTAAACCCGTTTCCATCGTTTCGCAACAGCGAGTTGCCCATAGCATGCTTCTGGTAAAGCGCGCGTAGTTCGCCAGGCGCGTCCTTCTTGAAGATGTCCTGTGCCGAAACCCGTTGGCCAGCCGCGGTCCACATATTGGCAACATAGACATCCTCCACGCCGTCATTGTCATAGTCGAACCAGCAGACGCTCATGCCAGCGCCAACGTCTTCCCCACCCATGTCAGCGGCTACATCTGTGAATGTTCCATCGCCGTTATTGCGATATAAATTCTTGCGTCCGAAATCATTCACAACGTAGAGGTCGGGCCAGCCATCGCGGTTGTAATCGTTCCATGCGCAACAAAAGCTGTAGCGGGTGTTGTTCTGGCTTAGGCCGGTTTCAGAAGTAACATCCCGAAAGGTGCCGTCGCGATTGTTGCGCATCATGAAATTTGGCGGACCATTGTTCGCGTCATAGTAGGGCAATGGATATTTGTATTGATCGGTGCCTTGGTAATAGGCATAGAGACAGAAGTAAATGTCCAACCACCCATCGCGATCGTAATCAGCGACAGCAGCTCCTGTGAAGGTTCCTTGCGGCGGCTTCGCGAACTTGAAAGCGTCTGGCTTGCGGCGAAACTTGCCGCCCCCATCATTAAGGAACAACAATGGGCCGCTGCTACAGACGACGATCAAGTCCTGGCAGGAGTCGTTATCGATATCTACAAAAAGCGCACAAGCCGTATTGTCGAGAACTCCGACACCCGAACTCTCTGTAATGTCCTCAAAAGTTCCGTCACCACGGTTTCGATAGAGACGGTTCGAAAGTCCGGCAGGCTGGCAAACATACACGTCATCGAAGCCGTCATTGTCGATGTCACCAACCGAAACTCCGTTGTGACCGTAGATATCGATGCCACACGCTCCGTCGAGCACGGTTCGCCAGTAATCAGATCCGTGAAGGAGTTGATCAGTATAGGAAGCATTGCTTCCAAACGCAGCCGGAGTGGTGTCCGCGAAAATGCGGGCCCCGGCGCGACTGCGAGTCTCATCCAACGCTTTCCAGTTCTTGAGACGAAAATCACCTGACCGCAACTCTTCCCACTCAACGTCCCAGTAACCGACACGTTGTTCTCGGTAGAAGTCTCGCGCGGAAGCCACTACATCGTAGCGAACGCGAGTGAGCAGACGCGGCAGAGCTGCTTCTATCCGCACGATCTGAAATTCAGCTGTTCGGACTTGGGCAAAGCCGCTTAGAGCAGAACGCAAATCTCGAAGGAACAGCTCACGCGTAAGAGGGGTCAAAGAAAACGAGTTTTTCCAAATCTCGATCGTCCCCGAGCGCAGCTTACGGGACTCGGAGGGAGTGAACGATGAGCCAGAGAAATTGTCAGCAAGAACCTTCCCGACTGCGTCGACAGATTGTGGAGACTCGCGCAAGGCCGAACTCCAGTTATCAAGAATGGCTTGAATCTGCTCGGCGTACTTTTCCGTAATGAAGTCATCGGACCCCGCTTCCACTTTACGAAGCATTGTTTCGATGGGCAGCTGGGCGCGGTAATGGGGGCGCAAATGAAACTCTGGCGCCGAGGACGGCTGAAACGCGGCATCACTGGCCGACGCTGACAGATTCCATAACGTTGAGGGAACGAAGAGCGCAGAAGCTCCTTGGCAGGATCGAATCAAGAAGTCACGCCGGCTAGAACCCCCAAGTTCACGGCAATTCATGGAATCGTTTGTTCTTTCTGACCGGCTCGGAACGGATGGCCTCTGAGATTTACGTGTAGATTTACGTGTGGAACCGAAATTAGCAGCCGCACTCAAAGCCGTCAAGCCGCGGTTGCCCCAGCCAAAACTCAGGCGGGTTAATGGTTCGTCTATTTGCGTGGTTTCTACCGAAGGTCTGATATATTGCCCTCTCAGAGGTGCTTCCCATGTCACGTCTCGTGCGCTGTGGGCTCATTCAGGCAAGCAACGAACTCGGCACGAACCATCCGCTGCCGAAGATCAAGAAAGCCATGATCGACAAGCACCTCAAATTCATTGAACAGGCCGCGCGCAAGGGAGTTCAAATCCTGTGTCTGCAAGAATTGTTTTATGGCCCGTACTTCTGCGCCGAGCAGGACATTCGTTGGTATGAGCTGACCGAGCGCGTGCCGGACGGACCTACGACAAAACTCATGCAGAAGATTGCCGGGAAGCATGGCATGGCGATCGTGGTCCCGATTTACGAAGAGGAGATGGCAGGTTTGTACTTCAATACGGCTGCAGTCATCGACGCCGATGGGAAATACTTGGGCAAGTACCGCAAACATCACATCCCTCACGTGCATCCCGGATTTTGGGAGAAGTTTTATTTCACGCCCGGAGATCTCGGCTACGGTGTCTTTCAAACTAAGTTTGCTCGTGTCGGCGTTTACATCTGCTATGACCGGCATTTTCCCGAAGGCGCCCGGATTTTGGGATTAAATGGCGCCGAGATTGTCTTTAATCCGTCGGCTACGGTAGCCGGACTCTCCGAACATCTGTGGGAGTTGGAACAGCCCGCGCACGCTGTCGCGAACGGCTATTTTGTCGGCGCGATCAATCGAGTGGGCCGCGAGAAACCTTGGAACATCGGCGAGTTTTACGGCAAGAGTTATTTCTGCAATCCGCGCGGGAAAATCGTCGCCCAGGCCGGCCGCCACAAGGATGAGTTAGTGGTTGCGGATCTCGATTTGGAGATGATCGAAGACGTACGCCGGGTCTGGCAATTTTTCCGCGATCGCCGCCCCGAGAGCTACATGCCGCTCACGACCCAGACCGGGCGCGTCGCAGCGGCCGATTAATTCAATGAGCACAATTGAAGCGTCGGCTCGTTCGAGAATCGAATCTAGCCCGCTCTACAATCCGGATCTCGCGCCGACTACTGCTGAACGACGACATTGGGGAACCTATAATTACGCCGCTCTATGGGTCTCAATGTCGGTCAATATTCTGACCTACATGCTGGCGGCAAGCCTGATTCAAGGAGGAATGAATTGGAAGCAGGCAGTAGTGACGGTGTTTATTGGCAACAGCATCGTCCTGGTTCCAATGCTGCTGAATTCGCATCCGGGTGCGCGCTATGGAATTCCGTTTCCGGTTCTAGCGCGCGCTTCGTTCGGAGTTTTGGGCGCTAACGTTGCGGCCGTGTTGCGGGCTCTGGTGGCATGCGGCTGGTTCGGTATTCAAACCTGGATCGGCGGCGAAGCCATCAGTACCTTGATTTCTGTGCTTGCGCCGGGCTGGTCGCACGTCGCCTACGGGCCTGCTATTTGCTTTTTTGCTTTCTGGTTGATCAATCTCGCAGTCATCCTCAAAGGCATCGAGTACATCCGGTTTCTTCAGGGAATCAGCGCGCCAATTCTGTTGGCCGTCGGGGTTCTGCTCCTCGCTTGGGCTTATCATGCCGCCGGCGGATTTGGCCCGATGTTATCGGCTCCATCGCGTTTCACAACTTTCTCGGATTTTTTGAGGTTTCTGATTCCGGCGTTGAATGGCACGGTTGGCTTTTGGGCCACCGTATCTCTGAATATTCCTGACTTCACGCGGTTCGCCCGCAACCAACGCGAGCAGATGATTGGGCAGGCTCTGGGACTTCCGACGACGATGACCCTGTACTCGCTCATCGGAATTCTGGTCACATCGGCCACGGTCGTCATTTACGGCGCAGCAATCTGGGACCCAGTGCAACTGCTGAGCCGTTTTCATTCTCCGGTCGCCGTAATCATTTCATTGTTAGCAATTCTGCTGGCCACGCTGAACGTGAATATCGGCGCGAACGTCGTTTCTCCGGCGAATGATTTTTCCAATCTGTGGCCCAGAAAAATCAGCTTCCGCACCGGAGGCGTGATTACTTGTTTTATGGGCATCGCGCTAATGCCATGGAAATTGCTGGCTGACTACAAGACGTTCATTCTCGGATGGCTTGGCGGATACGCTGCGTTCCTGGGTCCGGTTGCGGGAATCATGATCTGCGACTATTTCGTGATTCGCCGGCGAATTCTTTTGCTCGATGATCTTTACTTGCGCAACGGCGCTTACGAATATTCTGGCGGCTTCAATTGGATGGCGTTACTTGCATTGGCGGCTGGAGCGGGAACGGCGCTGGTTGGGCTGGCAATTCCTTCCTTGCGAACCCTGTATGACTATTCATGGTTTGTGGGCTTTGCGATTTCGTTTGTCGTCTATTACGCCCTTATGAGGTCGCACCAGTATCACGAAAACGAGGCGAGTGTGCAGGGTTAGCTCAGGCGTGGAACTCCGGTAAAATTTCCTTCTTATACTTTTCCAGCGTGTCCTCTTCGTCGCCACACATCAAATAGATGTTGAATTGCGTGACCCCCACGCTGGCCAGTTTGCGTAGCTTTTGCCGATGCGCCTCCGCCGGTCCGACTATGCAAAAGCGATCCACGACTTCATCCGACACAAACTTCGAGTTCGTGCTGTCCACCTCGCAATGTTGCTGGTAATCGTAGCCGCCGCGATTTTGCACGAACGAAGTCAGCGCCGGCGGCAGTTCTACCGGCTTGTAACGTGAGATCAAGTCCACCACATGGTTTGAAACTAAAGCCGGGAACCAGCGGACGTGCTTTCGCGCCGTTTCTAGATCGTCGGAAATCCAGACCGGCGCAGCGGACATGACTTCAATCTCGCGCCAATCGCGGCTTGCTGCCTCCGCGCCTTTTTTTACGAAACCGAGGCACCATTCAACAAGGTCGGGATCTGCGAACTGCAATATCACGCCATTTCCTACCCGACCCGCGAGATCCAAAACTTTGGGGCCGTATCCCGCAACCCACACCGGCGGAGATCCCTTGGCCCAGGAAATCCGTGTGGGCTGACCTTCGTATTCGATTTCATTTCCAGCGGTGAGCTGACGGAACACTTTTATGGCACGCTCCAGATCGCCCGCGCCAACCGGCTTTTTCCCCAACACCCGACGCGAGCTGTCGCCGCGTCCAATGCCAAGCTGCATCCGTCCGCCCGAAATCAGATTCAGCGTGGCAAACAGGCTCGAGGTGACGGTCAGATCGCGGACCGCTGGATTGGTAACGCATGGCCCCAGGCGCATATTCTTCGTATTCGCGGCCATCAGGGTCAACAAGGGGTATGGCTCAAGCCACAGAACGTGGGAATCAAAAATCCAGCCGTATTGAAAGCCAGCGGCCTCGGCCTGGCGAGTGAGCGCGACGATGCGCTCCACTGTCATATCTGGTTTGATAGTGATACCAAATTTCATAATCGCAGGTGGGGAGTTTAGCATAAGATTCCTGTTCCACTAAGGCAGAGAGCAAACATGGGCTTCGACACGATCATTACAAACGGGCGGGTGGTAACGGCGACTGACACTTACGCGGGGGATGTTGCCATCAGCGGTGGGAAAGTTGCGGCAATGGGGGAAAATCTCCCACGTGAAAACGCCGCGCACATTATCGATGCGGCAGGAAAATACGTTCTCCCCGGCGGAATTGACGTTCACACACACCTCGATATGCCGTTCGGCGGAACCACCAGCTCGGATGATTTCGAAACTGGCACGCGCGCTGCAGCGTTCGGTGGAACAACAACGTTGATCGACTTCGCAATTCAGTACAAAGGACAGACGCTGAGAACTGCGTTCGACACCTGGATGCAAAAGGCTTCGGGGAAGGCCGTGTGCGATTACGCGTTCCACTGCATCATCACAGAATTGGCAGACGCTCAGCTCGAAGAGATGAATGCTCTGGTTCGCGAAGGAGTAACGAGCTTCAAGCTGTTCATGGCTTATCCCGGCGTTTTCATGCTGGATGACGGCAGCATCTTCAAAGCCCTGCGGCGCACAGCTGACAACGGTGGACTAGTGTGCATGCACGCGGAAAACGGTAACGCCATTGACGTGATTGTGCAGCAAGCTCTCGCGGAAGGTAAGAAAGCGCCCAAGTATCACGCGTTGACTCGTCCCACAACAGCCGAAGCGGAAGCCACCGCGCGGGCGATCGCACTTGCAGAAATGGCGGGTGCGCCTGTTTATATTGTTCACTTGAGCTGCAATGATGCACTCGAAAAAGTCCGCGAGGCACGCGATCGAGGGCTTCCCGTCTACGCCGAAACATGCCCGCAATATTTGTATCTTTCAATCGATAATTTTGATGTGCCCGACTTCGAAGGGGCAAAGTACGTTTTTACCCCACCGCTTCGCGAGAAGTGGCACCAGGAAAAACTATGGAATGGCTTAAAACGCGATCACCTGCAAGTGGTCTCAACCGACCATTGCCCGTTCTGCTTCAAGGAGCAGAAGGAGTTGGGGCGTGGCGATTTCACCAAAATTCCCAACGGAGGGCCCGGGGTCGAGCATCGCATGAGCTTGATTTACTCCGGCGGCGTTGCTGCAGGACGTTTCAGCGTGAACCGTTTTGTGGAGCTAGTGTCTACTACCCCAGCAAAGCTGTTCGGCCTGTATCCGCGTAAGGGGACCATCGCAGTTGGCAGTGACGCGGACATGGTGATCTTCGATCCCAATCGCAAGCACACCATCAGCGCCAAAACCCATCACATGCGCGTGGATTATTCGATGTTCGAAGGAATCCAAGTGACGGGCATGCCGAGCACTGTGCTCTCGCGCGGTCGTGTCGTCGTCGACAACGAGAAATTTCTCGGACGCGCCGGAGCGGGAGAGTTCGTGAAGAGATCTACTTATTCGCAGCCGTAACCGTGTCTTTTTTGTGAACCTCGGAATCCTCAACCTCGGAATCGGCCAGAGCAAGAGCCTCATCCAGGGCTGATACCCCACGATCAATATCTTCCTTTGAAATGATCAGTGGCGGAGCGATCACGAAGTGGCTCATCCAGGCCTGGATGTAAACACCGTTACCCATCGCGCGCGCCGCAACTTTATCCACCAGCATGGGCCGGCCGGCAACTTTATCTTCGCCTGTATTGAACGGCGTCTTGGTTCGCTGGTTCTTGACCAACTCGACTGCCCAGAACATGCCAATTCCTCGCACATCGCCAATTGAAGCATGTTTCGCCTTGAGCGCACCAAGTTGCTGCCCGAGATACGCTCCCATCTGCGTGGCGCGCTCGTTTAGTTTGAGCCGCTTCATTTCATTGATAGAAGCGATGGCCGGCGCGAGGGTTAGAGGATGCGCTTCGTAGGTGTGCCCATGCGAAAAGAAATGCTCGTCGAAATAGGACGCGATTTTCGACGTAGTTGCGCACAGCCCAAGGGGAATGGCGGCGTTAGTGATGCCCTTTGCCGTGGTCAGAATGTCCGGCCGCACGTTCCAGTTATCAACCGCGAACCACTTGCCGGTACGGCACCAGCCACTCATCACTTCGTCGGCAATTAGTAACACGCCGTGCGCATCGCAGATTTGACGCAGGCGCGGCAGATATTCCTTGGGAGGGACGAGTACGCCATTGGTACCAACTACCGGCTCGATGATTACCGCCGCGACGTCACTCTCATTTGCAATCATGTGCTCAATGTATTCGACGCATGCGATTCCGCAACCCGGGTAGGTGTGAAGGATCGGACACTTGTAACAGTTCACTTCGGGAGCGAAAATCACCCCCGGAATTTTGCCGGCGGGTTCCATGGCCCAGCGTCGCGGATCGCCGGTCGCAGCTATGGACCCCATCGTCGAGCCGTGATACGAACGATAGCGAGAAATGATTTTAGTTCTCCCCGTCACCATACGAGCGATTTTGAAAGCCGCTTCGTTGGCCTCGGTTCCGGAAGTCGTGAAGAAAAATTTCTCGAGTCCCTTCGGCAGCACCTCGAGCAAGAGTTTGCTCAGTTCGGCGCGTACCTCGGTTGCCCAGCCCGGTCCGACGTACGCCAACTTCTCTGCCTGATCTTGTATCGCTCGGATAATCGCGCGATTCTTATGACCCAGCGTGACGCACATCAGCTGAGCAGAAAAATCAAGATACTTTTTCCCATCCGCGTCGACGAAATGGCAGTCCTCGGCGTCGACCACGTGCAGCGGCGCCCAGCCCTTCTGCCGCCGCCACGTCCCGTAGGTGTAGTGGGTAGTTAATTCTTTGACTTGCGATGACGTGAGTGTCTCGGTCATGGTTCCCTTCGACTGGTCTTTACCTCGGACGAACTAGTCTATCGAAGTCTCACAGCCCAAGCGAAAATATATACTTAACGAGCGAAGACTAGGACCGCCAAAACGTGAACCGATCGTCTACTCCGTAATACAATGGAAAGGATTCGGAAAGCCGCCTTGAACATCGAGAGAAGAGGTCACATATGACAACCAGCGCGCTGACATCGGAAGGTACAGCGGCTGCCGAGGGAGCAGTGAATGCGCGAGTTCTTCAGAATTTCGTTGGCGGCCACTGGATTGCTGTGCGGGCCTCCGGCCGGCTCGATGTAACCAATCCTGCGAACGGCGAAGTGTTGGCGCGGGTGCCGCTCTCCGGATACGATGATGTTGAAGCAGCAGTTTCGGCCGCAAGCATTGCTTTGCCCGATTGGCGGGCCCGATCCGTCGGCGACCGGACGCAATATATTTACGCGTTGCGCGAGCAATTCCTGAAGAGGATTGACGAGCTCGCGGCTTCGATCACTCGGGAGGGCGGAAAAGTCCTCTCCGATGCACGCGCCGAGGTCACACGTGCCATCGAAGTATTAGAAGTTGCCTGCGCTTCTCCGATGACCATGCAGGGCCGAGTCTTGGAGGGTGTGGCGCGTGGAATCGATTCGGAGACAGTACGCCAGCCTCTCGGCGTCTGTGCTGCAATCACCCCTTTTAATTTTCCGGCGATGGTGCCCATGTGGTTTCTGCCTTTTGCTATCGTGTGCGGAAACACGTTCATTCTGAAACCTTCAGAGCAAGTGCCGCTCACTGCTGAGTTGATAGGGCGCATCCTGACCGACATCGGTCTACCACCGGGCGTTGTGAACATCGTTTACGGTGCCCACGATGCCGTGAACGCAATTCTTGACAGTCCCCGCATTCGCGCAGTTTCGTTCGTCGGATCAGTGAACACGGCGAAATATATCTACCGCCGAGCTGCGGAGAATGGCAAGCGTGTACAGGCCCTGGGCGGCGCTAAGAATTACATGGTCGTTATGCCGGATGCTGTGGTCGACAAGACCGTGTCGAACGTCCTGGGCAGCGCATTTGGTAACGCCGGCCAGCGCTGCATGGCAGGGTCTGTGCTGGTGACCGTTGGTGCGGCACAGAAAACGATTATGGAGCGCCTGAAAGAAGAGGCACAAAAGCTGATTGCAGACGACGGAACCAATCCGAAGGCCGCTCTAGGTCCCGTGATTTCGGCCGCCGCTTGTGACCGGGTTCACGACTGCATCGAAAGCGGAATAAACGAAGGAGCAGAACTGCTGATAGACGGTCGCCGTCCATCAGGAGTTCCCGCCGGAGGGAATTTTGTCGGGCCTACCATCCTGAATAACGTGACGCCCGAGATGCGCGTTGCTCGCGAAGAGATTTTTGGGCCGGTG
>Ga0070717_10001548_pt1 | contig 15949 bp, 17 predicted proteins | sample LARL113metaG_FD_71366 | JGI IMG/M metagenome (GOLD analysis project Ga0070717, IMG submission 71366) | Corn, switchgrass and miscanthus rhizosphere microbial communities from Kellogg Biological Station, Michigan, USA - LAR L11-3 metaG | ecosystem: Host-associated > Plants > Roots > Rhizosphere ... | reverse complement strand
GGGTAGTAGTAGGAATCGTACGGATAGTAGTAAGGGTAAGGGGTCCACCCCGGGCCATATCCATAGAAATACGGGTATCCCCAATACGGCCAGAACCCAAAGTCGAAACTGAATCCATAGCCGTAACCCGGGAAGCCAAATCCACCAAAGAAGGGACGTCGGCGAAACCCGCCAAAGCCTCGACCACGAAGACCGTCGAAGCCTCGACCGCGAAACCCAGCAAAGCCTCCGCCCCCGTGAAAACCTCCAGCTCCGCCGCGAAATCCACCAAAACTTCCGCCGCCGTGAAGGCCGCTGCCTCCTGCATGAAAGCCCCCGCCTCCACCCCGACCGCCACGCTGGGCAGAAGCGAACTTCGGAGTGCCGATCAGCAACACACATATCGCGATCATAACGAGAATCCGTGACGAAACCAGCCTGCTCATTTTAGTTTCCTCTAATCCAAAATTAGATGCGCTTGCTTCGCACATTTGGTTATCTACTCTCCGTTCGATCTAGCCTGCTGACGTGAGCAACTGTTGAGTGCGGCCACACCGCAATTCCGGGCGAAGCAGTTTCCGGCTCAGGCGGCTCGTCGAAGCCAATAGGAATTGGCAGGACTGCGAAGCGCCAGGCGAAACGTCGAAAGCAGAAAGCAATATCCTAGTGGACACAAGTTTCCCCGTTGGCAATTTTTAGTGTCTCGCACGAAGCCTATTTTGTTTACGCCAGAAAGGCTACGCCTAATTAATTGCCGCGTCCACGAGCTCGACTGCGACACTCACGTCCGGCTGGGAAAGTCGCACAATCTGTTCTTATTAGGCGCAACCGCTTCAAAACTTTAGGTTTGGGGCCGCCATTCTGCTACAACCCGTTCGCGTTGCAGCGAATCGAATGTCTGGGTAATCAGGAAAATTTCTACAGGAGGAACAAGTATGAGAAATCTGTTTTTGTGCCTGGTGCTGGCATGCATGGCGTCGGCGTGGGTGATGGCCGATGATTCGGCCGACGCGAAAGGGAAGTCAGATACGCGAACCATTACCGGATGCTTATCGCAAGGCGACAGCGCTAAGGAGTTTAACCTGAAAGCGGAGGACGGCAGCACATGGGAAGTGCGCAGCAGCAATGTGGCGCTGGCAAAGCACGTTGGCCATACGGTTGAGGTGACGGGGGTTGTACGAAACGCAATGGCGCACAACATGAAAGAAGACACCAAGGATATGGCCCACGATACTGGAGCCACGAAGGAAAATAACGAACACGGGCATCTGAAGGTGACTCACCTGAAACACGTGAGCGATTCATGCTCAAAATAGCCTAATCATCTTTGCTTTTCTAAATGAAAAGGGCGCGGCCATGCGGCTGCGCCTTTATTGTTTGGCTTCGTGTATCAATGCGCGGGCGGTGGATTAGTTTTCGTCGGCTTTTTCTTCTGCTTCGATTCCGGCGCGCGCGAGCAACCGCCGTAGGGCGCGTTCGCCGGCGGCTCCGCGTTGCTCGCCGGCGATGTTGCCGTCGCGATCGATTACCACATAGATAGGATAGACATTGGCCTGATACATGGCCGCGAGATTCGTGTCTTCAGTGAGCACGATGCGGCAGGAGCGAGGATGCTGCTCCAAATATTTCTTCACGGTTTTCTTTGACTCGGCCACGTCGATGGCCAGAACAATCAAGCCCTTCTCCGCGAACTCTTTATTGATTTGTTCCACCAGCGCTTCTTCCTGGTGGCAGTACTGACACCAGGTGGTCCAGAACTCCAGGAGGACGACTTTGCCTTTGATCGATTCATTATTGAAGCTTTCGCCGGCGGTAGTTTTCGCGCGGAAGCGTGGTGCGGCTTGCTCGTCATCATCGCCGGCGAATGCCGTCGTGACCAGAAGCAGGCATAGGCAGAGCGCGAGACGTATCCCAGGCCGCATGGCGCGGAATAGTAGCACAGCGCAAGCTGCACTGAACAACTTTTTCCAATGAAAAACAGCATGCCGAAGTTGCCGCATAATGGCGAGAATTGTGGCGTTCGCGCCTTTTGATTCCCGATTTCGTCTGGTTTTGCCGGAAATTCTTGCTGTTACCCGTAACGTGTCAATGGTCATTCGGGTAATGGCACCTTTGTACTGCGGAGTGTCCTAATGCACGGTTGCAGTGGCCGAGTTCCCGCGCCAGAATGGGGTTTCGGCGGATAACGTGGATCGAAGTACGGGGAATGAAGTCGGCAAGAGTAACTGATAATTAATTCATTCCAGCCGATAGAGATTAGTTAGAGTTCAAAAAACCAATGGAGAATACCTTGGGAAACTCTCTTGTATCCCCTGCCCCCACTAGAAAGTTTTCAGCCCGCGCAGCACTCGTGGATTTGCACGAAAACTCTCGCGTACTGCTCTCAGAATGTTTCCGGCAATTTGGAATTGAAAGCGTTCCCCTGAGCGGCGACCGCACCGAGCGCCTTGCCAGCGAAAAGTTTGAAGCCGTTGTGGTGCGGGTAGGGAGCAAAGTAGGCCCCCTGCTGGAGTCGGCGCGGCGGTCACGGTCCAACAGCCGCATGGTGATTTATGGCCTCGGTGGCACTGTCCAAGAGGCGCTCAAACTCTCGCCGTTTGGAATCAATGCCATTTTTCACGAACCGCTGGAGCGGTCGTCCGCGCTGAAGCTGGTGCGCTCGACCCAGATGCTGGTGTTGCACGAATTCCGCCGGTACGCTCGGGTCCCCGTAATCACCCAGGTTTCGGTGACAGCCGGTTCGAACCATCGCCAGTTCGAAGCCAGCAGCGTAGAGATCAGCACCGGGGGTATGTCATTGAAGTGCGCGAACGAGGTTGCGCCGGGATTGCCGGTGGAAGTTTCGTTTGCGCTGTTGACCCTGCCACGGGTATGGGTTCGCGGGACCGTGAGCTGGACGAAGGCCGCCGACAAGACATTTGGCCTACGCTTTGACCACAGCGACGAACGGCGGAAGAGGGTCAAGGAGTGGGTGGAATCGTATTTAGAGAGCTGATGGCCGTCAACCATCAATCTTCAGCTTTAGATCATTAAAAAATCTCAGCGGTTGATTGGGAAACCTTCGCCGCATCCAGTGCCACGTCCTCCCAGATACTCACGCCAGCCCTGATTCGCTCCCCCTCTTCAGCGCTGCTAATGGAGTGTTCCATGTATTGCCCATGTTACTTCCGAGGGCTACGCTTTTAGCGGATATCAAAAATCAGGAGGGGACGTCATGAACTGGGACCAGGTACAAGGGAAATGGAAGCAGATTAAGGGTCAGGCCAAGACCCGGTGGGGCAAGCTGACAGATGATGATTTGGACCTTGTGGCAGGTCAGCGCGACCAACTTGTGGGCCGTATCCAAGAGAGATACGGCATTGCAAAGGACCAGGCACAGCGCGAAGTAGAGGAGTGGAACCGCACGCTCGATCGAGAGAATGAGTCGCAACGCATTGCCGATTCCCAGCTAGATCGGAAAGCCAGTTAGTCAGCTCAGGTCCCACCCTTCGAAAGGCGAAGGGTGGGATTATCTTTTACCAAAAATCACGAATTAGTCCGCGATCTGTTCAGCACCGACGCGCAATGGTGACGGGTGCTCGGCGCCCAGAGGAATGCTCGCGTACACGATCGTGCCGTGCTCGTCAGCAGAGACGGCGAACCTTCCCCCGAGTTCATGGATCCGCTCGCGCATTCCAGCCAGGCCCACGCCTAATTTGCTGGTTTCGGCTTCAATTTGTTTGACGACGTGGGGCGGCATGCCGCGTCCGTGGTCCCGAACTTCTATGGTGACCTGCTCCGCGTCAACCTCAACGCTGATCTCTGCCGATTTGGTCCGCGAATGGCGATGCACATTCGTAAGACTCTCCTGAAGAATGCGAAATAAGGCAATTTCAATGGCCTCCGGAAGCCGCTGCATATCCGAGGGCAGGTCGAGCGCCACCGGAATGCCGCTGCGCTGGGAAAATCCAGCTACGAACCAACTGGCGGCGGAGGCAAAACCGGCTTCGTCGAGCAAGGGCGGATGCAGCAGGTGCGACAAGGTGCGGGTTTCAGCGATGGCGCGCTCGAGAATTTCGGCGCATTCCTTCAAGAGCGGATCGTTCTGGGGGGAGCGCGAGCTCAGCATATCGATGGCTATCTTCAGCCCTGCCAGGTATTGACCCAAACTGTCGTGAAGCTCGCGGGCGATCCTACGGCGTTCCTGGTCCTGAATGCCCAGCAGGCGGCCACTCAGTTTTCTTAACGCCTCCTCGGCGTTGCGGCGGGCAGTGACATCGACTGCGGTGACGCCCACCTGAGTCACTTTGCCTCCGCTTTCGCGAATAGGAAAATAATTCACCAGCCAGTGACGCGGGTCAGTGCTACCAGCGAATTTGGCGGTGACCTCGCGATCCAGAACAGGCTTTCCAGTTTCGACTACCTCACGCAGCACGGTTTCGGCCCGCGAGCCGGGCTCCCCCAAAACCTTTGAGACCGGTCTCCCAAGGATCTCCTCCGGCGACAGCCCGGCCATCCTCGGCAGTACGTCATTGATGCGCGTGTAACAAAAATGCGAGTCCAAAATACCGAAACCTACGGTGGATGATGAGAAAAATGCGTTGACAATCTCCTGGCTTTGGCGCGCCGCTTGCTCGGTTTGGCGATGGCGGGTGAACTCATAGCTGAGCAGGAACATCTCGGCGACCAGCAACATGAGAGCGATGATGAAAGAGGCAAAGATGAGGCGCAATGTGTGCCGGTAATTGGTGCGAGAGGTGACTTGGCGCTCGACGAGCAGCTGGTCTTCCTCCTGTCGCATCTTTTGCAATGTGGTTTGCACCCGATTGGCGAGCGCGTCCGTTTGGCGTGTGACCCGAAGTTCCAGCTCACGGCTGGCAGTCCCTGCGATCCGGGCGTTGAGTGATTCATTGATCAGATTCAACATTGCCTGGATGTCTCCAGTCACTTGGTTGAGCTCCTGTTGCCGGTCTGGTCTGTCCGTGGTGAGGCGACGCAGACGGGCTAAGTCTCCGGGGACCAGAGCTACTGCCGCGTGGTAGTCGTTGACGAAAGACTCATCGCCGACGATCACGAAACCGCGACGCGAGTTCGTAACCTGGAAAATTTGCGAACTGAGGTCCTCTAGAGCAGTTTGTACTTCACGGGTGTGAGAAACGAGGGCCTCGCTATCGAAGAGGCTGTGCGTTGCGCGAAGCAGAAAAATGCTGCTGCCGACGAGCAACACGACGGCGACCGCGAACGCTGTCCAGGCAATACCTCGGAGTGAAAAGGTCATCGCGACTATTTGGATGCGTAAATCCGCTGGGCTCTAGCTTAATGGTAGTACACGGCTCCACAACAAAGTAACGCCAACAGCTATACAGTCCGACTGAATCGTGTGTCAAGGCTTTGCGCCGGCGCTCCTGTAGAATATGGGAATGAGCAGCGTGTCGCAGCTGGTGCAAATTGAGATTGCCCCTGCTGTGCGTCAACCCAAGCCATCATGGCTTCGGGCGAAGGCTCCCGCGGGAGAGAATTTTCATCAACTTAAGAGACTCGCGCGCGGGCTGGGCCTGCACACCGTCTGCGAGTCGGCGCAGTGTCCAAATATCGGTGAATGCTGGAACCATCGCACGGCGACATTCATGTTGCTGGGAGACATCTGCACGCGCCGATGTGGCTTTTGTGCCGTTCCCAAAGGCCGCCCGCTCGCCATCGATTGGGATGAGCCCCGTCGAGTAGCGGAGGCAGTAGCGTCGCTCGGGTTGAAACATGCCGTAATTACCAGCGTAAACCGGGATGACGACAATCTGGGCGGAGCCAGGATTTTTGCCGAAACCATTCGTGAACTTCGCCGGGTAGCGCCAGAATGCCGGGTGGAAGTGCTGATCCCGGATTTTCAGGGACTGGATGCAGCGCTGCGCATCGTGCTGGATGCAAATCCGAATGTGCTGAACCACAATACCGAATCTGTGCCTCGTCTCTATCGGGCAGTGCGTTCGGGGGCACGCTATGAGCGCACATTGCGGCTACTGGAAAATGCGAAGAAATTTTCTCGCGGCATGGTCACGAAATCGGGCTTGATGGTTGGGCTCGGCGAAACTGTGACGGAGTTGGTGGACGTGTTCCGCGATTTGGCGGAGAGGCAAGTCGATATCTTGACTGTCGGTCAGTACCTGCGTCCGTCTCGCGACCATTTGCCAATTGCGCGCTTCTACACTCCGCCAGAATTTCAATATTTGAAAGACGAAGCGCTCCGCCTCGGGTTCCGCCATGTGGAATCCGGACCGCTGGTGCGGTCTAGCTATCATGCTCATGAGCAAGCGGACGCGACTTGCGGCTAAGACCGACATTGGAAAGAACAGCCTCCTTAAGCTAAGAACCTCCTCATTAGGCGCGCAATTCTGACACCGCCATACAGCGGGAAATAACGATCCGGGAATCGCACCGCGTTCCATTCTTCGACGCCCGGAGTCGTCGCAAGCCGCCAAACGAATTTCCCACGGTCGCGCAATCTCTCACGCATCTGGAGTTGCGCGCGGAAGTACTCGAAAGATTCGGTGTGGGGTCCGTGGTTTTTCTGGAGCTTACTCACCACCGTATCCGCAAGTTCCACGGCACGAACAAACGATCTCGATTGCGCGCCTGCGGGCAAATCGACAAAAAAAAGTTCGCGGACAGCAAGCAGCGATATTTGCAAAATCCTCAGCATCCCGAGCCGGCGCGCCTCGGTTATGATCCATTTCCAATCAAGATCGAATTGGGCCAAAGTCGCGATATCGCGTAACATTCCGAGTTGTGACCACTCGTGTTTCGCGGCGTGAACGCAGAGCACGAGCATCAGATCGCCATAGCCCAGCGTCCTCAAACGGAGGCCATCCAGCTTAATCTGAATTGAACGGCTGAAGAGCGCGTCGATATCGAAGTTGAGCGAGCAAAATCGTGGGACGATTCGCCATTGCAGCTCAACCAGGTTGCGTTCTGCTTTGAGCCCGAAGACGTATTCGTATCCGGAGCGCAAGTAAGATTTTTCCTGCCGGGGAGAAAGCTTCAACCCCGGCTCGTAGCCTACTTCCATGAGAGCGGCCCTGGCCCGCGGAACGTCCTGGCGTCTAACCAAAAGATCAAGATCGCCGAACTGCCGCATAGCCGGATCGCCGTACAGAACCAGCGCCAGCGCAAGCCCTTTGTGTGCGAGAAACGGAATTCCGCCGTGCTCGAAACAACCTGCAATCTTCGTCAGTTCGACGGTGAAGTGCAATATCCGCCACGCGTGCTTGTGGGCACGGATACGAATTTCTGACGGCAGCAGGTTTCGCGAACCCAGGGCAGCACAGAGCGCAGGCAGAACGCGGTGATGTTGGGCGGATTCGAGGAGGCGGTCCCAATTGAGGTCCGGCGTAAGCAGCGGGAGTAAGTCGGTTTGGCTGGTGCATTTGCAGCACTCGACCAATAGCTCAAACTCTGGATCAAAGCGGCTGGCCCGCGCGGAAACAGTTTGCAATTGAACCTGGGTTGCTGCTGGCTGGGTTGCTGCGGCCAAGTGAGCGCTCCTGTGGACTAAGTATGTCCCTGCCCGAATTCTCTTTCCGGAAACCGCATGCTCTGTCCATAGAATCTTCTAACAGTGGAGTGCAATTCGATAGTGACTGCGGTTGAACCTGTCAGCTTCGGCGTGCCCATGAACAGCATTGTTTTTGAATCCGTTCACAAGATCTTTAGGCAACGAGGATTCTTCTTTTTGAGAAAGCGCGGCGCGGAGACGCATGCGTTAAAAGGAATCTCCTTGGTCGTGAGCGCGGGGGAAGTGCTTGGCCTGCTGGGGCCGAATGGGAGTGGCAAGAGCACAACTTTGAAGCTGATTTCTACCATGCTGCTGCCGGATCGCGGGCGAGTCCTTGTACAGGGCCACGACACTTGGTGCCAAGGGCAGGCGGTGCGCGGGAATGTCGGTTTCGCTCTGGCTTCGGAAAGGTCATTCTTTGCGCGACTGACCGTCCGCGAAAATCTGGAATTCTTTTCCGCGCTCGAGAATGTAAACCGGCGTGAGGTTTCGGACAGCGTTGAGTCGGTGCTTTGTTGTGTTTCGCTGAAAGAGGTGTCTGACAAACAGGTGATGAAGCTTTCATCGGGAATGTATCAGAGGCTTGGGATTGCCCGGGCGCTGATCAAAAGGCCTGCAATCCTGTTACTCGACGAACCAACGCGGAGTCTGGATGCCACCGCCGCTGATGACCTGCGGAGGCTAATCCTGAATTTATCAGGCACGGGGATTACGATCTTGCTGGCGACCCACAACTTCGAAGAGGCCACCACAGTCTGCGACCGGGTAGCAATGTTGAAACAAGGCGAGCTGGTCGCGGTTAAGGAGGCCCGCGATTTTGTCGCAGAAGAGCTGCGAAATGTCTATTTGGAAATGACGGGTGACCCTGTGGCCGATAAATTCTGCGTGGGCATGCCGGCGTGATTGGCCAGAAAATAATTGCGGTGCTAAAGAAAGACGCAATCACCGCTATACGTTACCGCAACGGATTTGTGCTCTCGTCTTTGGCGCAAGCCGTCCAGCTGGCGACGTTCTATTATTTGGCGAGGGCAGTTGGGCCGCAGTTTCGGCCCGAGGGAATGCCGTACTTCTTGTTTCTGCTAATCGGGACGGGGTTTTATACGTTTCTGCTTTCCGGAACGCACAGCTTCCTCAGGACGATTCAGGAATCTCAGCAGACGGGAACTTTGGAAGTGTTGCTGACCACGGCAACTCCTGCCGCGGTTCTAGTTTCGCTGGGTGCGCTTTCTGCCTTCGCCCAGGGCCTGCTGCAATTTGTGGTTTATGTCGGCGCTGGAATTTTTCTTTTCATGCCTGCGCTGCATGTTAACGTCGCGGGATGCCTGCTGGCATTTGGATTTTCGATTTTGAGTGCGTTCGCGATTGGCCTGTTCGCGGCCGGGCTGCAAATCTCCATGCATAAAGGGTCGGCCGTACTGTGGTTGCTCGGATCAGGCGCGTGGCTCATGTCTGGAACGCTGTTCCCCATAGCGGCGTTGCCACGCGGAGTGCGGATGGTCTCGTACTTCATTCCTTTCACACATTCATTGGCAGCAATGCGCATCTCGCTCCTCGCCGGGAATTTTGCGGCGATTGCGCAAGAGATCGAGATACTGGCTTTGTTCGCATTGTTCCTGGTTCCTTCAGGCGTCATATTCTTTTCGTGGATGGTGCGCCAGGCGCGGCAGAACGGAACGTTGTCTTATTATTGAGCGCCCTGCAGTTACTTTGGTTTGATCGATCCCGCGAATTGCAAGGCAACCAGTGGGCGAGTGCCGATAGAATCCGGCTTACCAGCCATGTCAACTTGCGCTACTCCTCAGTCCCAGCGGCGCCTTGGAACGCGGGTGCGCGCGCAAATTCCTGTGCGCATCACCAGCCTGGATCCGGCGGACAACTTTTCACAAACCTGCCATACGATAATGGTCAACCCACAAGGTTGTGGAATTCGCTTTCCACGTCCGTTGGCGACAGGTTTGCAACTGCGAATTGAGGATCTGCCTGGCAGAGGAATCACCGCAGCTAGAGTGGCCTGTACGCGGCCGATGGAAGAAGGAAGCAAGTATTGGATCGTGGGAATTGCGCTGGAATCTCCAGGCAATTTGTGGTGTATGGCTCCAGTCCCTCCTGACTGGGGAACGTATTCAGCGCCGCCAAAATTCTTTCCCATGTCGGTGAAATATATTGGCGAAGGCTCGGTAATCAGGGAAGCCCGTGTAGTTAAGGCTTAGAAGTTCCGCAGATGTGCTCTCGCTTCGCGAACCATCAAGCAACCCCCCAAACCTGATCTAAATCCAAGCCTGCAGGAACAAACCGGAATGCTGACCTGTTTTAATTGCGTGGACACCGCGTTGCTGCGCACCGTCGTCTTCATTTCTGCGCTTCTACTCTCTTCATCCGCATTCGCAGCCTTAGGGCAGGATGTCTCCTCTGTGCGGTCGGACGGGGTGCACATGAAAGCCGCGGTCAGCGTTTTGCCGGGGCGGTCTTATTCGGTTCACGAACTGCGCGCGCCCAGCGGGACAGCCGTCAAGGAGTTCGTCTCTACGGCAGGACAGGTGTTCGGTGTTTCATGGCAAGGACCGGCTACACCCGATCTGCGTCAACTACTTGGAGAGTATTTCGACAGATACATGCAAGCGGCACAGACCACCCCACGCATGTCTCGACGCGTAGTTCACATTGAAACCGAGGATCTGGTGCTCGAGGCTGGCGGGCATATGCGTTTCAAAATGGGCCGCGCGTACCTTCGCAGCAAATTGCCGGACGGAGTAAGGGCCGATGACATTCGCTAGAGGTCGCAGTGTCAGGCTCGGCTGTGTATTCGTAATTCTCTGGTCGACGGCGTGCGGAGGCGGGGGGTCGCAGTCGCATAAGTCATCGGTCAACAACACCGCGGCAATCGTAGTCAACGCCGGACCGACCGGGAATTACGCGAATGGACTATTCACGACGGTTACGATCTGTGCCGTCGGTACTTCGAATTGCCAGGACGTTAGTGGCGTGCTGGTTGATACCATGTCGTATGGCGTACGGGTTCTTTCTTCCGCGCTAAATTCTTCGGTGAGCGGCGCCTTGAGCCAGGAGAAAGACGCAAGCGGCAATTCAATATCCGAATGCGCGCAATTCTCTGACGGTATTACCTGGGGGCCAGTAAAAAAAGCCGACGTGAAAATTGCCGGTGAGCAAGCCAGTGGCATACCAATTCAGGTAATCGGAGATCCGTCATTCTCGGCAGTTCCCGCGGGTTGCACCAGCGCCGGCGCGCCGGAAGACACTCTGCAGAGCTTAGCAGCGAATGGCATCTTAGGAATAGGCCCGTTTGTCCAGGACTGCCCGGCTTGTGCGCCGGGAACTACCAACAACCAGGATTTCTACTACGCCTGTGCTGGATCGTCGTGCAACGTGACTGCGGTCAGTCTTCCTCAGCAGGTGCAAAATCCCGTCGCAGCGTTCAGCAGCGACAATAACGGCGTTCTCGTCGAACTGCCCGCGGCTACTTCAAGTACTACTACGCTGAGTGGATCTTTGATCTTTGGAATTGGGACGGAAAGTGATAATTCACTTGGCAGTGCGCAGGTCATTATGCTCGACAGCAGCACGGGAAACATCAATACGAGTTATAAAGCAAAGGCTTACTCGAGTTTTCTTGATACTGGTTCGAATGCCTACTTTTTTCTCGATAGCACCACAACCGGGATGCCTGCCTGTCCCAGCCCGGAGACTGGATTCTATTGCCCGTCTTCGCGGGTAAGTTTTTCGGCCACGAACACGGGAACCAACAACGCCAGCAGCATAGTCTCGTTCAACATCGACAATGCCGACACCTTATTTTCCAACTTAGCTGATACGGTGTTTCCTACGCTCGGCGGGCCCAATTCTGGGATGTTCGACTGGGGTTTGCCGTTTTTCTACGGCCGGCATGTCTTCATCGCAATTGAGGGCGCGCAAACTCCGGGAGGAGCTGGTCCTTATTGGGCGTACTAGCTACTTGCCAATCCCCGTGAGCGCAATGAAGTGCGGGCTGGCGGGATCAGATCCCATCACGTCGAGGTTACCAATTCGCGGGCCGGAAATGGCCGGCTTGAAAGATAGCTGAATTGTGCATTGCGCGCCCGGCGCGAGCCTCTGTCCGCAATCATGTTTCTCCGAGAAGTCGATCCCCGAAGTAATGACTTGTTGCATTGAAATGTTCGATTTGGTTGGATTGCTCAGCGTGATCTGGGGTGGGCTATCAGAATCAACTTGTGCCTCGCCGAAATCGACGCTTCCTGGCGAAATTTGTAGTTCCGCTGGCGGAGTCTGCGAATAACTTAGCCTCAAAGACAAAGCGGCTGCCAGGCTGCAGATGACTGCTAACTTAACTTGCGCAACTTTCAAATCTTGCTCCTGAGCGGCGGCCTTTCACCGAAAATTGCGGTACCGACGCGAATGCAGGTTGCCCCTTCTTCGATGGCAACTTCGAAGTCGTGCGACATGCCCATGGAAAGGACTTCCATCTTAACGGCCGGAAGCTTTCGGACGGCAATATGTACAAACAAATCTCGCATTTTGCGGAAATAATGTCTGGATTGCTCAGGCTCGTCATGGTATGGCGGCACGGTCATTAGCCCGCGAATGTCGAGCGATGAAAGCTCGGGGGCCGCTTTGAGTATTCCTTCCAGTGCGGAGGAGTCCGCGGCCACACCGCTCTTAGCCGCCTCACCGGCGATGTTGATTTCGATAAGGATCGGAAGTCTTTTGCCTAACTCCACTGCGGCCGCATTTAGCTTTTGCGCCAGCCGCAGTGAGTGGACCGAATCGACATGTGCAAAAAGTTCCGCAGCTTTCGCGGCCTTATTAGTTTGGAGATGGCCGATCATGTGCCACTCAGCGTTCTGCAAATCCCGCAACGTTTCGGCTTTTGTCGCAAATTCCTGGACCCGGTTCTCGCCGAGAATGTGCAGTCCAGCATCATAGGCTTCGCGGATTTGCTGGGCCGGCACCGTCTTCGTGACTCCCAGTAAGATGACGTTCTCGGCATTGCGGCGAGCGCGGCGCGCAGCGGCGATCATCTTCTCGTGGATTGCGGCAAGGTTTTGCGCGATCGACATAGGAAATCGGTGGTCAGTGATTAGTGCCTAGGAGTCAGTCGTCGGCTACAAAATCAGTATTTCGCTACCAATCGTGCATAGGATTCCTCACCGCCAAAGCAGTTCGGAATGACCGGCTACAGAGAGTGTGGGACGATATTCTGCATCCTCCGCTGAGCACGCGCCACTGATCACTTACAACTACAACTGCTCTACATCATTGCCACAGGCGGTGCGGGTTCGTTGGGATCGCCGGCAGCACCCAGCGGAGAAATAATCATCAGCGCTGCCAATAACAAGAGGACCACTGCCCCCGCGATATAAGAAGCTTCGGCAAATATTTGCGGAGGATTACGGGGAGCAGCCCAGATGGTGGCTTTCAGCCCCGCCCACAATAATCCCATGAGGGCTTCTCCTGCGATCAGTCCTGAGGCGGTAAGCACCCCCGCATTTTCAACGCGCGCGGTTTGGCCGTGGTTGAATCCCCGCCGCCTTGCGACCCAATCCCCGATAGAGCGAAAGATTCCGCCGACAAAAATGGCGAAGGTTGTTTCAAAGGGAAGATACATGCCAACCGCGACTAGCATGGGGCTGCGCACCTGCATCATGATCATCGCGATCCCCATGAAAATTCCTACCCCAACCAAAGCCCACGGCATGTCGTGGCCCACGATGCCCTGCGCCAGAGTGGCCATCAATCCGGCCTGAGGCGCGGGCAGCTCCTTGCTGCCGAATCCGAATCCGCGATGCAGCAGCATAAGCGGGAAGTACATGATGAGACTGGCTACAACCACCGCGATCAATTCTGCTAGCTGAATTTTGCGAGGGGTGCCGCCGAGGATGTACCCGACTTTGAAATCCTGCAACAGCTCGCCGGCGACGGATGAGGAAACGCAGACTACGGCCGCCACGCCTAATACCGCGGCGACCCCGGATTTTCCTGAGACCCCAAGCGAGACCATCAGCAGGGCTGCAATCAGTAAGGTGGAAAGCGTGATTCCGGACACAGGATTGTTGGATGAGCCGATAGTTCCGCACAGGCTGCCGGAAACCGTAGCGAAGAAAAAGCCGACGATGAGCATTACGACGGCCGCCAGTATGGCCGGCCATACCAGTCCGGAGACGTGAATGTAGAGAAAGCACATGAGAATGAACATCAGGGCAATGAGCGCAAACACAGTCTTGAAATTCATGTAACGCTCGGTGCGGACCAGCTCTGGCTGCTCACCTGATGATCGGCGAAAATCGGCGAATGCCTTGCCCAGCCCGGCTGTAATGCTGTTTCGCATTTTGAACAATGTATATACCGAGCCGACCAGCATGCCGCCAACCGCGATTGGCCGCACCACAAACCGCCACATGGCAAAGGCTATCCCCGTCCAATCGTTGGGCGTATCGGCTGGAAGATAATGTGTGAGCTGAGGCCCGAGGAAGAACATCATGAGCGGGACCAGCAGTCCCCATGCCAGCACACTGCCGGAAAACTGAATAGCAGCGAGCCGGAACCCGATGATATAGCCGACTCCCAGAAGCGCGGGGCTCACGCTGGGGGCGGCAATGGTGCTGGCGCCACCTGCGGCAATGGTATTGGCGCTGGCGGTTGTGCCGAGGCGCACTTGGCTGCGGCCGAGCACTCCGACTCCGAACTGAAAAGTCTTATCGACGGCGAACAGGCCGAAGGCGCCAAGGAGGTAAACGATTCCGCCAATCCCGATGTTCCAGAAAAGATATTTCGCGGCCTGCGCGCCGCGCCGGCCGGCTTTGTGAATTTCGGATGCAGCGACCGATTCCGGAAACGGCAGCTCCGGGTCCTCGACCATGCCCTTCCGCACCAGCGAAATGAAGAGCACCCCTATGACGCTGCCCACCATGATCAGCGCTGTTGTTTTCCAGTATGCGTCCGCGACGCCGAACGTGGGCCAAACGCCGGACATTAGAAATGCAGGGATGGTGAAAATAGCGCCTGCGGCGATGCCCTCGCCAATCGTGCCTGAGGTGCGGGCGATATTTTCTTCGAGTATGGTCCCTTTCCACATCCTCAGGACTGCCATGCCAATAACGGCGGCTGGATACGTTGCCGCGATGGTTATGCCGGCGCGCAGGCCCAGGTATGCGTTGGCAGCTCCCAGAATTACGGTCATGAACAGGCCCAGGAGGACGGCGCGGAGCGTGAACTCCTTCATCTCCATGTTTTCGGGAACGAATGGTTGATGCTTTTTACCGCCTGGTAATGTATTTGCCGGGTCGTTCATTCGGATTCCTTATGTTCTGGTTTGGCGTACCCGCTATTTTGAGGACTTGGGCAGAGACAAACCGAAATTTTACAGCTATTTAGCAAGGATTGATCGAAAACAAACCGCGCCGCACCTTAGCACGGCGAAAGGACGATTTACAAGCGAGACTCCTCAGGAGCCCTTGCGCTACCGCGATAAGCGGTATAATGGGAGCACCACACCGCGCTCATTCGCCTGCAGAATTGGGAGGTATCCCATGTTGTCAAAGCGGTATGAATGCCCCGACTGCGGCGGTGCCGAGGGTTATCGTTCGCGACGCCGCAATCTGCTCGAAAAGTACATTCTTCCGTTACTCATGCTGCAGCCGGTACGCTGCATGGGTTGTTATCGTCGGACGCACGTGTCGATGTTCGTTCATGTACCCGAGCGGGTGACTAAATTGTCCCCGAAAGGACATGTCGCGGCCTGAAAGTCCCGGAACTCTGGTGTTGGATCGGGTTCGGTAGCAATTGCGTGTGTCTGGAGTCCCCGCTATACTGAGTACAATTCGTCCGGCTGGAGCCTGACCAGGCGCCGAACGAGGGAGGCTCGGTCTTCAGCAGTAGCGGAGACATAATTCGCAAGGCCGCTTTCCCACCCGAAGAAGCGACATTCGGGCGTTCCACCGGTCATGGCCTAAGAGACCTCTTGCGCTCGGCGGCTTCCGGAGCGGCACTCGTCTCTCAGGGCCTGTTTACTGCGCTCTTTCCGTCGGATTGCCGACTCTGCAGTACCCCGCTTACCAATATTTCACGGCTGCCCGTGTGCCAGCGTTGTCTGCTGGCTATGGTGCCGCTTGCGGCGCCGACTTGCGAAATTTGTGGGGAACGGCTCAGTGCCAACCATTCCGCTTCCGCGAACCAGATTTGCCCAGCATGCCAGGAAGCGCGCCCGCGGTTCGTTAAGGCAGTAGCCTATGGCGCGTATGACGGCGGTCTGCGCGATCTGATCCACCTGCTGAAGTACGAGCAGGTTGCTCCCGCGGCCAGCGTACTGGGACAGATGCTTGCGGAAGCGATTCAGAAGTTGGATCCGATTGCCGATTCTATTCTTTTGGTTCCAGTGCCGCTTCACCTGTCGAAGCGGCGGCAACGCGGATTTAATCAGGCAGAACTGATTGC
>Ga0070717_10001547_pt1 | contig 15954 bp, 11 predicted proteins | sample LARL113metaG_FD_71366 | JGI IMG/M metagenome (GOLD analysis project Ga0070717, IMG submission 71366) | Corn, switchgrass and miscanthus rhizosphere microbial communities from Kellogg Biological Station, Michigan, USA - LAR L11-3 metaG | ecosystem: Host-associated > Plants > Roots > Rhizosphere ... | reverse complement strand
CTCCCTGGATGGTCTTGCCCTGCGGATCCAGAACGCTCCGCTTCAGCGAAACATACACGTATGCTTTCATGGGGATGGTTCATTATACGGCACTCTGCAACCGGCAAAGCCACTCAGATGACCAAAGTACTGTTCGTGCCCGGCCACCATTTTTCCTTGATGCTAGGCCTCTGTTACGCACGAGGAAACGGCGCAGAGGATTAGCTCTTCTCGCGAGACAGTGACGGCGTTTATTGAGTGAACTGAAGAAAAAGGATTTGATCAAACTGGAAGTTCGACCCTGGTGATCAAAAATCGCACTGCCCTCGAAGCAATGGCGGTGTGAGGAACTGCTCGGGGCACTTGGCAGCGGCGGGAACCCTCCTCCCCGGCCGCTTTTTTTGTCATCTAGAGTCCAAACAACTCCCTCAACCTTTTCGTCTGCGCGCGGCTGACGGGAATTTCCGTTTGTTTCCTGTCATCCATACGCAATTGATACGAGCTCTTAAACCAGGGGACAACTTCCTTAATCCGGTTCGTATTCACCAAGTAAGATCGGTGCGCGCGCCAGAACAAGTTGGGATCGAGACTGTCCAACAACTCCTCCAGGGTGCGGCAATTCGACTGCCCTTCCATTCCATTGGGGCCGCTGGTGACGACGCTGATGATTCCATCTTCGATGGAAGCAAAGCAGATGTCTCTCTGACTGACCAGAAAAAGCCGGCCGCTGGTTTTCAACAGAATTTTTGAAGTTTGCGGTTTCTGTGATTCCAGCATGCGGACAAGTGTGTCCAATTTATCAGCGGAAGGATTATTGACTTCAGTCATTGCGCGGGCTCGCTCGACCGACTGTGCGACCCTTTTGCGATCGAACGGCTTCAGAAGATAGTCTACAGCGTTCACTTCGAACGCCCTCACTGCGTATTGGTCGAATGCGGTGGAAAAGACAATCTTGGGCAGGACAACTTTTTTGTCGAGCAGTTTCTTAATTACGCCAAACCCGTCGAGACCCGGCATTTGGACGTCCAGAAAGACCAGATCGGGGTTGTGCTCGCGGATGAGGTTGACTGCTTCCAGCCCATTCTTACCCTGAGCGACCACATCCACATCGCCGATATTCTTCAGCAAGTAGGCGAGTTCATCGCGGGCCAATTGCTCGTCGTCAACGATCACAGCAGATAACGGCACTCTTCTCTCCTGTTCAGGAAGAGTATAGCTGATCGAGTGCGGTGGCCCAGTTTCAGCCCTGAGGCGCGCTTCCATTATCCGGCCCATGTCCATCCTCGCCCTCGACTGCTCGCAAAGCATTTACACTGATGTTTCATGCATGTCATCTTCGGTATTAACGCAGTAGCCGAGGCCCTGAAGGCCCATGGACGAGCATTCGAATGGGTTGGTGTCGCGAAAGAGCGTAATGATTTGCGCCTGCAAAAGTTAATCCAGGAGTGCCGCAAGAACAGTATCGCGGTTCGTTTTCTGCCGAGGGTGGAACTCGACCGCATGGCCGGACGCGGGTCGCATCAGGGCGTAGTTGCAGTCACTACGTCGAAGCAGTATTCCGATCTGGATGACGTGATTGCGGCGAAACGCAGCCAATATGCGCTGATTGTGGTGCTGGATGGCGTCGAAGATCCGCACAATCTGGGTGCAATTTTGCGCACGGCGGACGCTGCAGGGGCAGACGGAGTTGTAATTCCGGAACGCCGGGCGGCAGGAATTACCGGGACTGTGACCAAGGTCTCGGCGGGAGCGAGTGCCCACCTGCCGGTGGCGAAGGTCACCAATATCGCCAGAACGCTGGAAGAATTGAAGTCTCAAAACGTGTGGACAGTCGGGCTTGACGAGCGTGGCAAGCAATCCTACGACTCGCTCGATTACAACATGGATTGTGCCATCGTGCTGGGCGCGGAAGGCAAAGGCGTGCACGATCTAGTGGCCAGGAAGTGCGACTTCCTGGTTTCGATTCCCATGCTGGGAAAAGTACCATCGCTGAACGTCTCAGTCGCCGCTGGAGTGGTGCTTTACGAAGTTGTACGGCAGCGGCGAAAGATGTCCCAATGAAGTTTTTCGGTGCTCTCTCTGTTCTCTGTGGTTTGGTGTTTCCGGCCGCCGCCCTCGATCGCGAAGCGTTTACATTCACCAAATACGACTTGGATGTTCGAGTTGAGCCTGAACAACAGCGGCTAGGTGTCCGCGGGAAAATCACGCTCAAGAATGATTCGGAGTCTCCGCAAAAGAACCTTGTCCTGCAGATTTCTTCCACACTGAACTGGAGTTCAATTCAGCTTGACGGCAAACCCGTCGAATTTGTCTCGCAATTTTACAACTCAGACATTGACCACACGGGATCGCTGACCGAGGCCATTGTCACACTTCCTCGCTCAGTCGGGCCGAAGCAGACGGTCGAACTTGAAATAGGATACGAAGGAATCATTCCGCAGAGCGCGACGCGGCTGATGCGAATAGGCACGCCTGTTGACGTGGCCAAACATTCTGATTGGGACCAGATCGGGAAGTCCTTTACAGCCGTCCGCGGGATTGGGTATGTGACCTGGTATCCGGTGGCAACCGAGGCAGCAAGTTTGTCGGAAGGGAACAGCATATTTGAAGCGGTAGGAAGATGGAAGCAACGGGCAGCACGGGCGGAGATGATGAAGATCGAGTTCACACACTCAGATAGCTCGGGAGCGCGCCCAATACTGTTTTGTAACGGCAGAGGAAGCGTGCTGGGGTATGAAGAGATGGGCAGGGCGTACCTGGTTCAGACCGAATGCTGGTTCGACTCGTTGGCAACCACTGTGCCAGTTTTTTTGATCGGTAACTTTGAGGCGCTTGACAAGCCAGCAGTGAACATTTCTTTCTGGCCTGGGCACAAGTCCGGCGCTGAAAACTATGCGCTAGCGGTCGAGGAAACCGCCCCTTTTGTAACCAAATGGTTTGGCGATCATAAAGAGAAACCGTTCAAAGCAGAAGTCATTGAGCTTCCAGATCGCGATGCCGCGTCTTTCGAGAGTGGCAACATGCGGCTGATGCCGCTCACTGGCAAGGACACTACGCTCTTGCTGGCCGCCATTCAACAACTGACGCATGCCGGCTTTCCTTCACCGCGTCCGTGGATTTACGACGGACTCGCCCGCTATGCGCAACTCGGCTTTCTGCAGGAGGAGGAAGGGCGGCCGGCGGTTGTCGAGTACCTGCTGAATCACCGAGGAGCGCTGGCCGAATCTGAAAAACAAAACACGGCTCAAGGAAACAACAACGCGGCAGAACATTCGCTCATCAATGCCGCCGACGAATTTTTTGTACAGGCAAAGGCAATGAGCGTCTGGTGGATGCTGCGAGACATGGTTGGCGAAGCCGCACTCACCGCAGCGCTGCATAAGTACAATGCCTCAGACGACAAGGACGCCTCTTACATGCAAAAACTGATCGAGATGCAAGCCCACCGCGATCTGGAGTGGTTCTTCGACGATTGGGTTTATCGCGATCGCGGGCTCCCAGATTTCCGCATCGATTCGGTTTATCCGAGACAGCTGGTGACTGGCGGATACATGGTAACGGTCACAGTCGAGAACTTGGGAGACGCAGGCGCCGAAGTTCCCGTCATTCTGCACATGGAAAACGGCGAAGCTACGCAAAAGTTGGTGTTAGTGGGAAGGTCGAAAGCGGCTGTCCGGATTCCGGCGGCAACCATGCCGCAACAAGTTACCGTCAACGATGGCAGTGTTCCTGAAAGTGACATGAGCAACAACATATATAAGGTGGAGTCGGCGCCGAATGCGCAGTGATTGCAAATTGCAGATTTGGGATTTCAGATTCAGCCAATCTACAATCTGTAATCTTCAACCTAAATGATACGGAGGCTCTCTTGTCCTACATCCAATTCCTTGGCGCTGCGGGAACAGTTACAGGATCGAAGCACCTGATTAATAGTTCAGGTGATCTTTCCGGCAAGAGTGGATTGCAGGTTTTGGTGGACTGTGGTCTATTCCAAGGCCCTAAGGAGTGGCGTGAGCGGAATTGGCAAGCCCTCCCGATTTCGGCGAGCGACATTGAAAGCGTGATTCTCACGCACGCTCATCTCGACCACTGTGGCTGGATTCCGCGACTCGTGAAACAAGGGTTTCGCGGGCCGATTTATGCGACTCCGGCCACCATTGACCTGTGCGGCATTATTTTGCCGGACTCCGGTCACCTGCAGGAAGAAGATGCCGAGTTTCATAACCGGCACAAGACATCACGTCATGATCCTGCGCTACCCCTCTACACCGAGGAAGAGGCGCAGGCGTGCCTGCAATATTTCGAGCCGATTGGGTTTAACGAGACGAAGCAGGTTTCTCCCGAGCTTTCATTTCGTTTTGTTCACGCGGCACACATTCTGGGTTCGTCGATGGCTGAGATCACTCTGAACTCGAAAGCAGCGGACGGAGCCACCCGCTCTACGCGTATGTTGTTCACGGGTGACATTGGACGGGTGCATGACCAGAATGTCGCTCCGGGCAAAGTGGTTTACTCCGGTCCACAGTCAGGAGAAAGCGCCGACCTTGTGGTGATGGAGTCCACGTATGGAAACCGCCAGCATCCGACAGATGACCCCAGGCCCGCACTCGCCGACCTGATTCGGAAAACGGTCGAGCGCGGCGGCAGCGTGGTGGTGCCTGCGTTCGCGGTCGAGCGCACGCAGAAATTTGTTTTCATGCTGAAGGAGTTGATGGAATCCGGCCAGGTCCCTCGCGTTCCGGTCTATTGCGACAGTCCGATGGCGATCAAGGCAGTTGAAATATTCCTGAAGCACACTGAAGAATACAGCGACGCGACTAAGCAACTAGTAAGCCGCTATGGCTCTCCGCTTACCTGGCCGGGATTCACTTTTGCGCAAACAGCGCAGGAGTCGAAAAAGATCAACGACTCACAATCCCCTTGCATCATCATCTCGTCGAGCGGGATGGTGACTGGAGGCCGCATTCAGCACCATCTGGCGCAGCGGTTGCCGGATCCGAAGAATACAGTCCTCTTTATCGGATTTCAGGCGCCGGGCACTCGCGGGTTCAGCATCAAGAGTGGCGCAGCCGAGGTAAAGATGTTGGGCCAGATGGTGCCGATTCGTGCACAGGTGGCGGCGTTCGAACAATTCAGCGATCATGCCGATACGCCCGAGCTCCTCGAGTGGTTGCACACGTTCGAAAATAAACCAGGGGTCACGTACCTGGTGCATGGTGAGCCGGACGCGGCATCGAAATTGCGCGAGGCGATGGCCAAGGAACTCGGCTGGAATGTGGAGATCGCGCAATGGATGCAGAAAGTCGAAGTGAAATGAGCACTTAAGATTACAATCTGAAATGATTTCCTATGACTGAAGCTGAACTGAAAAAGCATCTCGAGACGGCCGAAAAGAGTCCGAAGCAGATTGCTGCAGCCGTGTCAGGTTTGTCCGACAAGACCCTTCGCTACAAACCGTCGGCCGACAAGTGGTGCATCCTGGAGATTCTGGGGCATCTGGCAGACATGGAGATCCTGTACGCACACCGTTTGCGGCAGATGCTTGCGGATAAGAAGCCGGTGATTGCGCCAATCGATCAGAACGACTGGGCGAGAAATCTGGACTATACCGAGACTCCTCCCGCAGAATTGATTGCGCTCTATGGACTGAACCGTCATGCGAATTTGCGATTGCTGCGCCGGTCAAAATCGGGCGATCTGCAAAAATCCGCTTATCATCCCGAACTCAAGAAAGACGTCACGGTCGCGGACTATGTCGAAAAAATGAGCGGCCACGGAGGGAATCATCTGGAGCAGATTGAACGACTGAAGAAGGCACAAGCGGGCGAATAGTGGTCACGAATTGAGGTGTGTGCTGGTGAACCTTACCAGGTCTTCCAATTTCTGAGCAGCGGCTCCCGAGTCAATGGATTTTGCGGCTAGAGCGACGGCATCTTTGAGGTGTTCAGCTCTTCCGGCCGCAACCAGGGCAGCTGCAGAATTTATCAGGACAACGTCGCGCCTTGGTGATCGTTCGCCGCCTAAAATCTTGCGAACGATGCCGGCATTCTCCGTGGCATCTCCCCCGGCAATTTCTTCCAGAGATCCGCGTTTCATGCCGAATTCCTCTGGAGTGACTTCATACGTGTGCACCGATCCTTTGCGTACTTCCGCTACGCGGGAAGCTCCAGTTATGGTGATCTCGTCTAGTCCGTCCAGACCATGCACCACAAAAGCTTGATGAGTTCCCAGCATGCTGAGCGCCTCGGCGAGCTTTTCTACTAAGTCGAGCGAATAGACGCCGACTACCTGTGCCGAAGCTCCCGCAGGATTGGTGAGCGGTCCCAGAAGATTGAACACTGTGCGGAGACGAGTCTCGCGACGCGCGGTCTGAACGTACTTGGCCGCCGAATGGACAGCGGGTGCAAAAAGGAAAGCGATGCCGACTTTCTCGAGACACTCCGCCAGGAGCGCAGTCGAAAGCTGAATGTTCACCCCCAGCGCTTCCATCACGTCGGCTGCCCCACACTTAGCGCTCGTGCCCTGAGCGGCCACCTTGGGCGTGGAACTGCGATTGCCATGCTTGGCGACGCGAACTCCGGCGCCAGCAACCACGAACGCGGTGACCGTTGAAATGTTGAATGTGCCCGCCGCATCTCCTCCAGTTCCACAAGTGTCAACCAGGGCTTCGCGTTCGGTGCCGCTTGCGTCGAGAACAGAATTCGCGCGCACCGGGATTGGAGTGGCTGCCGTACGAATCGCTTCCGCGAAGCCAACGATCTCCTCGACCGTCTCGCCCTTCATGTGCAATCCGACCAGGAGGGCTGCGATTTGCGAGTCAGTGCATTTGCCGGAGAGCACTTCGCCCATGACGGCGCGGGCCTCGGCACGCGAGAGCGATTCGCGATGATTCACAATGCGGTGAAGGGCGTCGAGGATCATATTGCGTCTCCAAAGCAGTATCAGAACAGCTCTGGAGACGCAAGCACGCCATCCTCACCATGATCTCCGGAATATTGCAACCTAGTGAATCAAGGTCACTGCGTTCGACATTCGATTGATGATGAGGGGCTGGCCCGCCATCTCCACGTAAATGTTCCAGGTTCCCGGCGGAACAAGTGAAGACAGGTCGAGAGTATTCGTAGTCACCGGCAGATTCGAAGCCGCCAAGTAGAGGTTGCTGCTTGCATCTGCGTAGTAGACGGTGAAATGGTGAACCGTGGTGGTGGAAGCATAAATCGAATCGGAAGGAATGAGAGACCAGCTCAGGGTGCTGCCCGTAAGCGAGGCATTGACGGTGTAGCAATTGTCGATTCCGTCCTCAACTGCGGTGCCTTCTTCGTAGTCGTTCCAGGTTATGACCTGCACATACGGAATCTGCGGATTCAAGCCGCCAAAGTATTTTGAAATCTCATTTGCTGTCTTCAGCAGAACCTGGCCGCACTGTTCCGCGATCACACGGTTCCCGCTCCAGGATGCATTGTTGTCGTCGAAGCCTTTGTACAGCGCGCCAATCGTGAGCTGGGAGGGATGGCTGAGGCCGGCGCTATAGAGTGTGTCCAAATACGTCGGAGATGCGCTGCTCACAGATCCCCACCAGAATTGCTGGGTTGAGCTATAGACCGGAGGCTGTACCCATCCGAATCGTCCATTGTCATACGAAGCAGTGGTAAACGAACCGAACTGGAAAATGTATTTGAAAGGAGCTGCGTAGGTGTCAGTGTGGGCCTTCACAACGGACCACACAGCGTCCCAGTCGGTCGAAGTGAGGATGGGCCAATCGGATCTTGCGCCAAAGTATGCAATTACCGGGAGGCCGCCGTCCATCCAGTATGCTGTGCTGGTCGCATAATTGGTGTGGATGAAGTCCATGTCCTTTGCCAGCGCACTCTGCAGGCAGCTCACCGTGGCGCTCTCAGTTAATGAGGTCGAGCAACTGGATTTTAACGCGCCTTTGTCTTCCAATATCCCGAACTTCAGTGGGTATCCGGAGCGGCCGTTGAGGTCTGCGAAAACTGTGTTCGTAGTAGTCAGATTAAAACTCTGGTTGGGATCGAGCGATCCGTAAAAGTCGACCAGGTTGATGTCACAGCCTTCCGTGATCATGAATGAATCTTGCGCCGCGACGGTGGCCGAAGCATTCTCGGTGTAGCCGACGCTCTGGTGGCTGCTCAGGCCAAACCAGGGCTGGTACTCGCAAATCATTTTCCCGGTCCATCCCGAGTCCATAAGCTGCTTAATGCTGAGGTTCGAAACGTGGCCTGCAGGCGAGTCTGGAAGCAGAGTTTCCGCGGAAATGTTGTTCGAATTGGTATTGAATCCGTTGAAGAATGCCGCGCAGTAGGAGAGATTTCCTCCCAGATCGACCGACGAGGAGCAAAGGCTGGTGTTGTTCGAAGTCTGCTTGATCAGTGTTCCCACGGGAACAGGAACAGGACCGCCCGCTCCGCCGGTCAGAGTTGGGCCAGATGGAGTTGCAGCAAAAGACGCTTTTGCGAACAGCGAGTTGTTCGTCACCTGAGTGGACAGAGGATAATTGGAAATGGTCCCCGCCAATTTGCTGGTCAGCGTTATTTTTGTGTTATTTTTAACCGCGGTTACCGGAGATGCTACGCTGTTTAGTTGCGTGGCGAGAGAGTTCGCAAGCTGCGCGGACGTTCTCTGTCCTGGGGCGTGACTGTAATTGGTTACGGCGTTGAACCCGTTTACGGTAATCGTTACTTGTCCGGAATCGTAAGTTGGGCAGCCGGTGTTGCCACAAGGATAAATAGGGCCTTGGTCTGAGCCACTGATGGTGACCCATCCCGTGCCGGGTGTTTGCGCCTGGGCAAGGCCGAAACTAAGAAGGACAGACGTGGAAACAACTGCGAACACTCGCAGCCGCAACTCCATACAACACCCCCAACGAACTCGGGCTTGAAACAGGCTGGCACCCCCACCGACGAAGCTACAGCATCAACAAGTCCTGAGTGGATGAACGCAGTATCACATCAGCACTGTCGCGCAGAGAAGAACTTTGTTGGAAAAAGCTGACGAAAGTGAAGGGAAATTCCCCAATTGCGTCAATTTCTCAGGTGTTCCACTTAGAAGTCGACACAAAGTCGAGAAATCTAGGCGTCTTTTGGCGGCCACCCATTGCTGTACGAAATTTGCGCAACTCTAAGCGAACGCTTCTTCAGTGTCCCCGCGGGAGAAATGGCGTCGTGGGTGTTCGCACGTGATCGGCGCGCAGACAATCGATCGTGATCAAAATCAACGAATGCTGCGCCGCCATCAGAGTGCCCCTTGCTGAACTGCGCACATCTTCCGTTCTCGGTACGTCGCCAATACCGCAGTCTTGTCGTCGCGGCTACGGAATGTCCCTTGAGTAGCGATCGCATACACATCGTCATCGTGCACGTACAACAGCTCTGGATGCTTTGATTCGAGTGCTGCGAGCAATCTATCGAGCGCGGCCAGGCTGGAAGTGTGAAAGTCCTTCAGCGAAGAATGGAAATTGATCGAGTGAATTGAAATTATCAGCGGTAGCCCGCGCGAGAAGCAACCTGCGGCAACTTGCAGGTATTTCTCGATGGCAACCTCTTTTTGGCAGGGCTCAAAATCAATACTGCGGTAAAGATGCAGAATTCCCATGTCATCGATGTAAGGCGCTTTCAGACCGCCGGCGGTTCCGCTTTGCGATACCCGGATGCCATATTCCGACCAGGCGCGATGCGTAGCCACATTCGAGCGGTCGCCAGGAGCGCATGCCGAGCTTGGCGCAGTGCCAAATAGCGACAAAAACATTTCATACGTACGCCGGATCAGGGTTTGCTGCCGTTCCGCTGGAACAAAGCCAGAACGCTGCCTTCCTGGATGCCAGTATTCGTAGCCAATCCAAGGCATCCGCCAATAGATGTATGGGGTCTCTTCCGCCCATAACAGACGCAGGAGCTGGGCTCGCTCTCGGTTTTCGGCCAGCGCATGCTCAACCGCAAGGGCACAAAAATGCGTAAGACCGTGCGCCGCAGGATAGAGGACACCCTGCTGTATACCTGCGCGATAAGACTCGATGAGGCCCGGTCGCGACCAGTTTCCCGGCAGGCCCTTCGACAGCGGAATAAGCTCGAGTCGCGTAAACCCTTGCTGACGCATTTTTTGGAAGTCCAGGTTGGCAAGACAGAAATTCATTACCAGACATGGTGGCCGGTCTCTCGAGTCTCGGTGCTTACCCAATAGAGAACAAAGCGAGGCTACGTCCGTGGCCGTTTCAAGGGTGTAGAGATCGTAGGGGTGCTCGCCGAGTCGCAATCCGCTCGATCGCAAGCGTTCATATCCTTCCTTGTCCCGCACCCCGACCCGTCCCCAATCATCGCTTTGCAAAACCACCAGCGGTCGCGAGAAGGCAATACTTGGGTTCTCGGTTCGGCGACGAAACAGATTACGGGCAAATTCCAGCAACAGATCTCCGCGAATCGAATAACTCTTTATCGAAGTTTAACCACCGCAGGATGTTCTTGAGTTAACCGCAAAGGTGCAAACCTCGGCAGTTCACTTCTTTGCAAAAACGCTATAGTTTACTGTAAAAGAGCGGTCTGCCGCAGCCCGCTTATCGAGCAATACTGCCCGCGGAAGTAGGTCGGCACAGATGACGATGAATTGGTCAGAGCAAGTGGTCCTGGTGACCGGAGGCACCGGTTCGTTCGGCAGGAAGTTTGTGGAAATCATGCTGAATGAATATTGCCCTAGAAAATTGATCGTCTTCAGCCGCGACGAATTAAAGCAGCACGAGATGCGGGCGGCGGGACTCGATCATCCCAGTCTGCGGTATCTGCTCGGGGATGTGCGCGATGCTCAGAGGCTGGAGCGCGCCCTTTCGGATGTGACTGTTGTGGTGCATACGGCCGCTCTCAAACAAGTGCCGGCCTGCGAACAGAACCCATTTGAGGCGGTTCAAACCAATATCATCGGCAGCAAAAACGTGATTGATGCCGCCATCAATCGCGGTGTTCGCCGAGTGATCGCTTTGAGCACAGACAAGGCGGTCAACCCCATCAACCTGTATGGCGCTACCAAGCTGTGCGCAGAAAAAATGTTTGTCCAGTCCAATGCCCAGACGGATGCTCATGAAACGCGCTTCAGCTGTATGCGATCCGGCAATTTTCTCGGCAGCCGGAGCAGTGTAATCCCGACCTTCGCCGAGCAGCGAAAACAGGGAAAGATCACGGTCACTGACCCTCGCATGACCCGGTTTTGGATCACGCTCGATCACGCAGCGCGTTTCGTCGTACGCTGCCTCGAACGAATGCACGGCGGAGAGATTTTTGTGCCCAAGATTCCCAGCATGAAGCTGCTCGATATGGCCCAAGCTGTGGCTCCGGATTGCCAGATTGAATGCGTCGGCATTAGGCCTGGGGAAAAACTGCACGAAGTGTTGCTCTCAGACGATGAAGCTCGCAACAGCGTAGAAACCGAAGAGATGTTTGTGATTCAGCCGGCACACCACCGGTCGAGAGAAAACTGGCAGGACGGAGTCCCCCTCGCCGAGGGTTTCCGTTACGCGAGCGACACTAACTCCGAATGGCTCACCGCCGAAGATCTATACAAACTCGTCGAGGAGGCTGCTCCGCCGCTTTCTTTGATGCCGAATAGTACCGAACACCGCGTTCAATGACCGGAGGGGGCAACGGACCCGCGGCGGCAAGACTCGTTATTTACGACTGTTAGGCTACGCGGCAACGGCTGATTCTGTGCCGGCCCCCTTCGGTAAAAGCCGATTGAGCACCTCGATGTAATCCCCAGCCGTGCGCTCGCGTGAAAGGTTCTGCACAACGTAGTCCCGGCCCTTGCGCCCCATTGAATTCCGGAGACTATCTTGTTGCTGAAGTTCCCGGATTGCTTCACACAACGCAGCCGGATTCTCCGGCTCAACATAGAGACCGCCGCGGCATTGTTCCAGAATCTCACGTGCCAGCCCGTTCACTCCGAGTATCACGGGGCGACCGCAGGACATGAACTCCAACATCTTCGTCGGGATGACAGTCTCGAAGACATCTGACTTCTTGAGGAGAACGAGACAGGCGTCCGACGCCGAAATGTAGGCCGGAACTTTTTCGCGTGCCTGCTGTGGTACGAAGCGAAGATTTCTGAGCACCTTGGATTCGGCCAGCGCCAGAATTCGTCCCCGATCAGCGCCTTCGCCCACTAGAAGGAACTGTACGTTTGGGTCAGTTCCCTGAAGATTCTCAGCCGCTGCGATCACCGTTTCGAGGCCGTGCGCTAGGCCGAGCGTGCCAATGTATGAAACCACGAATTTCCCTTCAGCGTCGAGACTACGTCGTAAACGGCCGCTGTCACCGGGGCTGAAGAGGCCGGTTTCCACGCCGTTCTGGACAACCGAGATTTTGTCCTCCGGCACGCGCCATTTCTTGATGAGGTGCTCACGGAAAGCCGGCGTGACTACGACAATGTGGGTTGCCTCGCGATAAAGAAAATCCGCGATCTTGCCGAGAGCGCGATGCAACAGTGAGTTGGCTCCGCCCACGCCGACTGCCGCCAGCGACTCCGGCCACAGATCGCGCACTTCCAAAACCAACGGCACGCGCTTGAGTTTCGCGATCCACCAGCCCGAGAGCCCGACCAGTAGTTGCGGTGACGTCGCAATCACCACGTCGGGTCGGGCTAGAAAAGATCCTGCGATCCCGGCTGACAGGCAAAACGAGCTGTAATTCAGCATCCGTTCATAAGCTTTTCGGTTGGGAAAAGGCAGGAGCCAGGTACGAACGACCTTTATACCCTCAAGGATCTCCCGGGAAATCATCCGCCGGAAGCGGGTGCGGTATTCGGGCCTGATGACGCCATCAGGGTGATTCGGGAATCCGGTGAGTACAGTGACCTCATGCTCCGCTCGGACCCAATGCCGCGACAATTCTGAAACACGCGCCGCAGGAGCACCCATCTCCGGCGGAAAATATTGCGAGACATAGAGAATCTTCACGGTTCCTTAGTAGTAGCAAAGCTTGAATGCGCCCTTATAGCAGAGCGCCCGAGTGCGCTTGCTGCGACTCTTTCGATAACTCTCCCAACGCTCTGCATAGTGCAGGAACAAAGGTTCTTCGCTGAGCAAGTGCATTACTCGCAGCTGAACGATATGCAGGTGGTGATAGAAAGGGCTGGCTACCATGGGCAAGCGCGTGTCGGATAGCTCGTATAACGACCAAAAATCCATATCATAGCGCGCGATGTTGTTCAGCAGTGTCCGGACCGCGGCCTCGTAGATTGTTCGCGCGAACGAGTCGCCGGTGGCGAGAAAATAGTCGTATACGCCCCAAATAGCCCACATGAACCCGTTCAGGATGTGGGTGGGAGGGGAGACGATGTACTCTTCGATCCAGAGATCGCCACCACCATCGGTGAATGTGACCCCGCCTTCTGGGGTGAACTTGGTGAAACTTAAGAATGCCTTCTGGGCAGCTTCGAGATACGATATGTCACCGGTTTCGCGATGACTCCGCAGCAACAAGGAAATCCCCTGCCCCTGCGCAAGGCCGGAGTACCAGGGACGTTCAAGCGGAGTCCTGTATTCCCAGTCGAAGTGGTGGTTCCACACCCAAACGCCTGCTGGATTCCGCTCAAGATGAGCACAAAGCCAGTTGCTGGCCGCGAGAAATTTTGTTCTGCGATCGTTGTCACCCGACCGGCGAAGCAGGTTGTAGTTGCCCAATCCCCACTGGGCAATCGCGATCGGATTATATTGAAGCCCGATCACTCCGTGATAATCGAGCATAGGAATGCCATCCACGTCACAGTGCCCCGGATAGTCCGCCTTAGCGCTAAAAGGCATGTAGTATTCTCCCAGTTCGCTGCGGGATGCATTCGGATTTACTTCTGGCACCTCATGCCAGAAAGTCAGCTGGCTGTGGGTTGATATCAAGTAGGCACTGAACACACGCCGGTAGTAGTTAAGACGATTGCTTGGAGACATAAGCGCTAATTTCCGTTCGCCGAAGCTGATGCAATGAAATCGACTGCATGTACGTCGACAGCCTCTCCCAAAGAACGCGATTCTGCGGCTCGCAAGGTACACAGCGTGCTCGCGACAATTTCGTCAAAGGGAATGGGCGCCTCTTGGGAAGACCTGATCGCCTGGGCGAAGAGCCTCCATTCGCCGGCGTGCCCTTTATCCTGGCGAAAGAGCGATCGGACCACCTGCTTGCGACCGTGGCGTACCATCTCGAGGCGACGAAAATCCTCCAGCACCGCAACCGCTCCGCCTCCAAAGACCTCTAGCCGTTCCTTCGAATAGGATCTGTCTCCATTCGCGACATAAGTGATGGTGGCTTGTGAGCCGTCAGCAAATTGGAGCGACACAATAACATTGTCGTCCGCATACTTGCCGGGATTCGGCAAGCCGCGAGTTGCTACCCTTGTGGGAGAAGCGCCCACCAGGAAAGAGAGGAGATCCACGAAATGACAAACTTCGCCGAGAATGCGGCCGCCACCCTGCGCGGGATCGTTCACCCAGTGGTCCGCAGGAATAAAGCCGGCATTGATTCGGTAATGAAGCGCCAGCGGCTCTTGGATCTGCTGCAGAAACACCTTCATCCTTAATATTAAGGGCGCAAAGCGCCGATTGAATCCGACCATGAGAAGTGGCCGGGCAGCGGTTAAGGCCCGGTAAGTTCGTACGATGGCAAACAACTCCTCTTCTGTGAGGCAGAGTGGCTTTTCACAGAAAACGTGCTTGCCCGCCCGCAGAGCCGCTAATACCTGTTCCGCATGCAGGTGATGACGAGTCGCAATCACCACGGTATTGATAGCTGGGTCGACGAAGACGCGGTCTGGATCCGTGGCACAGTACCGAAACCCGAACTTTGCGGCAGCATGCCGGGAATGGGCTCCACTCGCAGCGCAGACCCCCACACGTTCGAGTCCTTCGATCTGGCGGATGGCGGGCAATAGCGTGCTCCTGGCAAAATCGCCAGCTCCAATCAGGCCAATAGAAACCTGAGCGGAAGGCAACCTAATGTTTCTGCGTTTCGAGACCACCTCGACAGTATTCAGCTCCGCATTGTCCGGGTAAGTGATCATTACTCCCAGAACAGGCTCCTCAGTTCTACCGCTAAGGAGCTCATACGCCTGATCGGCTTGCTCGATCGGGACCCGATGAGTAATGAGGAGCTCGGTAAGGATTTTCCCTTCGGCTAGCAGTTGCAGAAACGCTTCCATGTTGCGGGTTTCCGTCCAGCGGACGTAACCAATTGGGTAATCAATTCCTTTTTCCTCGTAAACGGAGTCGTAACGACCTGGGCCATAGGACCGCGAAACCCGGAAATCCAATTCTTTCTGGTAAAACAATCTGCGTTGAATGTCCATGCCTATGGCGCCTACGGCCACAATTACGCCACGGTCGCGGGCGATTTCAGCAGCGAAATTCACCAAATCGCTGCTGGACGTGTGCGCCGTAACCAGCACCGCGTCCACGCCACGGCCCGCGGAATTTCGCAGGCACAGGTCACGGAACTCAGAGGAGGAGACACTCGAGGCATTGGCACCGCAAGCTCGCGCCAACTCGACTCGCCCGCCGACCAAATCCGTCCCAATGACTCGACAGCCGGCAGCTTTCAGGATTTGAACCGTGAGCTGACCCACTAGGCCCAGTCCAATTACGGCAACAACATCGCCCAACTTCACATCCGCGGTGCGGACTCCGTGGAGCGCAATTGCTCCCATAGTGGTGAACGCGGCCTCCTCGGTGCTGATGCGAGGATCCGGAATTCGGGCTACTAGCAATCGAGGCACGCAGACAAATTCTCCGTGCACAGCATGACCGGCACCGGCACATGCAACGCGATCGCCGACATGGATGTCCGAAACTTCCTCGCCTGCAGCGATTACTGTCCCGGCAGTGCTGTAGCCAAGCGAGCTGGGCTGATCGAGACGGCTGCGCACCGCTGCTATAGTCGACAGCAAGCCGTCGCGACTAAGCTTGCTCAAGACCTGACGAACCAGATCAGG
>Ga0070717_10001546_pt1 | contig 15955 bp, 16 predicted proteins | sample LARL113metaG_FD_71366 | JGI IMG/M metagenome (GOLD analysis project Ga0070717, IMG submission 71366) | Corn, switchgrass and miscanthus rhizosphere microbial communities from Kellogg Biological Station, Michigan, USA - LAR L11-3 metaG | ecosystem: Host-associated > Plants > Roots > Rhizosphere ... | reverse complement strand
CGATGGGTCAGGATGAGCAGGCGGGGCTTGGCACGGGCGACGATGTCGGCCAGCTCGCGTGTCGAGGCGTGGTAGGCGCGGCGGTACCTCTGCCATTGCGGGGAGACAAGGTCGAAGCTGGCGAGGGTGTAGGCCTCAGAGATCAGATAATCGCAGCCATGGCAATTCTTGACGATCGTCTCAGTGGGGCTGGTATCGCCGGAATACACGATTACGCGTCCTGACGCTTCGATCCGATACCCGAGAGCCTGCTTCCACTCGCCGTGCTTTACCAGGAACGGTTTCACAGTGATGTTGCCGTCCTTATAGACGTCGCCGGGTTCGATCTCATGCACGTTCACCTTGTAGCCGGTTGGGTTAGAACCTTCCAGACTGGTGGTCCGAATAGTGATGTCCTCGTGATAGGCGGCGAGAATTCCGTCGACCATGGCGCGCGTGCCCTTAGGACCCCAAAGCTCAAGCGGTTCGATACGACCCATCGTCCAGGGCGTGAGGATGAGATCAGGCAAGCCGAGAGTGTGGTCGGAATGGAGATGCGTCAGGAACGCGACACGCAGCGTTCGCGGTTCCAGACCAGCGATCCCTTTTTGCTTTACCGCTGCGGCGGCCCGGCGAACAACGCCGGTGCCAGCGTCGAACAAATAAGCATGGTTGTCCACCACAACGGCGATGCTCGGACCCGAGCGCTCAGGATCCGGCAGCGGTGTTCCTGTGCCCAGCATAACAACTTGAACGCGGGCCACCTGGGGTACGGCGCCTTCCCCAGACACAGTGGACAAGAGAGCGCATGCCATGAATGCAATTGCGAAAGGTCGCATCGTTGCCTCCGCTCAGCGCTGCGATTGTAGCCCAGTTGTCCGGATAACCGGCAACTCGGAAGTAAGGGTTGTAATTCACGTGCTTTATCTCAGAGTCCACAATTGGATCTCAGGTCGTGCCAAAAACAAAAACGGCAGGGCCGACCGCCCTGCCGTTCTCAGTTCTGCCCCGAGCTTACTTGCCGCGGTTGACGGCCTTTTTCAGCTCCGCGCCTGCCGTGAATTTTGCCACACGGCGGGCAGCGATTTTAAGTGTAGCCCCGGTCTGCGGATTGCGGCCATTGCGCGCCTTCCGCTGCGAAACCGAGAAGGTTCCAAACCCTATTAGGGCAACGCGGTCCCCCTTTTTCAGGGCACTGGTAATGCTGTCTACGGTTGTGTCAATTGCGGTGGCGGCTTGGGTTTTGCTTACGCCGCAGCCCGATGCAATCCGATCGATGAGATCAGCTTTATTCATTTTAGCTCCTGGGGAGGGTTTCCTTTTTCTCAGCGATTTCAGCGTCGGCCGAACGCTCTGTCATTCTCTGAGGGGTGGAAACTCGCCGGAAGCTATTTAGCTCCTCGTTTTCGTGGTTGTCAACTGTGAAAATCCGCGCCAGATGCCGGATTTGAGTACCCCACCGCACGAACCCGGTATTGGCTGGCGTTTTGGGAACCTCGCCTTGGGCGGATCGTGCCAGGACGGGCATCTGGGGCCGCGGCACGTTTGGCCTGAACCAAAGCGAGCTTTGGTTCAACCTGCATGAGCAAAGCTCGACGGATTCGGTGCCTCTTCAGTCTCCTGATGGAAGGAGAATCTCCTCCCGGGGAATCTCCATCGCAGAAGGCATCGGAAAAAATTGCTCGGTCTCTGTCGACCCATCTAGCGCGGTGGTGGAAGAGACTCCACCGGCAACGACTTTGGCTACGAGATCGAAGTATCCCGTGCCCACGAACCGCTGATGCTTGGCCCCTTCGTATCCCATCGGCTCGCATGAAAATTCTTTTTGCTGCAATTGGGAATAGGCCTGCATCCCGGTTTCTTTGTAGCCCTGGGCCAGGTCGAACATGCTCAGGTTCAAAGAATGGAATCCGGCCAGGGTTACGAATTGAAACTTGTACCCCATCCGCGCCAGCTCTTTTTGGAAGCGCGCAATCGTCGCCTCGTCGAGTTTCTTCTTCCAGTTGAACGACGGAGAGCAGTTGTACGCCAGCATCTTTCCAGGATATTTCTCATGCACTGCGTCAGCGAAGCGGCGCGCTTCCCCGAGGTTCGGCTCCGAAGTTTCGCACCAGATCAGGTCAGCATAGGGCGCGTAGGCAATCGCCCGAGCGATGGCGGAATCCAGTCCGCCGCGAATGCAATAGAAACCTTCGCTCGTCCTCTCCCCGGTGAGGAATGCCCGATCGCGGGGATCGATGTCGCTGGTCAGCAGGTGCGCGCTGTTCGCGTCTGTACGGGCGAGCACCAGCGTGGGAACGTCCATAACGTCCGCCGCCAGACGTGCCGCAACCAGCTTCTGGATCGCCTCTGAGGTGGGGACCAGGACCTTTCCGCCCAGGTGCCCGCACTTTTTCGCCGACGAAAGCTGGTCCTCGAAATGGACGCACGCCGCACCAGCCTCGATCATGGATTTCATCAGCTCAAACGCATTCAGGTTTCCGCCGAACCCTGCTTCAGCATCGGCAACAAGTGGTGCAAACCAGTTGACGCCATTTTTCCCTTCGCTGTGATAGATCTGATCGGCCCGCTGGAGCGCGCGGTTTATCTTCCGTACCAGCCCAGGAACGCTGTCGCTCGGGTATAAGCTCTGGTCGGGATACATCTCTCCGGCGTTATTGGCGTCGGCCGCAACCTGCCATCCGCTGACGTAAACAGCCTTCAGTCCCGCACGCACCTGCTGGATAGCCTGGTTCCCCGTCAGCGCGCCTAACGCCGCCACATAAGGCTCAGTCTGCAGCAGCTGCCACAGGGTTTCCGCTCCGTGCCGCGCCAGCGTGTGCTCAATGCGCATCGAGCCTCGCAAGCTCTCCACGTCCGCCGGGCTGTAGGGGCGCGTAATGCCTTTCCAGCGCGGATCAGATTCCCAACTCATTTTTTCGTTTCGATTCGTGGTTTTTCCGTTGCTGCTCATGATGGCCTCTTAATTTCCCGTCTCTGTGTGCCTATGTATCGCCTCAGTGCCCTCGATGGTTATGTTCTTTGGCCCGCTAAACCGGATTGAACTCCTCGTTCATGACCATTGCCTCGGCGATTCGCCGTGCCTCGCGAAGTGTCTCGTCACTAGCTTCGTCCTTTCGATTCGAATCCGCGAGCAATTTCTCCAATTCCTCATCGAATAGCCGACCTACAAACTCAACCGTGTGTGGCACCACTTCTTCCGATTCATCCGACACTCCGCCTTGCCGCATGCGTTGAGCGATCATCAGGCGGTAGATTCGGTCCGTCGCCAAATCCTCCATGTACCCATCCAGCAGGCTCGCGCCCTTCCCGTTCAGGACCCCATTGCGGTATCGAATGATCGTCCGTACCGCCGCTCTCGTGCCGGCGACGGTCTTTTTGCCGACACCATTTATTGGCGGCCGCAAATTCGGATAGCGCTCGCTGTGCGGGGCACGCACGTTCAGCTGATTGGGATAAGGAAACTGCTCAATCGCGATCTGGTTCTGGTCAGGATGCCCTGTCCACGCCCCATCCATGCCGCACAGAGCTTCGTTTTTCTTGTCTTTTTTGAGAACATCGAGAGCCCGCGTGTTGAGTTCAGCGTCGCTGCGGCTGGGATACAACGCCGTCATTCCGCCGATCGAGAGCATGCCGCGTTTGTGGCAGATCTCCGGCATCAGCTCCCGCAGGTTTTGAAAAAACGGAACATCATGTGGAATGGTGTTGCGGTCAGGAAAAACCCAATCAGGATCGGTCAGGTTGAAATCGATCAGGCTGGCCATGTAATCCCAGCGGCCGAGGTTCAGCCCCAGGATGTGCTCGCGCAGGTTGTAAAGGAACTCTTCCATCTGGAACGCCAGTGGATGCGACTCCACCAACGCCATGCATTTGATGTAATCGCGCGGCCAGCCGCGGGCTTCAGCAATCGCTTGGAACACATCCCGCCACCACAGGGCTTCTTCTGCAGATTCCGATTTCGGAATGTAAAAGCACAGCGGATGCTTCAGCTCGCTGGGATCGACGCGGTAGGCAATTCGCGCCACATCAAACAAGGAAGCCGACGTGGGCTCTTCAAAGATTCCCGCTTGCTGAATGTGCAGGCCGCGCGGCCGGATCCAGATCACCGCCGTACTTGGCTGAATACCGGCCACGCGATCGCGCTTCTTGTCGGCATAAGTCAGCGTGCCGCGTAACGCCGCTAGAATATTTTCGGTGCCCAGCCGCTGGTGCTCCCATTCGTTTACCGTGGAGTCTTCCAGGTCGAGCATTACGCCGGGTGCGCCCGAGTTCAGCATTTTCACCACAAGTTCGGCGTCATCCGCGGGCCCGGTCATCTGGTTGCGTTGGTCCTTACACCACTCGGGAAGGTCGATCCGCCAGCCGTTTCGAACCGCTGGACCCGGATAACGGTGTACCGGCTTGTTCCCGGCATGCGAATCTTCGAGTGCCCGCCGCCGCTCCCCGACCAGTTCCACGCGCAATGGCGCAAACCGCCGATGCAGGGGGGCCAGAAACTCCAGAAAACCTTCAGGCAGATCGCGTTCAGGGTTAAAATCTGCCGGAGGAGCATTTACTCGAAATCCGTTAATCTCCGCGCCTACGCTCGAACTTGTGGCCATCAGGCTTTCCTCCGGGTTTTCATTTGCAAATGCTCGGCACGCCAGAACAGCCGAAACGGCGCACCAGGCCTATTGTTTGGCCGCCCGACACTTCGGTCAAACGGAACCTTTGGATTAGGCTGATAAAGAAAAGTTATCGTACAGGCTTTACCTGATAAGAATATGTTGTCAGCCTTAGCGCAAACGGCTATATTTGGGACGAGCTTCTGGAGGAGGGGCGTCCTTGCCCGTCCACCACGAGCCTCTCAGTAGTGGCGAGGTTCGCCAGCGGATATTTAGACGGGTGAGGAGGTTAGGTATGTCCGGCCCCATCGGTAGCGCTTATCCTGGGAATCTCGTGACCTCGGTGTTTGCGTCCTTTTTCTTGATCCTTTCGGCAAAGTCTGCTTTGTCTGCATACAAGCTGCGACACGGAAGTAGAGGACCGCAAAGTTGGGAAGCCAATGTCGGCTTCTCGGTATTCGCCTTCTTAGCATCCATGTTTGCGTTCTACGCTGTTTGGGTTCATCGATGAACGCCGCAAACACTGCTCCAGCCCGAATGTCATGCAAAAGGCGATGATAAAAGCTCTAACATATGTGGCGCAGACGACCCGAAAAACAGTCGGGTTCGGCGCAGGTGGTGCTGCAGGTGTTGGGTTTGGGAGATGGCAAGCCCGTCGCTCCAGACTGGTTAACTTGGCTGTGACGTAGGGAACTATGGAAATCGCTCAAATCGAAACCTTCCTTGCCGTTGCCAGCTTTGGAGGCTTTCATCGCGCCGCGGAAGCTTTGCGCCTCTCCCAGCCCGCTATCAGCTCGCGTATTAAAGCTCTGGAAGAATCTCTGGGCGTGCCGCTGTTTGTGCGCTCCCGCAACACGCTTACCCTATCGAGCGCCGGCCGCGTGCTTCGCCCCTATGCCGAGCAATTGCTCAAGACCGCCTCCGTCGCGCGGCAGGCCGTGCACCAGCTCGATCCCAGCAGCGACGTCCCGTTGCAGATCGCCGCCGGCCTCTCCATTTCCGTTTACTTTCTGCCGGATGTGCTCAAGAAATTTCAGAAGGCATTTCCCAGCGTCACCATCAGCATACGTCCCGGCCACTCCAAAGAAGTTCTGGAGATGGTGCTGGGCGAAGAAGCCGAAATCGGTCTTGCTCGCTCACTCCAGCACCCCGAAGTTGAAACTATATCTCTGCGTGACGACCCGCTCTTGCTGGTGGCGAATCCCGACCAAGTTTCCAACAAGTCCGGACGCGCCCGCCTCGGCGAAGCCGCCGGGTGGCCGTTGATCTTCTACGAGCGCGGGTCGAGCGATTGGACTCTGACGCGCAGCCTCTTCCGCCACGCTGGCCTGGTCCCAAATGTTGCTCTCGAAGTTGACACCATAGAAACCGCCAAGCGCATGGTCGAACGTGGTCTGGGGATGTCATTCCTTCCACTAATGGCGGTAGCGCCGGAGATTCGGCGGGGTGAGCTGTGCACAATAAAACTGATCGACGCCGAGCCCCTGCACCGCAGCCTCGACCTCATTCATCCTCGCCATCGTCCGTTGCGCGCGCAGGCCCAATCATTCCTGCAAGTGGTGCGGGACATCGTAAAGCAAAGACCGAACGGGAAAAATAAAAATAAAGACAAACTGCCTCACGCAAAATAAATATTTCTGCCGCACTGTCGCGATGTTCCCCGTTCTCCACAAACTTTCCATGACTCCACAGGATGTGCACAGGCCTTCCACCTTTGTGTACTTGCGCAAACCCGTTCCCGCAGTGCACATTCAAAGCAGAGATCCTTTTAAGAGACCGTTCATGAAGGTTGCCGCGGAAGTTTGTCCAGTTTGTGGTGGAAGTGGGTGGAAGTCCTCGGATTCTGATCGCCGGGTTGTACGCTGCGATTGCCGCCTTAAATCCCGGACCGATTCTCTCATTGCCTCGGCCCGCATTCCTAAACGCTATGAGCATTGCGAACTCTCGAACTTCGAGTTCGATGGTCCGCATCGCAACCTGGCCGCGCCGCGCATGGCGGCATGCAAATTTGTTGAAGAGTATCCACTCGACAGCACCGGCCTTTTAATTATCGGCAGCATCGGCGTGGGCAAGACTCATCTCGCAGTCGGTATCATCAAAGAGCTGATCCTCAGCAAGGGAATTCCCTGCCTCTTCTATGATTACCGGGAACTCCTCAAGCAAATTCAGAATTCGTATAACGAGTCGGTGAAGGCGACCGAACTGGACGTTCTGCGTCCAGTCTTCGATACTGAAGTCTTGGTGCTCGATGAACTGGGCGCGGTCAAGCCGACGGAATGGGTTTGGGACACCGTCAGCCTGATCTTGAATACCCGCTACAACGACAATCGCACCACCATCATCACGACGAATTATCCTGACGAATCGGCGCGGGAGACGAACGGTACTTCAGATTTTGCCCGTGCGCAACGCGCGGCACGCGGAGAGACTCTCGGCGACCGCATTGGAGAGCGCATGCGTTCCCGGCTTCACGAAATGTGCCGCATCGTGAAAATGGAAGGCGCTGACTTCCGCCAGACCTTCAAAAGCGCCAGCTTCCGGTAAAATTCTGCCGAAATCGGGAAGGGCACGACTTTTGGTCTTGCGGACCAATCGTCTAATTAGCGCATTCCGGCAAATTCTGCCTATGACCAGAATTTCAACGGACGGCATGCGATTTTGCGAACACTAGTGCCGAAAGTGCCGCACCGCAGTGAAGATCATCGCCAGGCCTAGGCGGTCGGCGGCTCCGATGACTTCCTGGTCGCGCACCGAGCCGCCGGGCTGGATGATAGCCGTAGCGCCGGCCTTAGCGATCTCTTCGACGCCATCGGGAAAGGGGAAAAAGGCGTCGGAGGCTGCGACTGTGCCTTTGAGCGGCAGCACGGCTTTTTGCGCGCCGAGGCGGCAGGAATCGACGCGGCTCATCTGGCCGGCACCCACGCCCACAGTTTGTCCGTCACGAGCGTAAAGAATCGCATTCGACTTGACGTGCTTGCACACCTTCCAGGCAAAGAGCAGAGCGCGCTTCTCTTCCGGCGTTGGCGGACGCTTGGTGACAACTTTGAGATCGGAGTCGCGAAGCTGATGAAGATCAGCGTCTTGCACCAGCATGCCTCCAGAGACATTTTTCAGCACCCATTTTTGCGGGCTGTCCGCGATCTCGACCAGACGCAGGTTCTTCTTGGCGGAAAATTTTTCCAGGGCGGTCTTGTCAAAGGATGGCGCCGCGATGACCTCCAAAAATAGCTTTGCCATTTCTTCGGCGGCTGCAGCATCAACTGGCCGATTGACGCCGATTACGCCTCCGAAGGCGGAGACGGGATCGCACTCAAGCGCCCTCCGGTATGCCTCAGCCAAAGTCGTGCCTGTGGCGGCTCCGCAGGGGTTCGTGTGCTTGATGATGCCGCAAAATGGCTGCTCGAATTCCTGTGCAAGGTCCCACGCGGCCTGCAGGTCAACGATGTTGTTGTAAGAAAGCTCTTTGCCCTGGACCTGACGGGCGTTAGCGACTCCGGTAGTTGAGCCGTCGGAGTACATGGCGGCCTTCTGATGAGGATTTTCGCCGTAGCGCAGATCGCTGACTTTCTTGAAAGAGAGCCGCAGGGTGTCGGGGAAATTTTCTGTGGGCTTTAGGTGGAAATTCCCGTTTGCGCTCACCCGCTCGAGAGTTGAGGCAATAGCGGAATCATAGGCAGCAGTGGTGGCAAACGCTTTCTGCGCCAGGCGCCACTTGGTTTCAGAGGAGAGCTCGCCTTTGGAACTCTTCATTTCCGCGGCGATGGCTTCGTAGTCGGCGGGCGAAGTGACCACGGCCACGTCGTGGAAGTTCTTCGCCGCGGAGCGGATCATCGAGGGGCCGCCGATATCGATGTTCTCGATGAGTTCGTCGAAGTGCACACCTTGCTTCGAAGCAGTTTTCTCAAAGGCGTAAAGATTGACTACGACCATGTCGATAGGCTGAATGCCGTGCTCGGCAACGGCGGCGCGGTGCGCGGGATCTTCGCGGCGATGCAGAATTCCACCGTGGACTTTGGGATGCAGCGTCTTCACCCGGCCATCGAGCATTTCAGGAAAGCCGGTGAGGTCGGAAATGTCCTGGACCGGAATTCCGGAATCGCGCAGCAATTTGGCGGTCCCGCCGGTCGAGATGAGTTCCACTCCCATCGCGGAGAGCTTGCGGGCGAATTCCGCTAAGCCGCTTTTATCGGTAACGCTGAGAATTGCGCGCTGGATTTTCTGGGACATTCAGAGCCTCAGTCGGGAATTTTCGTGGCGGAAGGACTAAGGGAATTTTATCGCAGGATGAGGAAGAGTGCTGGATGGTTCGAGAAGTTTTTTCGAATGCAGAAGCAGAAGTAAGAATGCAGAATTCGGAATTTGCCTTCTGCATTCTGCCTTCTGAATTCTGACTTTCGGCTTAGGTTTTTGCCCGAGCGGTGAGTTTGACTTTGCCGTCGGCGAAATCGACGGAGTACTCGACCTGCTCGCATCCGTACTGCTTGCGAATCTGCTGGGTCTTTTTCTGGACGAAGGAACTGAAGCTTTCAAGCGAGCCGGAGACTTTTTCGCCAGCCTTCTTTTTGGCGTCGCTTAGGGCAACAAATAGCTTTTCGACCTTCTCGTGTTCCGATTTCACGTCAGTCACCACGAAGGGCTCGGCGTGCGCGTGCACCCCGTAAACTTTGTGCGCGGCCTCATGCTCTTCGGGACGAACTCCTTGAACCGAGAGGAGGGCGTCTTGAGGACGGCGGTACCCTTCCTCGCGAATGCGGGCCTTTTTGCGCCACAGATCGCTGTAAACTGCGTAGCGCTGGGCCATTTCGTTGTAGCGAAACCGCTGGGAGAAATTCAGGCGACCGCCGCCATCGGAAAATTTGCGCAGAAGCGCAAGCACCTTCCACTCCAGGTCGGAAGGCGGCCTCTTTTGCGGGCTGTTGAAATAGATTTCGTACTCGATTTTCAGGCGCCGCAAGTGCGACTCGAGTAAAGTCAGCTCTTCATCAACAGTCATGAGGTCTCTTGGGGTCTCCGGCAGGGGTGCGTTTTCGCGCGCTGGGACCCAAACCTCAGTTTAGGGGAGATCGGTAACCCGCGCGAGGTACCCACCGGGCACAACAGGGATGGTACGAAGGTAAGCAAAATTCAGCTTTTGGCTGTTAGCTCTTAGCGATCTCTTTTTCAGACCCGAGGATTCAATGCGAGATTCTCGACCCGAGACAACTGCACGTTTGTGGTCTAACTAAGAGCACAGCGAAGAGCTGCCTTCTACTTCACTGCCATTTTCTTGACCATAGCAATCACCAGCTTGCGATCGCTGTCATTCAGATTGCCGGAGTAGCGGCGGATCTGGGTCAGGAAACGGAGCTCGTCGTCGGAGAGTTGCGGCAGGACCTTTGATCCGTTACCGCTGCCCGGCTCGGCGAAGAAATGCGAAAGCGGAAGTTCCATGGCGCCGGCGATTTTGGAAAGTGTATCGAGAGAGGGTACGGTATGGCCATTTTCAACCCGCGAAAGGTAGCAGCGGAGCAGCCCGGTCCGTTTTTCAATGTCACCTTGCGACATTCCCTTCTGTAGCCGGAAATTCCGGATTGTTACCCCAATATTCATCTGAAGGTCAGCGTGAATGGTAACCAGAGTAGTACACGATGGCAAGTGAAAAGTTATGATATCAGCAGCAGCTCGGTTGTGCTTATTTCTCTGTCTTCTACACTCGTCACACGAAAGCGATCCAACGGATTTTCACAAGCAAAATTTTCGCCGATCTACTTTTTTAGCGTGCTGGCGAAGAATGCTACCGTCTTCTCCCAGGCGTCCTGCGCGTCTTTGGGCCTATAACCGTCTTTGTTGTTGGGATTTTCGAAGGCATGACCGGCGTCGGGATAGATGGTGACGTCTATTTTCTTTCCCAGCTTGTCCATTTGCTCTCCGAACTTTTTTACATCGTCTGGAGTGATGCCGCGGTCTTGGGCTCCGAAAAGCCCCAGTATCGGAGCATTGATTTTTTTGATCTCGTTGGGGTCAGTCGCGAGATGGCCGTAATTTATGACATCAGCAGCGAGTTTCGGCTCCTCCAGCGCAAGATCAAGCGCGTATCCGCCGCCCATGCACCAGCCTATGGCTCCGATGCGATCTTTTTTTACGTCGGGCTGCGACTTTAGATATTGGAATGCCGCTTCCAGGTCGCGGTTGGCGCGATCTTGGGGCACGCCGCGCATAAGTTCGTGCGCCTCGTCTGGGGTAGTGGCTACTTTGCCGCGATACAAATCGACCGCTAATGTGACGTAGCCCTGGTCAGCGAGCTTCGAGGCCTGATCTTTGATCCAGTCGTTCAATCCCCACCACTCGTGAATGACAACGATTCCGGGGAAGAGACCTTTCCCTTCCGGCGCATAGAGAACGCCGTGAACAGTTTCTTCACCGCTCGTGTAAGTGACGTCTTTAGAAGTCGCGGCGACCGCGGAAATCTCGAGCAGCATGAGAATGCAGCAAGAAAAAAAGAATTTCATACGGCTTCCTTTCACAAATGCAATTCCATGTACAAAGCTCCCTCGATAGGGTTCTGACGATAGGGCGGGATTTCCCGGAATCCTAGTTGGCGGTACATTGCTACGGCGGTTTTCATTATCGCCTCGAACGTATCCAAGCGTAATTTCTTATAGCCGAGCTGGCGAGCTTCTGCGATGATTTTCTCCGCCAGCTCGCGGCCTAAGCCTTTTCTGCGATATTGTGGCCGAACGTAGAGGCGCTTCATCTCGCAAATCTCTGGTTCGAGCTTGCGCAGGGCGACGCAGCCTGCAGGGTCGCCGTTGCTAGTAGCGAGCAGGAGACGCCCATCGGGTGGTGCGTAGTCGCCGGGAAGAGCTGCAAGTTCCTGGTCGAAACTTTCGAAACACAAACTGAAGCCAAGAGATTGAACATATTCGACGAAGAGCTCACGGATCGCAACAATTTGGTCGGGCGATTCCGCCTGCGGAAAATCAAAAGCTTCAACCGCAGACGACTGTTTCGATTCTCGGTAGTCCGTCTTCATTTCTCGATTCAACACTAAAAGTCAAAAGCCTCTAACCGCAGAGCTCGCCGAGGACGCCGAGGAATCGCGATGCCCGATTGCCCGTTTTTTGTCTCTCTGACTCGACGCTTTCGGCGTTAAACGATCGAGAGCTCACCCCATCAGCATTCCACCGTTTACGTTCAGCACGTGGCCGGTAATGTATCCAGCTTCCTCAGACGCCAGAAATGCCACGCAATTTGCGACATCTTCAGGCGAACCAATCCGGCCTAGGGGAATCATCTTCAGCGCATTCTGTTTTAGTTCTTCGGGTAGTTCCGCAGTCATGGCGGTTTCAATGAATCCCGGGGCGACGGCGTTGCAGGTAATATTGCGCGATCCCAGTTCGCGCCCGATGGCCATGGTCAGTCCAATCAGCCCGGCTTTCGATGCCGCGTAATTGGCCTGTCCGGCCTGGCCCATCTGCCCAAAAATTGAAGTGATGTTGATGATACGTCCCCAGCGCTGCTTGAGCATGGAGCCGATTACTTGCTGAGTGCAAAGGTACGCAGAAGTGAGATTTGTATCAAGCACGGCGTCCCAATCGGCGCGCTTCATTCGCATGAGCAATTGGTCGCGGGTTATGCCGGCGTTGTTAACAAGGATATCGATCTTGCCGAATTCACCCAGAACCGATTTGAAGGTGGCTTTAATCTGCTCTTCGTTCTCGACATCCGCGTTTGCTATGAAAGCACGGGCGGGGGTTCCCGTGTCTCCGCAATCAGGAATATTTCGGATTTCGTGAGCCAATGCTTCGAGCTTCTGCCGGTTGCGCGCGACCAGCCCTACACTGGCCCCGCATTTTGCCAGCTTCAAGGCGCAGGCGCGTCCGATTCCTTGCGAAGCGCCGGTCACAACGGCTACACGTCCGGTCAGGGTCATGCTTATTCCTATGAAGGCGGAATTATAGCTGGACTGTGGCAGGAACGTTTTCAGATTGTTCGTGCGGATGACTGATGTCGTTACGAAACAGAAAACGCAAAATGGGTGGGGCGAGGAGGGTGGTGACCACAGTCATGATGACCACAATGCCGTAGGTGGACTGGCTCAAGATTCCGGTTTGCAATCCGACGAGGGCGACAATGAGCGCGACTTCGCCGCGCGGCATCATGCCAATTCCAACCCGGAATACCGTCGGCCAGCCTTCCCTTATGAGCGGCACGCCGCAGCCGATCACTTTGGAAACAATCGCCAAGAGCGAGATCACGACGGCCATGGTCAACAGGTTTCCGGTAAGCAGGCGGGTATTGAAACGGGCACCAATGTCGAAGAAGAAAAAAGGAGCAAGAAACGCCGTAATGCCACCAACGCGCGGAATCAGGTTCCACCGCGGCGCATAGTCGGCGAATATCAGGCCGGCAAAGAACGCTCCCACGATGGCGGCCATCTCTATTCGAACCGCCAGCCACGAAAGCAAAAGACAGATAGCCAGCGCCACGACCAGAGAGGCGTTCTGGGTGGAGAGCTGCTCCACGTGGGGTCGTAGTTGACGCACCAGCGGCGGGCCAAGGAACATCATGAATACCGCGAATCCGACCGCTTCACCGGTCAGCACGCCTAAATGCAGCCATGCCACGCCTTCGCGGGATGATGAACCGGCCACTACAGCCAACACCACCATTCCGAGAACGTCATCGAATACCGCTGCTGCCAGGATTATTTTCGCGGTGCGCGAGGAGAGAACCTTCATGTCAGCGAGGGCGCGCGCAGTTATTCCAATGCTGGTCGCCACCATAGCTGCGGCTACGAAAACCGACTCCACCGTGCTTTCGTGCCGCAATTTCATGTAAACAAATCCGAGAATGAACGGAACGATGACCCCCGCGATCGATACCACCAGGGCCTTGCGGCTGACGAGGATCAGTTCACGCGGGCTGGTTTCTAACCCGGCGCTGAACAGAACAAAGATGGCGCCCACCTGGGCGAGCGATGAAAGCGTAACGTTCGAGGGGATCCACTGCAGGGCGTAAGGGCCTAAGGCCATTCCGGCGAGAATCTCTCCTGGCACAGCCGGCAGACTGAGCCGCTCGAAAATTTCTGCCAGCATTTTTGTAGTAACGAAGATAACGAACAGGTAGAGCAGCAGTGATTCAGTAGCATTGGGCGTCGCGGTGATCATTGCTAATTGCAGGATATGGAAAGGCAGAATGGCACGCAATAAAACTCGTGAGCTGGATGTCAGTGATGCAGCAGATGGAGTACGTAGCTTGTCAAGCCTTTTTCAGCGGCCAGACGAGCACTTCCAGCCGTTTTGCAAAGCGTAGCAGTGGCTGGATTTCGGGCAGCCTGATTTGGGCCGCGGTGGCCATAGTATTCATGGAAAATTCCGCTTCGGCGTCCTGCAATGGCCACGGCTCATGGTGAATTTCCGCCCGGTAAATGGAATCGCAAACCACTGTATACAGGCAGTACCGCTCGGTTAGCCAGTGATCGAGTGTGCCAGGTTTTCTGAGCTGGACGGCAGCAATTGGCCGATACCTTCCCCTGAGTTCCGCGCGTGAGTTTCGAAGGGAGTGGTATTGGATCCATCCCTCTTTTTCTCGGTCGGGGTCGGCCACTCGCATGCGAGCGTAGAAATAAGGCAAGTGGTATGTCGTCCTCGCAGCCCACGCGGCCACGCGACTTCCGGCATCAAGGCTGAAAAAGTACACGCCGGGCTTGCCTCCATAAGTTACATAGGTTCGAACATTCAGCTCGGGAAAGGCAGAGAGGCCGGGCAGGGCCGGCGTCCAGCGCACGCGAACGCCGGTCATGTGAAACGGAGTGACCGCTACCCAGCACTGCCCGTTGAAGATATCGAGTGGCAGGACGGAAGGCACCAGCCGGCGCATGATGCCCGGATCGATGGGCCAGTGTGCAAAAAGCAGATCGTTCCAGGTCTGCTCCATGATCCACGGGCTCTCGGGCAATGGCCAGGGACGATGATCCACGGATCTGAGTGCCGAGTGCACTTTGCAGGATATGCCACCGGTAGCAACTTCCCTATTCATTGCTAAGGCACTGTCCCTGCGAAAAGTTACAATTGCACTGTGAACGCCGTCGCAACCCCCGCTAGTCCAAGGATCGACACGCCTTGGCGAAAATTTACGTTGAAACAGCGGATTTTGCTCTGGCTGATCGAGTGGGCGGGATTTCTCGCGATTCGAATCTTAGGGCCCACCATCCGGTTCTCAGTTTCATGGGAGGAAGGCTCGCCTAAAAGTCTGGCTGAGAGACCCTTCGTCTACTCGTTTTGGCACAACTGCATGATTCCTGCGATGTACTGGTGCCGCAAGCTCCAGGTGCGGGTGATGAGCAGCGACAGCTTCGACGGAGAGTACACCGGCCGCATTATGCAGAGATTCGGCTTCGTGAAAGTGCGCGGTTCGAGTTCCAAAGGTGCAGTCCGAGCTTTGCTGGGTTTAAAGCGAGAGATCGAGCAGGGCTGGACAGCGGCATTCACCATCGACGGACCTAAGGGTCCACGATATGTGGCGAAGCCTGGGCCAGTGGTCCTCTCGCGCAGCACCGGAGCGCCGATGGTTGTCTTTCACATTGCGCTGGACCGGGCGTGGGTGCTGAAAACCTGGGATGGATGCATGATCCCAAAGCCGTTTTGCCGCGCGCTGATGCGGGTGAGCCGAAAGATTCCGGTACCGGCAAATGGCAGCGACGAAGAATATCTCCAGGAGCTACAATCCGCGCTTGACCGGGTGCGAATTTTCGCGGAAGAAAATATCTGTAATGCGGGAACGGCAGAGTTCCCGTGCGCCAAAAGCAACCGCGATGAGCACTAAAGTTTCGCGACGAATGTTGGTCAAATCGCGCAGTATCCGGTAAAATTGAGTTTCAGCACTCAAGTTTTCTATTGGAGCAGTCATGGCACAAGTTTGTGAAATATGCGGCAAGGGACCGCAGTTTGGAAATAACATCAGCCACGCCCATAATGTGACCAAGCGGCGCTGGAACGTCAATCTTCGCCCGGTCCACGCCAAAGTGAAGGGCGCGAGCAAGCGCATCCGCGTCTGCACTTCCTGCCTGCGCAGCGGCAAAGTCGTTAAGGCTTAAGCTAAAGAAACTAAGGAAGAAGGGATCGAAATCGATTCCTCCGCACTTCTACGCCACAATTTAAACCTTTAACCACAGAGGGCACTGAGTTTCACACAGGAAAACCTGTTGCACATGCCTATTGCGGGGGTTCCTGCACGCTGAGCAAGCGCACGTCGAAAATTAGCGTGGAATTGGGTGGAATGGTGCCGTCCGGAGTGCCATTCTCTCCGTAGCCCAGGTCAGGAGGAATGCGCAACTGGCGCTTGCCACCTACTTTCATTCCGGCTACGCCTTCGTCCCATCCTTTAATGAC
>Ga0070717_10001545_pt1 | contig 15956 bp, 13 predicted proteins | sample LARL113metaG_FD_71366 | JGI IMG/M metagenome (GOLD analysis project Ga0070717, IMG submission 71366) | Corn, switchgrass and miscanthus rhizosphere microbial communities from Kellogg Biological Station, Michigan, USA - LAR L11-3 metaG | ecosystem: Host-associated > Plants > Roots > Rhizosphere ... | reverse complement strand
GCCTCGTTGCCGAACAAGATGGTTGAGTACCCTTCCTCGTTTACAACCTTGTTATTCCGATACCAATCCACCACGTGATGCTGCTCGTGTGTGAAGTAATCGATCTCTCCGATCAGCGGACCGTATTGGTAATCGAATCCGCGCTGCCGAGGCCAGTACTTCGGATCTGCATGGCCCAGGTGCCACTTTCCAACGATCGCGGTGTAGTAACCCGCATCCTTCAGCGCCTGGGGCAGCAGAAACTCGTCGGTCGGAAGGCCGTACTTGTGCGCCGACGGAATGACCGCCGTCTGCAGCCCGTAACGGAAGGGGTACCGGCCGGTCATAAGGGCGGCCCGGGTGGGAGTGCACATGGGCTGCGCATAGAACTGCTGGAACTTGATGCCTTCGGCGGCGAGTTTATCGAGGTTCGGCGTCTTGATGTTGGATCCGTGGAAACCGACGTCCTTCCAGCCGAGATCGTCCGCGACGATATAGAGGATATTCGGCTTTTTGTCCGGCGCCTGGGCCTTCGCATGAGCACCGACCATCAATGCAATAGTGCAGACCGCTGGAGCAATCTTGTTCAAAGTGCTCGTACGCATTTCGAGGCTCCTTCCGTTCTTTCGTGATCTCGCAGGGCTCGACTCACGTGGTGAGTTGATTAACCGCGGAAATATTTTCCTTTTGTGGTGCTTCAGGGGCCCGCCAGGAAAGCTTGAACAAAACAGCCGTTCACGAAAGCTGCCGAAGCTTGCTTACGGCAATGTTCTTGCCCTCGCCTCCGCGTGGGAGGTGAACCATGAACTCTGCTTTAGGATTCGAGGAGATTTAAATGGACGAGGGGATCGGTTTGCCACTAGTACAAGTACTAGAAGAGAGTGATTGCGCTCACAATTCTCTCGGCTTCAGCCTGTCCATATCCCGCCCGACTTGATGAGCGCGCGCATACGCGCGTGAATTCAGGCTTAGAGCACAGCCTTGTTGGTCAGGAAGTCCAGGTATAGGGATGGACGTCAACGAACCCGAACGCCCCGGGTTCAGATCTTGAACCCAGTCAGAATGAGATTCGCGATCAGGCCTCCTCCGGTCGCGTTGGGGTGGACCAGATCGGCGTTGAACCATGCGGGGTTGAACGGGTTCAGCGGATCGAGGACATCGATATAGCCCAGGCTGAGGCTGGCCGCCAGCGCATGTTGCGAGGTGTTGTAGGCCGCCATCGCGGGGGCTCGGTGGAGTCCGTTGTCGGGCGACGGAATCAGGATGATGGGCACGCCGGGTACAGCAGCGCGAATGCGATTGACCAGAGTGAAGAGGTTGGAATACTGCCCGGAAACGGTGGTCAAGACGGACTGGTCATTGGGTGTAAGCATGATCGTGACCAGAGTGGGGTGAAGAGCGGCCAACTGCGCTTCCCACAACTGGGCATTGACGCTGGCCCAGGCAGCGGTGGTGGATCCGGCCGAACCGAGATTGTGCACCACCACTCCAGGAGTGCCGGACCGGGCATCGAGGCCGTCCAGCACGATTCCGGCTGTTCCCGCAGACACGATCCGAATTTGAAAGAGATGCGATCCACTACTCAGATTGGATATGGTTGACGATTTAAGTGCGGGAATGGAGGAAGCGGTGCGAACCGTAATCTTTGGGGCGCCATCCACCCACCACTCGAACGTTCCCCCACCCGGCCGAGCGTAATAGAAAAGCGTCATCTTCTGCGCGTTGACCTGGACAGTGATGCGCGAAGGAACGGCAACGTCGGTGGTCCGAATGTCGCTCAAATTGAGACCTGTCGAGGTTGGGGTATTTCGCTGCGGGACCCAGCCTGCTGTGGCTCTAATGACGACTCCTGGATCGATGCTACCGAGGTAGTACAGATCGATCCATCCCACGCCTCCATCGCCAAAGCGCGCCTTCAACGATGAGGCGAGCGGATTGGTGATATTTCCCTGGATGGCGTAGGAATCACCGATCCATGCCACACTTCTCAAATCCTTTGCCGTCAATGCAATCGGGACGGGAGAAGTGAGCGTGACCAATGCGCCATGACCCGGGGTGGATGCGAGCTTCGGAAGCTTGGGGAGGGGCACATTGCTTATGCAACCGCAAAGCGGCAGCAGAGACGCGGTCCCCACGATCGCGGCCTGTTTCATTGCGCGGGAAATGGAGAGGCGAAAACCTCCGCTGGTCATGACCGCGTGCAAACGGTCGGCATAGCCATTCTTATTAGGCATCACTCGTAATTTCTTTTACAGGGGAATTTTAGTACTGCTCCTGGAGATTCTAGGGCCTGGAGCGATCAGAAGACTTGATCTGCAGCAAACAAAAAGAACGCATGCCGTGCTGCATTTGTTGGCGTAGCCTGGCGTTTAGCTGCAAGCATCGCAATGAACGCCTGCAGCAGGGGATCGCTTGCTGCCCGCCTACAATCGCATCAGATGCTTTTCCCGCGCCCAACTCGCGCATTCCAACTCCTGGCCATCTGGTTTGCCCTCGCATTGCCGGGGCAGGCCGCTGACACCTACCGTCTGAAGCATACCTATCCCCATGATCCGCATGCGTTCACCCAGGGGCTGGTCTTCGTGGATGGACACCTGTACGAGAGCACGGGAATCAATGGTCAATCATCCCTGCGCATGGTGGATCTCGACACCGGGCGCGTGCTCCAGGAGCAGCCGGTCGACAGCAAGTACTTCGGCGAGGGGCTCACCGCGTGGGGCAGCACGCTGGTGCAACTCACGTGGGAATCGCACGTCGCGCTGGTGTACGACAGGTTCAGCTTTCGCCTGCTGCGCACCTTTTCATACGCCGGAGAAGGCTGGGGACTCACGCGGGACGGGAAGTCGCTTATTCTCAGCGACGGCACGCCCATCCTGCGCTTTTTTGATCCCGCGACGTTCAAGGAAGTTCGGCGCATCACGGTGAAAGACCACGGCAAGCCAGTGTCGGAAATCAACGAGCTCGAATACGTGGAGGCCGAGGGCCGAGGACAGGTTTATGCCAACATCTGGCATTCCGACCGCATCGCGCGCATCTCTCCGCAGACGGGGAAAGTGCTGGGCTGGATCGATCTGAAAGGCCTGCTGGCGTCGGGCGAGCGCTCCAGCGCGGAGGCCGTGCTGAACGGGATCGCGTGGGACTCGGCCCATCACCGGCTATTCGTGACCGGGAAGCTGTGGCCGAAACTGTTCGAAATCGAGGTTGTGCCCCAAAGTTCCAAAACGGCGACGGCCCCCGCTAGCAGAATCGGTTTGGAACCAGCGCAATGCAGACCGTTCGCCGTCACATCAGCCCAGGAAACCGCCGGGTATACTTTTCGGCGAAGGCCCAGCCCATGGATTTCTCGGAAATCTCGGTTCCCAACATTTTGCAGAATGCGGCCATCCTTACCGTCCTGGTGGCGTTTACGGGCTACGCTCTCACGTTTGTGAGCGCCCACGTGCTGGCGCGGCGGCGCGACAAGCTTGAGTTGGTGAACAAGCGGCTCAACGAGTTCTACGGGCCGCTGTATGTCGCCTCAGAGGCGGGCAACATCGCCTACCGGTCCTTGCTGAAGAAGCAGGGCAAGACCCAGAGCGAACCGATTACCGACGAGGACCTGAAGGACTGGATGCTGTGGATGCGCACCATCTTTTACCCCCTGAACGAAATCCGCGAAAAGATCATCATCGAGAAGGCGCACCTGATCATCGAGGAGCAGATGCCGCAATGCCTGCTCGACTTCGTCACCCACGTGGTGGGCTACAAGGCGGTGCTGCGCAAGTGGGCGGAGGGTGATTACAGCGAGCGCCGGTCTACGATCGGCTGGCCGCCGGAGTTCGATGCTTACGTCAGGAGATCCTATGCCGCGCTGAAGGCCGAGCAGATGCGCCTGATGCACAGCGCCATGTCCCGGGCCTGGCGGCGGATGGCGCAGGGGAATGGCAAGGGGCAGAAGTAAGAAAGCCTTGGCTCAATGGCTATTTCGGCGCTTCGGCCGTCGTTGGCGAGCCCTTCAACTTTTCGACGCGGACGACTGTGCATTTTAGCTGCTTTCCAGAGGAGTTCTTCAGCTCGACCTTGTCATTGTCGACTTGGAAGGTGACGTCGTTCCCCACTACGAACTCGCTAGCTTTGACCTTGTCCTTTGTGCGGCAGGTATACTCATTTCCCGCAGTATCGAATGTGACGTCAAATTTCTGGGTCTTGTCCTTCTTGTCGGTTGTGCCGGCGGGCTGAAAATCCTTCAAGGTGGCGGTTCCCTTCTGCTTAGCGGCCGAAAGCAGCAATGGACCTACGAGAACAACCAGCAGCAAAACGCTCAATCTGCGCATTTCTCTCTCCCGGCGACATGGTATGCGTCTGGCAGGGCGGCTGTCACTCCAAAGAGTACGAGCGAAGGAGGGCTTGTTTTCCAGTGCTCTCCGTTCATGGGACAGGATTCAGGGTTAGTGCAGCGCCACCCTTATGGCGAAAATCAGGCCTACCATCAGCACCGATGACGCCGGAATGAGCAGCAGGGCTTTTTTCAGGCGGAGCGGATCGCCGCCGGCGATGGCGCCGATCATGCGCGAGCTCACTGCCAGCCCCGCCCATCCGCAGGTGATCACAAAACCGATGGCCGTGCCGGGCAGGCTGGGAAAATGGGAACCGGCAACCGCCAGGGTGGTGGGAAACACCGGGGCCATGGCCAGTCCGGCGACGAACACCAGTGCGGCGGCCGCGCCGGGCTTATTGGTTCGCAGCATTAGAAAGGTTGTCACGGCCATGGCGACCGAGGAGGCCAGCAGGACCCGCAGCGGGGAAATGTGAATCAGGATCGGCGAGACCGCAACGCGGCCCACCAGCAATCCCAGCGCGAAACCCAGCGAGAGGATATTGAGGGCGCGCGATTCCGGAATTCCCTGGGCGATGAGGTGGCGCGCCAGCCAGTTCCACACGCCCACTTCGCACGACACGTAAAGAAACAGCAAAAGCCCGAGGAGGAAAAGCAGCAGGTGGCCGAGGATGGGACCGGCCTGGGTAACAACAAATCCAGATCCAGGCGCGGGCGCGGGCATGGGGGCCGCGACCTGCACGCCGATGGTAATGATGGTGAGCACGGCGATGGTGTAGCAGAGCCGCACCCAGTTGCGGTTGAACAGATTGGCGGAGATGAAGGGTGTGGCCAGGCCGCCGAGGCCGAAGAAGAGGTTGACGAGATTCAGTACCGTCGCGCTGTGCTCGCCGCTCACGCCGTTGGCCAGAGCATTGGCGCCCGTGACCACGATCCCGCCGCCCACCCCGAGCAGGAACATGAGGAAAACGATGCTGCCATAGCCTCCGGCGCGGGGCAGGAAGAAGAGGGAAACCGCGATGAAAACCAGGCCGAGAATGAGGCCGATCTTGTCGCCTTGGGTATCGAGCAGGGGGCCGACGGCGAGCGATGCGATCATCAGCCCCAGGGCCTGCGCGGTGGCAATGGTGCCGTTCTGCTTGGGCGTGAGGTGGAACCGGTCCGACAGGTCGGGCAGAATGGTGCCCAGCATGGCGGCGATCATTCCGTAGACGAAGATCGCGAGGATGGCGGCGAAGATCAGCACAGTTTTTCAGATCCTTTCAGGTCGTAGGCAAGCATAAGGCACGGGCCGCCCGGCTCGTCACGAAATAAGCCCGTCGACGGCTTACTCCTTGTGTTCGCGGGCGTCTTGTGGAACAAGGAAGGTGTACGAGCCTGGCGCCGGAGCGGCAAAAGCGGCAATTTCGATTTCTCCTTCGGCATTCACTCCATCCGGATCGGAGCATACGGTGGCTGATTTCTGGAAAGACGTCAAGCATGCGCTGCACCTGTTCTTCAAAATTCCGGGGTTCACCATCGCGGCGGTTTCCGCGCTGGCCCTCGGGATTGGCGCCAACACCGCGATTTTCAGCGTGGTGAACGCGGTGCTTCTGAAGCCGCTGGCCTATCCGGATGCCGACCGGATCGTCCAGTGCGAACTCACCTCGCCCCAGGGGAACTTTCCCGGGGCCTCTATTCCCAAGTTCGAAATCTGGCGCCAGCAGACAAAAGTATTCAAGGACGTGGGTGCGTATGACTTTGCCGGGCCGGGGTTCAATATCACCGGCGACCGGCCGGAGGTGGTGCGCGGCGTTCACGTCAGCGAAAGCTGGTTCCGCGTGTTCGGCGCGCCGGTGATGCTGGGACGCACGTTCACGCCGCAGGAAGACGCGCCCAACGGCGGCAACGTCGTGGTCCTCAGCTATGGCCTGTGGCAGCGGAAATTCGGCGGACGGTCCGACGTGATCGGCAAAGCCCTTCCGCTGGGGAACCAGCCGTACACCATTGTGGGCGTGCTGGGCCGTGATTTTGCGAACGATTCGGAAGCGGAGCTGTGGATACCGTTCCAGTTCGACCCCAACACCACCAACCAGGCTCACTTTTTCCGGGCCGCGGCCATGCTGAAACCGGGCGTGTCCCTGGCCCAGGCGAATGCGCAGATGAAGCTCGCGTGGCAACAGTATCTCCGCGCATTTCCGGCGGCTAACCCACAGGGAGGATTCGCCCTCGAGCCGCTGCGTGACGCCATTATCGGCGATGCGCGCAAGTCTCTGTTCGTATTGCTGGGCGCGGTGGCGATGGTGCTGCTGATTGCCTGCGCCAACGTGGCCAACCTGCTGCTGGTGCGGGCCACGGGGCGGAAGCGCGAGTTCGCCATTCGATCCGCCCTGGGGGCGAGACGGTCGCGGATTATCCGCCAACTGCTCACCGAAAGCGTGATGCTCGCGCTGGCGGGCGGCGTGCTTGGCCTGGTTCTCGGATTCGCCGGCGTGCGGGCGCTGCTGGCCATCAGCCCCGCAGGATTGCCGCGTATCGGCGAGGACGGCTCGGCCATCGCCGTGGACTGGCGCGTGCTCGCGTTCACGCTGCTAGTTTCGCTGCTCACGGGCATCGTCTTCGGCCTGTTCCCCGCATTCAGTGTCTCGCGCACCGATCTGAATTCGTCGCTCAAGGACAGCAGCCATCGCGGCGGCATGGGTATGCGTCATGGGTGGGCGCGGGCGGTGCTGGTGATCCTCGAAGTGCAAACGGCCCTGGTGCTGCTCATCGGCTCGGCGCTGCTTATCCGGACCTTTGCCGCGCTGCACGCCGTCAATCCCGGGTTCGATCCGCACAATGTGATCACCATGAACATGGCGTTGACCGGGCCGCGTTTCGAGAAGACGGCAGGGGTGGCGCAGCTCTCGCGCGAGGGCCGGCAGCGGCTGAACGCAATTCCCGGCGTGGAGGTTTCGGCATTGACGTGCTGCCTTCCCATCCAGGGGCAGTTCGGGCTAGGGTTCACGATTGTGGGCAAGCCCGTCGATCCGTCCAAGGGGCCGCCGGGGGCGGGATGGATGAGCACTTCGCCGGACTACTACAAGCTGTTCCGGATTCCCGTCCTGCGCGGGCGTGAGTTCACCGATCACGACACCGCGGCAGCCCCACCGGTTGCGCTCATCAATGAGGCGCTGGCGAAGGAGTTCTTCCCTAATAAGAATCCGGTGGGCCAGCAGATCTGGATTGGGCACGGCATCGGGCCGGAGTTTGAAGAGCCGCCGCGTCAGATCGTGGGTGTAGTCGGCAACACGCACGATGGAGGGCTGGGTCACGATCCGGGATCCATAATGATTGTGCCGGATGCCCAGGTGACGGATGGAGTCACCAAGCTGAATGGCAGCTTTGCTCCTCTGCGCTGGGTGGTGCGGACGCAGGGTGACCCGCGGCGGCTGATGAACGAAATAACCGAGCAACTGCGTCAGGCCAGCGGCGGGTTTGCCGTGAGCCGGGTGCATCTGATGGATGAGGTGGTGTCTCGATCGACCGCGAGCCAGAGCTTCCGCATGACGCTGCTGACCATCTTCGGGGTGGTCGCGCTGGTGCTCGCCGCCATCGGCATTTACGGCCTGATGGCCTACTCGGTGGAGCAGCGGACACGGGAGATGGGGATTCGCATGGCGCTGGGTGCGGACCGCTCCACGATTCGCAAGCTGGTGGTGTGGCACGGCATGCGCCTGGCGCTGATCGGCGTGGTGGTGGGCATCGGCGTGGCATTCGGGCTTACGCGGTTCCTGGCTAGTTTCCTGTTCGGCGTGAAGGCGCTGGACACGGTGGTGTTCGTGTCCGTGCCGTTTATTTTGTCGGGCGTGGCGCTGCTGGCTGTCTGGATTCCCGCCGTGCGGGCGTCGAAATTGAATCCCATGGTGGCGCTGCGGGTGGAGTGAAAAAGGCAGGGATTAGGGACCAGGGAATAGAGCAGGGCAGTCGAGCAATGCGATTCAGGAAGTCGTCACTCGCCTTGGTCTCAGGCTGCTGATGAGTTATCGTTTTTGAAGAAGAGCTTTCGATGCGAACCGCGGAACTCACCGCTCCCCTGATATTCCGGCTGACGGACATGGCGATTGAAGATCCCGGACCGGGCGAAGTGCAGGTCCGGATCGAGGCCGTGGGTGTGTGCGGGTCCGATCTGCATGCGTACTCGGAGGGCTGTGTCGGGAGCTCTCCCAATGTGTACCCGATGGTGCTCGGCCATGAGCCTGCGGGAACAATCGTGAAGACGGGCGCCGGTGTTACCGGACTCGCTTCGGGCGACCGCGGCGCCCTCGAGCCCGCTCTGTATTGCTATCACTGCGAGTTCTGCCTGAGTGGTCACCACAACGTTTGCGAGAATATTCGCTTTCTCAGCAATCCGCATCATCCCGGGTTTTTCCGCGAATTGGTTAACCTGCCGGTCGCCAACTTTCTTCCTATCCCGGGTGGAATGTCATGCGACGAAGCCGCTCTGGCCGAGCCTCTGGCCATTGCGCTGCATTCGCTGCGGCTGGCATCGATCGGCGCGGGCGAAACGGTCGCGGTGATCGGCGCCGGTCCCATCGGCCTTTTGACGATCGCCGCACTGCGAGCAAGCAAAGCCTCACGAATCTGGGCCGTGGAACCGCTGGCGCATCGCCGGGATCTGGCACGGGAAATTGGCGCTGACGTGGTGATGGAGCCTGCGGAAGCTGTGAAGGAAATTCTCCGCGCGACGGGGCAGCGCGGGGTCGACTGCGCCATCGACTGTGCGGCCGGGGAACATACCACTGCCCAGGCGATTCAAATCACCCGCAATGCGGGCCGCGTCGCGCTCACCGGGATTCACTCTACACCCTTCGTATCGCTGGACGGGTCAACCATGAGGCGCAAGGAACTCACCATCTTCAACGTGCGCCGATCGAACCACGAAACCGAAGAGGCTCTCGAACTGCTCCAGGCGCATCCCGAATGGTTTCGACCTCTGCTGACACACACCAGGGACATCGAACACATTGATGAGGCGTTCGCCATCGCGAGTGAATATCGCGACGGAGTGGGCAAGATGATTGTCAGGCCGTAGAACAATGATCCATAGATAAGCATCAGGCGACGGGTTCGGGGTCTAGTTGCGCGGTCAAGAGACTCAGCTCGCGACCGGCGAGCGTCGATGCAACGCGTCCCTCGCGGATGGCGATGATCTCATCCACCAGTCCATCGATGGCCGCCACGCGATGCGTGACCAGCACCACCGTCTTGCCTTCCAGCAGCGGCCAGATATTGCGCAGAATGGTCGCCTCGGTTTCTGTATCGAGGTTGCTGGTGCACTCGTCCAGCAGGACCACCTTCTTGTCGGGATGGTCGAGGCTGAGCAGCGCCTGGGCAATGGCCACGCGCTGGCGTTGGCCTCCGGACAGGTTCTTGCCATGCTCTCCGCCCCGGGTCTGGTAGCCGTCCTGCAGGGCCATGATCTCGTCGTGCACGCAGGCCAGCTTCGCCGCCCTCATCACTTCGGAAAACGAAGCATCGGGTTTCGCGAAGCGGATGGTGTCGAGAAGCGTGGCTTCGGAGAAAAACACGCCGCCATTCTGCGACAGGCAGGTGCACATCCGCTGCAGACGCTTGCGGGGCCAGCGGCGCACGTCCTGCCCGCCAACGTACACCGTGCCGGCATGCGCATCGTAGAGCCGCTCGACCAGGTTCAACAGGGTGGACTTGCCGCAGCCGGTGCGGCCCACCAGGCCGACCTTCTGGTTTGCTTCCACCGACAGGCTGAGGCTGTTCAGCACCGGTTCCTCGGCGCGATAACTGAATTCCACATCGCGGAATTCCAGGCTCACCTGCTCGGGGATTGCCATAGCGGGGAACTCGCCGGAATCGGCCACGGCCGAACTGGCGGAGCTGATCTTCAGAAACAGCTTGATGGGCTCCCAGGCCTCCATGATCCTTCCCCACATGCCCGCATATCCCCAGAGAGAGCCGCACAACTGGTCCGACAGCATGTAGAGGTAAACGAGCATGGCGCCGTCGAGCCGGTGAGTGGTGAGCAATCCGATCCAGTGCCAGAGCAGGTAGGCCTGCATGGACAGGATCACGACGCCTTTGGAAAGACCGAACCAGCCCTGGATGCGAGCTTCGGACAGGCCGTTGCGCTCGATATCGTGGTGGATGCGCCGGTAATCGTCCTCGATCCGTTGTTCCTGGTTATAGCGCACCACGTCGGCGTGCATTTCCATGCACTCGATGCTTAGCGAGTAGTCCGACGCGTATCGTTTGTAGCGCGTCTCGCGATATCGCACGCACCGGCAGTTCTCTTGATACGACAGCCAGAAGAACACCAGCGCGGCCCCGGGCAGAATTGCCAGCCAGAACGACAAGCCGACATAGGACCGCAACAGGAACAGGCTGAGGATGGCGGTGGCCAGCAGCGGGCAAATTTCCCGCGCCAGGCTCTCGCTGGTCTGGGCGAATTTGCTCAGGCCGTTGGTGATTTCGCCGCGGCGCGCGCCGCTGGAGCCGGACTGGTGCCATTTTTGGTCGAGGCTGAGCAGCTTGGCGAATACGTTTACGCTGAGCTGGCGAAACATGGGATAGCTGACGTGCTTGGCGAACTTCCACCCCATCACCTGGTCGACCGTGTCGAGCAGCAGCTTGTAGCCGATCAGGACCGCCAGGGCCAGCAACACGGATTGCGCGGGGCGATGTTCGTAGGAGCGAATGATGAGCACGAAGCCGTACCCGCCGCCAAGTACCAGGCCCTGCCTGAACAAAGTAAACACGATATACCAGGCAAAACCCCGCCGGAAGGGGTGTAGCAGCCGCTTCAGCTCCGAGAACATGGCGCTCCCTCTGGGTCGTGCTCAGAGAAATTTTGGGAAATTGGCGCCAGAATACTCCTTGTGCCCCCCAAAAGACATACCCCGAACGAGGCAGACTGTGCCCTGATGTTGACCAGCTATTCACGTTCAAAATTTCCGGGGTCCAACCAACCGGGGGTCCGTCCCATCCATTTTGCCCAGAGCACAACTCTGCAGGTTCAAGCGAGAGAACGGCGTGCGGGAGTAAAAGGGGCGGATCCGGATGGAAAACATTTCACGTCGTGCGTTTCTCAGCACGGTAGCAGCCGCCTCGCTGGCCGGTGCGGCGGACGCGGCATCGTTCTCCGCATTGCTTTCTGAGGGCCAGGAGCGCGCTTTGCCCTCACCTCAGAACTCCGGCATCGAACACATCGTTTTCGTTGCCATGGAGAATCGTTCCTTCGATCACATACTGGGGTGGCTGCCTCATGCCAATGGGCGGCAGAAAGGCCTGAGCTATCCGGACAAATCCGGCCATCGCCATCCCACTTTTCATCTGACCGATTATCAGAATTGCTCGTACGCCGATCCGGACCATTCCTATGCCGGCGGGCGTATCCAGTACGACGGCGGCAAGTGCGACGGCTGGCTGCGGGCCGCGACCAACGACCTGTTCCCCATCGGCTACTACGAGGCAAAAGACGTCAACTTCCTGAGCCACGCTGCGCCCGGCTGGACTGTCTGCGACAACTACTTCGCCGCGATCCTCGCACCCACATACCCAAATCGGTTTTACATGCATTCGGCACAAACCGATCGCCTCGACCAAAGCACGACGCTGTCGACGCTTCCGACCATCTGGGACCGGCTGGCCGCTGCCGGCATTGACGGCCGCTACTTCTATAACGACGTTCCGTTCACGGCGTTCTGGGGATTCAAATACTTAGGAATCAGTTCTCCGTATGCCGAATTCCTGGGCCTTTGCGATTCCGGGATGCTGCCCCAGGTCTCCTACGTCGATCCGCGCTTCATCGATGAATCCAGTGGCACCTCGAATGACGATCATCCTCACGCGGATATTCGCAATGGCGAAGCGTTTCTCAACCAGGTCTACTCGGCCGTGACCAACAGCCCGGCCTGGCAAAGCACCGTTCTCATCATCACCTTCGACGAGTGGGGCGGCTTCTTTGACCATGTGGCTCCGCCGGTTGGGCCAATTCCCCCCGCCGATGCGGCCCTTGGAAGCGATGGCCGGCTCGGGTTCCGTGTGCCCGCGCTGATCATCTCTCCATTTGCGCGTAGACGGAGTGTCGCTGCTACCCGCTTCGATCACACCTCTGTGCTAAAGCTGATTGAGTGGCGATGGAACCTGGCTCCACTGACAGTGCGCGATGCCGGCGCGAATAATCTTGCGGCTGCTCTCGACTTCAACCGGCCAAAGATGGACGCGCCCGTTTACAGCGTTCCCGCAGGTCCGTTTGGAGGAGTATGCACTTCCGGATTGACAGCGAGCGCTCCGCAACCAAAGAGCGAGCAGAGCGAATGGTCCGGCGTTCGGAGCCTGGCGCAACAATACGGCTTTCCGCTGCCGTAGCCTGCGGAACTGCGGCGCGGCAGCCAGGAATCTCCGGGGCCATGCTACCGGGAGACCAGGTCCTGTTCGTTGGGCGCGGGCTGGTCGACAGCGCGGGGGCTTGCGAGCGGTTTCTCTTCCCGCAGCGCCTTGAACGCGCGATAAACAAACCAGCCCAGGTGCCAGCCGTCCATAAACTTGAAGGGCGTCTCACCGGTGGTGTAGTGTCCGCAAGGCAAAACGCGCTGCTCGAAATTCACCCCGGTGCGGCGAAACGCCTCCACCACTTGCAGCGAGTACTCGCGCGGAAACGTCAAGTCATAATCGGCATACACAAGCAGGACCTTTTTGTCCCGTCCGCCGGCTGCCTCGCTCATGAATTTATCGTAGAAATTCACTGGCGAAACCGCCGCCCACAGCGCCCGCAGCCGCTCCTGGGTGAGGCCCGCATCTTGCAGGGCTTGGCGGATATGACGCGTGCTCTGTCCCGCCCAAACCACGTCGCCGAAAGCCGTTGATGCATGGTTGAACGCGTTCACGCGAATGCGCTTGTCGTGCGCGCTGGCAAGGAAAGCGTAGCAGGAGCCCAGGCTCGTCCCCAGCACGCCGAAGTGTTCGTAGCCCTGTTCTTCAAGCCAATCGATGCAGCACCGAATGTCCACCACCGCCTGCCGGCACGCCGATAGGGTGCGGCCGACATTGGCGCTGACCGCATAGTCGGAGCGCTCCAACTCAGTGGGCCGGCGAATGTCGTGATAGGGCTTGGAAAGCCGCAGCGCCGAGACTCCCATGCGATTGAACAGGGCGCACAACGCGTTGTGGCCGAACGCGTCCGCGTTCCACTGTGGGAGAACCACGATGGCCTGCTTCGGGCGCGCCGGATCCTTATGTGAGGGCGCCGGGAACCAGCGCGCGTTGACCAGGTCGTTTTCCGGATAGGGCGTGCGCTCCGGCGACGTAAACCGCAAAAACTGCGCCCGCGGGAGCTGCCCGTCCTCGGCCTGCTGGCGAAGCGCCGCGTCCCGGGCAAGAGTCTCGGGCCGCACATTGGTCGGAAATAGTTGCGGGTGGCGTTCCTCGAGCCGGAAGTCGGTTGGCCGCTGGTAGCCGAAGAACGTGTCGCTGTGGCGAATGAGGAGCTGATTGATGCGCGCCATCGCAGCTTCCGAAGCGGCGTCACCGCGCCTCTCGGAAGCTAACAACTCCGCGCTTCCCAGCTTGTGTGCTTCCAGAAAGGGCGCGATCCACTCGAAGCCCCACTCCAGCGGACGCACCACGCGATTTTCATCCTGCGTTGTCAGCCGGGTTTCCCACCGGTACATCCAACGCCCGTACGCTTTTCTCAACATCGATCCAAATACAAGTTTACCAGCCCGAAGACTCACGGCCAGGGCATCAGGCCTCATCTAGACGCCGGCGCCTCGTCTGGGCCAATGCCCACAGCACGCTCAGAAGCGTAATCGCGGAAATCATGCCCAGCGAGATCACGCAATACAAGCACCACACCTGCAGCACGTCTTTCTCGATGTGGGTCAGGTAGAGCGAGAACGCCAAGCCGATCACCGCCGCGCATGCCAGTAGCCATCGCCGCCGCGCCAGCGCCAGTCCGGCGATCAGGATGTATCCGCCGATTCCTATGGCGGCTGTGGGCACATGCGCGAACTCCGCGTACGGGCTGTGATTGACGATGCCGCAATCCCATTTCTCGTTGATCGAGCAGGGCTGGGTTTCCGTCGAGTAGTGAACCCGCAGCGCCAGCCAGGACACGGACAGGCCGGCGAGAGCAATCAAGGCAATGATGTAGCGCATTAAGAACGATTGTATCCGGGTTCGTAAGCGGGTGGATTGAATTTGCGGCCCGCCCACACGTTACGATTAGATCGATGGAAACGCCGCCCACGCACGCGAACCCTTCCGGCGGAGCGGTCGGTCCCTCCTGCGACGGAGCCCGTGTGGCGTTTTTCGGCGGGAGTTTTGACCCGCCGCACCTGGGCCATATCGCAGTGGCGCGCGCGGCCAGCGACGCTCTCCATCTGGATCGGGTGCTGTTCGCTCCCGTTGGCGCGCAGCCTCTTAAGCCCACAGGCTCCACAGCTCCATTTGCCGATCGCGTGGCTATGACCGAGCTCGCCATCGCCGGCGAGTCCGGATTCGAAATCTCCCTTGCCGACGCGCCGAATGCCGCCGGCCAGCCCAACTACACCCTCGAAACTCTCCGCAGACTGCGCGCCGGCCTTCCCGCCGGTGGGTGCCTGTTCTGCCTGATGGGGGCCGACTCCTTCGCCAGCCTGCGCCGCTGGAAAGGCTCCGCGGAGATCCCATTTACGGCAGCGCTCATCGTGGCATCCCGACCCGGCCAGCGGCTGGACGATTTCGCCCGCTTCCTGCCCCAGGGATTAACGATCGAGCCCTTGCCAGGGTCTCCGGTCAGCATCGAACTCAGCTCGTTCCTCATTCGAAATCCCGCCGGCGAAACCGCTCCGTTCTACGTCTTGCCTGGTCTCCACATCGAAATCAGCGCGTCGGACATCCGCGCGCAGGTCCGGTCCTCATCCCACGATGCCGTAGCCGTCAATTCTCTGCTCCCCGCGACGGTAGCCGACTACATCCGCACCCGCGCCCTGTACCGCTAACCGTCCCGGCATGCCCCTGTTCGGCCCCCACTGTCCACTGTTACGATGAATCGGGAGACCTGTCCGAGAAGAATGGCAACACCCCATACGCACGAGCAGACCCGCATCCTGGTTCAAGCCGCCGCCGCAGCCTGTGAAGACAAAAAGGGAGAAGAGACCCGGATTCTCGAACTCGATCCCGTCGATTCCGGCCTGTCGGATTTCTTCCTGGTCACTTCTGCAACCAACGATCGCCAGGCCGTCGCCATTGCCGACGAAATCGAGTCGCGGCTCAAGCGGGAGTTCGGCGTCCTGCCCAACTCAGTCGAGGGCCGCCGCCGCGGCGATTGGATCCTGCTCGATTACGTGGATTTCGTAGTCCACGTTTTTCTGGCCGAGCGGCGCGCCTTCTACGACATTGAGCGCCTGCGCAAATCGGCGCGTCCCTTGAGCCCGGAACAGTTTGACCAGGAACTAAAGGCGGCGCTGGCCGAGAAAACTCGCACTGCGCGCAGCAAGGCCGGAGCAGCTCCGGCCACGGCGGCCTCGCACTCCGCTCCATCGTCGCGCGCGGCGGTGCCCGTCAAGACGGCTAAGAAGCGCGCTTCGAAGGCCGCGGTCAGGAAAGCTCCCGCCAAGTCGGCCAAGAAGACCACGAAGAAAGCCGGCGGAAAAACCAAGCCTTCCCGTTCGTGATCCCGGCTCAGGGA
>Ga0070717_10001544_pt1 | contig 15960 bp, 15 predicted proteins | sample LARL113metaG_FD_71366 | JGI IMG/M metagenome (GOLD analysis project Ga0070717, IMG submission 71366) | Corn, switchgrass and miscanthus rhizosphere microbial communities from Kellogg Biological Station, Michigan, USA - LAR L11-3 metaG | ecosystem: Host-associated > Plants > Roots > Rhizosphere ... | reverse complement strand
GATTTGAAAAGGAAGGACATTCCCGGGATCGGGACATCAGCACCAACGGGCGACCAAGTATAGGCGGCGTATGAAGGATTTGCGACGACGGGCTTGTTGCTGTGCAGCAAAGATGGGCGGGCCCCTTTTGTCTCCCGCAAGCGACCCCAGCGCATCGGCGATGGCTGAGTTGCAATGGTGGCCGCAGCGCCCGCCTTGCGGCGCGGCGATCATTGCACGTATCCTTCAAAGCAACCGGTCAGATTCCGCTTGCCGAAATCACGCATTTCAACGGAGACGCTCCATGACCCCTCCCGTCAACTCTCCCGCCATCAAGGTCGTCAAATCGGTCCGCGAACAGGTGAGCGCCGAGGAATGGCAGACCCGGGTCGACCTCGCCGCCTGCTATCGGTTGACCGCGATGTACGGCATGACCGAGATGATCGCCAACCACATCTCCTGCCGCGTTCCGGGCACGCACGACCACTTCCTGATCAACCCCTATGGAATGCTCTACGAAGAGATCGATGCATCCTGTTTGATCAAGGTCGACCTCGACGGCAATGTGCTGTTCAACGCCTCCGATTATGGCGTCAACGCCGCGGGCTTCGTCATTCACAGCGCCATCCATATGGCGAGGCACGATGTCGACTGCGTCGCGCATACCCATACGCCGGCCGGAATGGCGGTCTCGGCGATGGAATGCGGGCTGCTACCGCTGGCGCAGACCTCGATGCGGTTTCTCCACATCGCCTATCACGACTTTGAAGGCATCGCGGATGATGTCGGCGAGCGTGAGCGGCTGGTGAGAGACCTCGGCAATCACGAAGCGATGGTCCTGCGCAACCACGGACTGCTCGTGGTCGGGCGCACGATACCAGCGACCTTCAACCTGCTCTATCGCATGGAACGCGCGTGCGAGGTGCAGGTGATGGCGCTGTCCTGCAACACCAAGCTGATCTACCCGCCGCAGGACGTGCTGGAAAAGACTTTTGACAAGGTGAAACCGCGTCCCAATCTCCCCAACCGCAACGGTGACCTCGCCTGGCCGGCGCTGCTGCGCAAGCTCGACCGCGTCGATACCTCGTATCGGAATTAAGGCTGGATACGAAGCGTTTCGAATTTCGGTCGGTGTCCACTGTAGAACTGTCATTCCGGGATGCGCCTCTCGGGCGGGCCCGGAATCCATACTCCCGATCGTGGGTATGGAAGTGTTGCGCTATGTGCGAGAAGAAAGTTTGCGCTTGAAAAACGCCAGGATCTCGTCGCGGGCCGCGATCGTCGGCTGACCGGCCTCGTCGATCAAATGGGCGGTCACGACACTATGAGGTGTCGTCACGTGGCGTTCGAAGAATGGCGCAAGATCGGTGTTGGCCGCGCTATCGGGAAGCACTCGCGCAACGAAGCGGTCGCCCAGCGCCTCGGCATAGGTCGCAAAGCGTTGGGCCATGCAGAACTTGTCGCCCTCGAAGCGATAGGCCATCACGGTCAGGTCGTCCCGCTCAAGCCTCTCGCGGACCGCCTTGACTTCGTCGGGAGCGATTTCGATGCCGACCGGATTGTTCAGCGGCAGCGACGGCTGGGAGAGGACCGGCGCCAGCATCGACGGCTCGAGCATCATCGTCAGCGCGAAATTTCCCGTGAAGCACATCCCGATGGCGCCGACGCCGGGACCGCCGCACTCCCCGTGAGCAAATCTCGCCAGCGATCGCAACCACTTCGTCACCGGGCTGGATTCATTGGCGGCGAACGCGCGGAACTCAGCGCTCACACAGGCCCGCTGAAAGACGGCGACGCCCTCCTCCACGCGAGGGACGGCGCCATCGCGGCCAAACAACGACGGCATGTAAACGGAGAATCCGGCGTCACGAACCCAGCGGGCAAACCGCGCGACATGCGGGCTGATGCCCGGCATCTCCGTCATCACGATGACCGCAGGCCCGGTGCCTGCCACGTGCACCGCCTTGGTGACACCGTCGAGTTCAATTTCGCGGCGCTTGAAATCCTCAAGCGGATCGTCCTGCTTCATCGACCGCTTCGGCATCGGCGTAGCTCCTAATTTGTGCCGGTTGACGCTCAGACAGAAAGTGCGGCGAGCGGCTGAAGATGCCTGTAGCCCGCCGCCTTCACGAAATCGTCGAGACGCCACAGCGCACCGCTAGCCCCCCACGTCCCGTCGGCTACCTCCGAGATGATCACCGACGTCATGACAGGGCGCGGGTCGGCTTGGGATTTCCCCGCCGCAACGGCAGCCTGGATCAGGCGCACGGCCTCGACGCGGCCGGCCTCGTCTATGACGCCTTCCGGTACATAGAAGAGTACGATGACGGGTACCACCCGAGAGAGCGGATCATTGCCGCCCGCGAAGAAATGGCTGGCCTTGACCTCTTCGATCACAACCCAGGTGGTGAACTCCTGACGCGGGTCGTCGCCAATCTGCTCCACTTGCTTTGCGACGGTGGTAATGCCCGTGCCCAAACGGTCGCAGCCGGCGGCGTCGAACACACCTTCCGGCACCTTCACAATGATATTCGGCATAACGGTCTCTCCGATTGCATGGACCGATCATTGCGATTCCGCGCCATGCGGGCTAGTGTCAAAAATGACATTGATCAGGGATTTTTTGACATGACCAAAGTCACGGTCATCGAGATCGAGGGCTGCATGACCTCGAGCGCGGCGATTACCCACGACGTGATGGCGACCGCCAATCGGATCAGCGGGGCCAAACGCGCTTCACCGTTCAGCGTCACGACAGTGCGCTGCGGGCCACGCCGGAACAGCGTCAAGGTGCGCAGCACGGACCTCGTCATCATCCCCGGCCTCGGGACCGCGTCGGCGGACGAACTGGACGGAAAATTGAAGAGCCCCGCGTGCCGGCGCGCGGGCGACATGATTGGTGAAGCGTTCGAATCCGGCGCCATGCTCGCTGCATCCTGCGCAAGTACTTTCTTGCTGGCGGAAGCAGGATTGCTGGACGGCCGGCGGGCGACCACGACATGGTGGCTCGCGCCGCTGTTCCGGCGCCGCTATCCCGAGGTCGAATTGGTGACTGACCGCATCGTCGTCGCCGATTGGCCGATTGCAACCGGTGGCGCGGCGATGGCGCAGATGGATCTGATGCTTGCGGTCGTTGGTCGGTTTGCCGGACCGAGCCTCGCCAGGGCCTGCGCAAATTACCTTCTTCTTGATGAGCGACTTTCGCAGGCACCGTTTATGGCGATCACCTATCTGGCGGTCCAGGACCCCAGGATCGCCAAAGCTGAAAAGTGGGTACGCGACAATATCGCCCGCGACTTTGCGATCGAGGAACTCGCCAAGGCCGTGGCTTTGGCGCCCCGCACGTTCGCCCGGCGGATCGCGGCGACCTGTGGCGTCTCACCGATTCAGTTCGTTCAGCGGATCAGACTTGAGACCGCGCGATACCTGCTTGAGACAACGCGCCTGTCGGTCGAGGAAATCGCGCGACGGGTAGGGTATGCGGAGCCTTCCACCCTTCGCCGGCTGGTCCGGCGTGATACGAAGCATTCGCCCGGACATTTCCGCCCCGCCGCCTGAGCTTCGATCGCATGCCGGCGGAGCTACTCAGCGCGGCACCACCGCAGTCGCCTCGATCTCGACGCGCGCCGCCTTCTCGACCAGCCGCACCACCTGCACCAGCGCCATCGCAGGATAATGCGCGCCAAAGATCTCGCGATAGATCTGGCCGAGCTCTTTCAGGTTCGAAAGGTACTCCTCCATATCGACGACATACCAGGTCAGCCGCACGAGATGTTCGGGCCGCGCGCCGCCTTCGGCGAGAATGGCTGCGATGTTGCTCAAGGTCTGGCGGACCTGCGCGACAAATCCGGTCGGCAGATGGTTCTTGCTGTCCCAGCCGATCACCCCGCCGGTCACCACGATGCGGCCGTCGGCCGCCATGCCGTTGGCATAGCCCTTCGGCGCCGGCCAGCCGCTCGGCTGCAAGATCTGCGCGGCCGCCGCGGCGTCGCTGTTTGCAACCGGCAGCACAGCGAGGGTGGGCGCATTGCTCGTGCTCACAAAGAATTCTCCATCACTTCAATTCATTCGGCGGCGACGCCTGATGACGCCGCCTGGCCTTGGGCCATCTGGCGCAGGGCAAACCGCTTCAACTTGCCGGTTTCGGTCTTGGGCAATTGCGCGACGAACTCGATCGCGCGCGGATATTTGTAAGGCGCGATCTCGCGCTTGACGTGATCCTGCAAGGCGGTCGCCATCGCATCATCGGCTGCGGCGCCTGAGGCGAGCACCACATAGGCCTTGACGATCATGCCGCGCGACTCATCCGGCGCACCAACCACGCCGCATTCGGCGACGGAGGGATGCTTCAGCAATGCGGCCTCGATCTCGGGGCCGGCGATGTTGTAGCCGGAGGAGATGATCATATCGTCCGAGCGGGCGATGAACGACAAGCGGCCCGTCTCGTCGCGGACGAACGTATCGCCGGTCAGATTCCAGCCATCGCGCACATAGTTCGATTGCCGCGAATCCGCGAGATACCGGCATCCGGTTGGCCCGCGAACCGCAAGCTTGCCGACCGTGCCCGGCGGCAGCTCGTTCATATTATCGTCGACGATCTTGGCCTCGTAACCGGAAACCGGGTGCCCCGTCGTTCCGGCGACGGCGTCGCCGGGACGGTTGGTGATAAAGATATGCAGCAATTCGGTGCTGCCGATGCCATCCAGAATTGTCTTGCCGGTCTTGCGGGTCCAGCTTTCGAAAACCGGCGCCGGCAAGGTTTCGCCTGCCGAAACCGCAAGGCGCAGCGACGACAGATCGGCGCCGTTGTCCATCGCGGCCATCATCGCGCGGTACGCGGTCGGCGAGGTGAAGCAGATCGTGGCTTTGTAGGTTTCGATAATCTTGACCATCTCGGGCGGCGCCGCGTTTTCCAGGAGCGTCGCGGTTGCGCCGAAGCGCAACGGAAAGATCGCAAGACCGCCGAGCCCGAACGTAAAGGCAAGCGGCGGCGAGCCGACGAACACATCATCGGGGGTGACGTTGAGCACTTCGTTCGCATAACCATCCGCGATGATCATGAGATCGCGATGGAAATGCATTGTCGCCTTCGGCTCGCCCGTGGTGCCAGAGGTGAACCCGAGAAGAGCGACATCGTCACGGCCAGTCTTGACGGCATCGAACCGAACCGGCTTGCTCAGCGCCACCCGATCGAGCTCGGCATCGTGATTTGAGGTTCCGTCGAAATTCACGACTTGCTTGAGAAACCGGCTGGTCTTCGCGCAGGCGACCAGTTCGTCGGCGATGCGACTGTCGGTCAGCGCCAGCGCGATCTCGGCCTTGTCGACGATCTTGGCGAGTTCGCCGGCGCGAAGCATCGGCATGGTGTTGACGACGACGGCGCCTGCTTTGGTGGCCGCAAGCCATGCGGCGACCAGGGCCGGATTGTTGCCCGAGCGTATCAGGACCCGGTTGCCGGGCTTGACGCCGTAATTCTCCACCAGTGCATGCGCAAGGCGGTTCGACCAGTCCGCGAGCTCCTTGTAGGTGCGCTGCCGGCCGTTGCCGATCAGCGCGACGCGATCGCCGAACCCCTTCTCGACGTTGCGGTCGGTCAGCTCGACCGCGGCATTGAGATATTCCGGATATTGAAACTCCGGCCGGTCGAGCCGCAATTCCGGCCACTCGCGGAACGGCGGAAGATTTCGCCGCGCGAAATCATCGATGTGACCCGACGGGCCAAGGTTTTGAATTCCAAGGCTCTGAGCTCCAAGGCTCTGAGCTCCAAGGCTCTGAGCTCCAAGGCTCTGAGCTCCAAGGCTCTGAGCTCCAAGGCTCTGAGCTCCAAGGCTCTGAGCTCCAAGGCTCTGGATTCCAACGCTCTGAATTCCACCTGACATTTTCATCGCCCTCGTTTTCGGGATGAAGGACCAACGCCCGGCAGCGCTTTATTCCTAAACATTTTATGCTTAAAATATCTTGGCGCAATAGCCCAATTCCAGGCGATCCAAGGCTTTTTTGAAGCTAGCGCCCTGCCAGTTGCTTCAGCCGTACGACCATCGGCGAGCCCGGGTCCGCCAATGGCGCAATCGCGGTGAAATGATTGGCATCAGGCACCGTGCCGAAGCGGGTCGGGATGCCTGCCCTGCCCCATTGCTCGACGATGGTCCGGCTCTGTCGGAAATATTCCGCGCTTTCGTTGCCGCCCACTACCGCGTCAAGGCTGCCGTGATCAGGCGTTTTCCAAAATAACGGGCTCACCGCCTTTGCCGTTTCCCGGTCGAGGTGTAAGGCCTTGTTGATTGACGTTTCGACCAGCGGCACCAGGTCGAACAGGCCCGAGATGGTGTAGGCCGCCATGACGAGCTGTTTCGGCAAGGCGGGATCGAGCTCCTGCCAATCCGTCGCCAGCATGCAGGCCGCAAGATGCCCGCCGGCGGAATGGCCGCTCATGACCAGCGGACGGCCGAGCCGGGCCAACTCACGCGTCGCCATCCCCATCTGGCCGACAATATCGTCGACGCTCACATCGGGGCACAGGTCGTAACTGGGAACGGCGACACTGACGCCGTGCGTATTCAAGCCGCGCGCGCAATGACTGAAGGAAGAGCCGTCGAACGCCAGCCAGTAGCCGCCGTGAATGAAGACGACGATCGGCCCCTCGCCGTCGCCCTCGAAGAAATCGATGATGTGGCGCGCGCCCGAACCGTAGCGGATCACTTGTGGAGCGCGCAGCTCGCGGTAGGCGGCAGCATCCCGCGCCCATCCCGTCATCAGCGCCGGATGCTCGGGCACCCGCGCCCGGTTGTTGTATTCGACCTCGTAGTCGACCTCGGGCACCTACAATGCCCGCCGGCTTGCGGCCTTCTGCGCCGAGCCCTTGGTCTTGGCCAACAGGCGCATCAACTCGCGAACATCTTTTGGGGTCAGGTCGGAAAAAATGTCGGAGATCCAGCTTTGGTGCTCGGCGGCCATCTTGCGGAATTCAGCGCGGCCGGCCTTGGTCAGCCGGATAACCTGGACGCGGCGATCAGATACGGATGTGCGGCGGTCGAGATGGCCGGATTCCACAAGGCGCTCGACCAGCCCGGTCACATTGCCGTTCGAGACCATCATCCGTTTGGAGACATCCGACAGCGTCATGCCGTCGGGCGCCCGGTCGAGCTGGGCCATCAGGTCAAAGCGCGGTAGCGTGACGTCGAAACGTTCGCGCAGGCGGCTGCGTACCGCCCCCTCGATCAAGGTCGTGCAGGTGAGAAGACGCAGCCACAACCTGATCTCGTCGCCGTGATCTTCCGGGAGTTCGACGGCCTTGGTCTCGGAATCGAGGATCATGATGCAATCGTACCTGCCTTGCGACCAACACGCGCGTAACGGGTGTCGGCCGATCATTTTGACCTTCAAATAATTCGGGACGCCCCGCAAGTCAAAACGCCCGGCGCGGGTCATTTCGGCAGGCTTTTGCGATTTCTTTAGGCTTCAAGCAATTGGCGCGCGGCTTGCATGCCTGCCGTTGCGAGCTCATGCGCTTTGCCGCCTCGCTTGCAGCGACAGCCTTCGTCAGAATAAGCTTGAGCTTGAAAAACGTGCGAGCTGCCGATCAGGAGAGATATCATGACACAACGATGGAAGCTGGCCGGACTGGCGGTGTTGCTGGGTGCTGCCGTGAACCCTGCCATCGCACAGGAGAAGATCAAGATCGGCGTGATCGTGACGCTTTCGGGCCCGGCCGCGGTGCTCGGCCAGCAGGCGCGCGACGGCTTTGCCCTCGGGATCAAGGATCTCGGCGGCAAGATGGCCGGCCGCGATGTCGAGGTGATCGCAGTCGATGACGAGCTCAAGCCCGACGCTGCAGTGACCAAGGTGAAGGGCCTGCTCGAACGCGACAAGGTCGATTTCGTGGTCGGGCCGATCTTCTCCAATATCCTGCAAGCGATTCATAAACCGGTCGTCGACAGCAAGACCTTTCTGATCAGCCCGAATGCGGGCCCGTCGAGCTATGCCGGCAAGGAATGCAGCCCGCTTTTCTACGTGACCTCCTATCAGAACGACCAGGTCCACGAGATCCTCGGCAAGGTCGCGCAGGACCGCGGCTACAAGCGCGTTTATCTGCTGGTCCCGAACTATCAGGCCGGCCGGGATTCCGCCGCCGGATTCAAGCTCGATTACAAGGGTGAGGTGGTCGAGGAATCCTACATGCCGCTCGGCACGCTGGATTTTCAGCCGGAGCTGTCCAAGATCGCCTCGCTCAAGCCGGACGCCGTGTTCACCTTCATGCCCGGCGGCATGGGCGTCAATCTCGTCAAGCAGTACAGGCAAGCCGGCCTTGCCGACAGCATTCCCGTGCTCTCGGCCTTCACCGTCGATGAATCGACCTTGCCGGCGCAGCAGGACGCCGCGGTCGGCATGTTCGGCGGCGCGGACTGGGCGCCCAATCTCGACAATCCCCAGAACAAGAAGTTCGTCGCCTCATATGAAGCGACCTATAACAGCGTGCCCGGCACCTATGCAATGCAGGGCTACGACACGGCCATGCTGATCGACAGCGCGGTCAAAGCCGTCAAAGGCGACCTCAGCAACAAGGAGGCGGTCTCGGCGGCGCTGAAGAAGGCCGACTTCACTTCGCTGCGCGGCGGCTTCAAATTCAACACCAACGGCTATCCGATCCAGGATTTTTATCTGACCAAGGTGGCAAAACGTCCGGATGGGAAATTTCAGACCGAGATCGTGCAAAAGGTGTTTGAGAACTACGGCGACCGCTACGCCAAGGACTGCACGCCGGGCAAATAGATTGGGGAAGGAAACACGATGAAAAGCGAGATCACCGGCATCACCCGCGCGAATGAAGGCATTCAGGGGATTTCCTGGAATATCCTCGGCCAGACCTATGTGCCGAAAAGCTATTCCGAGCACTCCTTCTCCTGGCACGCGACGTTGCCGCCGGGCACCTTCGTGCCGCCGCACATCCACCCGGATCAGGACGAATATCTCTATATGCTGGAGGGGAAGCTCGACTTCATGTTGGCTGGCTCAGAGGCACAGGCAACGCCCGGCGATCTGATCCGGCTCGGTATGGGCGTGCCGCATGGCATCTTCAACAAATCGGACCAGACCGCCAAGGTGCTGTTCTGGGTAGCGCCGAGCCGAAAGCTCTATGACCTGTTTTGGGGTCTTCACAACATGAAGGAGCAGAAACCCGAAGACGTCGTGGCGATGGCCGCGGAATACAATATCCACTTCCTGCCGCCGCCGCCGCCTGGGGCCTGAAGTTACGCCCGCACCGCCGCGAGCCCCGGCACTGCCGCAAACCCGGCCTTGCTGGCATAGCCGCGCACGATCGCCTCGCGCTGCGAATAGCTCAGCACGTTCTCGACATTGTCAAAACCGTCGGGCGCGAGCTGCTCGACCGCGTCGATGACGCCTTCCGGTCCGCCGCGCCGGTTCGAGCGGACGACCTCCGCGGTCATCGGCAGCCGTTTCTGCTCGTAGGCCACCAGCGCCTGGCGCGGATGCTCGGAGCGCGCGAGGTGATCTGCAAGGCATCGCGCGTCGAGAATGGCTTGCGAGGCGCCATTCGAGCCCACCGGATACATCGGATGCGCGGCGTCGCCGAGCAGGGTGATGCGGCCGCACGACCAATAAGGCAATGGATCGCGGTCGCAGGTCGGATACTCGAAGAACTCCGGCGTCGCCGAGATCAGGTTCGGCACATCGACATAGGGCACCGAGAACCGCGCCACATGGGGCATCAGCTCTTCGCGTTTTCCGGGGCGCGACCAATCCTCCTTGCGCGGCGGCACGCCGCCATCGGCAACCTTCACCAGCACGGCCCAGTTGGTGAGGCGGCTCGCGGGGCTCGAGCCTTCCGCGATCGGATAAACCACAACCTTGGCATGAAGGCCGCCGGCGACGATCATCGATTTTCCGGTCAGGAACATCGGCCAGTCGCGCGCGCCGCGCCACAGCATCAGCCCGTTCCAGCAGGGCGGGCCTTCGTTCGGGAACAATGTCTCGCGCACCCGCGAATGAATGCCGTCGGCGCCGATCAGGATGTCGCCACGCACCGTCTTGATATGGGCGCCGGTACGATCGAAGAAATGCGCCGTGACGCCGCCCTCATCCTGGCTGAAAGCCCCCAGCCGGCAGCCGGTGTGGATCGCGTCATGCCCGAGCCGCTCTTCGACGGCGCGGTGGATCACGCTTTGCAGCCGGCCGCGATGAATCGAAAATTGCGGAACGTCGTGGCCGGCATCGATGCCGCGGGATTCCTTCCACACTTCCTGGCCATGGCGGTTCAAGTAGTAAAGCACGTCGGTACGGATCGCGACGTCGTCGAGCTTTTGCAACAGCCCAAGGCCTGCGAGTTCGCGGATCGCATGCGGCAAGGTGTTGATGCCGACGCCGAGCTCGCGGATGGTGTCCGCCTGTTCGAACAGTTCGCAGCCGATGCCGCGGGCGCGCAACATCAGCGCGGTGGTGAGGCCGCCGATCCCGCCTCCGACGACAATCGCCTTCATCGTCTTGAACTCCACAAACGCCACGCTTCGGAGGGCTAAGGTCGCACGCTCCGTTACTCCGCGGCAAGCGGCTTTGACGCCTCCGCCTTCAGTTCGGCCCGGGTCTTCGGCTTAGCCTTAATTTTGAGGTCCTCGAGATCCTGCCGGTCGCGCACGCTGTTGCGGAAGATCTGCTCCTTGCCGGGCAGATATTGCGGGGGACAGAACACCCCCTCCGCGCCATACCAGGCCGCGGCCTTCAGCGTGAATGCGGGATCAACCAGATGCGGACGCCCGAGTGCCACAAGGTCCGCGCGGCCGGCGGCGAGGATGGTGTTGACCTGGTCGGCGGTTGTGATGTTGCCGACGCACATGGTTGCGACCCGCGCTTCGTTTCGGACCTGATCGGAAAATGGCGTCTGGAACATGCGGCCATAGACCGGCTGCGCGTCGCGCACGGTCTGTCCGGTGGAGACATCGACCAGATCGACGCCAGCCTCCGCGAAGGCTCGCGCGATAGTGACGGCGTCGTCTCCGGTGATGCCGCCTTCGGCCCAGTCGGTTGCGGAAATGCGCACCGACATCGGCTTGTGCGTCGGCCATGCCGAGCGCATCGCCTCGAACACTTCGAGCGGAAAGCGCAGGCGATTTTCCAGCGAGCCGCCGTACTCGTCGGTGCGCTGGTTGGTCAGCGGCGAGATGAAGCTCGCGAGCAAATAGCCATGGGCGCAGTGCAGCTCCAGCATGTCGAAGCCGCAGCGTTCGCCGCGCTCAGTAGCTTGCACGAAGGCCGCTTTGACCGCATCCATCGCGGCGCGGTCCATCTCGCGCGGCATTTTGCTATCCGGGAAATAAGGGATCGGCGACGCCGACACGATGTCCCAGCCGCCCTCTTCCAGCGGCCGGTCCATGCCGTCCCACATCAGCTTGGTCGCACCCTTGCGGCCGGCATGGCCAAGCTGCAGGCAGATCTTTGCTGCCGAGTTGGCGTGGACGAAATCGACGATGCGGCGCCAGGCGGACTCTTGCTCGTCGTTCCACAATCCGGTGCAGCCGGGCGTGATGCGCGCGTCGCGGCCGACGCAGGTCATTTCGGTGAAGATCAGACCGGCGCCGCCGATGGCGCGCGATCCATAGTGCACCAGATGGAAATCGGTCGGCACGCCTTCCCTCGCCGAGTACATGCACATCGGCGACACCACCGCGCGATTGGCGATTTCCATCTCGCGCAGCCGCATCGGCTGGAACATCGGCGCCAGGGGTTTTTCGACATCGACGTCAAACCCCTTGGCACGGACCTGCCGTGCGAACGCCTTGTCGACCTCGGCGACAAAATCCGGCGCCCGCAGGGTCAGATTGTCGTAGGTGATCGCTTTCGAGCGCGTCATGACGCCGAAAGCGAACTGCACAGGATCGAACTCCCAGAAGCGGTCGACATGCTCGAACCAGACCAGCGAGACGTCGGCGGCGTGTTGAGTCTTCTCGACCTCCTCGCGCCGCCCCTCTTCGTATTTCTGAAGCGCGGCGTCGACCGTCGGCGCTTGCTCCATGGCTTCCGCAAGCGCGATCGCGTCCTCCATCGCAAGTTTGGTGCCGGAGCCGATCGAGAAATGTGCGGTCGCCTTGGCGTCGCCCAACAACACCATCTTGTCCTTGACCCAGCGCTTGCTGCGGATCATTGGAAAATTGCGCCACATCGAGCGGTTGGTGAGGAGCGGATGTCCCTTAAGGAACCAGCCGAAAATCTCGGCCATCCGGTCGGCCGATTGCTTCTCGTTGAGACCCTCTAGCCCGGCACGCTTGAAAGTTGCGGGATCGGTCTCAAAAATCCAGGTCGAGCGTCCGGCTTCGTATTGATAGGCATGCGCGATGAAAGGGCCCCACTCGGTCTCCTGGAAGATGAAGGTGAAGGCGTCGAGCGGACGCGTCGAGCCCATCCAGGCGAACACGTTGGAGCGCACATCGACTTCGGGCTCGAAATGCGCGATGTGCTTTTCGCGGAAGCGGCTGTTGATACCGTCGGCAAGCACGATCAGATCGGCATCGGCAAAACGGGACTCATCGTCGATCTCGGTCTCAAAGCGCAAGGCGACCCCGAGCTCGCGCGCACGCTCCTGCAGGATCAACAGCAGCTTGCGGCGCGAGCAGCCGCAGAAACCATTGCCGCCGACCCGGTGCACCGCGCCGCGGAAATGCACGGCGATATCATCCCAGTAGGCGAACTCCTGGGTGATGCGGCGATAGCTCGGCGGATCGCATTTTTCGAAATTGTCGAGCGTCGCATCTGAGAACACCACGCCGAAGCCGAACGTGTCGTCGGCGCGGTTGCGCTCATAGACCGTGATCTCGGCCTGAGGCCGCTGCTTCCTAAGCAGGATCGCGGCGTAAAGACCGGCCGGTCCGCCACCGATGATCGCGATCTTCATAAAGGCCTCCAGCGCCAGCTATCGCGCCATCCAAATATTTTAAACCTAAAACAATTATTGGCAAGCCCCGGCGCTGCTCAATTCCCCTGGAATACCGGCTTCACCTTGTTGGCGAACGCGTCGAAGGCGCGTTCGAAATCGGCGGTGGTCATGCACAGCGCCTGCGCCACCGCCTCGGCCTCGATCGCCTCCTCCACCGACATCGCCCATTCCATGGCCAGCATCCGCTTGGTCATGGTGTTGGCAAACGCCGGTCCCTCCGCGATCTGCCGCGCCAGGATCTGCGCCTGCGGCAGTATCTGTTCCGGCGTGACGATGCGGCTGAAGAAGCCCCAGCGCTCGCCCTCCTCCGCGGTCATGAAGCGGCCGGTATAGAGCAGCTCGGAGGCACGCGACTGGCCGATGATGCGCGGCAGGATGGCGCAAGCCCCCATGTCGCAGCCGGCCAGCCCCACCTTGTTGAACAGGAACGCGACTTTGGCGCCAACCGCCGCAAGCCGCATATCGGACGCCATGGCCATAATCGCGCCGGCGCCGGCGCAGATTCCCTCGACCGCGGCCACGATCGGTTGCGGGCAAGCTCGCATCGCCTTGACGAGATCGCCGGTCATGCGGGTGAAGGCGGTCAAGCCCTTGGTATCCATCTTCACCAGCGGACCGATAATCTCGAACACATCGCCGCCGGAAGAAAAATTACCTCCGGCGCCGGTCACGACGACGACCTTGACCTCGTCGTCAAACGCGCAGGCGCGGAAGAAATCCGTAAGCTCTCGATAGCTTTCGAAGGTCAGCGGATTCTTCCGCTCGGGACGATTGAGCGTCACGGTGGCCACGCCATCGGTCACGGCCAGCAGGAAATGTTTGGGCGAGTAATCCGCCAATGGAACGGTGACGGGATTGGCTGGTCTGCTCATGGTGTCTCCCTCGGGGATTATCGCTTAATGTCCGTCGGCGTAACGTGCCCCACGCCACACCTTAGACCTCTCCGCCGGCCACCACGATGGCCTGCCCGGTGATAGCGCTGGCGCCCTCGCCGCAGAGCCATAGCACGGTATCGGTAACTTCCGCTGGCGTCACCAGGCGGCCTTGCGGATTGTGTTTGGCGAGTTCGGCGATCGCCTGCTCGCGGCTGCGGCCGGTCTTCTTCATGATCTTGTCGATACTGTCGGCGACCAAATCCGTGTCAGTGAAACCTGGACACACCGCATTCACCGTCACGTGCGTATGGGCGAGCTCCGGCGCCAGCGAACGCACCAGACCGACGACCGCGTGTTTTGCGGCGCTATAGGCGCTGACATAGGCATAACCCTTCAGCCCGGCGGTCGATGCAACCGCGATGATGCGGCCATAGGGACGATCCTTCATCGCGGGCAGCACGGCCTGGACCGCATAGACGACGCCCATGAAATTGACATCCATCATCCGCTTGAACAATGCCGCGTCGGACTTTGCAAACGGCGCGGATTCCGCGATGCCGGCATTTGCGATCAAAATGTCGATCGGCTGCCGCGCGGCGGCTTCCGCGATAGCAGCACTCACCGCCGTCTGATCCGCGACATCGGCAACGCCGGCGAAATGCGCGGCACCGATGGCCACAGCCTCGTCGAGGGTCGTGCGATCGCGCCCAAGCACTGTGACCGTCGCGCCGGCGCGAGCGAGCCCGGATGCGATCTCGCGGCCGATGCCGCGGCCACCGCCGGTGACCAACGCGTGTGGGGAACGCGGCAGTCCGGACATGCGCAGGTCCTCCCAAGGATTCATCGGCGTCGGGTCTTGCATATATTTTAGACTTCAAGCTTTTGCAAGAAATCAGCTCTCCTTGCTTGACAGATCAACCGCCACAGCTAGCGTCCCGTTGAACAACGGGAGGACGGGTCTCATGGCAGCGCTCGAAAAAGGCATTACGCGGAACGGCACCGGATACTCCGGCAAGTCCTGGAATATCCTCGGACAGGTCTATTTCCCGAAGGCGGTGACCGACTCGACCTTTGCATTCGAGACCAACAGCGATCCCGGCCAGTTCGTGCCCGTGCATATTCACCCCACCCAGGACGAATTCATCCTGGTGCAGGATGGCATGCTGGACCTCAAGCTGGACGGCGTTTGGGTCAAGGCCAGTGCCGGGGACCTGGTTCGGCTGCCGCGCGGCATTCCGCATGGCTATTTCAACAAGTCGGACAAGCCGGCGCGGGCGCTGTTCTGGGTGTCACCGACGCAAAAACTCGAAGCGCTGTTCAATCAGCTGCACAATCTGACGGATGTCGCCGAAATCGTCCGCATCTCCGGCGAGCACGAGGTGAACTTCCTGCCTCCCGAGGCCAATGAATGATCGGCGAGCCTGGCGTCCCCCCGAGGCCGGGACAATTGCTTTAAATATAAAATATCTCTTTTCATATGCCGAGGTCCTGTTAGCATCGGCCGGTCTGACTTGTCAGGAGATCCGGCTTGCCCGCCTCTCAGTCTATGAAAACCAGGGACGGCCAGTTTGCCTATGAGGCCGCGGGCGACCCTGACCTGCCGGCCTTGGTGTTCCTGCATGGAATCGGCGGCGCGGCGCGGGCATGGCGCGGCCAGCTTGAAACCTTCGGCGGTCGCTATCGCGCCATGGCCTGGGACATGCCGGGCTATGGCGGTTCAGCGCCGCTAGCGACGATCAACATTTCCTCCCTCGCCGATGCGTTGCAGGATTTTCTGCGGCAGACCGGCGCAACCAAACCCGTTCTCGTCGGGCATTCGATCGGCGGCATGATCGTCCAGCAATGGCTGGTGAAATATCCGCGCGTGGCCGGCGCCGTCGTTCTTGCCCAAACCAGCCCGGCCTTCGGCAAAGCGGACGGCGACTGGCAGAAATCGTTCGTCGACGCGCGGCTTGGTCCGCTCGATCGCGGCGAGACGCTTGCTTCGCTCGCACCAACGTTGGTGAGGGAATTGGTGGGCGACAATCCCGATGCCAACGGCGTGGCGATCGCGCGCGATTGTATGGCCAATATTCCCGAAGCGAGCTATCGCGCCAGCATGCTGGCCTTGTTGGGATTCGACCAGCGCAACGCGCTCAAGGATATCAAGATACCGACGCTGCT
>Ga0070717_10001543_pt1 | contig 15977 bp, 19 predicted proteins | sample LARL113metaG_FD_71366 | JGI IMG/M metagenome (GOLD analysis project Ga0070717, IMG submission 71366) | Corn, switchgrass and miscanthus rhizosphere microbial communities from Kellogg Biological Station, Michigan, USA - LAR L11-3 metaG | ecosystem: Host-associated > Plants > Roots > Rhizosphere ... | reverse complement strand
CCGGGTCGAAGAGGACTTGATCGACCAGCTTTTTAATTCAAGCGAGAAGCGGCTCGCCCGCCTTCTTCTGCTGCTCGCGCATTTCGGAACGGAGGGCGTACCTCAGCCTATTTTATTGGATATCAGTCAGGAAACATTGGCTGAGATGATTGGGACGACCCGATCCCGCGTCAGCTACTTTATGAACAAATTCCGCAAGCTTGGACTCATCAGCTACAATGGAAAGATAAAGATTCATAATTCACTGCTAAGCGCCGTCTTGCATGAAAAGCCCGAGATAGAGCGGGATGATTCAACCAACAAAGTCTAACGGCCCGGTTGCTCGATGAGCGGACTATCAATAAGCATGCGTTTTCGGAATGTCGTTCTCGTGCAACGAAAAGCCTCGCTGGTTCGCGGGGCTTTTTCTAATTCGCGTCCTACTTTGCTGGCGTCCTTTTCTTCGAACCTAAATCAGAGATTCTGACATGATACTCATCGTAGCAGGCGCGAGCGCAACCTCTCAGTTGCCCGGGAAACGAATTGGGTGATTATCGGAAAAAGTCCCGCAATGAGCAGGGCACTTTTGCTCTGACATCGCGGGGCGTAAGGTTAAGACTTATCGATTTGTCGGGGTCATCATTGCAACAATGCCACTGAGCGGCTTGTAGGATTGCTTGGCAAGGTCGCCGTACAATGCGCCAATCTTCTGTGACTCAGTTACGAACGTCTCGTAAGCCGTCTTCGCGAATTCGGTTTGAATTTCAATCGCCTTGTCGAACGATTTCACGGCCGAGAGCTTCTCAACAAACAACTTGGTGTCTTCAAACGATTTCGTCGTGTAGTTACCATAAGCAGTGGCAATCGCTTGAAAGCCGCTCGGGAAGATGGTGGCTGACGAGGTCCCTGTATCGACTTGTTCTTTGCCATTATGTTGGTGGGCGAAATTCTCATTTGAGTTGTTCTGGTTTGAATTCGACATTTTAGAGTTTTCCTTGTTTGTTTAATAGCGAACCAACGGTGCGCGCCGCCAATGGTTGCTCCAAACCAGCAGTTCCCGCTTGTTCGTTAGGCGGTGCTTGTGTGTTCGTACGATGATCTTGGAACTCAGGCTATGCATCGCGTCAGCAATGCGAACCGCCATTTTGCCGTTTAACTATCGCCTGTCATGGGTCCTCCTTCCAGACGTTGGCCGCGCCGTTCTCAATAGGACGATGCGTTCTGCAATCTTGGCAGCGGCCAGACATTCAACAAAAACACTGCCGAGATTGCGGTAAGGACAATTAGCCTGCGGAACGGGATGCGAGCGAGTGGATTGGTTTACTCAAGGAAGTCAACCATGCCACAGAGCAATCGCTACCCAAGTACGGATGAAACAGGCGAACGGGTACCTGCACGCCCGCACGACTCCGGCAGTCAGTCTAACGAGACGGCTGATGGTCTGGATTCTGCCACTGAAGCGTTGCGGCACGCGGCCGAAGACACGGCCTGCGGCGCCGCGCCGGATGATATCGAAAAAACGCCAGTGTTCGATCGGGCCGGTCTGGCGCCGAGAATCTGAGTGAGAGTATCATGGCGACCAAAGGGCGGGCTCGGCACTAGCAATGTATTGTTCCAGGTGTTCCCATTTTTCTTAATCTGCATCTTTGGAACAGTTTGACGTCCTTCGCCTTGACCTAGCGGAGGAGCCATGGCCCGCTTTTGGAAGACAGCCGTTTTCATCGTTGCCACAGCCTATTTCGTGGTGGACGGAGTGTTATTTTACGCGACGCGGCCGATGACCGTATGGATCGCCAAAAGGAACCTTTTCGAGCGAATGCGGCTCTGGGTCGTTTCTTTGCGACCTTATCCTGCGCTCGCGCTCTTGGCGGTTCCGGTCATCATCCTGGAGCCGGCAAAGCCTCTGGCGGGATACTTGATGGGAACCGGCCATTTCGGCGCGGCTGCGGTTACGTTTGTCACCGCTGAAGTATTGAAGCTGGCGTTCGTCGAACAGTTGTTTCAGCTTAATCGAAACAAGCTGCTGTCGATTCCCGCTTTCGCTTTCGGATATCAATACTGGCGACAAATGATGGACTTGGTAGAATCGATGGAAGTTTGGAAGGCGTCGCGAAGATTAGCAGAGCACGCCGGACATTTGCTTCGGACTCGTTGGCTTCAATTCAAGCGAGTTCATCACCTTCAATTCCGCTTGTATTACAAGTAAAGCTCCATGTTCAGACGCGGCCGAATTGCTATTTGAAGTAAGAAAGGGCGGCCATTGGCCGCCCTCCCTGCGTTAGAAACGCGTCACTAACAGTGTGTCGTCTCAGACGTGCAGACCAAGGAAGCCTGCAACAAAGATGACAACTACCACTACGCCGATGATGTAGAAAATGTTCATTGTGTATTCCGATCGAGGTATGCGCGATTTCAAAATGGAAGCGCGGCTGAATAGGAAACGTCTGGGCCGGACGTACGTTCCATCATCCGCTGACAGCCGTCCACCTCGGGCTCGCTCCGACATCGATCAACCGTCGCGCACAGATCTTTGCTTGCGGCCGCGACGGCAACGAAAGGTGGTCAATTTTATACGTTCAATGTCTTAGGAAATCGAGCGGGTACGAAGGTATCAGGCAATAACTGGGAGCTGGAATCTAGATCTGTTTGAAACCATCGCTGTTTAATAGTGGAACGTCTCTCCGTGCAGGTTGTTGGCTTCGTGACCGATCTACTCGCAGTGTTCAGGATGCCCAAAAGCAAACCAACATCTCCCGGCCCAATGACAATGCAACCCGTCGAGCGCGGCTCGATGCCGACACAAGGGCTGCCTATGATGCCAACTGTGGGAAAGGCAGCGAAGACGCCGCACCCGAAACAACAGCCAACAAGGATGGAAGCGGTCCGCGCCGCCAAAGCGGGAATAACGCGAAGAAACTCCCTGCGGAAGCAGCGGGACGCCCAAAAGGGCAACATACTGCGCTAGTTTCTGAAGTCGATGTCCTGATGGAGGTTGTGAAGGTAAGACAGCCCCTCGACCATCAAGCGGTGCTCGTCTTTTTCGCCCTCGATGTATATTTTCATCAGATGCTCGGAAAGCCGTTCACGGGCTCCCTTGGTCTCGGAGCGGTTTGCAAGAGCGCCGTAGATGATCAGCGCGCGATCGACAGGTAGAATGTTCATTGGATTTCCCCAGGGCGGTTCGAGCCACTGAATAGGTAAGGCTCATTGCTCCGTATCGTTCCGGGAAAATAGGCGCAAATTTTTTGAGGCGAATAGGCTGGGTCTATTTGGAAGAGGAGCAGATAAGCAGCGAGCCGTAACGCATCTACGCGCGGCAAACAAACACTTCAGCGATCGGAAGCGATCCGCAGGGACGAGTGGAAAGCGAAATTGGGGTCAACTTGGCTGACTAGTGTGGTCTGCTCGTCTCATCGAGAATTTCCAAAGCCGCCCGCCCCGGCCACAGCCGTGCCGTAACCGAAGAAACGTTCAATTGGTAGGCGTGTTCTAATTCACTAAGTTTTTGAAAGTGAGCGATATTGACCAGCGACTCCGGAACTCGGAAGAGCAAACTGGCTGCATCACCGCCCCGCCATCGGCAACTATCGGTGACAGAGAGTCGGCAATGCTCCCGCCCCAACGCAGGGAAACATCGTGCCCACATCCCAACAATTCTTGACTGCTATTGAGCGCCCTCGCTGTTCTCGTTGCCAAGCGCGGATGATGCTGGAACGCGTTTCACCAGGGCCAATTGGTTTCGAACAGCGCTTGTTCGAATGCCCCAAGTGCGATCACGTTGAGACAAGCCTGATCGCATTGGACCCTTTCAATCCAATGCGGCCGGTTGGCTCGCCTGCGAACTCAGGGCGCCAAACTGAGGGATAAATCCGGCGGCCAAACAGCTCGACACACAAAACAAGGCCCGCAATGGTACGGTCACCAAATTGACGGCAATAGTTGGCGGGGCGGGTCAGTAGTTTTGTCGGACCACTAGACCCACCCCGCGTACTTATGCCGTCACTTCACTACTTGATGCAGGTCTTGTCAGCCGTCAAAGCTGTTTCTGCGGATGCGTGTGTCGGATGAGCGGTACCGATAACCTTCCAGTTGCCACCCGCGGCAGGCTGGGCATTGACAACTTGACACTTCATCGTCGCGGTATCTTGAGTCAGGTAAAACGAGGAAGCACCTGATGGCGGAGCTTGACCGACAGTCTTGTCCGGTTCAGCCGCGAAGGAAGGTGCGGTGAATGCGAGAATAGTGACCGTCGCTAAGAGGATCTTCTTCATTGTGTCTACCAGTTGTCGTGCGTCCATGATTGGACAAAGGGCAAATAGAGTCAGCCGATGAAGGTTCCTGCGATAGCGGATTTGTTTTTGTTACCACCCAGTGCGGAATCATGAATAAGTCAATGGTTTCCCGCTGCGACTACTAGCGTCTCCACCATGCTCCGCCCCAGCTTCCTCCCCATCGGCTTCTTCCGTGGACCAGTCTGATGACGAGAAGAAGCAGCACCGCGCCAATCGCGGCACTAATGATCGCCGAGACAATGCCCGAACCGAGATGGATTCCGAGCTGCGGAAGTATCCAGCTCGCAATAAAGGCCCCCACGACTCCTACGACGAGATCTCCAAGAAGGCCGAAACCGGCGCCCTGGACGATCTGGCCCGCAAGCCAGCCCGCGACGAGGCCGACAACCAATATGACGAGAAGACTTTCGCCGGATATGTTCATTTTTGCTTCCTCCACGATCGGACAGCCAAGCGGTGGTGCCACCGGAGGTTTTCAGAATAGCCCTGAGCAAAGACGGATACTGTGCAATATTGCTCAGCGACAGCGGAAGATAACCGATAGGTTCTCCTGACAGGCCCCCTGCGAACTTATGCGACGCGTCGAATCGGCGACTGGCTTGACTATCAGCAATGCAGGTTCGTCCAGGAAATCTCACTTTGACCATCAGGACTACACGGAGCACCGTCTCGTTCAGTAATCCGTTCATCCTTCGGAACCTGGAGGGCGTTCAGCCTGCCGGTGAATATGTTGTCCTCGCTGACGACGAACTGATCGAAGGACTGTCAAGGCTTGCCTATCGGCGATTGGTAACGCTGTTTCAGACGCCGGCGATTTCCGCTTCGCAACGACAGACTCAGTCCTTTTCGATCAGCCAAACGGAGCTGGACGCAGCGCTCATGAAGGACAAAGATCAAACGGTCGTGATGCATTGAGCGCGCTTGAACCAGGTCGCGATTTATTGCCGCGTTCGCTCATGGATGCATCCGCGGTTTAAGAAGCCCGGGTTGTCGACCTGGACGGAAAGATATCGATGCCCCTGCAATTTCCGAATTACAGTCGAAGTTATGACCGGACCCGGCAGGCTGTCCGTTTTTGGGGATATGACACCTCGATCGAATATTCGTTCTTTGTCACCGTCGGTGCTCTTTTGCGGGTGGACCCGCATCTCAGGCGTGACGAAGAGGGCTTTCTCGGTGCGTTCGATGCGAATCGCGATCTGATTTGCCAGACGGCGGCAGCGGTCCATTCGCGGGGTCGAAAGAGTTACGAACTGGTTGGTACGGATTTTTAGGCAGGTTCGCTGCGGATGAGGTATAATCAGGCAGCGAGGACTTCATGCCAAAAGGGGCAAAGAGCCTATTTGATCCAAAGGTCTTTCTCGCCAAGGTCGGCGAGGGCAAAACCATCTTGAAATTTGACAGGAACCAGGTCGTTTTTGCGCAAGGAGACGCCGCAGATACCGTTTTCTATATTCAAAAGGGAAGGATCAAGGTTCTCGTTGTCTCCGAGCAGGGCAAGGAAGCCGTGGTCGGAATTCTGGAACCTGGACAGTTCTTTGGCGAAGGATGCCTCAATGGTCATCCGTTGCGGATTTCAACAACCACAGCCATGGAAGAATGCCTGATCACCTCCATCGCGAAAGACGCGATGCTGACGGTGCTTCACAGCGAGCCAAAGTTTTCAGAATTGTTTATGGCGTATCTCCTGAGCCGCAACAGCCGCATCGAGGAAGACCTGATCGACCAGTTGTTCAATTCCAGCGAGAAGCGGCTCGCGCGCCTCCTCCTTCTTCTGGCAAATTTCGGAAAGGAGGGCATCCCACAGCCTATCGCAGCACATGTCAGCCAGGAGACGCTGGCGGAGATGATCGGTACAACACGCTCCCGCGTCAGCTTTTTCATGAACAAATTTCGCAAGCTCGGCTTCATTACCTATAACGGGAAGATCGAGGTTCACAATTCGCTCCTGAACGCGGTCTTGTATGACAAGCCTGAGATAAAGCGGGACGAGTGAGGCGTCGTCCGTGCGCAAGGATCGGAACGCCTTGAAGCGCCTGCGCGTTGCGGCGAAAGGAAAATGACAGAGGATTTTGCCGGAGTGAGCAATATTGACCAGCAAATCCGGAGCTCTGAGGAGCATGCTGTTTTTATCACCGCCCCTAGAGGCATCTACCGGTGACTGAGAGTTCGGTAACGCTCCCGCCTTGGGAGGAGCGCGACTATGTCTACAAAAGCAGATCAGCTCAAAACCACATTACAGACCAGACTGACGCGCGAAGCCGCGCGGCTCAAAGAGGCGGCGGCCGCGCTCCCGGTTGGTAAAGAGCGCAATGCCCTCATTAACAGGGCCCGCCAGTTCGACAATGCGTTGCACTTCAACGACTGGCTGGCCGCGCCCGGACTCCAGCCGCCACGATAGAGAAAACGGCCCCAGCACGGGGGAAGAGCTGAGGCCGCCATTCATCGGATGCTATGGGGGCATTCGCATCCGGTCGTGCATCAACAAGTGACCCGGGCAGCAATGGTTCCGGGCAGCCCGTCCTGATAGCCAGGATAACCGGACCTTCGGGTTTCGCCTGCTTAAGTCAGAGAGGCCAGTGGCACGTCGAATGCGTAGACGAAACCGGCCGGCTCATAGGTCAATCGCACGTCGCCCTTGAGCTGCTTGCCGAGCGTCTCGATCAGGCGTGTCCCGAAACTGCGCCTTTCGGGAGCACGGACGGCCGGGCCGTTCCTCTCGGTCCATGTCAAGAGCACGCGTTGCGCCTGTTGGTCCAGTGTCCAGGCGATGTCGACGCGTCCCTCTGGCACCGACAGGGCGCCGAACTTCGTGGTGTTGGTGCAGAGCTCGTTGAGCGTCATCGCGATAGCGATCACGGCGCCCGACGTCATCTGAATCTCGGGTCCCGCAATCGAGAATTTCGGTTCATCCGGATTGTCGAAGGCTTCGGTGGCGCCGTGGATGATCTTGCCAAGATCGGCGCTGGTCCATCTTGCCTGCAGAAGGAGATCGTGAGCTTTCCCGAGCGCCAGCAGCCGGCCCTCGATGGCGCGCTGGGCGTGTTCGGCGCCTTGCACATTGCGCAGGCTCTGGGAGGCGATGGCGCTGACTGTTGCGAGCGTATTCTTGATACGGTGGTGCAGCTCTTCAAGGATCAGCTTCTGCAGCTTGTCGGACGCCTCACGTTCTTTGGCATCGATGCCGGCTTTGGCAAGCAAGCCTTGGGCATTGATTTCGGCCTGTTCAAGAAGGAGCCGGAGGCTGACGTTCTCCGCCTCCAGAAAGTCCAGCTGCGGTTCTGCGCCACTCGCTGGGGAGTTGTCAGGTCGGAGATCCGCTTTAAGCATCACCAATCATATCACCATCGGTCGGGCGCCGCACATCTTTGGCGGACGCGGTTTCTGCGGCAATCGGGCCATTTTGGCCGTATTCGGTGCGAAATCGCCAGCGTCAGGCATGGCCGATCATGCTCCGCATCTGGGCGATCATTTCTCCGGCTTCGAGCGGCTTGCCGAAGAAACGGCTGTCGGCAGGAAGATCGATATTTGGTTGCTTCAATCGTCCCGATACGACGATGATCTTGATCGACGGCCAGCGCTCATGAACCGCGTGCGCCAGTCCCAAGCCGTCCATGCTGCCTGGCATCTGGATGTCGGTCACCATCAGCGCGATGTCGGACCTGGATTCCAGTATTGCGACGGCTCCGTCGGCATCCACGGCCTCAACCGGCGTGTAGCCGGCGTCTTCGACCATGTCGACCGCGCGCATGCGTAGCATCATTTCGTCCTCAACGATCAGAATGACGGCTGGAATGCGTGAGCGATCAAGTGTCATCGGACGGGCGCTTTCAGGAGAGAGCGGCGGACACGGTCCACGGCCTGGACGGGCGGTGGACATGGGACAAGCATCTCGAGGCCCAAATGATCCCGATCGGCTTAACAATGACACAACAAGCCCGTTGCAGCCAGCAATCGGTTTGCATGCTTCCGTTGGTCACATGCGCCTTCTTTATCTCTCGGGCATCGTGATGGAACCAAAGACGGGTTCGGCTGGGGCTCGTTATTCGATCCTTTGATCCCCATATGAATGCCTATCCTGATCTACCATCGAGATTGGTCAGAATGCGCGGCGCCGTTCGCGAGGTAATGCCGATGCGAACAAGCGCCGACAACAGGAGGATCCTATGTCACTTGCACAATTTAGCGTCGATGACGGACCGCATGCCATGGACGGGTTACGGCTGTTTGCCCAGGATGGCTCTGAACGGATCGAGGCGTTCATAGGCCGCAAGGTGATGGACGTCTGGGCCGACTCTGTCGAGCACCATGCAGATCGACAAAGTCTGTTCCGTGATCAATACAATGCGCTTGGCAAGGTGAACCTTGCAGCGATCAGGCGGATTGTGAGCGCGAAATACCAGCGAGGCGCCGCGTCCAACCGCCAGCATCCCTTTGTCGAGGTCCTGTTCGCGGACATCACAGAAAGCGGCGAGGCTCTGAATCTAAGTGAACTTGTGCGCAAGCCTTTGCCGCCGGCATTTCATCGGCTGACTTGAGCCCGAATGGCCCCTGCTGCGAGCGTAATCCAGATCAAGGGAAATCATCGCGGCGATCTTAGAAGGACTAAAATGATGAAAAAACCTGTTCTCTCAATTGACGAGCCAGAGCCGAAGAAAATACTTCGAGCCGATCGGCCTCCCACCGAAGGGTTCGTGACGATCGTCGACGGTCATTTCAAGTCAGAATTTGACACTGTCGAGGCGGCTGAAGCATCGGGTCGAAAACTGAAGGCGGCTCATCCGATGCTTCAGATCGAAATCTATGATGCGGATAAGAAGATCCGTACTTTGCTGAGCGAACAAACCTAGCTCGCCGCGCCGTCGGGGGCTGCCTCCTCAGCGGCAGTTTTGACAGATCATCAGCTTGCGCTTGAGCTTCGCCTCGTCGTCCTGGTCCGCCGCCTGCTGCTCTTCCCAGCTGTCCTTTGGTTGCGTCTTGCCGTTCTGTCCGGCCGCCGCCGTGTCGAGCGGACCGACGATGATTTCCCGCTTGGTCCGCGCGGGCTTCCTCACCGGCGGCTCGCTCGCCTGCGCGTCGTCGGTCGGCGCCGTGCCGAGCCCGTCCCAGGCGATCGGCGCTGCGGCCGTCGGCGCGCCGGCCGCGGGGGCGCAACCGTTTCCGAAGGCACAGCAATTGGCGAGCAGCAGCGCGAGGGCCAGGAACGCAATGCATTTTGAAATCATCGAGGCGCCATCAAAAGCATCAAAGGCATGAGGTAACGGCCTCAAGACTAGCACGCCCGCGCCGCGGCAGTGCAACTAATTCAGACCGCCGTCAAAAGCCAAGCAGCGCAAGGCTGACCCAGCTGAATGCAAATATCGAACAGACCAGCACGGCGACTGACGCCAAGGTCGCAATAGCTTTAATGGATCGCATGACCGGAAACCCTTCGAAGCCAACGATCAAATTCTGTTCGACGACTGGTGCTCAATCATGGCGAGAATTGGCCGTGCTCAATAAAGCGTCCGGTTGTGGCCGCGCTGCTACATCAGTGACATTTTGCCCGCAAAAAACCCGCATTTTTTGCACTTAGTAAGCGAATCGGTGGGGATATGGCGGATGTATCGTGTAGCGGGCGGCGAAATCAGCAAGCTCCTGGCGACGGCCGTTGCGCTGGTTGTGCTTGGCATCGCAGCCGTGTGGCTGGGCCTTCGTACGCCCCAGCCTCAATCTGCCGGTGATTTTGAAGACTGCACCGAACAGGTCCAGGCCAGTTCGCCCTCGGATGACGAGCGCGCTGCCATGATGACCGCCTGTTCCGCGCGCTTTGCAGGCCGGCGAAAGCCAGGCGGCGGCTATACCTATTACGATTTCATGCAGGACCGGAATTTCGACATTGCGGGCCCTAATCCGTCGGCCGAGGAACGCAGGCGAATCGATTTCGCCTACATGGCTTTCCTCGATACCCAAAGACGCGGGGCGATGTCCGCCGGACTGGCAGGAAGACAGTACGAGCAGCTCCGTGCGGATGTGGAAAGCGCGCGTCAGCCGGTCGGACCGCCGCTAGCCCTGACGCCGCCCAGGAATTCAATTCCAATCCCGGCAAAGCGCCCGGCCGACCGATCGCGATCGGTGCATTGCGAGGACGGTTCATTAAGCTGCAGCTGGGCCAAACTTTCGGCGGTGGTGAAGAACGCGTTTGCGTCTTCCTCTTCCAAGGCCAAGCCGTAGGGCGCGGCTTTCGGCCGCTCAGCGGCCGGTGAACCCGTAGGGTGAACTTCAAGTAGCGGCGTCTACTCGTCGCCGAGGAAGTGCAGGATCGCGAAATTGAATTGCCGCGGGTCTTGCAGAAACGCGAAATGACTGGTGTTGGGCAGGATCAACAGCCCGGCATGAGGGATGGTCGCCGCGATATATTCGGTATGCTCGCGCTTGATGGCCTCGTCATGATCGCCGTCGACGATGAGGATCGGCGTGTCGATCGCCTTGAGCTGCGCGTCACTCCAGTTCGGCTGCTCGGCCCACATCTTGCTGATCTGCTCGACAAAGCTGTCGTACTCTTTCGGCGTCGCCGAACGGGCGGCGTATTCGCGTCCCGCGCGCTCGATAAAGGCGGCAAAGGTCGGGTTCTTTTCGACGCCGTCAATAACGCCTGACGTCACCGTATTGGCGGCAAAGGCGAACACCTTGCCGACGCGCTCCTTATGTCGCAAAGCGAGATCGATGCCGAGAATGCCGCCGTCGCTCCAGCCCACGATGTCGGCCCTGGCGATTTTCAGATTGTCCATCAACCCCGTGACATCGTCGGCCATCAGGTCGTAGCCGTATGGCCTGCTGTCGCGGGTAGAGCGGCCGTGGCCGCGGCTGTCCATCAGAATGACGGTATGATGGGCCGCCACGGAGGGGACCTGGTTGCCCCAATAGTCGGTATTGGCGAGGCCTCCGTGCAGGAAGATCACCGGCGAGCCCTGACCGTAGATCGCATAGTGGATTGAGATGCCGTTCACCTGCGCCTCGCCGCTGCGGTCGGTCGGGATCGGCGTCGGCGTCGGCGGCAGGTTTTCCCATCTCTCCGCGGTAAGCGCCGGACGAACCGCGAGGACAAGAGCGAGCGCAAGCAGAAACCGACGCATGAGCTTTCTCCCAAGATTTGTGGGGCGGGTTGAGCCAACGGGTCGCGCGAATGCGCGCCCGATGACAAGCTTCGCGAAACCCACCCTCATAAGCAAGGCGCGGTACCACGGTCGCCTTGTTTCAAACGTCCAGGGAACTTCGACCCGTCCATCCAAGTTGTCTGGATGGATAAGTTGGACGGGAAGGTCGGCGAGGATTCACCCATCAATGGTTCACCCGCAGCGTATTTCGATCTTCTCGTGGGGACGGGCCACATTGCTGAGTGTTGCCGTCCTCTCCATTCTGGCCACCTCCGGCAGATCGCCCGCCCAGGACGCCGGCGTCAGCGGCATTCCGCCGGGTCCCGCCAACGCGCGAGGCCTGAACGGCTCGGTCAGCGATCCCAGCGGTATCGGCAACGCGGCCAAGGTGCCGCCGCTGCCGCAGCCAAATCTAAATCCTGTTCCGGTACCGAGCGTATCATCGCCGATTGTCACCCGGAGCGGACCGGTGCCGGCAATGGTGAAAATCAGACGAACGCAGGTTGCGACATCGAGATCGGGTCGCGCCGCCGCCCGAGCCGCCGTCAGGGCGCAGGACAAACGGATCGATCACCAGGTCAGCATCTGCCGGGGATGCTAGGCCGTGGATCACCCGAGCGGCTTCAACCCCGCTTCGATCTCGGCGCGGCGCGGCTCCAGAAACGGCGGCAGCGCGAGTTTTTCGCCGAGCGTCTCCATCGGCTCGTCGCTGGCAAAGCCGGGGCCGTCGGTTGCGATCTCGAACAGGATGCCGTTCGGCTCGCGGAAATAAAGGCTGCGGAAATAGAAGCGGTCGATCTCTCCGCTGTTGGGAATCCGCAATTCGTTCAGCCGCTGTGTCCAGGCGTGATATTGCTCGTCATTCGGGGTGCGGAACGCGACGTGATGCACGCCGCCCGCACCCTGCCGCGCCACCGGCAAATGCTTTTGCTCGATCACATGTAGCTCGGCCGCCGGACCGCCCTCGCCCATCGCGAACACCTGGATAGGCCCGGCCGCATCCGGCGCGGCATAGTCGCGCACGCGGCGCATGTTCATGACCTCGGTCAGCACCTGCGCGGTGCGCGCAAGATCGTGCACGTTCAGCACGATCGGGCCGAGGCCGCGAATTTGATGTTCCGCCGGCACGCTGCTGCGCTCCCATGGCGAAGCGGGCCCAGCCCCGCCGTCATCGCCCAGCACCAGGCGCTGGCCTTCGCCGTCTTCGAACGGCAACGTCAGCCGGCCGTCAACCTCGGTGATCGCGCCGACGTGAGCGCCGGCACGCTTGAGGCGGTCGTGCCAATATTTCAGGCTTCCTTCGCCGGCAACGCGCAAGCCCGTGCGCGAGATGCTGTTGGTTCCGCGGCGCTCGGGCGCCGCCGGAAAATCGAAAAAGGTAAGATCGGTGCCGGGATTGGCTTTGCCGTCGGCGTAGAACAAATGGTATGCGCTGACGTCATCCTGGTTGACGGTCTTCTTCACCAGCCGCATGCCTAGCAGGCCGGTGTAGAACGAAAGATTCTCGCGCGGCTTGGCCGAAATCGCGGTGAGATGGTGAATGCCACTTAGCTGCATCGGCTGTGCTTGTAGACCATCGCCCTCACCCGCGCCAGCCTCCGGAAACGGGTATCAGACAAGCGAAATTTTCGTGAAATTATTGCACTGGTTATTTATCGTCGAGCCATGAGACATCCGCACTTACACATCCTGACGGCTACGGCGCTCGTGATCGCGCTGCTATCGGTTTCGCATGCTTTCGCCGAGGACGACGCGCCGGTCGAGGTGCGGATTCTCGCGATCAACGATCTCCATGGCAATTTGAAGCCGCCGCCCGGCGGGATCAGGATTGCCGATCCCGACGACAAGACCAAAATGGTCACAGTCCCGGCCGGCGGCGCCGAGCAGATGGCGAGCCTCGTCAAGCAACTGCGCGAAGGCCATCCCAACAACATCTTCGTCGCCGCCGGCGACCTGATCGGCGCAAGCCCGCTATTGTCGGCGATGTTCCACGATGAACCGACGATCGAGTCGCTGTCGATGATGGGGTTAGAGCTGTCCTCCGTCGGCAATCATGAATTCGACGAGGGCAAGGACGAGCTGTTACGGATGCAGAATGGCGGCTGCCATCCGGTCGACAAATGCCAGGGGCCGCATCCGTTTCTCGGGGCGAAATTCCATTATCTCGCCGCCTCCACTTTCGACAAGGCGACCGGCAAGACCATCTTGCCGCCCTACGAGATCAGGGAGTTCGAAGGCATCCCCGTGGCCTTTATCGGCCTGACCCTGAAGGGCACGCCCGATATCGTTTCGCCGGTCGGTGTGGCGGGTCTCGAATTCCGCGACGAGGCCGTTACCGTGAACGCGCTGATGCCGGAATTGATGGCCAAAGGCGTCGAAGCCGTCGTCGTGCTGATCCATGAAGGCGGCTTTCCGACCGGCGACTATAATGAATGCCCCGGCATCTCCGGGCCGATCGTCGACATCGTCAAGGAGCTCGATGCCGCGGTCGGCGTTGTCATCAGCGGTCACACCCACAAGGCCTATGTCTGCGACATCGACGGTCGGCTGGTCACCTCCGGCGACAAATTCGGCACGCTGGTGACCGCGATCGATCTCAAGCTCGACCACGCCACCAAGAAGATCATCAGCGCCAAGGCCAACAATGTCGTCGTCCGCAGCAACTTCTATCCCAAGGACCCCGAGCAGACCACGCTGATCGATGCTTACGACAAGCTTGCCGCGCCGATCGCGGCTCGCCCGGCGGGATCGATCCGGGAGACGCTTTCGCGCGTACCCAACGATGCCGGCGAGAGCGCGCTCGGCAATATCATCGCGGACGCGCAGCTCGCCGCGACAAGTGCAGCCGCAAATGGCGCTGCGGTGATCGCCATGACCAATCCGGGCGGCATCCGCACCGATATCTTCAAGAAAGACGGGATTTCGACCTACGCCGATCTGTTTGCGAGCCAGCCGTTCCGCAACCAGCTGGTGACGCTGACCTTGACCGGTGCCCAGCTCAAGGATGCGCTCGAACAGCAATGGAACGACCCTAACCGTCCGCGCATCCTGCAAGTCTCCAAGGGTTTCAGCTACGCATGGGATGCGACAAAGCCCTCAGGCGCGCACGTCATTGCGGTCAGCATGACGCTGAACGGCAAGCACATCGATCCCGCGGCGAGCTATCGCGTCACCGTGAACAATTATCTTTCGGTCGGCGGCGACGGCTTTACGGTATTGAAGCAGGGAACCGCCCAGCAATTCGGCGTCTATGACGTCGACGCGCTCGACGCCTATTTCAAGGCCAACAGCCCGATCGCGCCGGCGAAGCCGGGTCGCATCATCAAAGCGAACTGAACGCGTTTCTTTCGCATCTCGGCTCTTTCCGGGCAGCGCACAAGCCCCTAGATTGTCGTGTTACATGAGTACGCTTCTCCTCACCCATCCGGCCTGCCTGGATCACCTCACGCCTCCCGGACACCCGGAACGCCCGGACCGCTTGCGCGCGATCGCGCAGGTGCTTGGCGAAGATCGCTTCAAGGGGCTGGTGCGCGAACAAGCGCCCGAGGGCTCGCTCGATCTGGTCACGCTCTGCCACAACGAGCACTATGTCGAGGAGCTCCGCCATATCGCACCGACCAGCGGCATGGTCTATGTCGACGGCGATACGTCGATGTCGCCGGGCACCTGGGAAGCCGTGATGCGCGGCGTCGGCGGCGCGGTGGCCGCCACCGACGCGATCATGTCGGGCACCCACAATAATGCGTTCGTCGCGGTGCGACCGCCGGGCCATCACGCCGAAATCAACAAGCCGATGGGCTTCTGCTTTTTCGATAATGCCGCGATCGCCGCGCGTCACGCGCAGCGCAAATACGGCATCGCGCGCGCGGCTGTGGTCGACTTCGACGTTCATCACGGCAACGGCACCCAGGATATCTTCTGGGCCGATCCCACCGTGATGTACTGCTCGACGCACCAGATGCCGCTGTTTCCGGGTACCGGCGCCAGCGGCGAGCGTGGCGAGCACGACACCATCGTCAATGCGCCGCTCGCGCCGGAGGATGGCAGCGCAAAATTCCGTGCCGCATTCGAGAATGTGATCCTGCCGCAATTGCAGAAATTCAGCCCCGAACTCGTCATCATCTCGGCCGGCTTCGACGCCCATTATCGCGACCCGCTGGCATCGGTTAATCTCAAGGCGGAGGATTTCGGCTGGGTCACGCGCAAGCTGATGGAGGTCGCGGACAAGAGCGCCGGCGGCCGCGTTGTCTCGATGCTGGAAGGCGGCTACGACCTTCAGGGACTGATGGAATCGGTGGCAGCCCACCTCACGGCGTTGAAGGGAACGTGAATTCCCGCCACAATGCGCCCGCAAACATTCATTTGAATCTGCTGAATTTGCGCCTGGAACGGGCGCACCCCGGGAACGAGATATGGCCGAAAACACCCAGATGGATGTGAAAAAGCTCTCCTTCGAGCGCGCGATCGAGGAACTTGAATCGATCGTCAAGCGGCTCGAGGACGGCAAGGTGCCGCTCGAGGAATCGGTGGCGATCTATGAACGGGGCGAAGCGCTGAAGCGTCGGTGCGA
>Ga0070717_10001542_pt1 | contig 15977 bp, 16 predicted proteins | sample LARL113metaG_FD_71366 | JGI IMG/M metagenome (GOLD analysis project Ga0070717, IMG submission 71366) | Corn, switchgrass and miscanthus rhizosphere microbial communities from Kellogg Biological Station, Michigan, USA - LAR L11-3 metaG | ecosystem: Host-associated > Plants > Roots > Rhizosphere ... | reverse complement strand
CCGAAGATGCCGTGGTGTATCCACCTACGGTGGCGCTGGAACTGGCTCGCCGGGCGCAGGAATTGGGAGCGTCGCTTTTCGTTGGCGGCGCAATTAAGGGTCTCGGCCAAGCCTGCCTCGTGCTGGAAGATGGAAGAGAAGTGCATGCGAACCGGATCGTTTTGGCGCTGGGAGCAGAGTCGGTGCAGCTCCGCCCGGATCTGCCCATTCGCAAACGCAAGGGCCACCTGGTGATCACCGATCGTCATCCGGGCTTCGTCCATCACCAACTGGTCGAACTCGGTTATCTGAAAAGCGCGCACAACATCAGCGGCGATTCGGTTGCGTTCAACGTGCAGCCGCGCCAAACGGGGCAGTTGCTGATCGGCTCATCGCGGCAGTTCGAAGAACATGCGGCAGTGGATCAGCGCATCCTGAGTTCCATGCTGGCGCGCGCCGCGTTGTATCTGCCGGGAATCGCAAGCCTGAGCGCGATTCGCGTGTGGACCGGCTTTCGCGCTTCCACGCCGGACAAGCTTCCGCTGATTGGGCCGGACCGCACCGATCCTTCACTGCTGCTCGCAACCGGGCACGAGGGCCTGGGGATCACGACATCGGTGGCAACGGGGGAGTTGATCGCGGACATGCTCACCGATCAGCCCTCCGCCATTGCGCGTGAGCCTTATCTCCCGGCACGCTATACGCACACAGATCGAAACCAGAAGAACGAGGAAAAACATGAAGTGGACTGGAGTCATGCCGGCATTGACGACGGCGTTTGATGCGGACTTGAAAATTAATCATGATTTTGTCGCGCGCCACGCCCGATGGCAGATCGAGAACGGCATCAGCGGGATTATCGCGCTGGGGTCGCTCGGCGAGGCGGCTACGCTTTGCTTCGATGAGAAGATCGCGCTGATCGACACGCTGGTGCGAGCAGTGGACGGCAAAGTACCGGTGGTGGCGGCCATATCGGCGCTGTCGACGGACGAAGCGGTCAAACTGGCGCAAGCGGCGCAGGCACACGGCGCCAGCGGGTTGATGATTCTGCCTCCGTACGTCTACAAGGGCGATTGGGCGGAGATGAAGGCGCACGTGGGCGCGGTGCTGAAGGCCACTTCACTTAGCGCCATGCTCTACAACAACCCCGTGGCGTATGGGACGGACTTCATTCCCGAGCAGATCCAGGAATTGGCCGCCGAGTACCCCAATCTTGCCGCGGTCAAGGAGTCGTCCACTGACGTGCGCCGCGTGACCGCCATTCGGGCGCTCGTGAGCGACCGGCTGAATATCCTGGTTGGAGTCGACGATGCGATCGTGGAAGGCATCCATGCGGGTGCCGTGGGTTGGGTGGCAGGACTGGTCAATGCTTTTCCGCGAGAGAGCGTGGAGTTGTTTCGCCTGGCTGGGGCGGGCAAGACGGGAGAGGCCTTCGAGCTTTACCGATGGTTTTTGCCGCTGCTGCGCATGGACACGGTTCCCAAATTCATTCAACTCATCAAGCAGGTGCAGCAGGAATTGGGCGAGGGAAGCGCACGGGTTCGGCCGCCGCGATTGGAGCTTCGGGGCGAGGAATTGTCCGCCACCCAGGCTGCTGTTCGGAATGCGATGGCGAATCGCCCGAAAGTTGCGGTTGCGAGCACGCAATTCCCATTGATGTGATTTGGAATTGAGGAGCTTTCCACCGGTCAAATGCAGAGGTAACTCGCCGACTATGAAATGGCAACGCGAGACATTCGCCTTATTCGCGATGTGCGCCATTGCCGGCACATTGATTGCCTGCCGGCATTCGCAGCGCACTACCATAACGCTCTCTGTTGCCGCCAGCCTGCAGGATGCAATCGCGGAGGTGGAAGCAACTTATCACCGCGACCACCGCGACGTGGAGTTTCGCAATAACTTCGGCTCTTCCGGAACCCTTGCCCGCGAGATTGAGCAAGGCGCTCCGGTGGATGCGTTCATCTCCGCCGGCACAAAGCCGATGGATGATCTGCAGACTAAGAACTTGCTCGCTCCGGGCTCGCGGATGGATCTTTTGCGTAACTCGCTGGTCCTGATTGTGGCGCAGGATTCAAAAGTTACGGGCTTCGACGATCTGGCCGGCAATGGGGTTCGTATGTTCGCGCTGGGCGATCCAGCCAGCGTGCCGGCGGGACAATACGGACGCCAGACGCTGACTTCGCTGGGCATTTACGACAAGCTCCTGGGAAGAATTGTTCTAGGCAAAGATGTGCGCCAGGTCTTGACCTATGTAGAAACAGGCAATGCCGACGCGGGCCTGGTGTACGCGACCGATGCGCGCGTCTCCACCAAAGTGCGTGTCGCAGCGGTTGCGCCGGAATTGTCGCACGATGCCATTGTTTATCCAGTCGCAGTGATGGCCGGCAGCCATAACCTGGAAGCGGCACGCGAATTCATGGCCTATCTCGCCGGCCCCGCTGCGCAAGCTATCTTCGTGAAGCATGGATTTACAATGGCCAAATCGTGACATTCCCGCTCGATCCATCACCGCTGATCATTTCCATTGCCACCACGTGCGCGGCCACCACGGCCACGTTCTTTCTGGGAATGTTGGCGGCGAGACTGATGTACGGCGTACACGGCGGCGCGCGCGCATGGATCGACGGCCTTCTCACGCTGCCGCTCGTCCTGCCGCCCACGGTCGTCGGATTTTTTCTGCTGCTGATATTCGGCCGCAGAAGCTGGATCGGACACGGGCTCGAAAACCTCGGCATTACAATCGTGTTCTCCTGGCCTGCCACAGTTATCGCTGCCACCGTAGTCGCATTTCCGCTGATGTATCGCACCACGCTGGGCGCGTTCGAGCAGGTGAACCCGACTCTTCTCCTGGCAGCCCGCACGTTGGGTGCCGGCGAATGGCGCGTCTTTCGCAGAGTGCTCTTGCCCCTTGCGGCGCCGGGCGTGATTGCGGGAACGGTGCTGGCATTCGCGCGGGCGTTGGGCGAGTTCGGAGCCACGCTCATGCTCGCGGGCAACATTCCCGGCCGCACGCAGACCATGCCCATCGCCATTTTTTCTGCAGCCGAGAGCGGTGACATGCGGGTTGCGATGGTGTGGGTGGTGCTGATTGTGGTGCTGTCGCTGGCCATCATTCGCCTGCTCAATTACGAAAAAAAGACGCGGCCACAATTGCCCGAGCCCAGCGCGCCCGCGAATGGAAAGCTTCAGCCGATCGTGACGATGCCGCGCAGCGACGGCACGGGCGCGAGCGGCACGCTCGAGGTCGCCCTGGAGCGCCGTTTGGAGAACTTTACATTGAATGTCGAGCTCCAGTCTGCCACGGGCGCGGTTGGATTGCTGGGGCCGTCTGGCTCGGGAAAATCCATGACGCTGCGAATGATTGCGGGGGTTACTACGCCGGATCGCGGTCGAATCACGCTCAATGGCCGCGTACTCTTTGACAGCGCGACTCGCACCAATGTGTCGGCTGCGCGCCGACGCATTGGATTGGTCTTTCAGGATTACGCGCTGTTTCCGCATCTGACGGTGGCAGAGAACGTCGGCTTTGGCTTGCGAGGCTTGGGACGAAGCGAGCACCGCGCGCGAGTTGAGGATCAGCTTGTGTCCATGCGGATCGCGGACCTGGCGCATCGCTTTCCGAAAGAAATTTCCGGAGGTCAGCGGCAGCGCGTGGCGATTGCGCGCTGCATGGCCATGGAACCGGATGCCCTGCTTCTCGACGAACCATTTGCCGCGCTCGATCCGCATCTGCGCCGGCAGACGGAGGAACAGCTTCGCGAAACCCTGGCGCACTTTCACGGTGCTGTCGTTTTCGTCACGCACGATATGGAAGAAGCATTCCGGTTCTGTACGGATCTGCTGGTGCTTAATGATGGACGCGTGATCGCGAAGGGGCCGAAGCACCAGCTATTCGAGCGGCCGCGCTCTGTAGCCGCCGCGCGCCTTACCGGATGCAAGAATGTCGCGACAGCCGCACGGGATTCAGATCATCGCATTGCGGTGCTTGCCTGGGAATGCCGACTTTCCACCGCGGCGCAGGTGCCTGAAACTCTGACGCACGTCGGTTACCGGTCGCACCAGATTGTTTTTCCTCCGCACGGGGGCGGCGAGAACAGCTTTGCATGCTGGCTGGTAAGTACTAGTGAAGCACCGCACGAGATGACGCTCTATCTCCGGCTGCACGGCAAACCCGGGCCTGGAGACCCGGCGCATCTGCAGGCGGATGTTCCCAAGGATGTGTGGCGGCGCTTGCGCGAACAGCCGCAGCCCTGGACCATTGTGCTCGATCCGGCACGGCTGTTGCTTCTCGAGGATTAATGCGATTCAAAGTAACTTCGCATATCCGACGCGGAAAGAACAACCGCAGATCCTTCGACTCCGCGCCTCCGGCGCTGCGCTCAGGATGACAACATAGGAATGGCGGCCAAGTTAGCTGAGTTATCTTGTTGAAATCGAGTTAGTCTTCATTCTTTTCGAGCGCAATCAAAACCAGCGCGTCTGTCAACTTAGAAGAGGCAACGGCGTGAACCGCGGAGCGCCCCTTCGCTAACCTCGAACTGTTCATTTCTTGGAGGCGAGATATGAAACTGCTGCCGTATCGGGCAGACAGAGTGCGAACCTCTGTCTCAATCCTTGCTGCGCTTGCATTGACCGGGTCATTTGCCTGCGCAGGCGCGCAAACGCCGTCGACCGAATCGAGTCCGTCCAACCCAAAGGCCGCGCCCACCTCCGTGGAGACCATTCATCTCATCCACGTCACCGCGAACCATGACCTGAATGACATTCAGACTGACCTGCGCAACATGCTGCCGACGGCGGCAATCTATGGCGCACAAACCCAGAGCGCCATTTCCATCCGCGCCACTCCCGAAGATATCGAGACCGCGAAGAAACTGATTGCCGATCTCGACCGGCCGCGTAAGGGCTATCGAGTTACCTACACCTTCACTGAGATGGACAACGGCAAGCCAGCCGGAGTGCAGCATCTCATGTTGTTAGTGGTGGCCGGCGAGAAGGCCGTCGTGAAGCATGGCAACCGGGTGCCCATCGTGACCGGCATGTTCGCGAAGGAGGGCCCCAGCCAAAGCTCGCAAGTGCAGTATGTCGATGTGGGCCTGAACATCGAAGCGACGCTGGACGGCGATCGGCTGCGTTCCAAAGTGGAGCAATCCAGCATGGCCGATGAGAAGTCGGGCATCGGCATGCAGGACCCGGTGATTCATCAGACCATGCTCGAGGCCGTGTCAGACCTCGCCCCGGGCAGGCGGTCTGTGCTGGGCTCTCTCGATATCCCCGGAACCACGCGGCGCCAGGAGGTTGAAGTGGTGGTGGAACCGATCCAGTGAGCCGCACTTCCAGGCTTCTCTCCAGCGTCCACCCCGCCGGCGATCCGCTCCCATGATGTAGTCTTTCAACGAGATTCTTGGAAGCGATCCAATGCTCTGAACCGCGCGGCGCATTCGCGCGGTCAGCAGCATCCAGATTTGGGAGCCGGGAAGATAAACATGCCGCCGACCACTGCCACGGAAAAGAGCCTGCGCGTCTACAACCGAATCCTTCTGCTTGTTGCCGGCCTGGGTGGGCTGCTCTACGGGATTGACGTGGGCATTATCGGCGGCGCGCTGCCTTATCTTGAAGCCACGTCGAAACTCAACGGCAGCGAGCTATCCATCATTGTCGCCGCCGTGCTGCTGGGTAGCGTGTTCTCCACGCTCTTTGCGGGCCTGCTTGCCGATTGGATGGGCCGCAAGCCGCTTATGATCCTCAGCGGCATCGCCTTTGTGCTCAGCATTCCGGTCATCGCCTTGTCGCAGGGCTACGGACCATTGTTTTTAGGGCGCTTGCTGCAGGGTGTCAGCGGCGGACTGGTGGGTGTGGTGGTGCCGCTCTACCTGGCCGAATGTCTCTCGGCGAAAGAGCGAGGGCGCGGGACAGGCGTATTCCAATGGCTGCTGACGGCCGGCATTTTTGTCGCCGCCTGCATCGGCATTTACTACAGCTATCACGTGGCTGCCGTCGCGCGCACCGCGTCGGCCGACACCCTTTTCCATGTAAAAGACCAGGCTTGGCGGCGCATCTTCTGGATGTCGATGCCTCCGGGCATTCTCTTCGTGCTGGGGTCGTTTCTAGTCTCCGAGTCGCCCCGCTGGCTGTTCAGCAAAGGGAAGCGCGAGGCCGCTCACCGGGCACTGTTGCGGTCGCGCAGCGCAGAACAGGCCGCGTTCGAGATCGGCGAGATGGAGCAGATCGCCCGCGAAGGCACCGGCCAGGCGCATACCAAGAAAGACTCCCTGCTGAAGCGCCGCTACGTGCTGCCGTTCCTCATCGCCTGCGTGATCCTGTTCTGCAACACGGCGACGGGCATCAATTCAGTGATCGGCTACAACACCGATATTCTGCTGCAGAGCGGACTCTCAGACGTGAGCGCGCACTGGGGCTATGTCGTGTTCACGATGTGCAACTTCCTGTTCACCATCGTCGGGATGACGCTGGTGGATCGCAAGGGCCGCAAATTCCTGTTCATCCTGGGAACCTCGGGCATCATCGTCGCGCATATCAGCGCAGGCCTGCTCTTCGTCCACTTTGAATCCCGCCGCTACGATGCACGCGCTGCATTGCAGCCCATGGTGAGCGGAGATCAACTCACCTTCCGCTACGATGAAACGACCGCGCAGCAGATCGTTCCTGCTGGGGCTCTCAATGCACAGCGTTCCTCGCTGTCGGTGATCTACTCCTACGGAGGGTTTACCGCGACCACCACTCCGGTGCGCACGGGCGATCCGGGCGCCGCGACCGTAGAAGTCAATCGTGCGGCCTGCGTCCCGGCCGGCAAGGTGGAAGCGTTCTTCCGGAATCCGTTTGCCGATCTTAATGCCGCCCAGACCGCTCCGCTCAATATTGAGCACGCTTACGTTTCCCCGGTTCCCAGCGCATTGAACGGCTGGCTGATGTCGGCGTTCCTGTATTTGTTTGTGGCGTTCTACGCCTCGGGCCCGGGCGTCTGCGTGTGGCTTGCTCTATCGGAGTTGATGCCTACGCGCATCCGCTCCAACGGCATGAGCATCGCGCTGGTCATCAACCAACTGGTGTCGACGACGCTGGCGGCGATCTTTCTGCCGGTGGTCGGCAAGTACGGCTATTCCACGATGTTTTTCCTGTTCTCGGGTTTCACGGTGATTTACCTGCTCACAGCAGCGCTGTTCCTGCCGGAGACGAAGGGCAAGACCCTGGAGGAGATCGAGAAGCATTTCGAGCGGGCGTGAAACAGTGGTCATTGATCAGTGATCAGTGATCAGTCGACGAGGCGTAGAACGGCGATAAGTGGTCAGTGAACGAGGTCGGCGCAATTCAGTTCTACACATGTGGGAGACCCGCCGTCGGCACTGACCACTGATCCCTGACCACTATTCCTTTACTTGTTTTCGTTGGCCGAGAGCCGGAAGGTGATCGTTCCCCAGAAAAGCCGCGCGCGCATCTGGACCGGCAGATGGTGCTCGTCGTCGGTGTACCAGATCCAGATGTTGCCCCGGTTCTTGACGACGCCGGCATCGGCCGTGGGCTGCACGCGAATGGTCTTGAATGTGCCCACAGGCGTCTTGATCTCTTCTTTGCCCTCGACCTTCATGGTGACGGGCACGGTGTGCAGGGCATCCACGACGGGAATTAGGAACGACTTTCCCACCTCCATCGGTTGAGAAGAGGCATAGAAAAGCCCGGAAAGCAGATCCGTGATGCAGCCGGGGATGGGGGTCTCCACGTGCTTGGTCTGTCCCTTGGTGACGTTCTTTTCGTCGAGGATGGATTTGAGCTGGGTGTAGTCGAGTTTCAGCGTGGAATTGACCTGGCGCCTGCCCTCGACGGTCTGCTTGTTGAATTCGCTGGTGCATCCGGTGTTGCGGTCAAAGCTCGCCTGGAAATGGTCGCTGACATGAAAAAGCAGGTTGATGGCGCCGCTGGTCTCGGCATTGGCGCTGACGTGCTCCACGTCGCCGGCGGCTTCAAAGTGGACCACCGCGGTTCCGGCGGAGAAGACGCGCCAATCGACACTGTAAGTGAGGGTCTGCTTCTGGGGGAAGGTGAACCCGGCCCTGGGCGGCGGTAATGGAGGGGTTTGCTGACCGCGTGCGACAGCAGCAAGGACCAGGATCCAGAAAATGATTGCTGCAGTCGTGCGCGTCTTCACCGGCAGGCGTGACTCCTTGTGTTCGACGGTCGAGGCTCGATACTCGTTCAGGGCCGCCCGTGGAGGATGAAGCTAATGGCCGGCCGGAGGAAAGCCAGGCTAAGGTACAGCAGAATTACTCCCAAAAGAGCATTGTACTCGCGGTGTTTGAGGTACAAGGCCGGGGAGAAGCGGCCGGAGACGCCGGGGGCCGGACCTTGTGCGGGCTTCGGGCGCGGAAGAAGCCGGGGGACGAGCCGGGGAACGCGGCGGCAATACTCATCGAAGTCAAGAAACGTTGCGCGCAGGAAGCGCTCCTCCGAGGCAATCACAGGCACATAAATTAGGAGGAATCCCGCCGCCAGGACGAGCGCGACTGGCCAACTGAGCAGCGCCACGGCAAACCCTGCGGCAATGAGCATGGAACCAAGATAGAGCGGGTTGCGCGTCCAGGCGTAGGGACCGGTGGTGGTAAGCTCTTGGTTCTTTTTCACATAGCCCGAGGCGTAGCCGCGCAGCCACAACCCCGGCACTACCAGCGCAAGACTCCAGGCTACGGCGGCCGGACGGGGAGCCCGACGCCAAAGTTCGAAAAGATATAAGGCTGCCGTAAGAAAGCCGAGCGGCACGCGAATGCGGCGGGCGATGCGCTGCCAGCGGGTGATCCAGTCAGATGCAGGTGGCGGGGCGGTCATGCGACGGTTTCCCCGGCCAGAAGCTCATCGGCGGCTTGGATGACGGCTTCCGGTGCAATGGTCAGCAGACCGGGGTCCGGTTCGGGGCGGCGGCTGTGGTCGCGGCGGCTTTCGGGGCTCCGCAGGACGCGGGAGCGGGTGCCAAAGGGGCCGTTGCGGGCAGGGTCGGTGGGGCCATAAATGCCCACCACCGGCCGGCCCAGCGCACACGCCAGGTGCAGCGGTCCGGTGTCGCCCGCGATCACCAGCGCCACGCGCCGGGTGACCGCGATGAGTTGGGCGACAGAACAACTGAGGGGCTGGGCCGCGCAGCCTGACTGCGAGGCGATTTCGTCGGCGAGCGGCTCTTCTCCGGGCCCGGCGTTAAGCAGGACGCCATAACCCCGCGCGGCTAGAGTGCGGGCAACGGCGGCATAACGGTCGATCGGCCAGCGCTTTGCGCCCCATCCGGCGCCGGGATTCAGCAGGACCGCGGGCGCGTTTGACGAGGGATGGAGGATCTGGTCGCACCAGGCCTCGGCGGCGGCATCGATGGGAAGCCAGGGTTGAACCGGGGCCAGGTCGTCGCCGGCCACCGCGGCGGCAAGTTCCAGGTCCTGCTCGATGACGTGTGCTCCGTTGGTGGGGATGCGCTCCGTAAACAACCAGCGGGCGGCCCATTCGCGCGGACGCGACTCGCCGATACGGCGGCGGCATCCGGTAAGGCAAGCCACAGCCGCAGACCGGACCGCGCCCTGAAAATCAAGCACGGCGTCATAGTGGGATTCGCGGAGCTGATGGCGCAACGCGCTGATTTTATGGCGCGTCCCGGGACTGAGAAGGTGGTGGCGCCAAGCCTTGGTGGATGCCAGGTGCATCCGGTCGATGACCGGCTGGGCGGGGCCCCGGCCGGGATTTGGGGCGTCACAATTGGCGGTGAGAAGGGCACACCACGCGGGTTCGATGACCCAATCGATCACCCACCCCGGATGGGCCTGCCGAAGCGCGGTTACGGCCGGCAGCGCGTGCAGGACGTCGCCCATGGCGCCCAGGCGCACCACGAGCAGGCGGTACTTGGATTGCGTGTGCAAAGTTTCATTTTCTCATATTTCTTAAGTGGAAACGCGCGTTGGATTGGAGCCGTGCACCCGCTCAATCACCCAATCCAACGCTGTCGATTGGTCTTCGATCTCGATGCGCAAATCGGCGCTAAGAAACGAGGACCCCCCGCCGCCGGAAAGGGATCGGAGACGGATCTCGTCCTTCCTCGTGGTGATGAAACCGGCTGCACCAGTAGAGAATGCGGCGGCTTGCAGCCGATCCAGATCGCGGGCGGTGAAATGGTGATGGTCGCGAAAGGCAATGCGGGCGGCGAGATGAAGGCCGGCGCGTTCCAGGCCGGCGAAGAACTGCTCCGGGCGGGCGATGCCGCAGAATGCGATTACGGATCCCACCACCTGCGGAACTTCCATCTGCCGATGGAGCCGCCAGACCGGGCCACCCCATCCCCACTTGCGGAGTTCGGATTCGAGTTGCGGATCGTCGGCCGGAATTGCAATCACGCTGGCCCGCCGGGCGGCTTGCAATGGTTCGCGCAGGTTCCCGGCAGGCAACAGGCAATCCTGCCAGTCGTCCCGGTTCAGGAGCAGGATATCCACGTCGCGATGGAGCTGGCGGTGCTGGAAGGCGTCGTCGAGGATGTGAATGCGGGGGCGGGTATCGCCGAGAACCGCGTCGGATTCGGCCAGCAAGCCGGCTTCATAGCGCTGCTGGGCTACGTACACCGGAACGCCCGCTTCGTCCGCCATGAGAAGCGGCTCGTCGCCGAATTCCTCGGGAGTTCCGTCGAGGCGAACGCGCGCGGGCGCCACGGATTGGCGGCCGTAACCGCGAGAAAGAATATTGACTGCAAAGCCGCGTGTGGTGAGAGCCTGGGCGAGCGCGATGGCGAACGGCGTCTTCCCGGCGCCGCCGGTGGATAGATTGCCGATGCTGATCACGGGGAAGTTCAGGCGGCAGATGGGCTCTCGGCCGGAGCGCAGTCGGGACTCGCGAACTTTGAGAACCAGACGATACAACGGGGTCACGGGAAGGAGGAGTCGCCGGGCCGACGTGCGACTCATGCCGGACGCTCCGACGCGACCGGGCGGGAGGCAATTCGGGCCTGGGGGTCTCGGATGAGAATATGCTGGATCGCTTGGACTGAGCGCGCCGTCGCTCCCGCTTGCTGCTCAAAGACGTGGCGCGCTCGCTCGCCGGTCGCCTTTGCCTCGGCTGGATTCCCTAGCAGATCGATGAGAGCCGCGGTTAATTGTTCTCCGGCGGCGATCCGGATTGCCTGATGCGCTATCAGGTCTTCGGTAATGGCCCGAAAATTCGCATAATGAGGACCCATGACGATGGGCACCCCGAACTGGGCCGGCTCAAGCGGATTGTGGCCGCCGGCGGGCACCAGGCTGCCGCCTACAAACGCCACTGCCGCCAAGGAATAGACTGAGGCCAGTTCGCCGATGGTGTCGAGGAGGAGGACTTGCCCGAGGCGGAGAGGATTGCGGGGATCGGGAGGTTGGGTCTCCCAATCCGAGCGGCGGACCCATGAAACCCCCGATTGATCGAGCAGGCCGGCCACGGCTTTAAATCGCTCCGGATGGCGCGGCGCCAGCACGATGGCGAGTTCGGGATCGCGCTCGAGCAGGTGCGGCCATATATCGAGCAGTGCGGCTTCTTCACCCTCCAACGTGCTGCCTGCCACCACGATCCGTGCGGTCAGGGGCCGCAGAAGACGGGTCACATCCGCCTGCTGCGCCACGCGCACATCGAATTTCAGATTGCCGCCGACGCTGACCGCGTCCGGCCGGCAGCCGAGGGCGAGCAACCGCTCTTCGTCCGTCGTGGTTTGCGCGAGCACCCGGCTCAGACGGCCCAGGATCGGCTGCCAGAGCCGCTGCAGCATCTGGTAGCGCGGCCAGGAGCGGTCGGAGATGCGGGCATTGACCACCACCACGGGGATGCCGCGGCGAAAACATCCCTGCAGCAGGTTGGGCCAGAATTCGGTTTCCGCCAGGACGAGCATCTTCGGCCGGAGGGTGTTGAGGTAGGCCCGGATGGCCCAAGGCAGGTCAAGCGGGCAGTAGAATACGCGGTTTGCCCCGAAGCGCTCGCGGGCCAGCGCCTGGCCGGTGCGGGTGGTGGTGGATACGACCACGCGATAGTCCGGCAGCGCCCGATCCAAATCGCCCACAAGCCGGCTGACGGCCAAAACTTCGCCCACCGAGACGGCGTGGAGCCAGATCAGAGGTTTCTGGGCATGATTCCCGTCGCGCAGGCCAGGGAGCCCGGGCCGGACCCGCCCCAGCCGTTCGCGTATCCCGTCGCGGTATTTCTGGGTACTCGCCATCCGCCACAACCACCACGGCGCCCCGGCTACCAGGGCCGCCAGCAGCGCCACGTTGTAGAAAAAGATAACCATGCGAGACCGATTGCGGTTTTCCTGTGTCTAATCCCTCAAATGATACAGTCGTCGGGGGCGAAAGCCTCTGGAACGAGGATCTCTGGAACAATGAAGGTTTTCGCAAGGTTACCCCTGATCGTGATGTGGCTGGCGCTTCCGGCCGTGGCCACCGATCATGTTCCACCGCCGGTGCAGCCGGCCACGTCTTTTGCGGCCGTCGAGGTGCATGACAAAGAAAAGGTGGCCATTGCCGCCGAGCCCTACGACACCAAGGAGAAGGAGTCGATTTTTCGGGTCGATTACCTGGGCCACGGGGTCATGCCGGTGCGCCTCATCGTGACCAACAATGGTGACAAGCCCATTTCGCTACGCGATGCGCGGATCCTGTTCCAGACCCGTTCCGGGGACCGCATCCAGGCGGCCGTGCCAGAGGACGTGATGCGCCTGATGAGCCGCAAGGAACGCGAAGGCGGGCGCATTCCCATGCCGGGCCCCCTCCCCACCATCAAGCTGAAGCCCAAGGCCAGCAACAAGGATATCGAAGAGGACTTCAACCAGTTTGAGTACGGCGCCCTGGTGGTGGAGGCGCACACTACGCGGGCGGGATTCCTCTTCTACGACGTATCGCAGTTGGACGAGCCGCTGCGCGGATCGAAGCTCCACCTGCACGCAGTAAAGGATGCTGAGGGGCACGACTTGTACTACTTCGAAATCCCCTTCGAGAAGTACATGCAATCGAAGTCCAGCCAGATGAACTGAGTGGGCGCGTGAGCCGGAAGGGCTACTCGAAGTAAGTCGCCGAAGTCGTGTCCGTCTCCCAGATGGTGCAGTCCTTCACCCGCACCCGGCCGTGGGTCATTCCCGTCAATTGCTGGTTTGTCTGGTCGTAGAAATAGCGGGCGATGTTCTCGGCGGAGGGATTGACGGTCGTAAACGGTTCCAGGTCATTGAGCATCTGGTGGTCGATGCGGTCGATGACCGGGCGCATGACCTGCTTGAGCAACTTGAAATCGAGGAGTAGGCCGGCCTCGTCCAGCTCCGAGCCAGCCAGCGTGATGCGGACCTTGTAATTATGGCCGTGCGGGTTTTCGCACCGGCCGCGGTAGTTCCGGAGGTAATGGCCGGAGGAGAAATCCGATTCTACGGTTAGTTCGAACATGAGCGTGCGCGCAACCTTGGGAAGAGTCCCTCTGGTTCGATTCTAGTTCCTTTGTCCAGGCGGCCTCACCGATGGGAGGTCTGGGCCCCTTAAGAAACTGCCGGCGTGGAGCGAGACCGGCTACATCTCTCCGCGTTCCCGCCGCCGTCGGCGGGCATCCTGGCGGGCCTGTTCGCTGCGGCGGTCCACCTGCTCGAAGAGGTTGCTCATGACGCCGACCAGGGCGGAACCCAGGCCGGCGAGCAACAACATCAGCGCCACGGTGCGCCACAGAGTTCCGTTGGCCGGTAGCCCGGGCTGAAAGCTGGAGGGAACCAGCGACAAGCCGCCCGAGACAAGCGCAAAGAAGAGAAGAACCGCGGCGAGAATGTAGAAGTTGCGGGACATGGCGAGCCAACCGGCTGATGCGATTGTAAGCGCCGTCCCCGAGACCGTTTCAGGCCGGGATGGCTGCGCTCTCGATCAGCGTCACACCGGCTTTGGCGAATTGTTTCTCGATCGCCGCCACCGAGCCGTTCAAATCGATGGCGCGGCAGGCGTCGCTAATAATGGTAACGGGAAACCCGAGTCGGCGCGCATCGAGCGCCGAATACCCGACACAGTAGTCGTAAGCCAGGCCGGTGAGAAACACGCGCGTCAGGTTGCGTTCGCGCAGATAGCCGACCAGGCCCGTGGCCGTGGTGCGGTCGTTTTCGAAAAATGCCGAGTAGGAATCGATCTCGGGGCGGAAGCCCTTGCGGAGGATGAGTTCGGCCCGGGCCAACTGCAGTGCGGGATGGAAATCCGCGCCTGGCGTGCCCTGCACGCAGTGTTCGGGCCACAGCGTCTGCTCGCCGTAACTCACGCGCACCTGCTCGGACGGATGCTTGCCGGGATGCGCGCTGGCAAAGGAATGATGGCCGGGCGGATGCCAGTCCTGGGTAAGGATGATGTGCTCGAAGAACGGCGCGATGCGGTGAATGATCGGGATCACGGCATCGCCGTCGGGCACAGCCAGCGCGCCGCTGGGACAGAAGTCATTCTGTACGTCGGTGACCAGGAGGACGTCCTGTGGGGTGATTTGCATTGGACGAATGGAGGGGGACGCTGAGTGCAACAACATCTATGCAGCGTCTATCATTTCAATTCGCAATCGTTTGCCTACGGCGCGGGCTGCTTTGGCAATGGTTTGAAGGTGAACCGCACTATTATCCGGATCGAGCAAGCGATCAAGTTGCGATCGACTAGTACCGATACGCTCTGCCATAGCCTTCTTACTGAGCTTATTCGCCTTCATTGCTTCAGACAGTTGCCAGGCGATCACTCGCTTGATTGCCGCAGCATCAATCTCCTCACGAATTCCCTCCTGATCAAGGAAGCTGTCAAAGCTTGAGCCTGTGTGGTCGAATGTTCCTTTTTTACGTTTGATCACTTCAAACCTCGCTGGTGTTTACCTTTGTTTCGTTTCGCGAGTTGGAGGTCCGGCTCAGGGGTAGTCCGTGTCTTCTTGATAATGCCGTGCAACAACACCATTCGTTGCCGCACGTCGATATAGAAAAACACGCGCGAAATCCTGTTTCCGCTCAGGTCTGTCCTTACCTCGTGAAGGCCGCCTCCCAATGGACGGCAAGTCGGCATGCCGATCGGCCAACCAAATTCAACCACCCTGATGTCCTCTCCAATCAAGTGGCGATCCGCGGGAGGTAATGATTTCAACCATTCGCCAACCGGTTCGCGGCCAGCCTCCGTCTGGAAGAAAAAAGCGGGAACCCGCTTGAGACTGACTGGATAAAGTGTACCACGCGCGGTACCCTCCTTGCCATCGGTGGCCGGCTTCTTGGTCATCGGTCACCAACGGAATTCTGAAAGAACTTCTCCACGTCGGTGATGCTGGTGGTCATGCGGTAGGGCGGGAGACTCTGAAGGAACGTCTGTCCGTAGCGCTGGCGGCGAATGCGCGGATCGAGCAGCACCAGCACGCCACGATCTTCGAGCGAGCGGATCAGCCGGCCGAAGCCCTGCTTCAGCGTAAGCACCGCCTCGGGCACCTGGTAATCGAAGAACGGTTTGCCACCAGCCTCTTCGATGGTCTTCATGCGCGCCTGCACCACCGGGTCGTTCGGCACCGCGAACGGCAGGCGGTCGATAATGACGCAGCTCAGCGCCTCGCCCTGGACATCCACTCCCTGCCAGAAGCTCGAGGTGCCGAACAGCACCGCATTGGGTGTAGCGCGAAACTCTTCGAGCAGTGCCTTGCGGGGCGCATTGCCGTGCAGCAGGATGGGAAAATCGAGCACCGGCAGCAGGCGCTCGTAGAGATCGCGCATCTGGCTGTAACTGGTGAACAGGCAGAAGGCGCGTCCGCGGGTGATATCGAGCACGCGCCGGATGCAGGCAGCGGCGGCCGCGGGAAACTCGGGATCGCGCGGGTCGGGCATCTCGGGCGGAAGATAGAGCAGGGCCTGCTCATCGTAGCGGAAGTGCGACGGCACCACGAGTTCCCGGGCCTCCTGTAATCCGAGGCGGCGCCGCAGGTGTTCGAAGCCGCCCTGCACCGTGAGCGTGGCGGAGGTGAGCACCACGGTGGGGATG
>Ga0070717_10001541_pt1 | contig 15979 bp, 11 predicted proteins | sample LARL113metaG_FD_71366 | JGI IMG/M metagenome (GOLD analysis project Ga0070717, IMG submission 71366) | Corn, switchgrass and miscanthus rhizosphere microbial communities from Kellogg Biological Station, Michigan, USA - LAR L11-3 metaG | ecosystem: Host-associated > Plants > Roots > Rhizosphere ... | reverse complement strand
GATGAAAACCTGCACGTGCTCGAAGATGGCCTGAACGTCAATATAGACCTCCGCTCTGACTCAATCGAAGTTGAAGGAACTCCGCGTGACGTGGCCCGTGCTGAACAGGTCTTCGCTGATTACGATCAACTGCAGCGAGGGGGTCAGACCTTCAACAATGGCGATCTGAACAGCATGCTGCGGGTGCTGGTTGCCGATCCCAAAGCCACCCTTCGCGGGTTGGTCGAGGCCGGGCGGCAACGTTCGTTCGGACGTCGCACGGTGCAGCCAAAAAGTCTGAATCAGCGTCGCTATCTGGATGCCATTGAGAGCCATGACATGGTGTTTGGCATCGGTCCGGCGGGCACAGGCAAGACGTACCTGGCGGTGGCAATGGCGATTTCGGCGCTGCTCTCGAAGCGCGTGAACCGAATCATTCTGGCGCGCCCGGCAGTCGAAGCGGGGGAGCGCCTGGGATTCTTACCGGGAACGCTGCAGGAGAAGATTGATCCCTATCTGCGTCCCCTCTACGACGCGCTCTACGACATGCTGGATCCGGAGAAGGTGGATCGCTATCTCGAAAAGAGTGTCATCGAGATTGCGCCGATTGCCTTTATGCGCGGACGTACGCTGAACGACTCATTTGTGATTCTGGACGAAGCTCAGAATACAACCTCTGAACAGATGAAGATGTTCGTAACACGTCTCGGCTTCAACTCAAAGGCGGTCATTACCGGCGACATTACGCAAATCGACCTTCCAAACGCGCGGCGCAGCGGTTTGCTGGAAGCAATTGACATACTTAAGCACGTGCAAGGGCTGGCATTCGCATATTTCGACGACGGAGACGTAGTGCGGCATCATCTGGTGCAGCGGATCATTCGCGCTTACGATGAGCACAAAACGCGAGTGGCGGAAGAACAAATGGATTTGTTAGATCCGAAAACCGCAAATGGAAATGGGTCGGCTTCAAACTTGAGCGAGCCCGCCGAGTAGGAGGGTACTCATAATGAGGACGCGTCCGCGTCCTCTTTTGCTTTTCGAGAATGTTCAAAGTCAGATGAAGTTCAGCAATTCGACAATTATTTTTGAGAAAAGACCAACGGGGTTGAATTCGCGCGAGATCGACAGCTTCGTGCTTAAGGCAAGCTGCGCGGCCGGACTGAGTGGCGCAGTGAGCGTCTTGATTACCGGGAATTCTGGTATTCGGGAATTGAACGCGCGTTTCCGGGGGAAGAACCTGGCGACAGATGTACTGTCGTTTCCGGCAGTTGCTTCTGCGCGCAACTTCGCCGGCGATATAGCGATTTCGCTTGAAGTCGCCGCACACAACGCGCGTCGGCTTGGGCACTCAGTGTCGGATGAAATTCGAATTCTGATCTTGCATGGAATCCTGCATCTTGCGGGATATGATCATCAAAGCGACCAAGGTGAGATGGCGAAAAAGGAAATTTTATTGCGGCGGCGGTTTGCGCTGCCGAAGGGTTTGATCGAACGAGGGACCGAAGCGACCGGTCGTAAGAAATCCGCGAAAGCCTCGCCCGTACTGGCGCGAACACGCCGATGAACCTGGTCATTGCCATTTCGCTGCTCGTCCTATTCGGCTTATTGACTCTTTCCTCGTATGTGGATCGTCTCTACGCGGAAATTGGCAAGTTTCTTTCCCGCGACTTCCAGGACAACATCGACGCTTTTGAGCAGCAGGTAGAGCCAAAGTTGAAAGTAAGCCGATCGCGCGCCGCCCTCTCTATGGCGGTATTGACGCCGTTGTTGATGGCTGCAGTCGCATTGCTGGTGGGATTCGCGGTGTTCGGCGAAGGTACATGGAGCGTGGATGCGCTGCTGGAAGCTGTGCTCGGTGTGATTCTGATCGTCATCGTATTCAATCGCTTTCTTCCGTTTGTGTTTTTTTCGCGGACCAAAGGCACGTGGTTGGCCCGTTGGGCGCCGCTTCTGCGGGTCATGATTTATCTGATGCTCCCGATTACGCTGGTATTAGGGTTTCTGCAATCAGTCGCATCGTTGACCCGGGAGCATTCCGAATCGCAGCCTGAGACTCAAGCGGAAGCCGTGGACGCTTTGATCGAGGCTGGCCGGGAGGAAGGAATTCTCGATGAAAGCAACCGCGACCTGATTCAGTCAGTCGTGCAGTTCAGTGAGAAGACGGTACGCGAGGCAATGAAGCCGCGTCCCGAGATGATCGCGGTGGCAGCGGACACCACAGTCGAGAAATTTATCGAGCTGCTGCGAGCGCGGCCATTTTCCCGCGTACCGGTGTTTGATGGAAGCTTGGACCACATCGTCGGATTGGTTTACGCGCAGGACGTGCTGCAGATTCCGGATGCGGATGCCCACAGCCGCACCGTCGGCTCTCTGATGCGCAAAGATGTGCTCTTTGTGCCCGAAACAAAGCTGGGCAGCGACCTGCTTCGCGAAATGCAGAAGAAGAAAGTCCGCATGGCAATTGTGATTGATGAGTATGGCGGAGTCGCAGGCCTGGTAACTATTGAGGATCTGGTAGAGGAAATTGTTGGAGAGATTAGTGATGAGCACGAACCTGCGCAGGTGGTTCGTGAGAGCGAGACCTCGTATCTGGTCCCTGGAAATATGGATGTTGACCGCCTGGAGGAATTGCTCGGAGTGCGCCATGACCGACGCGGGGCGGCAACAGTCGCGGGGTTGGTGAGCGAACTGGCGGGAAGAATCCCTAAGAAGGGCGAAGTTGTGGAAGAAGACGGACTGCGCCTCGAAGTTTTGCAAGCTACCGATCGCCGGGTTGAGCGGGTAAGGGTCTCAGTCGTAAATTCCCAGCAGATGAAGCTGATTTAGAAATGTCCTTCCGCTCTGGCTTCGTCACCATCATCGGCCGCCCTAACGCAGGTAAATCCACGTTACTGAATGCGCTTGCGGGAGAGAAGCTCGCAATCGTCAGCCCCAAGCCTCAGACCACGCGAAACCGCGTCCTTGGAGTGATCCATGTTGCCAGGCAGAAGGGAAGGCCGGGCGCGCAGATCGTGCTCATTGACACGCCCGGTGTCCATCGGCCTGAAAGTTCTTTGGGACGAAAGATGATGACCGAAGTGCGAGAGGCGTTAAATGGATGTGATCTTGCGTTGATCATCACAGATGCCGCAAAAAAATCAGACGAGGCGGACGAGTTCCTGCTGAATGTGGTAAAGGGAACGAAAACTCCCTCTTTCCTGCTACTGAATAAGGTTGATCTTCTACGCGGCGAGAAACGACGGATGCTTCCATTGATCGAGAAGTATTCGAAGCTACGCGAGTTTCGCCAGGTGATCCCGATTTCGGCGCGCAAACGTGAGGGGCTGGACTTGTTGTTGGACAAGGTAATTCAGGCTTTGCCGGAGGGGCCACACTACTTTCCGGAAGGCCAAATAACGGACCAGCCTGCGCGCTTCATGGCCGCAGAGTTGATCCGCGAGCAGGTTCTGTTTGCAACCAGCGAAGAAGTGCCGCACTCCACCACCGTGGTGATTGAGCAGTTCGAAGAGGGGGCGAAGCTGACGCGAATTGCAGCGGTGATTTTTTGCGAGCGCGATGGACAAAAGCGAATTCTGGTCGGACATCGCGGCGAGATGCTAAAGAGAATTGGCACCGCGGCCCGCATTGAAATCGAGCGCATGCTTGGGACGAAGGTATTCTTGGAGTTGTTCGTGAAAGTCCGCCAGAACTGGCGCGAATCGCGGGGTTTCATTGAGGAATTGGATTGGAGAAGGCAACTGGAATATGTAGTCAGCGCTGAAAACAAAGAGAACTCTGGCTAGAGTGCGCCTCCTCCTATTCCTTCAGTGCAATTCCCAGTGCTCTCATTTTTCGATACAGATGGCTGCGTTCGAGCCCGAGGACTTCGGCGGCGCGGCTGATGTTTCCATGGTTTTCGTCCAACTTTTTGAGAATGTAGTCGCGTTCGTAAGCCGAGCGCGCCTGATGCAAAGTGGGGAAATCACCGCTACGGCGGCTCCCGTCGCGGTAAACCAGCGGCGGAAGGTGCTTGCGATCAAAGCGGACGGCGGTTGGGTTCATAATGACGATACGCTCGATGACGTTGCGAAGTTCGCGAACATTCCCAGGCCACGAATAACGCATCAGGCCCTCGACTGCCTCATCGGTGATCTCGCGCGGCCGGCGGCCATAGCGTCCAGAAAATTCTTTCAGAAAGTGTTCAGTGAGCAGCGGAATATCTTCCTTGCGCTCGCGTAAAGGCGGGACGGAAAACGGAACTACATTCAACCGGTAAAAAAGGTCTTCGCGGAAGTTTCCGCGAGAAATTTCTTCTTCCAAGTCCTTATTCGTAGACGCGATCACGCGAACGTCAACCGTAACCGGTTCGTCCCCTCCCACCGGGGTGAAGCTCTGCTCCTCCAACGTGCGCAGCACTTTCGCCTGCGTCTTCAAGCTCATGTCACCGACTTCATCGAGAAAAAGCGTGCCGCGGTTTGCCTTAAGAAACTTGCCTTCCTTGTCTTCCGCGACCGAGGGAATCGAGCCTTTGCGGTGCCCGAACAGTTCGCTCTCGATCAAATCTTCCGGTATGGCAGCGCAATTCACCTCAACGAAGGTTTCATCGCTGCGCAAGCTTTGCCCGTGGATGGCATGCGCCACCAATTCCTTGCCGGTACCGGATTCGCCGAAAATCAGCACTCGGCCGTTGGTCGGCGCCATTACCTGGATCTGTTGACGAAGGGCTTTCATGGGAACGCTGTCGCCTACGATGGCCGTCTTCGGCGCAAGCTGCTTCTTTAAATCCTTGTTCTCCTCTCGCAGCTTCTTGGCTTCCAGGGCATTCTTGAGGAGGATGAGGGTCTTGTCGATCGATAGCGGTTTTTCGAGAAAATCGAATGCTCCAAGTTTGGTTGCTCTCACCGCGGTTTCAATCGTGGCGTGGCCGGAGATGATAATGACCTCAGGCGAATTTTCCAGCTCGCGAATTTTCTGTAGCACGTCAAGGCCGTCCATTCCGGGCAGCCATATGTCTAACAAGACCACGTCGAAGGCTTTTTTGCGCAGCAGTTCCAGGCATGCCTCCCCACTTTCAGTGGCGGCGGGATGGTAACCTTCGTCTTCGAGAACGCCTTGAAGGGAGTCTCGGATCGACGGCTCGTCGTCGACGATGAGGATGTTAAGCATTGTAAGTTGCGTGCGCGACAGTCGCAGAGCGGGTGGCAATGGGTAATTCGATGATGAACCTGGCGCCTACCGGCTTGTTCTCCTCTACGCGAATCGACCCGTGGTGGTCTTCTATGATCCGGCTGACAATGGCGAGACCAAGCCCGGTGCCGCGCTTCTTGGTCGAGAAGTAGGGCAGGAATAGACGTTCTTTCAGGTCCTGGGTGACGCCGGGGCCGCTGTCGGAGACGCAGATTTCTACCAGGTCGTGATCAGGCACGAGAGAAGTGGAAATTTCAATTTCCTTGACCGCCGATGCCTGAACCGCCTCCGCCGCATTATCTACCAGGTTGGCAATAGCGCGTTTCATGGCGTCGGAGTCCGCCATGACCTCCGGCAGATCGGTGGAGAACAAGGTGCGCATGTGAATTTCATCCACCCTGCCGTTAAACATGGAGAGCGCGCTCTCGACGATTCCATTAATGTTAGTGGGCTGCGGTTGCGAGGAGGGGAAGCGGGCAAGAGTCGCGAACTCGTTCACAAGAGTACGGACGGTCTCTACCGCGCCGCAAATTGCTTCCGCGCAATTTCGCACAATTTCAACGGAGGCTGGATCAGGCGGCGTGTTGCGGTCGAGGTGGCGCAGAATACGATCCGCTGACAGCGCAATTGGAGTAAGAGGATTCTTGATTTCGTGAGCCACACGGCGTGCCACTTCGCGCCATGCAGCCTGCTTTTGCGCTCTTAACAAGTCGGACAGATCTTCGAATACCAGCACATACCCGATCCGTTCGCGCTCGTGCTCCAAACTGGCGACCGTGACCGCGACGTTCAACTGCGAGCGTTGAACTGCGAATTCCATCTGCGTGGTGGTGGTACCCATTCTGTCTGCGCGCCGTAATAAGTGCTCTAAATCTTTCAGGACCTCTGCGGAAAACAGATCAGGAAAAGCAGCACCGATCAGAGTGGACGTGACGTGCGGCGTCTCGGAGGGTCGCAGCATACGCAGCAGCGCTTGGTTCACGTGACGGACGCGCAGTTCGGCGTCCAGGGACAGCACGCCGGTCGGAATGCTTTCAAGAATGGTAGCGATGTGTTGCCGCCGGCGCTCGAGTTCCGAATTGGCAGCGCTAAGTTCATGGCTGGCGGTTTCAAGTTTGCGGCGGTTGCCGGAAAGTTCTCCAGCCATTTGGTTGAAAGACCGGACCAAGTCGCCAAGCTCGTCGGCTGCCGGAACCTCCACTCGATAATCTAAGTTTCCACGTGAGATCTCCTGAGTAGCCTCGGCAAGCGCAACCACCGGACGCGTGACCAGCCGGGAAAGGTAGAGCGCCAGCCACATGCTGGCAAAAAGTACCATTCCAGTGATCCACCATAAGAGGACCATGTAAGTGCGGCGAACCGTGCGGCGGGCTTTGGCCAGCTCAAGGTATCGCTGCTGGCTTACTTCGAGCTGCTTCTGTGCTTCGCCAAAACTCTTGGGCAGCGGCATCGCCACTAAAACCTCACCGGAATCACCAACCGGCGCGGTGCCCACAACGTAGTCGACCCCATTCCATGAAATGTGCTGGGGTTCAGAGGAGATGGGAGGGAGGGGGATCTTCGGTTTCAGCAATGGCCATTCCGCAGGCGCTCCAAAACTGGCCTCGGCATCACCGGAGAGAATGGCAATCGCGAAGCCGCCTTGTAACGTGGCTGCGTGTTCCCGGAACTGATTTAGAACTCCCGAAAAACTGTGACCTTCGAATGCGTGCTGGGTCTCAGGGGCCGTAGCGATGGAAACCGCCTCTGCGTGGGCGTTCTCAGCCGCATATTTGGCGAGCAGTCTCGCCATTAATGCCGTGTCCTCCCGTACTTCTTCGACCGGAGTGGAAAACCAACGCTCGATCGAGCGGTTCATGAGCCCATAGGCGAACCAGAACATCACAATGACCGGCAGGAACGAGAGCAACAAGCTTCCAACTACCAGGCGAGTGCGGAACTTCGATCCCAGTACGCCCAAGCGGCGTTCGGCAAAGAGTTTGATCAGGTTCCTGGCCAGAACGAAGGTAAGGGTGACAAAAAGTAAGAACACCAAGGCCGAAAGCGCCGCCAGAAATACTGTTTGCTGGGTGGTGCTTGGATTGATAAATGGCAGATCGAACGATGATTCCGAAAGCAGGATCGCGAATAGCAGAAAACTTCCTGCCGCGAGCATGATAATCAGGCGCTTTCGTTCTTTGCTCGGTCTGATTGGACTTCCCGAAGCCATAGATCAATCGTCCGGCCGCTACGCGGTCGCAAGTAGAGTCATTATAGACTTGGTTAGCGGCGCGGATAGCTCAAGAGAGCGGTGCAGCTCACACTCTGTTGGTTCTTTTCACGGCCACAAAAATCGGAACGGCCACCAGCTGCGCGGCGACCGAAAACACAAGCAGCGCTGACAGCGAAACATCGTACAGCCTGCCGATAATGACACTGCCCACAAACCAGAACACGCCATACACACCGGTGAAGATTCCATAAGCGGATGCGCGTCTTTGCTGCGGCACCATGGTAGCTACGGCGGCGGGGATGATGGATTCGTGAACACCCATGCCGAGTCCCCACAGCGCCACGCCGACGAATGCCAGCCAGAATCCGCCGAGAAAAAGCAAAAGCGGCGAGACTGCGGAAATCAGCGTGAGCGGAACCAGAATTCCAATTCCAGTGCGGTCGAATAAGCGCCCGAATGCCAGCGAACCCAAGCCACTCGTTGCCATCGCTACTGAATAAAAAATCGGTATCCAAAGACCCGGAACGATGGAAGCTTGATGAAAATGGAAGGCGACCAATGAGAAATCCGCGAACCCGGCGGCGACAAGGGCAGCGCCGGCCAGGTAAATCCAAAACACGCGTGGAAGCGTAGCCGTTCCGCCGATTTTGGGCTTGATCTCGAGCTCTTCGGGCGTGGGATACAAAATTCTTGCTAGGAGCAGAAAGCAGAGCGTAAGGATGGCCGGAGCCAGCAGAACCGCGAAGGCTTGGCGATAGGTCCCGTGACGCGCGAGAATGACCGCCACAATCAGCGGCCCGATCAGTGCCCCAACCTGGTCCATGGCCTCATGTAAGCCGAAGCCGAATCCCAGGCCGATCTCCTTACTGGCGTGGGAAAGCATTACGTCGCGCGGGGGATTGCGGATCGCCTTGCCGACACGTTCCAGAACGATGAGCAATCCGGCGATTTTCCAATTCGGCGCCCAAGCCAGGAGTGGCACAGCGGCCATCTGCACGACATACCCGAAAAGGGTGATTGGCCAGAATTGGCCGGTGCGCTCGCTGAGGGGACCGGAAACGAGCCGCAGCCCGTATCCTAGCAATTCGCCGAGGCCGGCGATGGTCCCAACCAGCGTGGCGCTTGCCCCCAGGATCGCTAAATAGGGACCATTTACGCTCCTCGCTCCTTCATAGACGAAGTCCGCAAAGAAACTCACGACTCCAATTAGAAGAACAAATCGGAAGGCTCGACTTTTCATTGGCCAGGCCATGCTTCGTACAATCTATGCTGTCCGTGCTGATTCGTGCAGGGGTCTAATTCGCCGCAGAGTACCACACGGGGTTACGAACGGTGATCGGGCTCGGATGTCCCGTGCTTGGTTTGAGAGCACTAAGTTTAGAATTCGTTGGGATGCCATTCTTCCTCGGAATTGACGGTGGCGGCACTAAAACCCGCTGTATCCTGGGTGACGAGAAGTCTCAGTTAGGCACCGGAAGTTCTTCAAGCAGCAAAGTGCAGCGGGTCGGCGAGACTTGTGCGCGCGACGCTCTGGCTGCGGCCGTCCACGGAGCCTGTGTGCAGGCGGGAATATCTCCTCGACGAATCGCGCGCACTGTTGCGGGCATCACCGGTAGTGCGCGCCCCGACATTGCCGCAGTGATGCGAGATTTGATGACCAGCATAGTCGGGGGCGAGATTGAGATCGTTGGCGATGTCGAGATCGCATTTGAAGACGCATTTGGCAGTCGACCCGGGGTTATTGTAATTGCAGGAACCGGTTCGATCGCTTATGGACGAAATTCCAAAGGCGAAATCGCGAGGGCCGGAGGATGGGGATATGCCATTTCGGACGAAGGATCGGGGCACTGGATTGGTGCCGAAGCGGTGCGCGCGGCATTGCGTGGGCGCGATTGCGGACAACATTCAGGATTGTTGAAGAATTTGATGACAGGGCTCGGCGCGCTAGATTTCGACGACTTTATCGTTCGATTGAATGGAAGTCCACCGGTGGATTTTGCCTCCCTATTTCCAGTTGTGCTGGCGGCATCGGACAATGGCGATCCAAAGGCAACCGAGGTTCTTACGCGAGCAGCGCGGGCACTGGTGGAATTGGCAGGAATCGTTATTGAGCGGCTGTTCCGGGAGCAGTCAATTTCAGCTGCGACACACGGTGGGGTTCTGGCGAGCAGCACAATCGTGAGGAAACATTTTGAGCAGGAGCTAAAATCGCGCTATCCGGGGGCCGGCGTGCTGGATTATGAAGTCGATCCGGCGCGAGGTGCCCTGGAGCGGGCCCGAAGAGTACACGGATCAGCCAGCACACATTCGGTTTAGAACAATGAACATCGAATCCCAGACGCAAAAGAATCGTGAACCAGAAGAACAGAACACTCAGTCTGCCCCGGAATCTGAAAGCGCTCATGCTCCAGGTATCAGCGAAGATGTTGCACTGGCGCTCTTGAGATCCCCCGATGTCACCGCCGAAGTATTAGCCCAGCTCGCCAAAAACCCCATTGCATCGACGAGTCGTAAAGTGATAATTGGGCTGGCCGCGCACCAACGGACTCCTCGCCATGTCGCGGTTCCGCTACTGAGACGCATGTTCACATTCGATCTCATGCAGATGGCCCTTGCGCCTGCGGTTGCGCCTGATGTCAAGCGAGCAGCTGAAGAGCAAATACTGACGCGTCTAGAAGCGCTTCCCACCGGCCAGAAGATCACGCTGGCGCGACGGGCCTCAGGACGGGTCGCGGCGGGATTGCTGCAGGACTCAGACCGGCGCGTCATTTCCGCCGCTCTCGATAATGCGAAGCTCACAGAATCATTGGTGGTGCAGGGGCTCATGAAGCCCAACCCGCCCGAAACTCTGTTCGTCCTTGCAAGCGAGCACTCGAAGTGGTCACAACGCCTCGAAGTCCAGATCGCGCTTTTGCGAAGTGAGAATACACCACTCGAGCGGGCTGTCGACTTTGCGCGAAATTTCTCTCCTGAGTTTTTGTGCGAGGTCATGCCGAAAGAGAGAAGCTCAGTCCTGATATCACAGTTGGGCAAGACAACCGAGTGACAAGTGTTACCTAATGGTTTGCTCCCTCGGGGCGAAATTGGATTCACTGAGGCGGCGGTTCCGGCTCCGCAGACCCATCGGCCCGAGCATCGGATCCGCCATAGTTGACGTCGCTCTTGGAATCGTGCAGCACCGCGTTGCCACGTCCCATGGAGGTGGAATATTCCTTTTGGACGTGCAGCTTGTGTCCCATTGCCGATAGCCTGTCCAAGATTTCCGGCTTCACGCGAGATTCAATTAGGATATTGCACCCTCGCTCGGGGTGTACGGTGAAGCGCGCGGTCTCCAGGGCCTGTTGGACGTTCATTCCGTAGTCGGCAATGTTTGACACGAATTGCGCGTGAGCGAGAGGCTGGTTTGCGCCTCCCATAATGCCGAAACCAATGTGCTGATCTCCGCGTTCCATGAAAGCGGGAATGATGGTGTGAAAGGGGCGCTTACGGGGCGCCAGTACATTGGGCGACTTGGGATCCAGCGAAAACAGTGCGCCGCGGTCTTGCAGCACGAATCCCATTCCGCGGACGGTAATTCCCGACCCGAAGCCTTCGTAATTGCTCTGAATCAGCGAAACAATATTGCCCTCGCGGTCAACAGCAGTCAGATAAGTTGTCTCACTTTGCGGCATGCCATAAGACACATTGCAATCCGCATGGCCGGGATCGATGAGTTTCGCGCGCTCCTTTGCATATTCCTTAGACAGCAATCCTCTGACAGGAACTTCGGAGAAGCGGGGATCGGCGTTGTAACGTTCGAGGTCGGCATAAGCCAATTTCATGGCTTCGATTTTCTTGTGCAGTTCTGCAGTGCTCAACGGGCCATCCGGAGACGCCGGCGCGGTCTCCATGATGTTTAGCATCTCGAGCGCCGCCATGCCTTGGCCGTTGGGAGGCAGTTCATACACAGTCCAGTCGCGATAGGTGGTTGAGATTGGCTGGACCCACTCGGGTTTAAAGTCAACGAGATCTTCGGCGGACATGGTTCCACCAAGCGATTGGGACGTGCTCAGAATTGCTTGCGCAATTTCACCCTTGTAGAACGCGTCTGCTCCATGCTGCGAAATCGCACGGAGGGCCTTTGCGAGATTTGGATTGCCAAAGACTTCTCCCAGGGCCGGTACTTTTCCGTTCGGCAGGTACGTTCGTTGACCTTCGGGATCATTGGCGAAGACCTGCGGAGCGTCGCCCCAAAACTCGTGAATGAGTTCAGGGACGGGGTAACCCTGTTCGGCATAAAAGATCGCGGGCCCAAACAGTTCTTTCCACTGTGCCTTACCGAACCGCTCATGCAGCGCGTTCCAACCGGCGACCACTCCGGGCACGGTCACGGAGTCAATCGTCCTCAGCGGCATCTTCTCGACACCCTTAGCTTTCATGTGCTGGAGCGTGAGGCCCTGCGGAGCCCAACCGCTGGAGTTCAGGCCGTAGAGCTTCCCAGACTTCGCGTCCCAATAAATCGCAAAGAGGTCGCCGCCAATGCCATTCATCATCGGTTCGGTTACGCCAAGCACCGCGTTTGCAGCGATAGCCGCATCCACTGCCGACCCACCCTTGCGCAGTATCTCCGCGCCTGCCTGCGACGCCTGGACATGGGTTGTGGCTACGATCCCGTACCTGCTGACAACCATGGAGCGGGCGGTATGGCGGTCCTGGGCGAAAGCGAACTGCGCGAAGAAAAACAACAGGGATACTGTTAAGCAAAATCGCATGTTTCACCGCTTGCAATTGAAATGGTTAAAGAAACGGCATTCTGAAGCGTGGACGCACAGAAGTCAACACCGCAGTCGCGATCCCTGATTTCATTTCTGGAAATGCTGGAGGATGGCTTCCGCCTGGTTTCTGGTCACGACAGCTGACAGCGCGGCCACGTCCGCCTGCTTCACCGCCTGCAAGCTGCCGAAGTGTTGCAACAGACGGCGAGTCGTGCGTTCGCCGACGCCGGGGATCTCGCGTAATTCAGTCGAGCGATCGCGCATCTGGCGGCGCTTGCGATGGAAGGTCACGGCAAATCGGTGGGCCTCATCGCGAATGAGCTGCACCAGATGCAACACCGGGGAGTGGTGATCGAGCACAGTCGGCTCATTTTCCTGCCCGCAGACGTAAATGATCTCCTCGCGTTTGGCGATTGCCGCCAGCGGTTGATTAATGATCTGCAACGAATTCAAGGCCTCGGCGGCGGCGTGCAGTTGGCCTAGGCCGCCGTCAATCAGAATCAGGCTCGGCATTTCCTTCTTCTCTTCCTGAATGCGTTTGTAACGGCGGGTCACTACTTCGCGCATGGAGGCAAAATCATCGACACCATCAACCGTACGAATAATGAACTTGCGATAGTCCGATTTCTTCATTCGCCCGTCTTCCCAAACAACCATGGATGCGACCGTTTCCGCGCCTTGAATATGAGAAATGTCGAAGCACTCGATGCGACGCGGCAGTTCCGGCAAAGTGAGCGCGTCTTGCAATGCTTCCTGAATGGCGCGCGTATTCGGCTTCATTACCCGGAACCGCTGATCATAAAGTTGCTTTGCGTTGTTGGCGGCTAAGTCAATCAACGATCGTTTATCCCCGCGAGATGGAACTGTGATGTGCACTCGTGTGGCGCGTCCGCCCTCTCCCGCAAGTTGCTCGGAGAGCACTTCTTCGAGTGCCTCGCGGTCTTCGAAATCGACAGGGACGTAAACATTGCGAGGGACATAGGGCTGTCCGATGTAGAGCTGGGTGAGAAAGGACGAAAAGAATTGGCTTGGGTTAAAGATTGTTGTTGTGGGGACAGCCGCACTCGGCTGTCCGGTCGAGCGACGCTCCGCACATTTTTGTTCAGCGGGAATGTTTGTCGTCGAGCTTTGCTCGACCGGACGGGCGAGGGCGCCCGTCCCCACGTGGCCGTTGCTTCCCACATGCTCTGGGGCAGGCTCGAACTCCGGCAGGTCTTCCCAGAAGAATTCCCGGCGGTCGAGCACCCGCCCGCCGCGCATATGGAAAAGGTTCACAGCGAGCATGCCGTTCTCGAAGTGGTATCCAAAGACATCGGCGTCATCGCCTTCCGCGGCAGCAATACGTTGCTTCTCTTGCAACTGCTCCACGGTAGAAATCAGGTCGCGATATTTGGCGGCGCGCTCAAACTCCTGATCTTGGGCGGCCCGGTTCATGCGCTCGCGCAGAGACTTGGACAAAACACTCTGCCGTCCATCCAAAAACAACTTCACGTCTCGGACCGCCTCCTGATAGATCTCCGGCGTTGTCAGGTTTTCAACGCAGGGGCCCAGGCAGCGGCCGATGTAGAACTGCAGACACGGACGTAAGTGAAAGCGGTTCAAATCAACGTAGCAGGAAGGAACTAAAAAATTCCGGTGGATGAGATCGACGATTCGGTAGGCCAAGTTCGCAGGGAAGTATGGTCCGTAGTAGATGCTGCCATCCTTGTTCAGCCGCCGCGTGACGTATACCCGCGGAAACCGCTCGCCGAGAGTTAGCTTCACATAGGGGTAAGTCTTGTCGTCGCGAAGCAAGATATTGAACCGCGGCTTTTTTTGCTTGATGAGGTGGTTTTCGAGTGCCAGGGCTTCCTTGTTGTTGGCAACAACGATGTAATCCACATCGGCTGCTTCGCGGACGAGGGTGCCTGTCTTGGCGTCAGCTACGCGGCCTTCGTGAAAGTACGAACTAACCCGGTGGCGCAGGCTGTTGGCCTTGCCGACGTAAATTACGACACCCTCGGCATTCTTGTAGAGGTATACGCCGGGAGACGCGGGAATCGACCGGATTTTCTGCTGAAGATCCATGATTAATGTTGCTATGGATCCTGTGGGCGGGTTCGGCTGCCAGACACCCTCTGAGAGGGGTTCAGGATCCCTGCGTCTATTTTAATGTAGGTTGCAGATCACTTCTGCAGGAAGCTATGCCTTTGCAACTGGCTCGGCGGGAAGAATTCCGACTGGCTCGCCGTCAATGAATAGGCCGGTCCGGATGCGGCGTTCGAATCTGGACTGGAAATCCTTGCTGAAGCCGACCGGTTTACCAGGAGCAGGCTTCAACAGATCCTGCACGCGAACCACCGTCGATCCCGTCAGGTTCTTGTACAAAGCGACGAACGTCCAATAGATACCGAACGGGAACCCCCACCAGCCGTACACGAGCGTATATAGACTAGCCGCCAGGGCGTTCCAGGAGCGACTTTCTTTGCCTTTAATGATCCAACGAGTCTGGCTGCGAGAAGAAATAATAAGGGCTGAGAAAACCAAGTGATGCTTGACCAATTCCGTTTCGAGTGTGATCCGCTGTGCGCGGTAGAAGAGCACGTGCCGATTGCGAATTTTTTCCGCATTGGCAATAAGCCACTCCTTAAGCCGCCGGTCCTCCTGTACCCACTGGTATTTACGACGCAAGCAGTACACGGTGGCCGCGGCCATAAAGAGAGAAAATGAACACATCAGAATCGCTGCCCCGCGATTTTCGGAAATCCGATTTAAGCCATAGACGGCCGTATAAAGCCAAAAGCAAATTGCCCCAAGTTGAGCAATAAATGCGACAAGTCCGCCGATCACATTCACCTCGTGCGAAGACTGATTTACTGGGGCGATAATAACCTTAGAAAGCAGTTTGGAACCGATGACACCGGTAACATCTCGCTGGGCCAGGAATTACGAGCGGTCACGTCCCCTGGGCGTCACTTCTGTGCTGCCGCCTGTCAATGTTCAGCGCCTATGTAACTCCTCAGCTGATTTGGCGGGTTTTAGTTTAAACAGGCCCGACGCATAGGCGGACGAGCCGACCGGAGTGGTTTGTCCCGGGACAGCCCTGGAAGAGCTAGAGAGACGGTGGGAGGGGGCCTTTTTCCTAACTGTATAAAATTTCCTCTATTTCCAGCTGCTACATACAACGGGAGGTATACTGGATTCGCATCTAAGCCTTGTATGATGAGGGTGTTATGGCGAGCCAAGCTGGGGTTTGGAGTTGGCATCGCTCGTGCTCAGATAGACTTTGGCTGAAGAAGCCACCCGTTTCCAAGCGGGTCTAGATTTTTTGATCTGACCCGCCCCAGCGAGTCAGGTTTCCCAGGCACAGAATTCACAAGTACTGTTGCCCAGGTTTTGAACGGCAAGATAAGAAGAGAGGAAGGAGTCCTCCACACATGAATCGCACTTCGTTAGCATTGGCACTGGCGGCAACCATGGCGGCGACGGTTGGCTGCGCCAGCAAGAACTACGTTAAAGAACAGACTACGCCGATAATTAATAAAACTAATGAGCTCGACGATTTGACCGCCCAGAACACCAAGGCGATCAAGGATGTCGACGCACGCGCCCAGGCTGGCATTCAGGACGTGAATACCCGGGCAGCGGCTGCCGATCAGAAGGCCCAGGCGGCGGGTCAAACGGCCTCGCAGGCCCAGCAGCTGGCCGACAATGCTGTACACCGCGTCGGCGTGCTGACAGATGCCGTCGCGAACCTGGACAACTACAAGATCGTCAGCGAGACCTCAGTACACTTTGGCTTTGACAAGGACTTTCTGACCAAGCAAGCCAAAGACGAGCTCGACAAGATGGCCACGGCTGTTCCGAATACTAAGGGATACATCAT
>Ga0070717_10001540_pt1 | contig 15999 bp, 18 predicted proteins | sample LARL113metaG_FD_71366 | JGI IMG/M metagenome (GOLD analysis project Ga0070717, IMG submission 71366) | Corn, switchgrass and miscanthus rhizosphere microbial communities from Kellogg Biological Station, Michigan, USA - LAR L11-3 metaG | ecosystem: Host-associated > Plants > Roots > Rhizosphere ... | reverse complement strand
CCGCACTTCCACGACGAGCAACGACGCGAGCGCGTGGTCCGGCGAAGCGTGCAGCGCTTGGAGGAGCTTGGCTACAGAGTTACGATCGCGGCCGCGTAGTCCGACCATTTTCAGGGGAAGAGGACTAGGTCCTTACGATCCGTGGCTTGGCGTCCGCCAAGCCGACAAGTTTCCGCGTCGTCGCACAAGCCCGGGCGCTTAGACCAGGGCATGTTAGGGGTTCCCAGACTCACCCCGCCCATAGGGCTTCGTGTCAGTCGCCAAGGCTCGGGGCTCGCCGTGGATCGCCGTAGGAGGAGCAAGCGCCCGACGCCCGGCTCTGGCTTTTTGAGTGGCGCGTGGCGCGGCTGGCACGGGGGGAGGCGCTTGAGCCCGTACGCCTACTCGTCCTGATTGTCGGGTAGACTCGCAAGCGAGAAGCCGCGGTTTCTAACGCCCAAGCGCCTGTGACTGAGCTCACAAGGGCCGGGTGCCCGCAGCGAGAGCGAGGGGGCCGCGGCTTCAGTCTGTTCCGGCGTGGACCGGGCGGGAGTCGAACCCGCGACCTGGAGTCTCTAAGGCTCCCGCTCTGCCGCTGAGCTACCGGCCCACGGGACACCATACCAGAAACTAGCCCGCATGTCGGCTATTATTGCTGGCGCAATGTCCCGACGCATAATCGACCGTGTCATCAGCGTGCGCGAGGCTGCGCAGCTACTGAGGATATCTCCGGACCGCTTGCGGAGTCTCATCCTTCGTGATCAAGACAGACCAGTAGAAGAGCGATTGCTCCCGTCGGCGCGCAACATGGGACGCGACTGGGCGCTGCTGCAGAGCGACGTCGAGGAGTTCGCCGAAATGCCCCGGCGGCCGGGCCGGCCTAGAGCGTGTGTGATTTGCCGAGGTACCCCTGCAACACGCGAGCACGTATGGCCGAAGTGGCTCAAGAAGATTTCAGCGAGCGAGATCGGCAACTACACGATGGGGGTGGCAACGAACCCAGAGAACTGGCGTGAATGGACAGGCGCCCCTTTCGAGCACACATCGCGCGTGCTGTGTAGTCGATGCAACCATCGGCTCAGTGGACTAGAGGGGAGGATCCGGCCCATCATCGAACGTCTTCTGACGCCAGGGGGGACGACCATTTCACCAAATGAGCAAACCCAGCTCGGCCAATGGTTATACAAGACGGGGTTGATGGTCGCGACGACAATCGACGACCCGGCGACCCATCTCCCAAAGTGGCACTACACAGGTCTCGGCGACAGCCTGGATTTGCCACCTGCGAGCGTAGTATGGCTTGGGATGCTCGACCGTCGGGTCCATGAGGGAGCTTTGTGGGTACAGCGATTCCAGTGGAGGGACCGAGAGCTAGCCGATCCAATCGAGGCTGAGGGCTACATCCTGGTCCTCGGGATCGGCGAAGTCGCGGCGGTCGTCGGCGTCTTGGACACGTCGCAATCGCCCGACTCGACCCCGATGAGCCCGTTCGTTCTTGGCCAACTCGGAATGGGCAAACTGCTCAGAGTGTGGCCAGCAAGCCAACACTATGGGGTGAAGTGGCCGCCGCCCGACAGGATGCAAGGCGAAGATCTTCGTGGGATAGCCGATGCGTTCGCTCGATCTGCCGGTCACGGCCACCAAAACGAGCCTGGTTAATTCGAGCGACGACGACATTGGCCATTCGAAGCTGCGCCCCTCCATTATTGGCCGGATCACGTTGTAGCGCAGAGTCAGTCCTGCATGGGTAATCAAGCTTCCACCTACTTCTTCATAGGTCGCCTCGGCAGCTCGCCGCTGCGATTTCAGGTTCAAGACGCTGATGCCGGTGATGGGTTGAGACTCGATGTATACCTTGACGCCATTTCGGCGTGGGGAACCACGGTTGAACCGTTCGACACATTCCGAGTGGCCGTCCGAACTACCCTAGACTTCATTGTTGCCGCCTACGCCTTTAAGGCCCGCCACGCACTCGATTACCGATTGGACAATTGGGTTGAAGTCAAGGGCGTTATTGGAAACGCGGGCATTGTTGGTCGGTTCTTAGCGCCAAATGAAGCACCGCCGACACTACCGTCGACCCGAAGTCCGACGAACACCCCCTGGAAACTCGCCGCTCGACTGAATCGCTCCCGGCTTGCGGGCGGCGTCACCCAGAACCATGTCCTGGCATTGCGCGACTACCAGCAGGCGATGCTGGATCCAAGTGATAATGCGTTCTTCTTCGCTTGGCGCGCAGTTGAGGACGTGTGCCGCACCGTTGCCAACGTGACGGATGTGAGCGCTGCCGCTTGGGGCACCATGAACGTCGCTCTCAACACAACGCAACAGATGACCCAACCCCTGAACGACGCCTCCATCGCGGTGCGCCACAATGTAATGTCCCCCCAGCGTCAGGCGCAACTCGCTGCTGCTCGCGCAAACAGGGCGCAGACGTTGAACATCGCCCACCAGGTGGTGGATGCTGAAATGCACCGCACCTTTCCGTGGTTCTGACGTTTCCTTGTATTCGGGTGCACTCTCCTTAGGGAGCGCCGCGGTACTTCGGGTAACCTCGTCTAGCGTCGTCCGCCCCAGCTCCGACTAGCCTAACGTCGTCGACAGCCAGGTCTCCCTCGCTTTCAGCCACCTGTTCATTGCAGCGATGCTTGCAACTCCCTTAGCTGCTTTGCATACGAGCCGCGCTTAACGGGCAACGCCAAGCCACGCCGAAGGTGGTCGCGGCCCTCGTCACGGACACCACGACGAATGAACTCCCTGGCCAACTCCAGATGCATCTTCTGGAGCGCCAAGTCTCGTAAGCCATGGTTACCCTGACGCCGAGCCAGTTCAGCTGCCTGCCGGTACCCGGCCTCCCCGCCCTCAATATCACCAAGCTTGAGCCGAAGCAGGCCGCGTGTCGCGATCATCACCGCCGACTCGTCCTCGCCCTCGTAGCTCTCCGACAGGACCTTCTGCGCAGCCGGCACGTTGCCTGACATCAGATGAACGTATGCGAGCAAGTTTGCGCTGAACAACGATCGACCGAAGCGCTGCTCCGCAGCCGTGAGCACCTCTATCGCGGCCTGATGACGCTTGAGGTCCTCGCCTAGGGCGCTGGCTAGAAGCATGAAGACAGCCTGGTCCGTGGTGGGGGCAGCAAGGAGATTCTGCAGGTACTCGACTGCTTCCTCCAGCTTGTCCTGCTCGCAGAGCATCAAGCCGCGCAAGTATTGCAGCCGAGGGGCACTCGGATACCGGCCCTCAGCTTCTCGCAAGACTTCTTCAGCACCCTCTAGGTCTGATCGATGTAGCCGCACCCGGATAAGGTTCTGGAACCCCACAGGACCTGTCTCTGGGCCGTGCTGAGTCGACAGCCAAAAGTAGTGCTCTGCCTTAGCCAAGTCCCCCGTTCGCTCGTAGCAGACCCCCAGATTGTTCGCCACCCGAGCCAGCCCTGCCTTGTCAGGCGGTTCGGCCCCAACGAGCGAGTGGTAGGCGAGATTCAGTTGGCGTCTGGCCCCCGCATAGTTGTGCTGCCGCAGTAGAGCTTGGGCCAGCAAGTCCCTAGCTTGATAATCGTTCCGATCGTGTTCGAGCCGCTCGTTAAGCAACTCAATGACGGTCTCGAGTGAAGCCTCGTGCAGGAGGAGTCGCGACAGGACGTGCACGGCCTCTGCCATTCTTGGCGCAACGGCTAGGCATGTCTTCAATGCGAGCGCTGCGCGCTTAGTGTCGCCCTTGACCGCGTACGCAATTCCCAAGGAATAGTGGGCCACGGCCGATCGCATTTCGATACGCGTTGCCGCCTTGAAGCTCCCGATCGCCCGATCAGTCAGCTTCAGTCGTAGGAATGTGTTACCGAGAACGATGTGGGCGCCGACGTCGTTGGTGTCAATGGCTATGGCTTGCTCGGCCCAGTAACGCGCCTCCTGGAGATCGCTCGCGTCGAGAGCAATAGACGCGAGTGCTACCCGCGGCTCCGAGTCTCGCGGCCTAAGGTTTGCGAGCTCATTGAAGAGAGAGCGTGCCAGCATCAAATTGCCTTGCCTCAGCCGTACCCACGCGAGTGCGTATCGCGCCTGGAACACCGGCTCCAGAGCTAGAGCCTTCTCCAAATTGTCAGCAGCCTCGTCGTAGTCCCCGGCGTTAGAGAGCGCCTGGGCAAGGACAATGTATGGCTTAGCCGATTGAGGATATCGCCGAACGTCTTGTCGGGCAGCCTCAACGAACCGTGCAAGAAAGCGCCGGCTTTCGTCGCTTGTATCGGACGCCCCGGAGTCGCCTGCGATTGGCGGGAGGTCGATGTCGTCAATCCCAGGCGGATTGACCAGAACAATGTTGTCTCGTCGCTTTGCATCGAGTTCCTGCTCGACTATCACTGCCGTAGTCCCCCTGTAGCCATGAGCCGCTGGATTCGCTGGTGGCGCCGCCGATCCAAACGCTGGCGCTGGCGTCGCTCATTCCGGTAGCACAGAAGCGCGGCTTGCACCCTCCGGAAGACAACGGTGAACGATGTTAGGCGACGACGATAGTCAAGGGCGCATAGGTCTCGGTACAGTTCGTTGAGTCGATCGCGGATACAAGCGGGGCAGTCCGGATTCACACGGGAAATGTCAGGTAGCGGATGGCCGGCTGCCAGTTCAGAAACGAAGGCGTCGTAGACTGCCTGGCGCTGGCCCGGCCGCACGTTTTGCATTGCGGCGAGTAGATCTTCCACAAAGGATCGGTCGAACACCTGGGCGAACAGACCAACCCCAGCGAACATCTCGAACAAGGTTGCGCCCAACGCGTAGAAATCGGCCCCGAAACCCAGGCTGGGTTTCTCTCCGAAGAGACCGGCAAACATCTCCGGAGGGGTATAGCGCACGTCGCCAGGCCAGAGCATCCCGTAGTCTTGGACGAGCGCCGGGACGGAGGAGCGCATGTCTCTGGCGGTTCCCAGATCGGAGACCTTCAAGGATCGGTCGCGCATCTGGAGGAAGTTAGGAGGCTTGATGTCTCTGTGTGCAACGCGATCCGTGTGGAGGCGTTGCACCGCGCGGCACGCGACGCGGAACACAAGGAGGCGGTCTTCGTGATCCAGCACGTCCGTGGCGAGCAGAGCTCCCAGGTCCAGCTCAGCCAGCTCCAGGGCGTAATAGTGGAACGCAAACGAAATAGGGATTCCGGTATTGGTCTGGACGCTCTCGTGATGCTCCGCGCCAGGCGAAACCATCTGTATCACATCAGGCTTGCCCATGTAACGCTGCAGGAGCTCTTGCTCTCGACGAAAGCATGCGCGCCGATAGGCGTCGGACTGGCCAGGGTGAAACACCTTCAGGGCTACCTTCCGACGTGTGACCGCATCTCGAGCGCTGAACATAAGGGAGAATTGTCCGGTACCGCCGCTTGGCCCTAATCGCTTGATATCCGAGAAGCGATTACCAAGAATGGGCAAGCTTTCGAGTATCAGCAGAAACGCTTCACGGTTGGGATCCGGTTGCACTACCCCCACCGAAGCGCGCACGCAGAAACTCCAAGGCCTCTTGGGGATGATCCCTCAGAATGGCGCGAATGTCCGTCGGGATCCGGTTTGCTGCGAGGAGAAGTTGGTCTTGGTCGTATGCGAAGTAGTTGGCTACCCGCTCCACGAGTTCAGGCGACGGTCGGATTTGGTTGGCCTCGAGCTTGCTCAGATAGCTATAACTGATGCCCAGCTCCGGTGCCAACCGCTTGATACCAATCCCCGACCGACCACGCAGGTCTCGAAGGACTTCTCCGAACGCCATGGGCTTAGTTTAGGCGGGGGTTGACAAGATAGTCAACCCTCCTGGTTACCGATCCCGGACGGCCAGTGACTGGCGCGTCGAAGCCGAGTGACTTCGGTCCCGCACGGTCAGCGGTCCAGCGGCGCCTGCGGATGTCAGTGCCGGCCCGGCACTCATGGTCGGTGTCCACCCTAGCGACCGAGTTCGCTCCCAACCCCTGCCGCCCCGTGCTCGGGAACGAGGGACAGCCACCGCCAGGTTCGACGGGATAGCGGCGTCTGCCGCCCCTCGCTGATGAGGCACCTCCCGTGTTCGAAATGAACATCAGCCAGTAACTCCGTGGGTGCCCCTCGCTCGTCGCTGCTCACGACTCGCCCGAACCCTACTGATTAGTTCCGCGTTTGCCTGGCAATAGCACCCGCGCGCGGGACCGCGGTCGTCGCTAGCGTCTGGGCGCGGGCCCATGAGCGTGTCGTATTGAACGAAGTTGGGCAGGCCAGGCATTTCCGCCTCTATGGCGATCAGCCGGCCGACGCCCAGGCACGCGGCTTGGAGCGCGACAAAGGGCACCGCCGGCTGATAGGCCCCGCCACCCTCGACCAGCCCAGCAGCCTCGGCCAAGCTGCAGACCTGCTTACCGACGTGCGGAGCCAGCAGGTTTCGCTTGTCCTCGTCAAGGTGGGCGATGTGCTCTGCCAACAAGGTCTCATGACCACGGCCAAGGAATTCGACGGTGAGGCCGGTGATCTCCGAGAGGCGCACCACGGCCGATACGTCACCGCCGGTCGGGAAGAAGCACATGAGGCACGGACCCTTTTCGGCGACCACCTCATGCAAGCCCACCGCCGTGTCTCCCGTCCCGACATCGATCAGCCGGTCCGGCCACAGGCGCTGCACCGCGTGCCTGGCTGGAACGGAGTCGAGGCCCGAGAGCACGACGCCGGGCCACAGCACCTCGCCGTCATCAACCGCCCCGACCAGCTCTTCCAGATCGCCGTGCCGTGTCACGACGTGGTACCTGGATAGGGCGCTGGCGACCAGATCCACCTTGCGGCGCCGGTTCTCGCCGTCGTCCCTTCCGCCTAGGGAGTACGTGGCGACGTTCTCGGGGCCGACCTCTTGCCGGTCCAGCGCCAGGATGTTGCCGGTGGCATCCAGCTCGGCGAGGATCAACGCGTTGGCAGTGCCGACAGCGCCGCACCCAGCGAGAGCCAGGTCCAGCCACATGGTTCCGGCGACGATCGGCGCGAGCTCCAGGTCATGGGAAAGGGCGACCGGGCACCAGCTGAGGTGGTCATGGTCCTGACGTCGGTTCGGCAGCACCCGGGCGTTGTCTTTGAACGCCTCGGCGGCGCCGAATGCGGCCGCCTGGACCGACCCCAGCGGATGGGCAGGCCTGGATTGTGTGATCACAACATCGGCCGCACGGGCGACGTGCGCGCCGTAGCCATCTGGCACCACGCGGATCGCATTTGGGCTCGACGTCGTGGTCCCTACATGGACCTGGCACACACTCTTCGGGATGGCGGCGTCGACCCTCAGTCCGCGGGTCGGGTCGATGGCATCGACCGCCGCGGCGAACTTTGCGACGGTCGACCGAGGAATCCCTGCGGGATCCAGGGACAGCCGCCCAGGCATGCGGCGCAACGTCGTCAGTAGGACTCGGGCCGCCAAGAGCGCCCCCGGCAGCCGGGCGTCTACGGTGACATGGACGCCGCCGGCTTCGAGCCGCTGCTCGAGGTCTGCCTCCGGGATGCCCGCGGCGGCGGCGCCGAGCCGATTCACGCGAGAGAAGTCACTCATGGCCGCACCCCGTCTTCGTCGAAGGTGACGACCCGGACCGGGCCGCCATCAAGCGCGGGCTGTCCTGCGGGCACCCATGTGCGCCCATCGAACATCCACCACCCCCAGAGCAAGGGATCCGTTGGCGGCCGGCGAAAGAACGGCACTACGCAGCTGATGAAGCCGGTGACGTTGAATCCACCACGCTGATCGGTCGCCGACAGAGACGCCTCCCGGCCGTGTGAGTGCACCTGGGCCGGAATCCGCAAGTCGTGATCGTCCGCCCATCCGAACAAGACTTCGATCGCAGGGCCGCTGACCCTAAATAGTCCGCGGCGCCGGGTGATGCCCTTTTCGCCCGCCAGCGCGACGGTCGTCACCCGCGTCTGATCGTCCGCCGGCGCCAGCAAGAAGCCACCGGTCTCGACGTCGAGCTGCGCCGCCCCGTACTGTTGCACGTCCGCCACGATCGGACCCACAGCCGCATCGGGGATCACCAGCTGCGATCGCAAGGCGCTCATGCGGATCGCCCTCCGTACCGGAGATCTAGATCGTCCTGAAGTACCTGCGCGACCCAGAGGAAAGGATTGCCCGTGGCCTTCCAGGCCTCGGGCCCGGTCTGCCACTCCGGGTGGGCCAGGAACCCTTCGGCAGTGAACGGTTTGCAGATGTCGAAGTTGCCCGGCCGGTAGCCGGTGATTACGGGCCAGGCCTTCGTCACGGCGAGGCTGCCCCCCACGCCCTCGGCGAACTTCACCGACGGCGCGTGATGCGGATACGTCGTCCATGCCAGGCACACGTAGTACCGCTCCTCAGGCGCAGTGCGTGGCCGCATCGTCAGCCAGTAGCGGCTCCTGTTGTTTACGTCGCGCTCGAGCAGCCCACCGTTCCCGCCAAGAAACGCGACAACCGCGGGCTCATGCTCTTCCAGCGCCAGGGTAGTTTCGAGGTCCATCAGCCCTGCGTGATCTCCTTGACCAGCCGGAAGCTCACTTCGTCCTCGTCCTCCCCGGCGACCTCCGCGATCGTCTTCGTGCCTTCCTGCCGCTCGCCCTTGGCGGTCAGGTAGTAGGTCGTGTTGGGCGCGGGCCTCGCCTCGAAGTGCACCATCGCTGCATCGAGCACAGTGGCTACCGTTGTCGTGGGCGGCAGCTCCTTCTTGAACGGCCCCTCCTTCCCCAGCGGGAAGGTCACCGTCACCCTGATCGTCTTGTCCTTCTCGTCTCCGGCCATGTCGACTTGCTCCTTCGCTCTCAGCCTTTACTGGCCGAGGGCTGATAGTGTGGATTTGGAGGATTCCCCTCCAACTTGATGTTGACTAGTCTACCCAACATCGTCGGCAACCCAAACCTGGAGATTTGCGATGCCGACAGTCGATGAGGGTTCAGAGGAAGGCTCCTTCGGCCGACGCCTCCAGGAGCTTCGTCGCGCGAGCGGCCTGACGCAGCGCAGGCTCGCCCACGAGTTGGGCGTCGACTTTACCTACCTGTCGAAGCTCGAGAACAACCGCGGTGAGCCCCCCGGGGAGCAGACGATCCGCAACCTGGCGCGCGTCCTCGGAGGAGACGAGGAGCAGCTGTTGGCGCTGGCCGGAAAGATCTCGCCCGAACTCAGGGAGAAGGCGTCTGAGGATCCGGAGTTCGCACTCCTCCTGCGTCGCCTCCCATCGCTCTCACCCGAGGTGCTCGAGAAGATCTACCTCGACGCTGCCGTCCGCCGGCGCCAGACGCGAAAACGCTCAAGCAGCAAATGAGCTTCATTCCCGAGGTGCGTATCGAGGCGCGCGCCGCCGAGCTCTGGCGGAGACATGCCCTGGCTGCGGCATTCGACCTCGAGCTGCTTTTGGACAGGTTGCAGCTGAATCTCCTTTGGGATGAACTGCCAGCGGACGTGTTTGGGGCCCTGAAGGCGCAGGACAGTCTGGTGATCCTCAACCAGACGCGACTAAAGGACTTCGAAGCCACGCCTGGCCTTGAGCGGTTCACAATCGGTCACGAGATCGGCCACTGGATCCTTCACTGCGATGAGGCCCGAAGCGGCATTCTTCCCATGCTCGAAGGCGGTCGAACTTGGTGCCGGGACACCTCGACGAGGAAGCCGCCAGAAATCCAAGCCGACTTGTTCGCCTCGTATCTGCTGATGCCCACCGATGTCGTGCGCCCTCTCGTCCCCACGCCACCATGGCGTGGCTGGCCGCCTGTCTACAAGCTCGCCGAGCACTTCGCCGTTAGCCCGACAGCGATGATCGTCCGCCTCGAACGCGCCGGCTGGGCGTACCGAGATGACCAGCACGTGCCGGTCGGGGGCCGCCGATCTGCCGACACTGGCGGCCAAGATTTGCTGCCGCTTTAGACAGAGGGGTCGGCGGCCCGGGCGAGCTGGCCTGCCCTGAGCCAGCTCGAATTGGTAAGGCTGGGCGCCTGGCGGCCATTGAAACCTGCCCCTGCGATCGGGTCGTGACACGCCGCACTGCACCAGCCGATCGAAGCAAATACCTGCGCCGCAGGTGACGAACGCACGACGAGCAACCGGCCCCTTTCCCAAATGCGATGCCGGGGCCGGTTCAATTTTCCAAGGTCATCTGATCAGCGTCTTAGCGACGGGTCGCCCACGACGAACTCCTCCCAATCCCTGCGCGATCCCAGGTCACGGTCCGAGGACAGCCTCACGTAGCGCTGCAGGATCCCGTAGTCGGAATGGCCCATCGCCGAGCGCAGCCGCTCGAAGTTCCAGCCCATCTGGGTGGCCACGGTCGCGAACGTGTGGCGGAAGGCGTGGGCGTGGACCCGGAAGCCGACCTTTGCCTGGAGTCGGTTCATCATCGACTCGATCCCGCCCTTCTGGAAGGGCTGGCCGTACCGATTGATCAGCAGGACCGGAGAGTCATGCGGATGGCGGTGCCGTGAGGCGTAGCGCTTGATGGCCGCTGCCAGGGCCGGCGTCACCGGCACCCGGCGCGCCTTGCGGCCCTTGGCGCCGGCGTCCCAGCGGACGCGCAGCTCGGCGCGGCCGCGGTCCATCGAGTCGAGCATCAGGTCGGGCAGGCCGTCGGGGCCCATCAGTGCCAGGCCGTAGAGCTCCGACATCCGCACCCCCGAGCCGACCAGGATCCGGATCGTCAGCTCCTCGACCGGCGAGTGGGAGGCCGCCGCCAGCAGCCGGCGCAGCTGGACCATGTGGAAGACGGTCATCTCCTTGTGCGGCACCCGCGGCGCCGGCATCCGGATCAGCCGCGAGTCGACCGGGTAGCCCTCGAGGTCGGCCCAGCGCAGGAAGACGCGCAGGGCGCGGTGGGAGCAGAGCAGAGTCTCCGGCGACAGGTGACGGTCGTAGCGGCCGGGCGAGGCCGCCAGCTCGGCCCTGAAGCGCCTGAGCGCGTCCACCTCCAGGTCCCCGAAGCGGCCCACGCCCGCGTAGTTGACCTCCAGCCAGGTCAGGAACTTGCCCACGTGGAGGTCGTAGAAGTTGAGCGACGCCGGCGAGAGCAGCGAGCCCTGCTTCTCCAGGCGGAAGAGGTCGTAGGCGTCGCGCAGCTGGCTGCCGGCGCGCGGGGCGATGGGGAGGGCGATGACCCGGTTCTTGCTCATGTCAATGACCTCGCTCATGGGCGGCATCCTCCGCCCTCGGCGAGCCTCCAACAAGCCCTCCAGTCTCCTGATCGTGGACTTTTCGGACCACCTTCCGGAGGCTTTCCGCCGGTCTTCCGGTGTAGTTCCTAACCCCTCCGACGGGAGTCTCGGGAACTCGATCTAACCGGTTTCCGACGCCAATTGGCTGGGGAGGGAGGATTCGAACCTCCGATCTCCTGATCCAAAGTCAGGCGCCTTACCGCTTGGCTACTCCCCAACGCGCCGGCGGCCGTCCAGTCTAGAGGTGGTCTTAACAACTGACGTTGGCATGGCGCCGGTCGCGCCATAGCCTCGTCCGCCGATGCCACAGCTTCGTTTGGCGCCTGCCTGGGGGCGCCTCCTCCTCCTCGGGCTGCCGCCCCTGCTGGCGGCCGCCATCCTGGTCTCGGCAATCGTTTTTGGCCCTCCGCCGGCTCCGGCGGCCGCGCAGGTGCCGGGCGACCCGGGCGCCGCGGCGCCGCCACTGGCGGTCCCGGCCACACCGGGTCTGCTGGTGCACGTCAGCGGCGCGGTCGCCCACCCCGGCCTCTACCGGATGACGCGCGGGGACCGCATATATGCCGCGATCGGCGCCGCCGGCGGCCTCACCGCCGACGCGGATCCCGACCGCATGCCCGACCTGGCCGGCCTGCTGCGTGATGGCGAGCAGGTCAAGGTGCCCGCCCTCAAGGGCACCACCGGCCGCACCAGCAAGATGCTGGTCGATCTCAACGTCGCCACCGAGGAGCAGCTGGCGGCCGTGCCCGGCTTCACACCCGACCTGGCCGCAGAGGCCATTCGCTACCGCATCAACTTTGGCGGCTTCCAGCGCACCAACGAGCTCGTGACCGCGATCGGAATGGACCCGGCGGGGTTTGCCATCGCCAAGAAGTACGTGCGCGTGTGATCGGCCCGCTGCCGCTCGCCACCGCCTGCGCGCTGGCCTGGTCGGCCGCCATCGCGTTAGTGGTCGTGCTGGCGCCGGGCGACGGCCGGATCGGGGTCGCCGCGCTCCTGGCCACCGCGCTTGCCGCCGGCCTCGCCCTCACGTTGCGTCCGGCCGCGATCGGCCTGCTCGCGGTGTCGGCGCTGCTGGGCGTGGCCCGCGCTGAGCTGATGACTCCCGACCCTGGCGCGGCCGCACACGCACCTGCCCTCGCGGGCCGGACGGCGATCGTCGAGGGCATTGTGGTGGACGATCCCAAGCTCACCGCCGCCGGTTACGAGGCGCTGGTCGCCGCCGATCGGCCTGCCGGTCTCGGCAACGTCCTGGTCAGGGTGCGCGGTCCGGGTGCCGTGGGTGCCGGCGACCAGGTCTCGGCGAGCGGGCGCTTGAAGCTGCCCGCCGACCAGCCCGGCTTCGACCGCCGCGCCTACCTGGCCCAGAGCGGGGCCTACCTCGAGCTGGACGTTCCCCGCCTCGACCTCGTGCAGACGGGCGGCGGCTTGCGCGCTCTGCCCGGCTGGCTGCGCGATCGCTACCGCGAAGCGGTCGACCGGCTGCTGCCGCCGCCGCATGCGGCCGTGCTCATGGGTGTCGTGCTCGGCATCCGCACCGGCATCCCGCCCGGGCTGCAATCCGACCTGATCGCGACCGGGCTGGTCCACCTGCTGGTGCTCAGCGGCCTCAAGGTCGCCGTCTTCGCACGCCTTGTCACCTCCGCGCTCAGACCCCTCCTCGGTCGCTGGGCGGTGCTGCCCGCAATCAGCCTGATCGCCCTCTACGCGCTCGCCGGCGGCGCCACCCCGGCGGCGGTGCGCGCCTCGGCGATGGGCGGGCTGGCCCTGCTCGCCGGTGCCCTGGGCCGGCCCACCTATGTCTGGACCTCGCTGGCGATGGCTGCCGCCGCCATGCTCGGCTGGCGTCCGGAGCTGGCCTGGGACGTCGGTTTCCAGCTTTCCTTCGCCGGCACCGCGGCGATCGTCCTCCTGACTCCGGCCATCGAGAAGCGCCTGCACCGGGTCCCTCGCCTCCTCCGCGAGCCCTTTGCGGTCACCTGCGCCGCCCAGGTCGGGACCCTGCCGATGATGGCCACCGACTTCCACGTCCTCTCGCCGGTGGCGCCGCTGGCCAACGCCGCCGTGCTGCCCCTGCTGCCGCTGATGGTCGGCGGGGGCCTGTTGCTGGCACCGCTGGCCGCGATGCCCGAGCTCGGCCGCGTTCTGGCCCTGCCCCTGACCGCCCTGGTCGTTTACCTGGAGCAGGTCGCCTGGCTGCTGGCCCGCGCGCCCGCGGCCGCGATCAGCATTCCGGCGTTCCCGGCCTGGGCCGGCGGCGCGTACTACGCGGCGGTAGGCGGGGTGGTCGCCGCCGCCCGAACGCAGGGGGGTAGGCGGCTGGCGGCGCTGCTGCTGGCAGCCGCAGCACCGGTTGCGATCGTCGGCGCCGAGCTGGTGGCCTGGACCCGCCCGCCGCCGTCGGTGTCGATCCTGGCGGTGGGCGATGGCCAGGCTGTCCTTCTGCGCGGCCCCGACGGCGCCGTTCTTATCGACGGCGGTCCCAGCCCGGCGCGGCTGGCGGACGCCATCGGCGCCCGGCTGCCACCCTGGCGGCGGAGGCTCGAAGGGCTGGTCATCACCGGCCAGGGCCTTGGTCACGTGGGCGGGCTGCAGGGCGCCACCTACAGCGCCCGCGTAGTGTTCGTGCCGGCGGGCGGCCTGCCGGGCAGCGCCTGGCGCAACGCGGCGCTCGAACAGCAGTCGCAGGGCGCCGAGATCAGGACAGCAGAGCCCGGCAGCGTCAGCACCCTGGGCGGGTTCCGGCTCGAGTTCGTCGGCCTCGGCGTGCGCGCCACCGGTCCGGCGGGCAAAGCCGTTTGCGTGTTCGGCGACCTCGACGCGCAGGCGCAGGCCGACGCCGCGGCGCTCCTCCGCGGCCGCTGTGACTACCTCGTCCTGCCCGGTGGCGGCAAGAGCGCGCCGGCGCCCGAGCTGCTGGCGAAGGCGCGGCCGCGGGTCCTGATCGCCTCCCTGGCCAGCGGTCGCACCGCGCGCGGCCTGCCCGCCGGCAGTCTCCGCCGCACCGACCAGGAAGGCACGGTGGAGCTCCCCATGTAGGATCGCGCCGTGCCGCCGCGAGCCACCCCGCGCGTCCTGTTGCTGCACGGCGAGGAGGCCTTCCTGATCGCCGAGGAGTCGCGCCGGACCCTCGCGGCCTGGACCGAGCCCCTGGTCTCCGACTTCGGGTACGAGGCCCTCGATCCCGGCGGCCTGACTGCCGAGCGGCTGCGAGACGCCGTGCTTCAGGCGCCATTCCTCGACCCCCACCGCGTGATCGCCGCCCGCGGCATCGCCACGCGCCGGGCCGACGGGCTGGCACCGGCGCTCAACGAGGTCCCCGATTCGACCTGGCTCCTGCTCACGGTGAGCGGCAAGCTGCCCGCCGCCTCCAAGCTGGTCAAGGCTGTCAATGCGCTGGCAGCCGGGCAGGCGCGCGAGATGTCGCCGCTCAAGGGCCGTGCCCTCACGGACTGGGGCCACCAGCGCGCCCGCGACCTCGAGCTGCCGCCGGCGGTCGCCGCCGCCGTGGTCCGGGCCAGCCCGCCCGACCTCGGCATCCTCGATTCCGAGCTGCGCAAGCTGGCGGCTTACCGGGCGGGCGGTGGCGAGCTGGATCTGGACACGGTCGCCGAGCTGCTGGCCGGCGGCCGCCAGGAGGAGATCTTCAAGCTCACCGACCACCTGCTTCCGCGCCCCACCGCCCAGGCCTGGCGCACCCTCGACCAGCTCCTGCAGAGGGAGCAGCCCACCGTGCTCGCCTACCGGCTCTCCAGGCACCTGGCGCTGGTGCTGGAGGTCAAGACCCGCCAGGAGCGCGGCGAGTCACTGTCGAGCATCCAAGGCTCCATGCGGGAGCACTCGTTCGTGGTCCAGAAGGCCTACGACGCTGCCCGCTCCACCGACGCGGCGCGGCTGGAGGCGGGGCTGCGGGCGCTGCTCGACTACGAATGGGAGGTCAAGTCAGGCCAGGTCGACGCCGAGCTGGGCTTGCAGGTGGCGCTGGCCCGAATTTAGGGGCCCGGCTACTTCTTCTTGGCGGCCGGCTTGGCAGCGGCCTTTTTGGCCGGGGCCTTCTTCGCGGAAGCCCTGGCCGCGGGCTTGGCGGCCGCCTTCTTGGGCGCCGCCTTGGCGCCCTTGGCCGGAGCGGCGGCCCTGGGCTCCGCGCCGGCGGTGGCCAGCCGCTTCATCAGCCGCGACTTGCGGCGGGCGGCGTTGTTGCGGTGGATGATGCCCTTGGCGGCCGCGCGATCGAGCGCTGAGATGGCGACCATGCCCAGCTCGGCGACGTCTTCTTCGCCGTCGTGGACCGCCCGCCGGACCTTGGTGACCTTGGTCTTGACCGAGGACTTGAGGCCGCGGTTGCGCACCGCGCGAACCGCGCTCCGGCGCGCGTCCTTCTTCGAGGAGGCGATGTTAGCCATGCGTCGACTCCAGGTTGGGATCAGGCACGGATTTAGGATTATACGGATGCCCGAGTTCGAGCTCGACGGCAGGCGACCGCGCGTGCACCCCGACGCCTACATCGCCCCCACCGCGGTCCTGATCGGCGACGTCGAGGTCCAGGCCGGCGCCAGCATCTGGTTCGGAGTCGTGCTGCGCGGCGACGAGTCCAGCATCGTGATCGGCGAGGGCAGCAACGTGCAGGACAACTCCATGATCCACTGCTCGCACAACCTGCCCACGATCCTGGGCAGGAACGTCACCGTCGGCCATCTCGCCTGCCTGGAGGGATGCACCGTCGAGGACCGCGGACTGGTCGGGACCGGCGCCATCATGCTGCAGAGGAGCCGCGTCGGGAAGGGCGCCATGCTGGCGGCCGGCTCCGTGCTGGCCGAGGGCATGGAGGTGCCTGCCGGCCACCTGGCGGCGGGCGTCCCGGCCGAGGTCAAGAAGGAGCTCTC
>Ga0070717_10001538_pt1 | contig 16008 bp, 10 predicted proteins | sample LARL113metaG_FD_71366 | JGI IMG/M metagenome (GOLD analysis project Ga0070717, IMG submission 71366) | Corn, switchgrass and miscanthus rhizosphere microbial communities from Kellogg Biological Station, Michigan, USA - LAR L11-3 metaG | ecosystem: Host-associated > Plants > Roots > Rhizosphere ... | reverse complement strand
CTCCAGCGGAAAGGTGAGTAACCCTTCCTGCGGGTCTTGATTTCGGTCGGCTTCAGGTGAAGGATCAGGCTTCATACGCGCTCGATTCTCCGAGATGCTGCGTGATGCAGCGATGAGGAGTTCCTCGTAGGGCGACCAGTGGGTGTGGTAGGAGACGAACACTGGTTGTTAATTGCTGGCCAGAGGACACAGCCCTCCCATATGCCAGCTCGCACCCCGAACTAGGAGGGATGGCCTCCGCGATCCCACGAGGATTCAGACAAGCCATGAGTTGCTTCAGGCTCATGAAAGAGCACTCTGCCCATTTTCTCATAGCGGTGAAGTTACAGGCATGGCGTAGAAATACGGTAGTAAGGCGTTCGAAGCGATATCACGTTACATCATATGCGAAAACGCGCTCCTTTCTGATCACAGTTTTAGAATATATGTTCTAGTTTTCCAGCAACAAGTATACCGAGTCGTAGTGACGTATGTCAATGAAATCCTCCATCTGGGTCAAAGTGTCCATGATATCGCATGCATCCCCTCTTATTGCTGAGTTAATAGTCAGGAAATACCATGAGACTATCTCGTAATAGAGAACTTGTCGTGAACCCGCTCCCTACCTGGAAAATTGCCTGTGGTACTAATCTATCTGCATACCTCTATTTGTGCCCCTCTTGCTCCAAGACCTGTTCACGGAGAAACTCCAGGCTTGTCTTTTCGCGCTGGTCATGGTATATGATTGGTGTAGAATAAGTGGACTAGACGGAAGCACAGCCACCAGGCCGCTCCTGTCAGCCACGCGAGGCGATCCGGCCTCGTCCTCCGTCCGCCGCTGGGTAGAGACTGCTCGCCGGGAGGAACATGCGGATGAGGGAAGGCTGTCCACCCTCGACTGGAGTGCCGCTGGGTAATCTTGACTCAATGCAAGATGGCTCGCCGCCAGTCAAAGGACAGTACGTATGCCCACTTTGTAGGTGTTTAGTCACTTCGTGGCATCGTCCATCATACTCAATCCTTCGTAGCGTTGTTCTTTGTAGCATCGTTTTGTACAAGTGTGTATCGTGCCTGGTTTGTTCATCATCACGCGCAACAACAGCGCAGCAGAAAGGAGGCTCGGATCGTAAGAACCGTGAGGGGCTGATTCTGCCTGTTTGCGTGCTGCTCGTTTCGTTCACGGTGAACTGAACAACCTGCACCAGGAAAGGAAGGCTTCTCATGACCGATCAGCAGGAATCCCATCGCGATCAGCGACACCACCAACACGACCAACGCAGTCACCAGCAACACCAGGATCGCCGACAGTCCGGCCATCCCGAGGTGCAGAGGCGCGAATTCCTCTGGCGAGAGCGCGTCAAACTGGAGTTGCAGGTACAGGCGCTTCTGGCGCGTGCCGAAAGCCTGGACCAGGCCTGGTGCGCTTTGCAGCAGCGCAAAGCCAACATGCAGCACCAGAAGCCAAAACTGGCGGCACAGATCGTGCTGTCCGGGCTCGGCCGCACGCGCTATCTGCCAACTGAGCGACTGTATCACTATGAACGGGAACGTATCGTGCAGGAAGAGGAGCGGCTGCGGCAGGCCATCATCTTCTGCCAGGGCGATCTCGCTGCACTTCAGGCCCAGATCGAGGTCATCCAGCTGGAACTCTCGTTTCTCCAGTAGCGCGAAGCAGCGTCACGCATGAGGCCGTGGCGTGCTTTGCCTTGTCATGCCTCCTCCCCTCCTCTTCACCTCCATCCACTACGCAATGTTCCCCGTCCTCGCTCCGCTCCGTAAACCACGCCACCTACACCCTTCAGCCTCGCCACCGTTTCCAGCGTTTCTTTCCAGAGCGTCATGAAGCACTCAGGCTACGTGTAGCCAGCGGTTCATGTCTTTGGATAGTTGTCAGCCAGCCACTTCCTCAGATCTCGTCAGGAAGTGGCCTTTTTGTCGCCACAGGAGGTTGCTATGTCCCATCTACGATCGCCACCCCTAACTGACGCGTTCTTGAGCAGTCAGAACACGCCACAAGTTGTCCATTGTGAAAGGGCGGCACACCCTGCCAGGTGTGCCGCCCTCGTTTGTTTTCTCCCATCTGGGAGAGGAAAGTTGACGATTACAATGTTACCAGAAGAATCCTTCAATTTCAACCGTTGTAGCCCATCCGGCAACTTCGATAACCCTGAAGTATGCTGGCCCCGTCTCTTGCAGCAGGATGCCCCGTCGGCGAGAGAAGCTGGCAGGCACCTGCTCCTGGTCTGTCCGATCTGCAAGCACCCCTGGTACAAAGCGGGTCGGCAGGAATATCCACGCCTGACGCCCGCGCAGTTGGCGTTCCTGGGCACGGCTCTGCAGGTGGATATCCATGCCTTGTACCAGCTTCCCAGGGCGATTTGCACTGTGTGCAGCGCTTTACATCTGGGCGGCAAGTTTTCTGCTGAAGCCTATCCGAAACATCACGGGTATCGTTTCCTCTGGGAGAGTGTCTCGCCTCGTCGCGTCCAACTGCTGGCAATGGTCTGCACAGTGCAGGACCTCACCCTGGATACACTCCTGCAGATGAGGTCCGGGACGTTCTTAGAACCATCAGGCGAGCTACGTTCTGTACTTGCCTGGCTGGAGACATGCCCTTTCCCTGAAACCATCCAGACCATTTCCGACGAACAGGGCCGGCATCTGGCTCGGAGCTTTCCATCAGGGAACATCGTCGATGGAAGTCTTCGCCAGTGGCGCGGGTATGCCTGGGAAACGAACTGCCCGCTGCTGGGCGGTCAAGCGCTGGTCGCGCTGGCAGTCACGACGCGACCCGACGCTCTTCCGCCGATTACCAGCCTGCGCCTGGGCTGGCAGGTGCTGGCGCGCGCCATGCGCGCAGTGCTGTGAGGAGGTGCCGAGATGACTATCACCCCACAGACCACCTCACGCGGCAAAGCGATCCACCGTTTGTCTCCCAGCGATCTCATACAGGTCGTGGAAAGCGGGGAACGGCTGCGGGCCATGTGCCCCATTCATGGCGGCGACCATCAACGCTCCCTCTCCATCGATCGTGCCACCGGCTGGGGATTCTGCCACTGCTGCCACGCGACCGTGCTGGTGGAAGCTCTGAGTTCCACCCTCGTCCTGGCCGACAAGAGGCAGGCGCTCAAGAAAAGAGGAGTCGCAGGTCTGCATCCCGCGACAACAACTCCAGCTTGGCAGCGAGAGGAAGTGGCTGCGCTCCAGGCAGCTCTGCCCTCGATGCGCGAAGCCCTGGCTTCCTCCTGGCGTGCCCAGCGCTACCTCGACGAACGCGGCGTTCCGCTCGTCAGTGCTAGCACCAGTGGCGTAGGCTACCTCTCACGCGCGGTCTGGGAACAGGTCTCTGCCCCGGAAGCCCGGCACCTCTTGAAGCGCTGGATCGGACGCATCCTCTTCCCGCTGGCTTCTCCTTACGGTCAGGGCTATATCGGACGCACCCTGCTCAGATGGGAACCCGGCATGGATGAGAACACGCACAAGGCGCTGCTCGACCGTCCTGGCGCACCCAGGCGCTGGATCAAGACCAACCCGGCCGGCTGGTTCGGCGGCGATGCGCTCAAGCACAGCGAGGGGCCCCTCATCCTCGTCGAGGGCGGTTTTGACCGCCTGGCTCTGCTCTCTGCTGGCAAGCCGGCAGAGAGCGTGATCGCGCTGGTCGGCACCGCCGCGCGTCCCTCGTGGCTCCGGTGGCTGGCACCGCGGATTCAGGGCGTGGTGCTGGCGCTGGATGCCGACAGCGGCGGAGAGGAGGCCATGGCACGGCTGGCTGGCGAGTTTCAACAGGCGGGACTTGTGGTCAGTCTGTGCCCACCTCCACGCGATAAGTGGGGCAAGGACTGGAGCGAGCGTTGGCGCCGGCTGGGTCCGCAGAGCCTCTGGCCGCTCTACGAAGCGCTGGCACGACAGCAGGGCGCCTGGAAGGGAGGGGCAAGATGAGCATGGAACAGCAAGAACGGTACGCCCTCTACCACGCCAACGACCTGCTCGCCATGATCGCGCCACAGCCGGAGCACTGGCACACAGATCCATCCAGGCACTATACCCACGTGGCCGACGTGGAAGCGCCGCTTGGGCAGGTGTTTACCCTGACCAATCACATCGACCACACCTGGACGGACAATCCTGAGGTGGTCTGGCATATCGATGCTCCAGTGCGTTCCACCTCGGTCGGCGATGTGATCGTCTCGCTGGAGAACGGCCAAGCCTGGCTGGTCATGCCTTTCGGCTTGCAAGAACTCGCAGCGGACCACGACCCACCGGCAGTGGAAGGCGGAACGCGAGACACAGCGCAGCCGTCCAATGAGGAAAAGGAGGGACGCTCATGAGCGCGATAGCGATGCGTGGGAGCAGCACCACGGGCCTGCTCGATGGGACTCTGCCGCTGCGACCCTTTCATCCTGACGACTTCGTCGGCACAATGCAGGCGGACGGCCAGCAGGTGCGAGTGGCGGCCCTCGCCTGTGACGAGACGCGGGTAGTAGCCCTCAGCCTGGTCGGCTTTGATACCAGCATCGGCGTGGTCTTCTCCCGGCTGTGGAGTTCGACCGCCGTGCCCTTCATTCTTTCCCCTCACTGGCAAGACGAGTGGCCTGGGCCGGAGCAGCTCCAGCGCAGTGGGGAGCGCTATAAGCAGTGTGTGGCGCACCTGGAAGGCACCCGTGAGGTCCACGCCCTTGCATTGGTGCGCACGGCCCACCTCACCGAAGGCATCCTGCACCCGCCTGACTTGCCTGAGATGCAGAAGCCCTCGGACGCACCGGAGCAAGAACAAGAACAGGCACCACCATCCCGATCACTGCCTTCAGCGAAACAGTCGAAGCCGCCGATCTGGGTGCCGCGCTACGTGCTGGGCAACTGGGACGAGTCCGGTCCACACCAGCAGAGCTTTCTGGGGCATCTCTACGCTTTGCGCGTGCTGTTCCTGCACCGGCACACGCAGCATCCCGAGTGGCCAACACAGTGGGCCGAGGCTCTCTGGCAGCGCGGTCTGGCTGCCAACCTGATCACGCCACTTTCGGCTATCGGGATGCATGCCTGGCGGCTCTCTGGCGACCTCCTCGCCTGGAGCGCGCTGGTCGGTGAGGGTGTGCGCGACGGATGGCTGCCCTGGAAGGAGCCTGAGTTGCGGTAGGAAGTCGAAGCCGCCCATCCCGCTCATCTGAAGGCAGTCCCTGATGCATCGACACGATCGAGGCACCGGGACTGCCTTTCTGCTTGTCTGTTGTTCTCTCATCACCATCGATAAAGGAGATTCTCCATAGATGCCACAAGGAACCTTAGCCAATTTAGCCAATTCGGCTTTTGTGCGTACACCACCCCTGCTTGCCGAGCGGATCGTGCACTGCCTGCTGTCCTTCCCGGTCGGCAAGGCTACCAACGTGCTCGACCCAACGGCGGGTGAGGGTGATCTGCTTCTGCCCTGTCGGGAAATCCCCGACGCACGGCTCTACGGCGTCGAAATCAGTGCGGAACGCACCGCCATTGCCCGCGAGCGCTTGCCACAGGCCGAACTGGTCACCTGTGCCTTCGAGGGCATTAGCATCCCCAAGGGCAGCATGAGCCTGGTGCTGGCCAACCCGCCCTACTTCTTCCAGGATGGCAAACGCGCCGAGTACCGCATCCTCGCCGACGCGGGCACACTGCTGGTGCCAGGCGGCATCCTGGTCGCCATCCTTCCGGCACGCTCGGCCTGGGACGGCACCATGATCAACCACTGGTGCAGGTGGTACGACCGCGTGCGCGTCTGGAAGTTCCCCGACCGCGCTTCAGTAGAGGACGAGGGAGCCTTCGAAGAATTCACGCAGATCTGCGTCGTCGGCCTCCGGCGCGCCGAACCGCGCGACCCGCTTCCGTCCGAAGTCCGTCGCTTGCAGGGCTACCGCTACCACACGCCCTCCGTCGCGGCACCGGGCAAAAGTCCCTCTCGCGTGCGAGCCGGCTGGGAACAGGGAACGCCGCCACCGGAACTGCCCTCTGTACCCATCCCCGACCCCTATCCCGTCCCGGAGAGCCTGGCGCACCCGCACATTGTGGTGCGGCACGCCGATGAGTCGATGCTGCTTGCAGCCCTTGAGCGCACCGGCGCTCACCTGTCTCCCACATGGCAGGCGGCCACCGAATGGCGCGAGGAGGGCTTGCGGATGCCACCGGTAATGCCGCTGTCCGGTGAAGCGCATGTGGCCGCCGAGGTTCTGACCGGGCTGCTCGACGGCGACATCGTCTGGGGGCCACAGGCAGGCGGCGGCGACAAAGAAGGAACTGGCAAGCTCGCGCCGCACTTGCTGACGGCCTTTGTGGGGCAGGAGTGGGTGTCGATGCCGGTCGATACGGAGGAGCGCGAGAAACTGCGCGAGCGTGGGGTGGTGCGTGTCGCTATGCGGCAGTGGCAGGACAAGCCCATCCTGGGCGTGCTGAACCTGGCAACGGGCGAAACACGCTACGAGCAGGGCGAGGCGGTCTTCAGCTTCCTCTCGCCCTGGCTCTCCACCCTGGCCGCCCGCGTAGTGGAAAAGCGCCAGCCGCTCTACCGGCTCGATCCCGCCGACTGGGAACTGCGCGTGGTCTCGCAGTTCGGGCGCGATAAGCAACTACCCAACGCAGCCTTTCCGGGTTTATCCCTGGCGCAGCAGCACCGCGTCTACTCCATGGGCCGCGCCCTCGATGCGAGTGGACGCAGCGCCATCCAGGGCGAGCCGGGCACCGGCAAGACTCGGCTCGCTGTTGCCACTGCCGCGCGGCAGGCCTATCACTGGCGGCATCGCAATACCGCGCTCTTCCGGGATGGGCACCCGCAACCGGCCTGGGTAAGCGGCCTGCGCCGCGCCTGGCTCAAGAACCCGCGTACGCTTGTTCTGCTCGGTCTCACTCCTGTGCGAGAACCGGAAAGCGGGCGCGTCATCGCCTACCGCCGCAGCAATGGGACGATCATTCCACCCGAGGAGGCCGGGCCGCAGGCCTTGCCTGTGCTGGTCAGCACGCCGAAGAAGGTGACCAAAGAGTACGCGGCTGAGGTACGCGCGGCTTGGCCGGAAGCCGAAGTGGTCTTGCTCGAGCGGCACAGCGACATCCCGAAGTGGATGCAGCGCTGCGCCGAGAGCCGCGCGCCCGCGGTGATCGCCATTCTGTCCCACTCGCTCACCCGTGCCTTCGGACGCGAGTGGCGGCCGGTCGTGCGCGAGAAGCAAGTGACGCGACGCGAGCCGGTCATGGAGACGGAGAAGGACCTGCTTCCTCGACTTGAGCCGGTTTACGACGAGCGGCGTGTGCTTATCGGCTACCGCTGGCGGGAGAGCGGCGAACTCTATACTCAGGAAACCACCGTCTCGCGCTTTTACTGCCCGGGTTGCGGCAGCCTGATCACAGCCACTCCTGGCAAACTGCACGAGCGGGAGCAGCGCCCGGACGAGGAGGAGTCGCCACTCTCCACTCTGAAAAAGACCCAGCAGGAGGAAGAAGACGCGACCGAAGAGGACGGGGTCGAGCCGGTGACGAGTCGCACCTGGTTCACGCTCAAGCCGCGCTGGTGCCACTGTCGCGCTGATGCCAGGAACAAGCCGGGGCCGCGCAACCCCACCAGGCGCACACGCGTCAAGACCCCGCTCTGGGGCGAGGCGCGGCTCGAAGCTGCCCAACGCAAGCACCCCCAACTGCCTTTTGCCGCCTGGTCTCGTGCCGTGGAGCACCTGTACCGGCCCGGAGGCGAGGAACACCAGGCGGCGGCCGAGGCGGCGGTCGCGTATGCTGCTCCGGTGAGATCAGCGTCGGTGGGAGGCAAGCGCACAGTAGTGGCCAGCCCGGGCCTCTCACTCACGACCACCAGTGGTCAGAGGACGGGGAGCGATGAAGGGGCGTGCTACGTGGCCTGTGAGCCACTGTCGGACAGCTTCTCGCCTTATGACTACCTCTATCGCTTCTATCGGGGCTGTGTGGCGCTCTCCGTGATCGATGAGAGCCACAACGGGCGGGGACGCGATACCGATATTGCGCACTCCCACCACCAGGCTATGCTCGCCGCCCAGACGCGCATGCTCACCAGCGGCACGCACTACGGGGGCGATATCCTGGGCTTCTTCCACTACTGGTTCAGGTACAACCCCCAGTTCTGGCGACGCCTGGGACTCGGCTGGAACGACGCGGAGAAGGCGCTGTCGCGCTATGGCGTGATCCAGGAGTGGACCAAGGAGTACGAGTCGGATGCGCGTAAAGGTTCGGGCCAGACGAACGTGCAGGTCTCGACCATTCCTGCACCTGGCCTGTCGGCGAAACTCATCCCGTACCTGCTGGAGGATATGGTCTACCTGACGGTGCTGGATGTGGGCGCGCACATGCCGCCGCGCATCGAGATCCCCGAAATCGTACCAATGCATGACCCCGAGGTCGCCGACGCGCTTTCGCAGGCAGAACAGACACGCAAGGAAGCGGCTCGTGTGCTGCAAGCGTTCACGAAAACGCACGCGAGGAGCAGCGTTGATGCGGCTCTGTTGATGGAACGGGAACGCCTGGAGCAAGCGGCAAGAGCAGCAGCTGAGCGCGAGCGGTCGGTGCAGGAGTGGGCGATGCCGCGTTACCTGGCGTCTCATTACGGGAGGCTGGTGCGCGTCCTGGATGATCTCGCCCGCAGGCGCAACACGGCGGCGCGGCTGGCCAAAGGTACGGTGCCGCGCTGGTTCGCGGTGCTGCCCTGCGACCGTCCGTTCGAGGTGTGGGAGACCAGGCGGGACCGTTGGGGTGATAGCCAGGGGCGAACGCTGCTGGTCCAGACGGAGCAACTCGCCTCGGAGCATCTCTACCCCTTAGAGCGGCGTCTGATCGCGCTCGTGCAGAAGGAACTCGGCGAACGAAGACGCGTGATGGTGTACTTCGAACAGAATGACCTGCGCAGCATGGCGCGCCGTCTGGAATGGGTGCTCAAAGAGGCCCGTCCCTGGACGCTGCCCAACAGCGTGGCTGCCGAGGATCGCCAGCAGGCCATCCTGCAGGCGGTGCAGCGCGGTCACCGTGTGGTGATCGTGCCCTACCGGCGTGTGAACGAAGGCCTCAACCTCCAGAGCGGAATCGACACCATTCTATGGGTGGAGATGGCGCTCAACCTCTTCATGCTCGATCAGGCCAGTAGACGTGCCTGGCGGCTGGGCAAACGCGAGGAGGTGCGCATCTACTACCTGACCTATGCCAATACTGCCGGACACACCAAGCTGCGCAAGCTGGGCCAGCAAAGTGGCGCGGCGGCTGCTTTCGCGGGAGAACCGGCGCGCGGAGCGCTCATTGCACACGCCGGGGCGGATAAGACCACGCTGGCCCGCCTCTCCAGCCTGCTTGAACAAAGCGAAGGTGAGAACAGCGACGACGAGGAGGATGCCCAGATAGTAATCCCAGGTGAGGGCGACGTGGCCGAGGAAGAGGCTGCGCTCAAGGCCGTATTCGCCCGGCGGGCCGAAGAGTTGCGTCAGGCCCTCGCACGCGGGCGAGAGTGGCTGGGTGGGATCCAGGATGATCTGTCCGAGCGCCTTACGGTCCTGACAACCTGCTCTCCTGCTGGAATATCAGTGTGGGCCGAGCAGCCTCGACCGCTGGTTCCTTCTCTCATGAGCGCGCGCAAGGTGGTGCAGATGGATGCAGCAGAACAGCCGCACCGCACTGACCGTCAGCACGAGGAAGTGATTCCGCTTCCCAGCGCGACACTGTCCCTTCTCCCTGCTGCCGCGCCGTCACCAGGTCTGCCTGCTCAAATGGCTGCCTCTACTCCTCCCACGGTGTCATTGCCGGAAGCGGCACCGCCATTGACGATTGGCAGCCGCGCCGAAGTAGTCTTTGGACGCAACGAGCATATCGCGCTGGCGCGCGTGCGCAGTCGAACGCGACGCTCACGCGGGTACGGGGAACCGCTGAAGAGGCGCTTACCAGTGTCCGAGCGAGAGATCCCCTCGCTCACCGAGAGTGAGACAACCGGAGCAGAGGAGCAGAGCCAGCAGGTGGCGATGCCCTCGCTCTGGGACCTGCTCGTCGCGCCGACCTCTGCATCCAGCGCAACAACGCCGCTGTTCTTCACTCCCTCATCTGATCACCAGCACGCGGCTCACCAGTCGCCGTTGTGGGAATGAGCAACGGCGCGCACGCGAAGCTGCATGACCAACAGGAGTACCACTCCTGCTAAAACCCTCAACCGATAATGACCATGCACTATGTCCTAAACCGCTCTCGTAGCGGCAGCCTGGGGCATAGTGCTATTCGTAAAGGAGAAGAAACCTATGACAACGACATATACACCCGTTCTGGACGCCCAGGACGAGGACATTCGAGAAGAGAGTCCAGCCAGCGCCGTCCTGTGGCGACGGCTTGGCCTGGAAGCCCTGCCCGACCACGAAACCCTGTTTCTTCCGACCGAACGGCTCGTCGTCGCGGGGACCGACCACCTGATGCGTTCGGCCAGACGCCTGGTGAAAAGTATCCAACACGTCGGCATCCTGCAAAGCCCCTCGGTGGTCCGAAAGTCTGGCATTGATATCCACGATGAGGAGGCGGTCTTTGAGGTGATCGCCGGGCGCAGGCGCGTACTGGCAGCTCGTCTCGCCGGACTCGCGGTGGTCAAGTGCGAAGTCTATGCCGCCAGCACCATTCCCCTCTCGGCGCTCCTCGCCCTCATCGAGAACGAACAGCGTTCCGCCGCCTGGGTGAGGGAAGTCGAGGCGCTGCGCTGCTTGATCGACGAGGGGGTCGGCATGACGCTCGACGACCTGGCCGCCTTCGGCTTCGACCGCGCCACGCTTGCCGAGCGCCTCAAGATCGCGCAGCTACCCGCGCCACTGCTGGCCCGCGTGCTGGCGGGAGGGGTGAACCGCGAGGTGGCGCGCAAACTTGTCCGGCTCACGCAAACGCAGCAGGAGAGGATCGCGAGCCTGGCCGCGGTAGGCGAGGAGATCACGGCAGAGCGGGTGAACGACCTCCTGCGAGCGCAGATCAATGCTGGTCTGGTACCTGTCCAGTCTGCGCTTGTCAATGGGTGTGATGATCACTCACCAGGGCAGTTCACTCCGGTGTCACACCTCTCACCTCAGCGTCTGCTCACCACGCCTGGGTGTGAGGAACAGGCCGGGCAGGCTACTGACGCAGGCAAGGAAGTTGAGGCGGAAAGGTACCCGTCCGCCTCAGCCACATCGATGACGTCGCTCCTGGCGGCGCTGCATGACTTTGGGCACAGCCCTGATTACCGCGCGACGCCGCAGGCGGTGCGGACACTCACCCAGGCACTGGAGCAACAACTGCGCCTGGCACTGCGTGAGATGCCGAAAGCCTCATCCCCATCCGATCCCGTTGTTCACCCTCAAGTATAGAAAGAAGGACACAAAACGATGTTTGACTTCGATTTTCCCAAAGCTGATCCCGTTCCACGCGGCTGTGGAGAGCGTGAGCCAGGTGGTGTCTATGCCGAGTCCGGTCTGTCTCGAAGGGGACGACCACTGGAAGAGTTCCTCTTCGATCCACCCCTGCCCATTCCTGATGGCTTGGATCTGGTGAATAAGCCGCAGCTCTGGCAGCGCACGCTCCCATCAGGGGAGCCAGCGCTCGACGAAAATGATCTTCCGATCTTTGACCTGCTCATCTGGGTCGGTGCAGAGCACTATCCCTACTGCCCAGATTACCTGGAAGAAACACGCCGGTATGGAGCTTCACGCCGCCTCAATCCCAATCTCGACCTTGCGCAGCTCTCCCGGTCGAGTCGCATGATCCTGGCGCATCCCCACGTGCTCAATACCGCGTGGCAGGGACAGCGCCCGCCGCTGACCTGCAAGAAAAGAGTCCCTGGCCACGATCATCCTGCCACCGCGCAGCACGACGAGGCAAAAGACGCGAGGCATGAGACAGGTGCAGGGACAAATACTCATCTGCTTGAGCAAAACGCCGGGAGCAGCAGTGAACCGCTGCCCCTGGCTGTGGCGGCAGAGACCCCACAAACGGGGCCGTGCCTCTTCAAATTATGGGAACTGATCCCTTGCGAGGCGGCACAGACGGTGATCGAGGCATCTGAAGAGGAAGCGGGAGAGCAACATACAGGCGCAGGAGCATTACCACTTTGCCTGCGCGAGATCGGCAGCACCATCTACCAGTACCGCCCGACCGGAGAGTCTGCTGATGGTCTTGCTCCCGGCCTCTTCGCTGCGCTGCCCATCACCGGCTTCGCGCTTATCCGTGACAACGACGGTTCGGTCAATGAGCGGGCCAGAGACAAGATTCTGGCCGGTTTGGAGACGCATGAAAGTCACGCGCTCCCCTTTTACGAGACCGACCAGTAGCAGAGAGCCGACGAACCACCTCAACACTACGCGCCGGAAGCGGATGAAAGCGCAACCAGCCCCAATGGCTCCCGGCGTATGACAGAACCAATGGACTGCATTCACCCCCAGGAAGCTGATTCCTGGGGGGTTTTCTTACCTTCTACAACGAAAGGAAGACAACGATATGTCACGAGCAACCACGCGATGCGCGGCCTGTCCCGCAGCGAGAAAAAAGACCAACCACACGCTGTTCATGCGGCCCCTCTTTGTCGATGAGGGGACACCCTGGCCGCCAGCCGATCTCTCTGCCCAACAACAAGCGCGTGCCCTGCACGAGGCCATCGCGCCCTACCTGTGTCTCGCTGAACTGCGACGACTGGCGGCCAGTGGCGCGAGCGTCCTGGATGCGCTCAAGAGCGGGCAGGACGTACCCGAAGAGGTGCAGGCGCTGCTGAACCTGCTCCAGGTGCTCCTGGCTCCGACAAGGAATGAACGCATTACGCAGCCCGCCGATCTTGCGACGCTGCTCATGTTGGAGATGGGGCATCTCGACCACGAGGAGTTCTGGGTGACCTGCCTGGATACCAAAAACCAGGTACAGCGCCTGCACCGCCTCTATAAGGGCAGTTTGAACTCGTCGGTGGTACAAGTTACGTGGAATATGTCCCCTTCTCCCCTCACGTTGACCCCTTCGACGGGCTTCTTTGGACCGTTTGCACAGCAATAAAGCCAGGGAAGTCGGCCGCAAGCTGTCGTGGTGTTGGCCCTGTCGGCGTCGGGACATCCGCCAGTCGCTGTCGCAAGGTATCGAGCGCGACCAGACCGTCATCAACCGCCGCCACTTCTTCCTCGGTCAGGGACAACTCCTGTTTCATACGCAGCAAATTGGCCTTCCCCTCAACGATCTGCTCCAGGCTTGATCCTTTCGGAACATAGAACGAACACTTGGCACAGGCCATGCGGTGTGGACACGTATCGAAGAAGTCGTACGTGCAGAGCCCGTGCCCAAGGTCATAGTAGCGCCAGGGCTGGCCTTCCGCGGCTGCACCACTCTTGACCGCATCCTGGTCGATCAGCACGTCAATGAGGCGCAGATTCCGCTCGAAGTATTCCGCTTTCGCTTTCGACTGCGCCAGCCGGGTTGGGGAGACTTTGGCATACTGTTGGGTGGACGACAGGTAGCGATGCCCCAGCCATTCTTGCAATTCAAAGAGCGACATGGGCTCCGCCGCATTAAAGAGCTGGGTCGCAATGGTGGAACGCGCGCGGTGGCTCGTAATCGGTCCCCGTGCGTCTTGCCGCGGCACGCCCGCTTTCTTACATAACAGCCCAATCAGCACCTTGTTGAGATAGTACTTTTCCGCATGCTTGTCCCGGAACGAGAAGAGAAAATGCACCTCTTCGTTCGTTTTGAGGTCCAGGCGCGGGGATTGCACTGGTCGGATCGCTTCCCAGTGTGCAATGGCTTCGCCCACCACCCGGTCCACCGGTTTGGTAAATGCCGTCCCGGTTTTGTGGGTCGGAATATCCAGCAGGCACACCCCCTCCTTGCCAAGGACCTCCTCGGTTCCTGGGATGCGCACCTCTTCCCGTTGCCAGCGGACGCACCCCACGCGCAACCGGCTCCATTCGTCTGACCGGAGTCCACAAAACAGCCACACGATGGCCATCGCGCGGACCATCTCTAACGGGTAGATCACATAGCGTTTGGTCTGATCCTTGTAGCTCGCGTTGGTCCAGGACGCAATATCCTCCTGCTGCAAACTCAGCCCCGCCCAGAGCAGCTTGGCCCACACATCCGTTTGAATCACCCGGGGATCGGGTCCAATCAAGGCCTTGATGGCTCGTGGCGTGGCCAAACAGCGATGCGGATCAAACCGCCGGGGGATCCACTCCCAGTTCTGACAATCCAGGAAGAACGTTCGCACGGCGGCGATGATATGCACTTTCGCGCGGGGCGTCAGGGGCTGGCCAATCCGCTCTTGATTGGCAATCTTTTTCTCCTGCCCTGGTTCGGCCCACTCGCCCACGCGCATGTGATCCACAAAGGCCACGAAGATGGCCGCAAACTCGCGCGTCCAGGCCTCGGGCTCCAGCGCTTCTGGGTGCTCTTTCGTCAGCCAGCGACCGACCTGGAGTAAGGCGCGGTAATAATGGTCTCGCGTGCTGTGACTCAACGTGGAGACCTGGCACCAGCGCTGACAGACCTGCAACCAGGCTGGTGCTACCGTCACCGTGCCCTCTTCCAGCAAAGGGGCGGGGTACCTTTTGCGGTCGGGATGGAGCAGGCGTCGCGACAAGGCCCTGGGCAATAACCCGAGGCCCATCAAGGCATGCGAGAGCGTAATCACCGCTCCCTCGAAGGCGGGGGTCGGAGCATGCTGGAGCTGGTCCAGTAAGAAGGCAAAGGTGAGGTCTTCCAGGTCGGGGCTGCGGTTGCGCAGGAGCATCTCCCGCACCACGCTGTCGAGCGGCCCACTGCGTAGCTGCACAGATCCCCAGTGCTGCACGCCCTCCTGGATGCGTAGCAGGACGGCGTGCATGCGGGCCTCTCCAAAGAAGGTGTTCGCCAGTGTTTTGCGCGAAAATTCTCCCAGGGTGTGGAAGGCTGTAAAATGGCCGAACCAATAGGCCACGGCGAGGATCAGGTGCCGGCAGTCTTGCGCGCCAGGATAGCGTTGGGCAAAGGCGACGGCATTCTCGCACAGGATCTGACTCCAGTCGTCTTCTGTCCAGGCCCACCATGGCCGCTGTAGGCGCGACATCTCGACCAGCAGGAGCCGTCGCGCATGCACCCGTGTCACCCGAGCAGCGGCACACTGCTCGAAGAGTGCGTAGACCGGGTGCAGCACCTGCTCAAGCGGAGTGGAAAGCCTGGAAGGCAGCCGCCCGAGGGCGAGCAGCTGCTCGAGCTCGCGCAGTTCCTCTGCACTCAACGTGAGACGCCGTTCATCCGCCACGTGGTCGACCGGCCAGCACCACCCCTCTCGTGGTTGCGCCGCGCTCTGCGGTGGCACGTGGGACTCCCGCTGGGTCATTCCTGCAAGACCTCCGCCATCATCCGCACGCGCCAGGCATGAATCGTGGCCATGCTGCGCTCCACCTTCTCTTTGAGGTCTCGGCCACTCAGATGAATATATTGCAGGGTGGTCTCGGGGTTGCGATGACCGGCAAAGAGCGCAATCTCATGGATATCCCACCCACAGGACGCCAGATCGGTGAGCCGCAGGTGACGAAGGGTGTGCGTCGTAAAGCGTGGGAGGCCGGCACGATGGGCAATGCCCTCGACCACCTTCGACCACGTCCAGATCGAGATGGGCTCGCCACGGTTGCGCCTGGACTCCGACACAAACACGGGACCACGGGCTCGGCTCAGCTTCCGTCGCTCCTCGAGGTACGCCTGGTAGAGCGTGCCGGTCGGCTCTGAGTAAGGTACCACACGCTCCCGACGACCTTTGGTCGTTTCGGCCCGGATCCGAAGCAGGCGCTGGCTCGGATCGATATCGCGGATCTCCAGCAGACACAGTTCTTCTCGACGCAGCCCCGCGTCGTACCCGAGAGCCAGCATGATCCGATTGCGCAGTGGCTCTTGGATCGCCGCGTTGAGAAGAGCCGTCCATTCGGCATCATTGGGGATCCACGGCAGTTTCGTGTAGCGCGGAATGAGGCCGCGGCTACGCACGCTGCCAAATTGCTTTCCCGACGTATAGCGCCCTCGCCCGACCGGGTTGGTCTCGCGGAGTCCTTCTTCCGT
>Ga0070717_10001536_pt1 | contig 16015 bp, 9 predicted proteins | sample LARL113metaG_FD_71366 | JGI IMG/M metagenome (GOLD analysis project Ga0070717, IMG submission 71366) | Corn, switchgrass and miscanthus rhizosphere microbial communities from Kellogg Biological Station, Michigan, USA - LAR L11-3 metaG | ecosystem: Host-associated > Plants > Roots > Rhizosphere ... | reverse complement strand
CGAGCGCCGCTTCCTTGCCATGCAGGTCCGCCAGCTCGGTCTCGAGCTCCACCAGCGCCCGGTTGGTCCCGGAGATGTTGCGCGTTCCGCCGGCGCCCGCACCCATCGTGCGCGCGGCGGCGCACATTGCTTCGATCACCTTCGGGTGTTGGCCCATGCCGAGATAGTCGTTGGAGCACCACACGACGACATCCCGCTTGCCGTTCGGGCTGTTCCAGAGCGCGTGGGGGAACTGCCCTGCTTTGCGTTCGAGGTCGGCGAAGACGCGGTAGCGCTGCTCGCGTTTCAACGCGGCAATAGCAGATTGAAAACTACCGACATAGTCGAACATGGTTGGAAATCCTTTTCTCGGGTTGTTCGCGACACACACCGTCTTGCGCCGGTCGCCGCCGATCGGCCGCCCTGGCAGCCGATCGGTGAGAACGTCCAGGCTAAATCAATCGACCAGCTCGGGCTGTTTGAGCCCGAGGGCCTTCGCTACCCCAGCCCCGTATGCCGGATCGGCGCGGGTGCAATTGTCGACGTGCCGCTGCTTGATGTGCGCCCTTGCGTCGCCCATCGCCCGCGCGGTGTTCTCGAACAACACCTTCTGCTGTTGCGGCGTCATCTTGCGGAACAAATTGCCGGGCTGCTCCCAATGGTCGTCGTCGACGCGGTGGTCCCAGTGCGCTGCTTCGCCCTCGATCGGCATCGGCGGCTCGGCGAAATCGAGCTGGTTGTCCCAGAGCCCAGCGCTGTTGGGGTTGAAAGTCAGCGTACCGCCCAGATTGCCGTCGGTGCGCATCTTGCCGTCGCGATGGTAGCTTTGGAATGGACATTTCGGCGCGTTGACCGGGATATGGTTGAAGTTGACGCCGAGCCGGTAGCGTTGGGTGTCGCCATAGGAGAACAGCCGCCCCTGCAGCATCTTGTCAGGCGAAAAACCGATGCCCGGCACGATGTTGGCGGGCGAGAAGGCGGCCTGCTCGACTTCCGCAAAATAGTTGTCCGGGTAGCGGTTGAGCTCCATCACGCCGACCTCGATCAGCGGATACTCCGCCTTCGGCCAGACCTTGGTCAGGTCGAAGGGGTTGTGCCGGTGAGTCTTGGCCTGAGCCTCGGTCATCACCTGAATGAAAAGCGTCCAGCGCGGGAAGTCGCCCGCGTCAATTGCGTCGAGGAGGTCGCGGCCGTGGCTTTCACGATCGCCGGCGACGAGGGCCGCAGCCTCGGCGTCGGTGAGGTTCTGGATCCCTTGCTGCGTGCGGAAGTGGAACTTGACCCAAACCCGCTCGTTCGCGGCGTTGATCATCGAGAAGGTGTGGCTGCCGAACAGATGCATGTTGCGGAAGCTCTTCGGGATGCCGCGATCGGACATGACGACGGTGACCTGGTGCAGCGCCTCGGGCAGCAGCGTCCAGAAATCCCAGTTATTGTCCGCGCTGCGCAGCCCCGTGCGCGGGTCGCGCTTGATCGCATGGTTGAGGTCGGGGAAGCGCAATGGATCGCGGAAGAAGAACACCGGCGTGTTGTTGCCGACGATGTCCCAATTTCCGTCCTCGGTGTAGAACTTGAGGGCGGTTCCGCGGATGTCGCGTTCCGCATCGGCCGCGCCTCTTTCGCCGGCGACGGTTGAGAAGCGCGCAAACATAGGCGTCTGCTTGCCGATCTTCGAGAAAATCCTGGCCTTGGTGTAGCGGCTGATATCGTGCGTCACGGTGAAGGTGCCGTGGGCTCCCCAACCTTTGGCGTGCATGCGCCGCTCCGGGATCACCTCGCGGTCAAAATGCGCCAGCTTCTCGATCAGCCAGATGTCCTGCAGCAACGCCGGGCCGCGCGGGCCGGCAGTCATGATGTTGGTGTTGTCCGCGACCGGCGCGCCGGTGGCGTTGGTAAATCGCTCTTTGGACATGGTTAGTTCCTGGGTTTTGGACATGGTGGTTGGTGAATCTGCGAGCCTTCACGCCCCGTCGCCGGGCGCGACTCCTCGATGAAAGGACGTCGAGAGGTCTACCCGCGCCAGGCGGAGCCGCGGATCACGCTGCAGAAATTGCCGCGAGTGAAATGCGGATCCTTGTCCGCGAGCACGTCGGCCTTCACATTGCCGAACGTCGTCTCCGGCTTGTGCTTGATGCCGTCGTAGAAGACCTGGATGATGTCTTCCTTGAAATGTGCACTGCGCGGGTGCGCATGCACTACCGCAGCGCGCTCCGCGTCGCTGTACTCGGCATAGCTCAACCCGAGCACATCCATTTCGACGCCGGCCGTCACCAGAGCCACCACCGGATGCATGTGCTGCGGGATGCCGGGGGTCGTGTGCAACGCGATCGCGGTCCAGACTGTGTCGATATCGTGTTGCGCGATGCCGTGGCTGCGCAGGAAGTCGCGGGCGGCGTTGGCGCCGTCAACCTCGAAGCGCTCGTCCGCACTGCTGTGCTCATGGGTCAAGCCCATGTCGTGGAACATCGCGCCCGCATAAAGCAGTTCGGGATCGTATCTCAATCCATGACGCCTGCCTGCCAGAGCGCCCCAGTAATACACGCGGCTCGAATGGTGAAACAGCAGCGGCGTCTCGGTGTCGCGCACCAGCTCTGTAATCTCGCAAGTGAGCTTGCTGTCCGGAATTCTCACGCCCGCAAGATCGATAGGCATCTTAACGTCGATATTCATTGCATGTCTCCGGCCGAGTGACTGGCGATCAGGTGGATTTATGTCAGGTTGGCTGCGCAGCTTTTCCTCGGCGCATTGCGAAACGAGGCGGACAGCTCCGGCCTGCCTTATTGAGGGAGGGGAACAAGGCTGCGCGAAGCCGTCCGCTTTGGCAGCTATCCGATACCGCCAGAGAGAAACGCGGTCGGGCTGCTTGGTGCAAAATTAGGTCCGGTCAACCGGCGACTCCATTGAACAGACGTTTAGTGGACTAAATTGAAGTTTAGCTGGATGGCCTTTGATGGCGACTGCCGCAACGCCTGGTTAGCCGGTCGAACTCAGAACGCGTTCCGATATCGTGAAAGCGCGCGGGGGCTGCCATAGACCCACATGGGCTCGTCGCATTCGCTTGGGCCGTGGTCGGTCATGCAGGCGGCGCTCGACGGCGGAGCAGCAACCTCGCGGCCCTCGTTTCCGTATGTTTGCGGGAGAGCGCTGTGTTCGCTGGTTCTCGCCTGCGCTGTAACCGACGTCGCGAGGGTGAGCAGTGATGCTGCCAGTATGTATTTTATCTTCATGGTTCGGCTCCTTGATGATGGGCGCGAAGCGACCGTGGGAATTGAGGTCGCTCGCATCGATTGTGCGTGGCCAACCCATAAGAGTGCGCTCAGGCAGGCAGAATTGCTTGCGCGAGATTGCGGAGTTTGGCTCGATTTTGCGCTGATTTGGCCAGAGTTTTGAGCGACTTCGGCGCAGCGGAACCGCGTCCCGGCGTCTGCCGCGGGGCAATCGGATTGCTGACGCATTTTGGGGGTTGTTTTTGGATTGACGGGCCAGAGCAACGTAACCTAATCAGTGTATAAAGCAGTCCTCCTGGCAGGAGGCCCTCGTGAACGAGCTCTCGAGCTACGTATTCTCGCCGCTGAGGGAGGGAGACAGCGCTCTCTACCGGGGCTCCGGCAACGGCTTGGCGCCGATCCTACTTGTTGCCGCGGAAGAAACGTCGCTCGGTTGCGTCGAGCGGCTTGAACATGAATATGCGCTCAAGGCTGAAATTGACGCAGACTGGGCGGCGCGACCAGTCGCGCTGACACGCCACAACGATCGTATGACGCTGGTGCTTGAGGATCCAGGCGGTGCGCCAGTCGATCGACTGCTTGGCCGGCCACTGGACATATCGCATTTCTTGCGCATCGCGACCCCTATTGCCGGGGCGCTCCGTCGGATGCACGAGCGAGGCCTTATCCATAAGGACATCAAGCCGGCAAATATCCTGGTAGATGCGGCGAGCGGCGGCGTCTGGCTAATGGGGTTTGGCATTGCCTCACGTCTGCCGCGCGAGCACCAAGGCCCCGCGCCGCCGGAGGTGATCGCGGGGACGCTCGCCTACATGGCGCCCGAACAAACCGGCCGGATGAATCGCTCGGTCGACTCCCGCAGCGATCTCTATGCTCTAGGTGTCACCTTCTACGAAATGTTGACGGGGGAGCTTCCCTTCACCGCGGCCGATCCGATGGGGTGGGTGCACTGCCACATCGCGCGACAACCGGCACCGCCGAACGAGCAGGTGGCGGGCATCCCGGGACCGCTCTCCGCAATTGTGATGAAGCTCCTCGCCAAGACCGCCGAGGAGCGCTATCAAACCGCCGCCGGTGTCGAGGCCGATCTGCGGCGCTGCCTTGCGGAATGGGAGGCGGTCGGCAGCATCGACCCATTTCAGCTGGGCACGCACGACGCTTCTGATCGGCTGCTGATCCCGGAAAAGCTTTACGGCCGCGAGCGGGAGATCGACGCGCTGATCGCGGCGTTCGACAAAGTTATTGCTAAAGGCACCACAGAACTCGTGCTCCTGTCCGGATATTCCGGTATCGGCAAGTCCTCGGTGGTAAACGAGCTGCACAAGGCGCTGGTACCGCAGCGTGGTCTGTTTGCATCCGGCAAGTTCGATCAGTACAAGCGCGACATCCCCTACACCACGCTGGGACAAGCCTTCCAGAGCCTCGTCCATTCGCTGCTGAGCCGGAGCGAGGCCGAGCTTGTCCAGTGGCGGGATTCCCTCAACGAGGCATTGGGGCCGAATGGCCAATTGATCGTCAACCTCGTTCCCGCGCTGGAGCTCGTGATCGGGAAACAGCAGCCGGTCGCGGACCTAGCGCCGCAGGACGCGCAGAACCGCTTCCAAATGGTATTCAGGCGCTTCCTCGGGGTGTTCGCCCACATGGAGCACCCGCTCGCGCTGTTCCTCGATGATTTGCAATGGCTGGATGCAGCGACGCTCGATCTCCTGAAGCATCTGGTTGCGCACCCGGAAGTGCGGCACCTGCTACTGGTCGGCGCCTACCGGGACAACGAGATCAGTCCCTCTCATCCGCTTCTGCGCACGCTCGATGCCATCCGCAAGGCGGGAGCGTTCGTGCAGGAGATTAGTCTTGCGCCGCTTGCCCATGAGCACTTCGGTCAGCTGATTGCGGATACGCTTTGCTGTGAGCCGGAAAGCGCCGCCCCGCTGGCGCAACTAGTGTACCAAAAGACGGGTGGCAACCCGTTTTTCGCCATTCAGTTCATTTCTGCGCTTGCCGAAGAGGGGCTGCTCCGCTTCGATCATGACGCGGCGCGCTGGCGCTGGGAGCTCGATCGCATTCACGCCAAGGGGTACGCCGACAATGTAGTGGACCTTATGGTCGGGAAGTTGACCCGCCTGTCCGTCGAGACCCAGGCGGCGTTGCGGCAGCTCGCCTGCCTCGGCAACGTCGCCGAGATCACGATGCTTTCGATCGTTCTCGGGAAATCGAGCGAGGACGTGCGTTCCGATCTCTGGGACGCCGTTCGTCTGGAGCTGGTCGAGCACTCGGAGGGCTCGTACAAGTTCATCCACGACCGTATCCAGGAGGCCGCCTATTCACTGATACCGGAACCGTTACGCGCCGAGGCGCACCTCCGCATCGGTAGGCTCCTCGCGGCGCACACCCCCGCGGAAAGGCGCGAAGAGGCCATCTTCGAAATCGTCAATCAGCTCAACCGCGGCGCCGCCTTGATCACCTCGCGAGACGAGCGTGAGCAGCTGGCTGACCTCAACCTGCTCGCTGGCCAGCGCGCCAAGGCTACTACCGCCTACGCCTCGGCGCTCACCTATCTCACCGCCGGTGCGGCCCTGTTGCCGGAAGACGCGTCGGAACGCCGACACGAACTCACCTTTGCGCTGGAGCTGCACCGGGCCGAATGCGAGTTTCTCACTGGCGCGCTGGCGGAAGCAGAGCAGCGGTTGAATGTGCTTTCCGCCTGCGCCGCGAGTGCGGTGGAACGAGCCACGGTCGCCTCGTTGCGCGTGGATCTGTACACGACCCTCGATCAGAGCAGCCGCGCCATTGCCGTGGGTCTCAACTACCTCCGGCAACTCGACATCGACTGGTCGCCGCATCCCACAGAAGTGGAAGCGCGACGCGAATACGAGCGGATCTGGTCGCAGCTCGGGAGTCGCACGATCGAGGCTCTGGTCGATCTGCCTTTGACAAGCGATCCGACATCCCTCGCGACGCTGGAGTTTCTGACTAAAATCGCGCCACCTGCATTTTATACGGATGCGAACTTGCTTGGCCTGGTCGTCTGTCGAGCGGTCAATCTCAGTATCGAGCGGGGCAACTCCGACGCTTCGTGCGCCGCCTATGCATTCCTTGGCATGATCGCAGGCCCTCACTTCGGCGACTATCAGGCGGCATACCGCTTCGGTCGGCTCGGCTACGACTTGGTCGAAGGACGCGGACTGACACGTTTCCAGGCCAGGGTCTATAATGACTTTGGAAATCTCGTTATGCCCTGGACGAGACATGTTCGGGCTGGTCGCGACCTGGTGCGCCGCACGTTCGACGCGGCAAACGCGATCGGCGACCTCACCTACGCGTCCTACTGCGGCAACCAATTGAACACAAATCTTCTCATGGCGGGCGATCCGCTTGCGGAGGTAGAACGCGAAGCCGAGCGTGGCCTCGCGTTCGCGCAGAGGGCGCGCTTCGGGCTTGTCATTGAGCGCATCGTCAGCCAGCTCGGGCTGATCCGGACGCTGCGGGGCTTGACGCGGACATTTGGCTCCTTCGACGAAGCGCAGTTTGACGAGCTTCAGGTCGAGCGCCGTTTGGCCGCTAACCCGGATCTGGCGCTTGCCGAGTTTTTTTATTGGACCCGCAAGCTGCAGGCGCGCTTCTTTGCCGGCGACTATGCGTCGGCTACCGAGGCCTCGTCGAGAGCGCAACGGCTGTTGTGGGTCGCGGTTGCACAGCTCGAAACGGCTGAATACCACTTCTACGGCGCACTGTCTCAAGCTGCATCCTGCGATTCCGCTGCAGCAGGCGAGCGGCAGCGGCACCTGGACGCTGTTGTTGCGCATCACAAGCAACTCCAGCTCTGGGCTGTGAATTGCCCGGACAATTTCGAGAACCGCGCCGCGCTGGTCGGCGCCGAGCTCGCGCGGATCGAAGGCCGGGAACTCGATGCCGAACGCCTCTACGAACAGGCCATCCGTTCGGCTCGCGCATACGGCTTCATTCACAATGAGGCGCTGGCCAATGAACTGGCTTCCCGCTTCTATGCGGCGCGTGGCTTCGAGAAGATTGCACGCTTGTATTTGCAGGACGCCAGCTACGGCTATCTGCGCTGGGGAGCCGATGGGAAGGTGCGGCAACTCGAACGGCTTCATCCGCATCTCCGCAACGCACCAGTCTCTGCATCTCCCACCACTACGATTGGCGCGCCCGTCGGGCGGCTGGATGTCGGGACGGTGGTCAAGGCTTCGCAGGCGGTGTCCGGCGAGATTGTCCTCAGTGAGCTTATCAAGACGCTGCTGCGGATCGCGGTCGAACATGCCGGTGCCGAGCGCGGCCTGCTCATCCTGTTCGAAGGCGACCAGCCACGGATTGCGGCGGAAACGACGACCGGCCGCGGCCAGGTTGAGGTCACGCTGCGCCAGACGGCGACGTCACCGGTCGAGCTTCCCGAATCCGTGCTCCACACCGTGATCCGGACGCGGGAAAGCGTGATCCTTGATGACGCCTCGGCGCAGAATCCGTTCTCGGCGGATCAGTATATCTGCCAGAGGCACGCCCGGTCGGTTCTCTGCCTGCCCTTGGTGAAACAGTCCAAGCTGATCGGGGTGCTCTATCTCGAGAACAACCTGGCCTCGCATGTCTTCACGCCTACCCGGATCTCGGTACTGGAATTGCTGGCGTCGCAAGCGGCGATCTCGCTGGAGAACGCCCGTCTGTACAACGATCTCAGGGAACGGGAGGCCAGGATCCGCCGTCTGGTCGACTCTGACGTCATCGGAATCCTGATCTGGGATTTTCAGGGCCGGATCATCGAAGCCAACCAAGCCTTTCTCGATATGGTCGGATATGCCCGGGAAGATCTCGTCTCGGGCCGGCTGCGATGGAGGGAGCTGACGCCGACCGAATGGCGCGACGCCGACGACCGGGCTATTGCAGAGCTGAAGGCGACTGGAACCTCCCGACCGCGTGAAAAAGAGTACTTTCGCAAAGATGGCAGCCGCGTGCCGGTTCTGCTCGGCGCGACGACATTCGGCGACGGTCAAGACGAGGGCGTGGCCTTCGTGCTCGATCTGACGGAGCGCAAGCAGACCGAAAATGCTCTCCGTCAGAGCGAAGCGTATCTGGCCCAGGCACAACGATTGAGCCGCACCGGTACCTTCGGATGGCGCGTCACCACCGGCGAGAATGCCTGGTCAACGGAAACCTACAGGATTTTTGGATATGACGAGGCCTGCGCGGTCAACGTTGATACGGTCCTCGCGCGCGCGCATCCGGAAGATCGTGCCGCCGTGCAAAAGGCGATTGATCGTTGTTCCATTGATGGGAACGACTATGATCAAGAGTATCGGTTGCTGATGCCGGATGGTTCGGTGAAATATGTTCATGCCGTCGCTCGGGCCGAAAGAGATGAGTCAGGCAACATCGAGTATCTCGGTGCGGTGACGGATGTGACGGTTGCAAGGGAGGTCGAACGGAAGCTGCGACGGAGTGAGGCCTATTTGGCCGAAGCCCAACGTTTGAGTCACACGAGCAGTTGGGCCTGGGATGTGCGACTTCAAGAATTCGTTTATCGGTCGCCCGAAGTGTACCACCTGTTTGGGTTCGATTCGGAAAAGGACTCTCTGTCACCGCAATCCTTCCAGGATCGCGTTCTCCCCGAAGACAGGGACCTTGTTACCGAAATGGCGCGGCAGGCAGTGCGAGAGAAAACGGACTTTGAAGTCGATTTTCGCATAGATCTTCCGGACGGTCCGACAAGATACGTACATTCGGTGGGACATCCTCTCGTCGGTGACGACGGTGAAGTGCTCGAGCTGGTCGGTACGCACATCGATGTCACCGAGCAGCACCTCGCCAAGGAGGCGCTGCAAAAAGCTTTTGACGAAATCAAGAAGTCCGAGGATCGGCTTCGACTGGTAATCGATACAATCCCGACGCTGGTCTGGCGCGCCGGACCGGATGGAGTCCCCGACTTTCTTAATCAACCGGCCCTCGACTATACCGGCCTCTCGTTGGACCAAGCTGAAACTGGCTGGCCTCGCGCTTTTCATCCTGACGACAAGAAGGCCATGTTGGTGAAGTGGAGCGCCATACGGGAGTCCGGTATGCCGGGCGGGCTCGAAGCTCGGCTCCGACGCTACGATGGTCAATACCGCTGGTTTTTGTTTCAAGCGGTGCCGCTGCGCGATGAGTCGGGCAATATTGTCAAATGGTATGGGTCGTCCACCGACATCGAGGACCGCAAGCTGGCCGAGGTTGCACTTCGCGAGAGCGAGCAGCGCTTTCGTGATTATGCCGAAACGGCCTCCGACTGGCTCTGGGAGACGGGGCCGGACCACCGCTTCACCCGCATATCTGAGCATGTCAATGCTATTGGCTTTCAGCCCTCCGGCGTCACCGGCGTGGCTCGCTGGGATGTTGCAACTGATGTCGAATCGGAACGCGAAAAATGGCGGATGCATCGGGCGATGATCGAGGCCCGTCAGCCATTTCGCGATTTCGTGTACACCACAAATGGGACCGGATCCCCAATATATGTCCGAACGAGCGGCAAGCCAATTCACGACGCAAACGGCAATTTTCTCGGCTATCGGGGCACCGGCACCAATATTACGGCGATGATCCGCGCAGATCACGCCGAAGAGGCGCTGCGCGAAGCACAGGCGGAACTCGCACATGTTACACGCGTGACCACGCTTGGGGAATTGACAGCCTCCATCGCCCATGAAGTGAACCAGCCGCTCGCCGCGGTCGTCAATGCCGCGGGCGCCTGCTTGCGTTGGCTCGACGGCAGCACCCCCAATCTTGACGAAGCTCGCCTGGCTGCGGATTGGATTATCAAGGAGGGGAACAGGGCGGCCGAAGTGATCCGACGCGTCCGCGCGCTCGCGAAGAACGCCGAGCCGCAAAAGGAGCCGCTCGATGTGAACGGCGTCATTAACGAGGTCATCGCTTTGGTTCAACGCGAGCTGGCCACCCGCCATGTGCGGTTGCGGATGGAGTTGGCGCCTGCCCCGGCCATCGTTCTCGCCGATCGGGTCCAGCTGCAGCAGGTGATCATCAATCTGGTAATGAACGGTGTTGAAGCGATGGAATCGATCGCGGATCGGTCGCATGAGCTGGTAATCCGATCGTATCAGGACGAAGCACAACGAGTGGTGGTCGCCATCGTGGACTCCGGTGTGGGAATATCCGCCGAGAGCGCCGACAAGTTGTTCAACGCCTTCTTCACCACGAAATCCGGCGGCATGGGCATGGGACTATCGATCTGCCGCTCGATCATCGAAGCTCACGGGGGACGGCTGTCGGCCGCCAACAATGCCGGCCCGGGTGCAAGGTTTCATTTCACATTGCCATCGTATCAAGAGAAGAAATTGTGATCGGAAGCTCCAAATCGCCACGTGACCTCGCAAGTGCAGCGGAACGAATCGTCTTCGTCGTCGACGACGATGTAGCCATGCGCGAGACCCTCAGCAGCCTTTTCCGATCTGTAGGCTTGCGGGTGGAGCTGTTCGGTTCGGCTCGCGAGTTTACGCAGATCAAGATGCCTGATGCAGCTAGCTGTCTGGTACTCGATATCAGGTTGCCTGGGGTCAGCGGTCTCGACTTTCAGGCTGAACTGGCTGAGGCCGGCATTCGCATCCCGATCATCTTTATGACGGGTCACGGCGACATCCCGATGTCGGTCCAGGCGATGAAGGCGGGGGCCATCGATTTCCTGACCAAGCCGTTCCGCGACCAGGATATGCTGGATGCCGTGGTCAGAGCGCTTGAGCGAGATCAAAAACGACGCGACAGCGAGAAGGCCGTTACGGAGCTGCGAGTCCGGCTCGACTCGCTGACATCACGCGAGCGGGAAGTGATAGCGTTCGTCGTCGATGGTTTGATGAATAAGCAGATCGCGGCAAAATTGGGGGTCACCGAGATTACGGTAAAGGTCCATCGTGTCAATATGATGCGAAAAATGAAGGCTCGGTCGGTGATTGATCTAGTAGGAATGGCTGACTTGCTCGGAATCCGTCGCCCGAAAGGCTAGAGCCTATACTCAGGTATCGTTTTCCGGTCCCACTCCGTGATGCAATCTGAAGTCAGGGCGACGGCGACGCTATGGGCCCCAGTCTCCGCGTCAAGGAAAGATCGCCTTGTCAAAGCTTCCGCTTGTCGCAATCATTGACGATGATGAATCCGTGCGCGTCACGACCGACAGCCTCGTGAGGTCGCTCGGATACATCGTACATACATTCGCATCAGCCGAAGAGTTCTTGCGGTCGAACCGCGTTGACGACTTCTCGTGTGTAATTACGGATGTCCAGATGCCCGGTATGAGCGGCGTCCAGTTGCAAGACCAATTGCGCGATCAGGGTTACCGTGTTCCGTTCATTTTTTTCACCGCATTCCCCGATGAGAACATTCGCGCGCGGGCGCTTGCGGCCGGGGCGATTTGCTACCTGACCAAGCCCTTCGACGGAGACAGCCTTATCCAATGTCTCCAGGCCGCCTCCAATACGTATGACGGCGGAGCCGAGAATTGAGATCCTCCGTGCTCCGGGCCTGCGAAGCAGTCCGCTGCACGGCTTAACCAAGGTATCGAGGCCCCCAACCATTTCGGTAGTCGGACTGAGCTTGGTCGCAATGGAGCAATTCATCTCGAGCGAACTAGGCTCGAGAGATGGGGCTTCGTGAATGCAAGCACCGAACGGCAAACTCACTCGAATAGCGAGCGATCCATGGTTGGCGCGACCAACTTCGTAGGGCAACCGGACGGGCTTCGACGGCATATCGTCGAAGCGTCGCAATGTCCGACCAGCACGGTGCAACGGGCACGCGGCCAATCGATCAACTTATAAGATCGATTGATGTGACGATTATTATCTGTTGGACGAATGGATTGAGGCTCTCAATATCGGGCTTCGAAGTAGGGAATCAACTCATGGCCTTTATCTGTCAAACACCGAACTTGCCCGGCCACCGAACGACAGGGCCAACACCCGCGTCATCTCCACCACATGGGCATGCCGCCTCTGAGCGGCTTGGCGAGAGAAATCGGATCATGGTTCGATATCGAGTTGAACCGGTCGCTGCAAGCGCAAAAGCCAGGGAGGTTTAAATGGCGGAGAATGGCGCCTTTCATCGCGGGATTACGCGACGGCAACTGCTTGCGGCGGCAAGTGCTGCGGGCGTCGCTCTGTCAAAGCCGGCCTGGGCGCAAAGCATGATTGATCTTCCGCTGCCCGGCGGTCCAGACGCGCGGCAGATCACGACCGCCTTTCCGCAGAAGGGGCCGATGATCCTGCAGCGCACGCGTCCACCGCTGTTGGAAACCCCGTTTGAGGTTTTCGACAAGGGGGTCTTCACGCCCAACGACCAGTTCTATGTGCGCTGGCACTGGGCGCTGATCCCGACCGATATCGATATCGGCAAGTTCAGCCTGACGGTGCGCGGCCACGTCAACCAAACATTATCGCTGTCGCTCAATGACATCCTTCACGGATTACCAAGTGTTCAGCTGTCCGCCGTGAACCAGTGCTCCGGCAACTCGCGCGGATTTTTCCAGCCTCGCGTCACTGGCGGGCAATGGGCGAACGGCGCCATGGGCAATGCGGTCTGGACGGGGGTCCGTCTCAAGGACGTGCTGGACAAGGCCGGCGTGAAGCCGGGCGCCGTGCAGGTGCGATTTAAGGGACTGGAAGAGCCGGTGGTGGCAGATGCGCCGCATTTCATGAAGTCGCTGGACATCGACCACGCGCGAGATGGCGAGGTGATGATCGCCTATGCCATGAATGGCGAGCAGCTGCCCTTGGTGAACGGATTTCCGCTGCGGCTGGTCGTGCCCGGCTGGTATGCGACCTATTGGGTCAAGATGCTGAACGATATTGAAGTGCTGGACCAGCCCGACACCAACTACTGGACCAAAGTCGCCTATACCATTCCGGACACGCCACACGCCAGCATCAAGCCGGGCGAAACCGGCGTGAAGATGATTCCGATCAACCGAATGGTCCCGAGATCCTTCGCCACGAATATTGCGTCAGGCAGCAAGGTGAAGGCGGCTACTCCGATGGCGTTGCGCGGCATTGGATTCGGCGGCGATTGCGGCGTCGCGAGCGTCGACTTCTCCATCGACCGCGGCAAAACCTGGCGTCAGGCGCAACTGGGTAAAGACGAAGGCAAATACGGATTTCGGCAGTGGCAAACGAACCTGACGCTGCCCGCCGCCGGTGCGTACGGTCTGTTGATCCGCTGCACCAACAGCAATGGCGTCGCGCAACCCGACGCGCCAAACTGGAACCCGGCGGGCTTCATGCGCAACATCATGGAATCGATCGATATCATCGCGGTTTGACGGAGTGTTCACGATGTTTCGCAATCTGTTGTCGATTGTCATTCTGCTTGGCGCGGTGTCAATGCCTCTCGCCGCGCGCGCCGCTCAGCCACTCGAGCTGAAGTCGGTGAAGGTCGACCTCCCGGACAGCGACAAAATGTTCCCTGACGGTCCGGGTTCGGATGCGATCAACAATAACTGCCTCGCCTGTCACTCTGCCGGCATGGTGCTCAATCAGCCATCGCTGTCGAAGCAAGCCTGGGCGGCGGAAGTCAACAAGATGATCAACAACTACAAAGCCCCGATCGCCGCGGAGGATATCGGCCCGATTGTCGACTATCTGACCGCGCTCAAGGGTACCAAATAGACGGTAGCTATCAGTCATGGGAAGGCCGACGCGCGCGCGTGATTGTGCACAATCGTCGCGCCTCCGTGTCTTTCGGCGGAGTAACTAATGCAACTCCCTTGGTGCATGCGCTCAACCACGTTCCGCTGGACCTTTCTGGTGACCGGCACACTTGCGGCTTTTACCGTTGCGTTGCTCGGGTTTGTCTACTTGAAGACGAAGCATGACCTGACGATGCGAGCCGACCGTGTGATCGCCTTGCAGATGGGCATCTTTGCAGACTTGTCGCCAGCGCAGAGGCTCGACGCGATCAACGAGGGCCTGAGGCAGGATCCGGCTGGCGTCCGGCTCGTAGGATTGTTCGGCTCGCATGGCGACAGGATCGCAGGCAACGTGGAAAGGCAGCCGCCCGATCTCAAGATAGACGGCACGGCGCGAGACGCTGTGGTCGACCGGATAGACGGAAGCGGCCGGGAGAAACAGGCGGTTCGCCTGATCGCGCGAAGTGTGCCCGACGGCAACGTGCTGGTGATCGGACGAAATGCCGATGAAATCGAGGAGATCGCGCGCGTCGTTGGCCGGGCACTCGCGCTCGGCCTGATTCCGGCTGTGCTGCTTTGTATTGCGGTCGGTGTGGCGTTGAGCGCGCGTGCCCGAAAACGTATCGTGGAGGTAAACGAGCGGGTACAGCGCATTGTCGCAGGTAACCTGCGTGAACGACTTCCGCACGGCAACACTGACGATCCCTTCTCCAAACTTGCCATGGTCGTCAATGGCATGCTCGACGAGATGGAAACTCTCATCCACTCTCTTGCGGGCGTCGGCCATGACATCGCGCATGACCTGCGCACACCTCTTACGCGGGCGCGGCTGACACTTGAGCGTGGTCGCGCAAATGCCACGACGCTCCGGCAGCTGCAGGCCGTTGCAGACAAGACGACAGACGCGCTCGATCAGTCGCTTTCGATCATCACCGCGATTTTGCGGCTCGCGGAAATTGAGAAAAGTCAGCGATCGGCCGGCTTCGGCAAAGTCGCACTTGCGGATCTCGTACGAGAGGTGGGCGACATGTATGAGCCGATAGCGGAGGACAAGGGTATTGCGCTCAGCATCCACTCGCCGCACGAACTAAGCGTGCATGGTGACCGGGACCTCTTGATCGAGGCGGTCGCCAACCTCGTCGACAATGCCATCAAATTTACGCCGGCCGGCGGGCGAGTGGAGGTCGGATTAGCCTGCAGCAACGGCGAAACCATCGTGCGCGTCAAGGACACTGGTTCCGGCATAAGCGAACACGAACGCGACGCTGTCTTGAGGCGTTTCTACCGGTCGGATAAGACAAGACACACATCAGGCCTGGGTCTTGGCCTGAACCTGGTAGCGGCAATTGTAAAGTTGCACGGGTTCCGATTCACGATCCGTCCAGGGGCTGGGTGCATCGTCGAAATCGCATGCCCGTATGCACCGGTGCTAGTGTGAATAGGTGGAGCCCAAAAGTGCGGGCGCTACATCATCCGGGCTACAACAGGAATTTTCCGCAACAGCACGGTGAGCGCCCAGCTCATCGAAAGCGTGCCGATGAACACGATCGCGAATTTGACAAAAGCCAAGAACGCCGGATCGTAAACAGTATACTGCAGCCAGATGAGAAAGATGAAGTGCAGGAGATAGATGCCGTACGCCGAGGGCCGCATCGCGTCGCGCAGCCAAAGCGAGGATCGCCCAACGTGCAGGAAAACCGCTAGCACCGCGAAGGTCATCGCGGCGCTGAACATCGCGAAGGCGAGACCATAGGCGGTATGCCACCAAAGCGGCGGTGAATTGAAATCCGCCAGCCAATTGTGGTGCGCATAGACCAGAAGCAGGATTGCGCCATAGAAGGCAAACGCAAAGGCGAGCCACACCGTCCAGCGCTTCACCAGCGCCCCATTCGCTGCAAGCATCCCGGTTCTCGAGCTGACCGCACCGACACCGACGCCGGTAAAAAAATATCCGGCATAGAGCAGGATACGGCTGGTCTGAATCACAAACGGATAGTGGCCCGGCTCCAGCCAGGATGAATCGCCAAAGATCAGGCGCTTCGGCAGATAGACTATGATCGAGAAGATCAGGAACGCGACGAAGGCGGTCATCGGCCGGTCACGCGGGGCATAAATGAGTTGCCCAAGCGCTTCGATCACC
>Ga0070717_10001535_pt1 | contig 16019 bp, 14 predicted proteins | sample LARL113metaG_FD_71366 | JGI IMG/M metagenome (GOLD analysis project Ga0070717, IMG submission 71366) | Corn, switchgrass and miscanthus rhizosphere microbial communities from Kellogg Biological Station, Michigan, USA - LAR L11-3 metaG | ecosystem: Host-associated > Plants > Roots > Rhizosphere ... | reverse complement strand
GGGATCACGACCGAGATCATCCAGGTCGAGCAGAGCCCGTACATCCTCAACGCGATCGTGGGCAACTACCAGGCGTACGGCTGGCGGCAGTTCAACACCCCGGACCCGGACGGCAACTTCGTCTGGTGGCACAGCTCGACGGCCCTGCCGGTGGGCACGCAGGCCCTCAACTTCGCGCGCAACAAGGACCCGCAGGTCGACCAGGCGCTGATCACGGGCCGCACGAACCCGGACCCGACGGCCCGGGCTGAGGCGTACAAGTCGATCGGGGCGCGGTTCGGCGCGGACATCCCGTACATCTGGATCTCGGCCGCGGTGTGGATCGTGGCCGGGGGGACCAAGATCCAGGGCCTGGGCAAGGGCACGCTGCCCGACGGCACCAAGGCGCGCGGCATGGCGTCGGGCGTCATCTCCGCCGCGGAGATCTGGCGGACGAGCTGATCGCCAGGCGCGGGATGGTCGGGCGGGCGCGGTGACACGGGTCACCGCGCCCACCCCGGCCGCCCGGCGAGGTCACCGCCTCACCGGGAGAGCTCCTTCAGCCGCGCACGGAACGCCGGCTCGGAGTCGAAGTAGTCGAGCTGCCGCTCCCGGGCCCATTCCATGACGCTCCAGCGCACCTCGTAGCCGGCGTCGCTCGCGAGGAGGAGCACCCTCCGCTCGCGGAAATGGTCGGTGAAGTAGGACTCCAGCACGGCGCGCAGGGGAATGTGGACACCCCGGTCCTCGGCATACCGGGTGCCGACCTCCTCGCCGGCCGCCTCCACCACCAGGTACGGGCGGTAGCGGCGGTCCGTCAGGTGCCTGAGGTAGAGGTCCAGGACCGGACGCCAGCCGTTCTTCAGGGCGGTGTTCAGCCGCCAGCTGAAGCCGTACGGGGGCCGCGTGTCCACGTAGAACTCGGGGCCGAGCCAGTAGACCATGGGGCCCCCGTACTCCATCCGGACCCAGGCGAAGTCACGGAACTCGAACAGCGGCGACCGCGGCACCGGCGGCTCGATGACGTCGCACGAGACGCAGCGCCACTGCTCCCTGGAGGTCGTCGGCTGGCTCGTGATCTTCAGCTCCGCGGCCAGACGCCGCGCGAGCATGAGCCCGTGCTCGCGCTCCCCCTCGCCGAGCCGCCGCTCGGACTCGGCCAGGACCTCGGGGGAGAGGCCGGGTCCCCGGTCGCACACCTCCACGGAGACGACCCGCAGGTGCTGCTCCTGGATGGAGACGCTGACGCGGGCCGTCCTGCCGCGGACGTGGTGCGCCACGTTGGTGATCAGCTCGTCCAGGACGAGCCGGACCCGGGTGACCGTCAGGTCCCGGAAGCCCCGGTCCTTCATCGCCTGGCCGACCGCGCCCAGGTACGTGTACACGCGGGTCGTGGCGTCGGTGTCCAGCTCCACCGTCAGCGTGCGGTCGCTCCGCTCGGCCGGGTCCTCGCCGGCCGGGCCGGCGGGCGGCTCCCGGGCGCCATCCGGACCCGCCGGGCGGAGCACCAGGCTGCCCGCCATCAGCACGACGCCGAAGACGCCGAGCAGGATCTCGCGCCAGACCGACGTGAGGGTGTGGATCTCCTGTCCGGCCAGCGTGACCCCGCCGCCGACGATGGCGGCCACGACGCACAGGATCCCCACGCCCATGATGTAGGGGTTGAACCGGACCGGCCCCCGGCGACGGCGGCCGCCCGTCACTGGCCGCTGACCCCGATCGTCATGCGTCAGGAGCGTACACCTCGTGGGATGGGTCGAACCGCCGGCGGTTCGACCGCCGGCGGTTCGATCCCGGGCCCGCCGCTCAGTCCTCGGGGTGTGAGCGCGGCGCCGGGCCGATGGGCTGGCCGCCCGGGCCGTTCGCGAAGCTCAGCCACGACACCGACGGGCGCTGGTCCATGCCGCGCCGGCTGAAGTCGCACACGCCGGACGGGAACGCGGCCCGCAGGCTCGACCACTGGGCGGCGGTGAACCGCACCGCGTAGTCGCGCGGGTCCAGCGGCTTCCGCTGGCACTGGATCACGTCGTCGGCCAGCGGGCCGCCGGCCGCGATGCGGGCGTCGGCGAAGAACGGGAACGCCGCCCGGCACGTCGCCTGGTCCGTGACCTCCTGGCCGTTGACGAAGCACGCGTCCACCGCGTCCGCCGGCCTGTCCCGCAGCACCTTCTGGGCCCGCGACAGGTGGCGCCGGTCGGACTCGATCGCCGACAGCCAGCGGTCCATCAGCAGGAACGACTGGAGGGCGACGGCCGGCGACGGCGTGATGTTCTGGAACAAGCCCGGCCCGCCCTGCCAGGTCCAGATGATCTGGTTGGCGTGCGTGCCGTTGGCCTCGTCCAGCCGGGCCCGCGCCGCGTAGCTGTGGAAGTCCGTGTGGATGTCGTTGACGTTGTGCGAGCCGCGCAGGTCGATGATCGGGACGTCGGCCCACTCGCGGCCGCTCGTCACCTGGCCGGCGCGGTACGCGATCGCCACCGAACCCGGGTCGGCGACGGTCCGCGCCGCCTGGAAGTGCAGGTCGATGTCCACCCCGCCGACGCCCTGGTTCAGCGCGATGAACTGGTCCGGGGTGATCGCGCCCGAGTTCAGCGCGTCCAGCCCGTACTGAATCCCCACGTTATCCACAGGCCGCTTCGCGAAGCCATCCTGCGGCCGGGTGCCCCAGATCGCCACCTCGTAGTCCTGCGGCGTGCAGCGGACGCCGGTCGGGTTCGTGGCCGGGTCGTAGACCAGGCTCGCCGGCAGCTGGCAGTTGGACGCCAGCGTCGGGTTGCCACCCTGGGCGAACGTGCTGTCCCAGAGGCCGCAGACCGTGGTGTCCTGCGCGCCCATCACCGCCGCCTGCTGGGCCGCGGTGAACGTGCCGGGGGCCGTCGCGCTGAAGTAGTGGGCCAGCAGGTGGCAGTCGCCCACCTCGTTGCCGGTCGTCCAGCTGTCCTGGAAGCTGCAGTTGGGCATGAGGCCGTCCACCAGGCCCGGGTAGTCCGCGGCCGTGATGTACTGCTCGATCGAGCCGCCCGAGCAGCCGGAGCCGATCGTGTACCGGATCGAGCCGTACGTCTCGGCGATGTGCTCCTTCAGCATCATCGTGGCCTCGGCCGAGACGGGCATGTTCTCGTTCTGGCCGTGCGTGTTCAGCGAGTTGTTGGCCACCATGAAGCCACGCGAGAGCGCCATGTCGATCAGCACCGGCTGCGGCGGGCCGTTCGAGTGGTGCACCGCCGCGCTGGGCCCGAACGTCCACACGACCTTGTGGTTCCAGCCCGCCTGCGACGCCCACGGCGCCCACGGCTGCGAGGGGTCGGACAGCACCGCGATGTCGTAGATGCCCCGGTCCTCCACGCCCCGCTCGTCGCGGACGACGTACGGCACGGTCACGCCCTGGTCCGTGGTGGTCATCGCGACCAGGCCCGCGGCTGGCGGGTTGGCCGGGTCGTACGGCGTGAACTGGTGCGTCGCCGTGCTCATGTAGAGAAAGGCGAACCGGGCGGGGACGTCGCACTGGGCGTCCTGCGCCGCGGGCAGGCCGTTGGCGACGTTGTTGCAGATCCACGGCTGCACCTGCGGTCCGGAGAAGATCGGTCCGCCGATCGGGTGGTTGGTGATCGTGATGCTGGCGCCCCCGCCCCCGTCCTCGAAGCGGTCGAAACGGGACGAGGTGCGGGCGGTCAGCCGGTTGCGGCCGTCGCGGAGGCCGCTCACCAGGCCGAGAAAGCGGCCGTCGGCGCGGACGGCGAAGCTGGACGTGACGTCCTGGCCGTTGAGGTCCACGCGGACCCGGCCGGCGCTGACGCGGTCGGGCAGCACCACCTGCACCAGCGCGTCGCCGCCGGAGACCAGGTCGGCGCGGTTGGAGAGGACGTCGACGCGGAGGCCGCCGTCGCCCTCGAAGGCGAGCGCCCCGGCCCCGCCCGACAGCGACGGCGCGAGCACCGACAGCCCCGCCAGCGCGAGCGCGGCGAGGCCATGCGCGGCCCGCCGAAACCTCGGATCCCTCATCCCTCTCTCCTCCTTCGCACGCCTACGGCCGCGAGCTACGGAGGGATGCTAGTGGCATCCTGACACGCTGTCAAACTCGCCGGCCACCCACCGGCGGCAGCTTGCCGAACGCGATCCGGTCCGGCGCCAGGTCGCCGCGGTTGAGCAGCCGGGCCGCCACCACCGCTCGCTCCCCGAACCGGTCCCGCAGCTGGTCCTGCAGGGCCGACACCCGCTCCGACCGCGACTCCTCCGCCGCGAACAGGTCGAGCTGACTCACCGCGGCCGTGGACAGCTCGGACAGCGCGATGCCCATGGCCCGGATCGGCCGTCGCTCGGCCATGCGCTCCCACAGCTCGCACGCGAGCCCGAACAGGTCCTGCGTGGCCACGAGCCGCTCCTGGCGCCGGTGCTGGTGCCGCCACTCGGCCCCCTCGATGCGCACCTGCACGTCCATCCGGCCCGCGACCAGGCCCTCCTGGCGCAGCCGGCGGCCGAGGCGGTCGCAGAAGCGCAGCATCAGCGCCCGCACCTCGCCGGGGTCGGACACCGGCCGGGGCAGGACGTGCGAGTGGCTGACGCTCTTGCGCGCCGCCTCCTCGAACGACTCCGTCTCGTAGCCGCGCAGGCGCAGGTACCATGCCTCGCCGACGATCGAGCCGAAGACCTGCCGGCGCAGCGTGTGCCGGCTGGCCTGGAGCAGGTGCACCGGCGTGATGATGCCCGCCCGCCGCATCCGGGTCGCGTTGGCCTCGGACACGCCCGTCAGGTCGGTCAGCCGCAGCCGCGAGAGGACGTCTTCCAGGTTGCGGTGGTCGATGAGCTGGAGGCCGTCCGGCTTCTCCAGCTCGGCCGCCTGCTTGGCCAGGAAGATGTTGGTCGAGAACCCGATCGAGCACGTCAGCCAGTCGCCCACCTCGTCGCGCAGGCGCCGCTTGACCTCGCGGCCGACGTCGAGCAGGTCGCGCCGCAGCGAGGGCGTGCCGGCCAGGTCCACCGCCGCCTCGTCGATGGAGAGCGGGAGCACGCGCGGCGAGTAGCTGTCCAGCAGCCGCAGCAGCCGCTCGGAGACCTCGCGGTACCGGGCGGCGTCGGGCTCCAGCAGGACCAGGTCGGGGCAGATCCTGAGCGCCTCGTAGACGCGCATGATCGTGCGCACGCCCAGCGCCCGGGCCTCGCGGGAGGCCGAGATCACCGTGCTCGCCCGCACCGCGCCGGGGCACACGGCGACCGGCCTGCCGCGCAGCTCCGGCCGGTACTGCTGCTCGATGGAGGCGAACGCCGCGTTCAGGTCGAGGAACAGCACCGTCGGCGCCGCGGAGTTGATGCCCAGGCCCTCACCGCTCGAACGCATGTTTGGTAGTGTACTCGATGGTTCGGGCCCGGCCGAAGAATCGCGCCCCTACACTGGACGCCCTTACCCGTCGTCAACCTGGGAGGACACCATCCATGCGCAATGGTCTGCGGCTCACCGCGCTGACGGCCGTCGCGGCGCTGACCGCCGTGTTCGTGCTCACCGCCGCCGCCCCGACCCCGACCGCCAGGCCCGGCTGCACCGGCCATCCGCCATTCCCGGTGTGGTGCGGCCCGCGCTAGTAGTCCGGTTTTGACTACCAGGACCGCCGCCGGGTATGCTGCGACCTGGAACGCTTCTCCAGATGAGGGGAGGTCGTAGGCAGAGACGGCCTCCCCCCTCACCGCTCGGCGAGCCGGGCGGTGGCCTCCAGGTTCCCCCGCAGCGTCCGCGCCAGGACGGCCTCCATCTCCGCGTCGCCGGCCACGGCGCCCGGCGCCATCTCGAAGTCCGCGACGCAGCGCAGCTCCGTGCCGCCGGCGACCGCCTCGTGGCCGAACCACAGGTGGCAGTAGACGAACTGGTCGGACCCGAGCCGCCGGCTGGCGACGGTCCGGTGGCGCCGGTCCTCGACCCGTTCCACGAGGTCGCCCCCCACCCGGAAGCGCAGCCGGCCGTCGTGGCGCTCCAGGTCCGTGACCGGGTGCCCGGCGCGCGCCCAGGCCGCCGGGTCTGTGGCCACCGCCCACACCTGGTCCAGCGGGGCGCGGGCGACCACGCGCACGTCCACGTGGCCTGCCATCAGCGACTCACCCCCGACGCCGCCAGCGCCTCGATGACGTCCCGGTGCCGGCGCAGGTTCGCTCGCGCCCCGGCGTCGATCCGGCGCCGCATCTCCTCGTCGGTGAACGGCGCGTCGGGCCGCGCCTCGAAGTCCTGGACCCAGCGCAGCCGCGTGCCTGCCGCGGTCGCCGTGAACGACTGGAAGAGGTGCACGTATCGGAACGGGCCGGGCTCGACGCGGCGCGCCTCCACGGTGCCGCGGCCCCGGTCCAGGCACCGCTCCGACACCCACGAGTACGCGCGCCCGTCGGGTCCCGGCACGGTGGTCAGCCGGAACCGGACCCGTTCCTCCTCGCGCTCCAGCACCTCGGCCGCCGCGTACTCGCCGGCGAACAGCTCGGGCCAGCGCTCGACGTCGTTGGCGACGTCCCACACCAGCGCGAGCGGCGCCGCGATCACGATCTCGTTGTCCGTGTGCGCCGACATGTCTCTCCCTCGGGTGCCTGACCCGTGCATGGCCGTTAACGGGTTGGATTGACGGCAGCCGCCGCCGGCCGTACTGTGGGCCCGCCCCCCTGGGCGGGTGGGGGCGTCGCGGCCGGGGGCGGGGGCTGGGGTCCGGCTTCCTGTCCCACCGCCAGCACCATCGCCACGCACGCGCCGTAGCGCGAGTGCGAGGCCACCAGGAACCGCCGGATCGCCAGGGGCCGCGGCCGCCGCACCACGTCCAGGCCGGCCGGCACGTCGGTGCCGCCGCCCGGGGTCGGCGGCGCGACGCCGTCGCGCGCCGCCAGCAGCCCCGTCACCACGTCCGTGCCGAAGCTCGCGCCGAACAGGTGGCCGTAGCCCGACTTGGGCGCCGTCAGGATCACCGAGCCGAACACCTCCGCCGCGGCCGCCGCCTCGAACCCGTCGCCGCCGGGGCTGCCGCACCCCTCGGCCAGCAGCAGGTCCACGTCGCCCGGCCGGCAGCCGGCCTCGTCCAGCGCCCGGCGCATCACCCGGGCGTAGACGCGCGGGTCGCCCCGGGACGCCGTGCCCTGGGCCGACCCCAGCACCTCGCCGAGCACGGGCGCGCCGCGCCGGTGGGCGCGGCCCGCCTCCTCCAGGACCAGCGCCACGCCGCCCTCGCCGGCGACCAGGCCGGCGCCGCCGCGGTCGAACGGGCGGTAGGCGAGCGCCGGGTCGGGCTCGCGGCTGAGGTCGCCGCCCGCGTCGAAGCAGAGCAGCGCCAGCGCCGAGACGGGCGCCTCGCACCCGCCCGCGAGCACGACGTCGCAGCGGCCCCAGCGAATCGCCCGCGCTCCCTGGTGGAGCGCGACGGCGCCGCTGGAGCGGTCGCCCGAGAAGCTCTTGCTGGTCCCGCGCAGCCCGTGCCGGATCGTGACGAAGCCCTGGGGCGCGGCCAGGAACCACCCGGTGGCCTGCCACGGGTTGACCACGTCCGCGCCCTGGCCGTAGAACTCGGCGAAGCCGCGCTCGCACAGGTCCCAGCCGCCCGTGTCGTTGCCGAACCAGACGCCGACCCGCTCCCGGTCCTCGCGCTCCAGGTCCAACCGGGCGCCGCCCAGCGCCTCCTCGACGGCGGCCAGGGCCAGGTGCGTGAACCGGTCCGTCCGGGCCTGGAGCCGGCGGCCCAGCAGCGCGCCCGCGTCGAGGCCGTCCACCTCGCCCGCCACCTGGACCGGGAACCCGGCGGCGTCGAACCGGCGGATGGGCCCCAGGCGGAGCTCCCCGGCGCGCACCGTGCGCCAGAAGTGCTCCACCCCACGCCCGGCCGCGTTCACCACACCCAGCCCGGTCACGACCACGCGGTGGTCCGTCATGCCGCCTCCCGGATCACGGCGGCCGTGTGGATGCCGCCGAAGCCGCTGGCCAGCACGGCGGCCGTCCGCACCGGCGCCGCCCGGGCGCCCGCCGTCACGTAGTCCAGGTCGCAGGCCGGGTCCGGGACCGCGTAGTTGGCGGTCGGCGGCACCGTGGAGCGGCGCACCGCGCCCACGGTCGCGATCAGCGCCAGCAGGCTGGCCGAGGCCAGCGAGTGGCCGATGGTGGACTTGAGCGAGCTGACGGGGACGGCGCCGGCCCGCGCCCCGAGCACGCGCTTGAGCGCGTTGGTCTCGAACACGTCGTTCTGGGGGGTGGAGCTGCCGTGGGCGCTGACGTAGTCGAGCTCGGCCGCCGCCACGCCCGCCTCGGCCAGCGCCCGCTCCAGCGTCGCCGCCATCGACCCGCCGTCCGCCTCCAGGTCGGTCATGTGACGCGCGTTGCACGTGCTCGCGACGCCCAGCACCTCGGCGTACGCCCGGGCGCCGCGGGCGCGCGCGTGGCCGGCCTCCTCCAGGACCACGAACGCCGCCCCCTCCGCGATCACGAACCCGGCCCGCGTCAGGTCGAACGGCCGCGAGGCGCGCGCCGCCGGCCCGTCGCAGCGCGAGAGGCAGCCGATCACGTCCAGCGTCGCGTAGCTGATGCCGTTGAGCGGGCACTCCGCGGCGCCGGCCAGCGCGAACGGCACGTCGCCGTGACGCACCAGGTCGAAGCCGAGGCCCATCGCGTCCAGGCCCGCCGTGCACCCGGTCGTCAGGGCGGCGCTCGGCCCCTCGATGCCGTAGCGGGCGGCCAGCCAGCCGGGCACGTAGTCGAGGAAGATGCCGTCGTACGTGGCCGCGGGGAGCTCCCGGGGCCGGATGGGCGGCAGCCCCCCGACGGTCAGCCGCTCGTACAGCTCCTGCATCTCGGGCGCCCCCCCGACGGCGGACGCGAACAGGACCGCGCCGGCCGACAGGTCGGCGCCCGACGAGGCCAGGCACGAGTCCTCCATCGCGTCGCGGCCGGCCGTGGCGCCCAGCTGCGCGAACCGGCCCAGCGCCGCCAGCTCGGCCGCCTCGGGGCCCCGCCACCGCTCGTCCAGCACGAACTCGCGGCAGCGCGCCACGCCCCGGCAGCGCAGGCCGAGCCGGTCCATCAGCGGCTCCTCCTCGATGCACACCCGGCCGGCCATCGCGCCGTCCCAGAACCGTTCGACCGTGACGCCGCTCGGCGCCACCACGCCCAGGCCCGTGATCACGACGCGGCCGGGCCCGCTCACACCCGCGACTCCCGGGCGACACGCTCGCGGAGCGCCGCCTTGTCCACCTTGCCCACCGCCGTCAGCGGCAGCCCGGCGACCACCTCGAGCCGGTCGGGCAGCTTGTACCGGGCCACGCCGAGGCCGTCCAGGAACGACCGGATCTCCCCCAGCGTCGGGACCGCGGGCCCTCGGGCCACGGCGTACAGGCAGACGGCCTCGCCGGACGCGGCGTCGGGCATCGCGACCGCGGCGGCCTCCGCCACGCCCGGATGCGCCAGCGCCAGGTCCTCGAGCTCGGCCGCCGCGATCTTCTCGCCGGAGCGGTTGATGACGTCCTTGACGCGGCCCTCGACCACCAGGTTGCCGGAGGGATGGCGGCGCACCAGGTCGCCGGTGCGATAGAAGCCGTCCGCCGTGAAGGCGACCGCGTTCGCCTCCGGCGCCCGGAAGTAGCCGGCGATCGTGTACGGGCCGCGCGCCTGCAGCTCGCCGTCCACGATCCGCACCTCGTCGTCCGGCAGGGCCGGCCGGCCCTGGGTGCCCTCGACCACGTCGCCCGGGTCGTCCAGGCGCGTGAAGCAGAGCAGGCCCTCCGCCATCCCGTACACCTGCTGCAGGGCGCAGCCCAGCACGCGCCGCAGGCGCCGGGCCAGGTCGGGCGACAGGTGCGCGCCGCCCACCTGCAGCAGCCGCAGGGTCCGCGGCCGCGGCTCGCCCGCCGCGACGGCGTCCGCCCAGCGCGCCGCCAGACCGGGCACGACCGCCGTGACCGTGACGCGCTCCCGCGTCATGATGCCGAGCGCCGGCGGCCCGAGCACGGCGCGACCGCCGCGCAGCAGCGTGCCCATGACGCCCGGGCAGCCCAGCGCGAAGTTGTGCCCGGCCGGCAGGGCTGACAGGTAGACGCTGTCCTCGCCCAGGCCCGCGAGCTCGGCGCTGACGCGCAGGTTGCAGCCGTAGTCGTCGTGCGTGCGCGGGATCAGCTTGGGCAGGCCGGTGCTGCCGCCCGACAGCAGCAGCAGCGCCACGTCGCCGCCCCCCGGGCCGGTGCCGTCCTCCCGTCTCGGCGCCGGCGTCCGCATGGCGGCGCCGAGGTCGATCTCGCCCGGCCGCAGGCCCGCCTCGCCGAGCACGAGCAGCAGGCCCCGCCCGCCGAGCAGCCGCCGGGCGACCGCCACGTGGTCGGCGCGGTGGAGCCGCGCCGGGATGGCCAGCGCGCCGGCGCCGGACATCGCGAGCAGGTGGCGCAGCTCGTGCTCGCGGTGCGCCGGCAGGGCGAGCACCGGGATCGCGCCGAGCCGCCACAGCGCGAGGAGCAGCGTCACGAACGGCACGCCGTTCGGGAGCTGGACGACGACGCGGTCCTCGCGCCGGAGCCCGAGGCCGCGCAGGCGCGCGGCCAGCCGGCCGCTCGCGGCCCGGAGCTCGCCATACGTGACGCGCTCCTCGCCCTCCACCAGCGCGACCCGGCGTTCGCGGCCGCCGCCCGGGGGGCCCAGCACGAGGTCGGCGAGGCCGGCGCCGGCCCAGTGGCCGGCGCGGCGGTAGCGCTCGGCCCGCTCGGGCGGGACCGGCACGTAGCCCGCGACCGTCACGCTCGGCCCTGCCGGGGGCCGCGAGCGGCCTGGCGGGCGAGCGCGTCGCAGGCGTCCAGGAACGTGCCGTTGTCCCGGTGCTCCAGGCGGACCCGGACGCCGAGCCGCCGGGACAGGTCGAGCGAGACCTGGACCATCTCCATCGAGTCCAGGCCCAGGTCCTCGTGGAGACGGGCGTCGGGCCGGATCGCCTCCCGTTCGATGCCGAGCCCGGCGAGCGAGCCCGCGAGCGCGCTCGCGACCTGGTCGGAAGTCATGCCCGTCCTCCTTCGGCGGCGGCGACGGCCGCGCCGCGCGCCGCGACGAGGCACCCGGCCGCGGACCGCAGCTTGCTGGTGGTCTCCTGGAACTCGGCCCCGGGCTCGGAGCCGGGCACGATGCCCGCGCCCGCCTGCAGCCACGTCCGCTCGCCGCGCTGGAAGACGGTCCGCAGCACGAGCGCCGCGTCGAGGCCGCCGGCCCCGTCCGCCACGCAGACGACGCCCGCGTACAGCTCGCGCTCCGCCGGCTCGACGTCGGCGATCGCGCGCAGCGCCGCGCGCTTCGGCACCCCGGACGCGGTCACGGCCGGGAACAGCGCGGCCAGCGCGTCCCAGGGCGACCGGTCGGGCGCCAGCGTGCCGCCGAGGACCGACCCCAGGTGCTGCACCGTGCCCCGGCGCCGGACGGTCATCAGCTCGCGCACGGCGACGCTGCCGTGCTGGCACACCGTGCGCAGCTCGGCGTGCGCCAGCCGGGCCGAGATCACGTGCTCGTAGCACTCCTTCACGTCCCAGCTCAGCTCCTCGCCGAGCCGCTCGTCCTCCTCGGTCAGGTGGCGGAGCGGCCGCGTCCCGGCCAGCGGCTGCGTGACGACAGAGCCGTCGGGGTCCACCTCGGCCACGATCTCGGGGCTGAACCCGGCCGCGCGCCGGCCGCCGAGGTCGAGCAGGAACGAGCGCGCCGGCGTGTTCAGCGCCAGGCCGAGCAGGTAGCTGCGCGGCAGGTCCACCGGGAACGGCACGTCGACGCGGCGCGAGGCGATGACCTTGCGGACGCCGCCGCGGCGGATCGCGCGCAGCACCTCCGCCACCGTGGCCTCGTACCCCTCGCGCGCCGCCGGCTCGCACAGGTCCACCCCCGTCCCGGCCAGGTCCGGCAGCTCGCGCCGCGCCTGGAGGACGTCGCAGACGCGCCGGACCAGGGCGACGCTCCGGCCCCGCACGGACGTGCCCGCCGCGTTCCACCGGACCTCGATCTCGGGCACGACCAGGTGGGCCAGCGGGGGGCCCTCGGGGCGCAGCCGGCCGGTTCCGTGGACGAGGTGGCCGGCCTCGAACGCTACGTAGCCGAACGCGCGGTACTCGGCCAGCGCTAACGAGGCGAGCGCGTCACCGAGCTGGCGCAGCGGCGCGTCACCGAGCTCGACGCGGCACGTGCGGCCACCGGCCGCGGCCGTGATGCCGTCGCGCTCCATGACGACGTCGGCCATCGCGCCGCCGGCGAACCAGCGCGTGCCCGGCCGCTCGTACGTGACGTAGGTCTCGAACAGGTCGCTCGCGATGAGCGCGTGCGCCGCGCACCGGTCGTCCACGGCGCCCGGGAGGAATACCTGGTGATACAGAAGCATTGCGGTGCCAGGCTGCACGCCGTCCGCCCTGGTGGCGTCTGACCTGCCGTCTGCCCGCTGTCTGGGCCGGAAGTCGCGTCAATTTGACGTCTGAAGCGAGGCGGTCAGCACGGTCAAGCCGCCCCGTTCGTCCACCAGGCGGGCGTCCGCCAGCGCCAGCCCGGCGCGGTCCAGCAGGCCGCGGTACTCGTCCAGCGACCGCTCGCGGCCTCCCCACGCGGCCAGCATCTGCACGTCCAGGTACGCGAGCGGCAGGCTCGATCCGGCGGCGCCCCGCACGTTCTCGATGACCAGGACGGCCGACGCCGGGGACATGGCCGTCGCCACGCGGTCGAGGATGCGCGCGGCCCGGTCGTCGGGCCAGTCGTGCAGGATGTGCGACAGGACGTACGCGTCCGCGCCGGCCGGCACCTCGCGGAAGAAGTCGCCGGCCACCAGGCGCAGCCGGCCGCCGAGCCGCGGTCGCGGCGCGTCACTCGCGCCGGCGATCACCTCGGGCAGGTCGAACAGCGTGCCCCGGAGGTCGGGCGCGGCCTCCAGCATGGCCGCGAGCAGCTCGCCGCCGCTGCCGCCCACGTCCACGACGGTCCCGGTCGTGGGCAGGCAGCGCGCGGCGAGCAGGGCGGGCAGGTTGCGCCGCGCCACCTCCGCCTGGAACGCGTGGAAGACGGCGGACTCGTCCGGGTGCTCGCGGAGGAACTCGAAGACGGACCGGCCGGTGGCGTGGACGAAGCCGTTGCCGCCGGTGCGCACGCTGTGCTCCAGGCTCTCCCAGGCGATGCGCGTCCACGCCGACAGCATGTGGCAAGCCTCGTCGCGCAGGCTGCCAGGTATGCCGGCGCGGAGGAGGGACGAGGCGGGCGTGTTGCGGAAGCAGCCCCGCGGCTCCTCCTCGACGAGGCCGGCGGCCCGCGCGGCGCGCAGCAGGCGCCGCAGTCGGGCGGCGCCGACGCCCAGCGCGGCGGCCAGGTCGGCCAGCCGGACCGTGCCTTCGCCGAGCGCGTCGGGGATGCCGAGCCGCAGGATCGCGGCGACCAGCTGGGCCTTCCGCCGGCCCCGCACGAGACAGCGAACCAGATGGGCGGTTGGTGCGTTCTCCTTCATTACGTGAGCCAGCGTCCCGACCTGGCGCGACCGCACGGGTCGCGCCGGCGTCTCGGCGCTGTCTTCGCACGTACGGACAGTAGTCAAATGTATAGGAATTTGTCAAAGTCATTTTCTCGCTTGACTAGCGAGTGAGCGTCTGAAATGTATTGACTACCTGTGCCTCGTTTGCATACATTGACAGGGAGAAAGGAGATCGATTCGGAGATACCAGCCCATCTCCGGATCTCGAGGGAGACACGCATGGTGATTCGGGTGTACCTGTTCGGACGCTTCGAGGCGCGCTGCGACAGACGCCAGGTGCGCGGGCTGCGGGCCCGCAAGGTGCAGGAGTTCCTGAGCTACGTCCTGCTCTCGAAGCAGCGGCCCGTGCAGCGCGAGAAGCTGGCGGACCAGCTCTGGCAGCACGTGGACTCGCGCTGCACGAAGAAGTACCTGAGGCAGGCGCTGTGGCAGCTCCAGCGCGCGTACGAGGCCGAGACCGCCACCGACGACGGTCCCCTACTGGCCGTGGAGCAGGACTGGATCGGCGTCCACGCCGAGGCGCCGATCTGGGTGGACGCTCGCGAGCTGGAGCGCGCGTACGAGAGCGCGGTGGACGCGCCGGTCGGCCCGCTGACGCCGCTGCTGCGCGAGCAGCTGCGCTCGGCGGCGGGACTGTACCGGGGTGAGCTGCTGGAGGGCTGGTACCACGACTGGTGCGTGCAGTACCGGGACGCCTACCGGTCGATGTACCTGTCTCTGCTCCACCGGCTGATGGTCGACGCGGAGGCGACCGGCAACTCGGAGGCGGGGCTCCTGTACGGCCGCCGGGCGCTGCAGGAGGACCGGGCCAGCGAGCGGACGCACTCGCTGATGATGCGGCTGCACCAGATGGCCGGCGACCGGACGGCGGCGCTGCGCCAGTTCGACCTCTGCGAGGCCGCCCTGCGCGAGGACCTCGGGGTGGTGCCCCAGGACAGCACGCGGCGGCTGTACGAGCTCATCCGGGACAGCCACGACGGGTTCCCGGCGGCCGGTGCCGAGGCGCCCGGGGCGATGCTGGTGCTGCGCGAGCTGAACCGCTCGCTGGCGGTGCTCCAGCAGGAGGTGACCGGGCGCATCCGGGCCCTGGAGGGGTCGCCGAGCCCGTAGGGCGGCGCGCTATCGCGCCAGCAGGTTCGTCCGGTCCAGCTCGCCGCGCACCTCACGGAGGGCGCGGCGGAAGTTCAGGCCCGTGCGCTCGGGCTCGATCCAGCCGTCCACCGGGCCGCTGTCGATCGAGCCGAGCGCCTCCAGCATCGAGGCGCCGCCGGCCGCGACCCGCTTCGCCGCGGCGAGCACGGACGCCAGGTAGGCGCGCAGCGCCGCCACGTCGCCCGGCCCGGCCACCGGGCCGTGGCCGGGGACGATGGTCACCGGCCCCAGGGCCAGCACCGCGTCCAGCGCCGAGACCCAGGCCGACACCATCCCGTGCACCGCCAGCGGGACGACCCGGTTGAAGCACACGTCGCCGGCCAGCAGCACGCGCTCGGCCGGGAACCACACGGCGAGGTCGGCCGGGCTGTGCGCGGGCGTGAAGCAGACGAGACGGCCGCCCCGGGGCAGCGCTTCCAACAGGGCGGTCGGCTCGGGCGGGCGCAGCTCCAGGCCGGTCAGCTCGCCGGCGAACGCCGGCATCAGGCGGCCCAGCTCGCTCTCGTGGCCCATCATCCGGCGCACGATCTGGGCCGTCACGGGATGGCCGGCGACGCGCACGCCGGCGAAGGCGGCGTTGCCGCCCACGTGGTCGGCGTGGTGGTGCGTGTTGAGCACGAGCTCGGCGCGGGCGCCGCGGCGGTCGATCTCCGCGCGCACGTCGTCCGCCATCCGCGGCAGCAGCGTCGCGTCCACCACCAGCGCGGAGCGGCCGTCCTGGACCACGACCGAATTGGCAAGGCCGAGCGAGCCGTCGCCATTGATGGCTGCGAACATGCCATCCGCGACGTCGACGACGCGCTGGACGCTAGACAGATTGCGCATCTTTTCTTGTTACTCGTGTTTCTAGTGTTAGAGTTGCCAGAGACATCGTGGTGTGAGCACCCCACCGAGCAAGGCAGCCAAGCCGCTCCCTCCCTCGCGACCGGGGGAGGGAGCTGGCTATGGGGGGGAGGGATTCGATCACTCGATCCGCGAGCTGGTCGCGCAGCCGTTGGCGAGGGACCGGAGCGCGTAGGGCCGCAGGGTGTTCGGGTGGTCGGCGCGCAGGAGCGCCGAGGCGTCGTTGTTGCGGTAGGCGTCGCCGCCCGCGTCGGCGAAGAGGCCGAGCGCGACCATGAGCCGCAGCAGCCGGCGGAGACCGTCCTCGTCGGCCTCCAGGCGCGCCGCGAGCTCGCCGACCCGCATCGCGCGGTCGCCGAGCACGTCCGCGACTCCCAGCCGCAGGGTCACGGCCAGGGCCTCCGCCTTCCACCGCCCGTGGACGAGCTCGCGCAACTGCCGCGCGCTCATCGCCGCCCTCCCAGTGCTGCCATCGGCGGTGATAACTTGAACAGCTAGCGACTTGCATGTCAAGCTGCAGCTGTGAGAACCCCGCCCAGCCTGGTAGCGTAGAGGCCCCATGACGAGGTCGCCGAGCAGACC